>JAABUK010012292.1_pt1 | contig 10931 bp, 16 predicted proteins | sample 5559141 | NCBI WGS metagenome assembly JAABUK01 (sample SAMN10711869, study PRJNA513367) | rock metagenome | isolation source: Antarctica rocks | place: Antarctica: Victoria Land, Pudding Butte nord | collected 2016-01-03
TCAAACTTGATTGTGCAATCCTCAAGGGCGTGCTGACTCAGGATGCAGCCACAGATGGGATTCACAATGTACATTGCAATCTCCAGCAATGCAATGGTCCAGACCTAAACTTATGATGCAAGCTGTATGTCTGAATCCGGGGGGGACAGCACGGTCACCGTGGCCTGAATCTGAGTCGGATTTAGCATGTGTCAGCAGTATTAGTCATTTTGCGCGGGGAGTTTCGTGGACCACCAGTGATTCAACAAGCTTCGGACAGACCAAGTGATACATAGACGCCAGTGGCATTGAGACAGAGTTGCTGCTGTGTGTTGATCATGGCGGTCAACGCGTCCGCAGTTGGTCTTATGGCCAATAGACTTTCAGCTACCTGGCAGTGTCGGAGTCAGCACAGACCTCTGATTGCCCTCCGACACGTCGTTCGAAGGGGACTCACGCCTAAACATCAACGACAGAACCTGCAGATAGCATGTACGGCTCGACCACGGCGTAAAGACGTGCAGCTAGCCACTCGCAAGGTGCCTTGCCGCTCCTTTGCTCTTGCACCCTCTTTTTCTTGGATTGCTCAACTCGCTAACAAAGCAAAGGTGCAGGCGCAGGAGGACGATCCAACGCCTTTCTTTGAGCCACTTCTGAGGTCTTTCGTGCTAGGACTTGGTACAGGAGCTTTGTTCGAGGCCTCTCACGTGTCTTGGAAGGTTTGTCCTTCCTGTTGTTCGGTTCACTTTCTGTACATCTTTGCTGGTCGGGACGCCTGCTGGCGTCCTGCCCGTGCACTTTCAGCGCATTTGGCGGTGATCTGACACCTGTGATTGTTGCTGCAGTTCATTTCCCTGTTAAGTGAACTTGGCACTCACAGAGTGACAGATCTTGTCAGTCAGAATGTGGATCGCTTTGCACCCTTGCTCGTCGGGGACCATATGGTAGCAGTGTAAGTTTTCATGCTGCCATATAGTATTGGAAAAGCAGCTTTCAAAAATGAGCTTCATGCTTCAAACTAAATCTTTGTTTCTTGCTGCAGAGCCAGCATGATTCTATTTTACATCATAGAGGCTGTTGCCATATACACTGTCCTCAAACAGCATCCTCACGATGCTGACGCTGCGGTACACCCTTTCCATATCTCTTGTTCTGTTGTTTTGCCACAGTTGGTCTCTGGGAGTCAAGGTTTGCCGCTCCACCTGTTTAACATCAGATTGTCTTGTTGTAGGAGAGCGCAGCCAGGAACACAATGACCATCCCCAAGAAGATGCTGCCACTGCGACTAGCTCTGTTCAAACAGATGCTGCTTTGGAACAAGACTCTCACCCCTGCCTCAGCGTCCAGCACAGCGTCAGCTTTCACTGATTCTCCTGCCGCCAGCCCCAAACCCTGGGGCCCTTCTTTCAGCATTCCAAGCAGAGCAGGCTCATCAACAGCGACTGTTGACGTTGAGCTGCCCATGTCAACGCCGGCGGCTCCTGCCACACCCACCGACGAGGCATCTGACATTGCCATCAAGGTCCAAAGCAACATTGTTCTTGCGCCACAGAGAGTAGACTCACCAGTCACCAAGCCTAACAAGCCTGATGGTGGGGTACCCCTTGCACAGCCTGTGGATGTGAAGGCTTTGGAGCAACAGCGCAGGCAGGGCCTCAAGCCAGGCAAGACACTCATGATCTGCTTTGTGGTCGTTGAGAAACATGAAGTTTCCTTTTGTACACACCTCCAAATGAAATGTATATGGTTGAGACTAGTCCCGCTTCACATGTTTGAGCAAGCAGGTTTCACAGCGCCGTGAGGCAGTCCTTCACTTAGCTCATTTGCATATTTGGTTTCATCTTGTCTGTATTTCTATAAAGCAACGCTCATCTTCTCACTTCTCATGTTGCTTGTCCAAAGTGCATAGCCTGAGGAGCATGCTTGTGTCACAGGGGAGTGGGACCCAAACACCAGCCTGCTAGCACACAGGATGAAAGAGCTCCAGGGGCGTAGAGCATACCTGAAGAACTTTTGGTATGCAGCAGGTAAGTGCTTGCTGAGCTGTCAGTCATGTTGTCTCTATCAGCATCACCATCAGCATGTCTCAGTACCATCTATCCATAGCTTACTGGAGAAGCACATTATCTTGTGCGCATGTGTTTTGTATCTGCTGCTGTTCTCCCAGTCTGGCTTGTTCTTGTTCTTTTTCAGTGTCTTCAGGTATTGCCTGTCTGCTGATACATGTACGTGCACCTGCAGCGGTGAGTGAGAAGGTCAAGGAGGGCAAAGCTCATGGTGTAGAGATGTGTGGTGAGAAGCTTGTACTCTTCAGAGGCAAGGATGGCAAGGTCAGTGGCTGCCCTAGTGGTCATCATAGAGCATGCTAGCTGGTTGAGCGTTGTTTGTGGCTGCGTGTGTGTGCAAGCAACTAAGAAGCTGTCATGCACTGCCTTGATGTAAGCTTGTGCACACAAAGGCATCAGCTGTGGATATGTAATTGTCTGCATTGTCATGGGCACGTATGAATTGTGCATTCAGTGTCTGCACAAGTCATTGTGTGTGCTTTGTCTGCCAAGACCTCTTGACATCTTAGTATTGTTGCTGCTAGGTGCACTGTCTGAATGACGTGTGCCCCCATCGTGGAGCCCCTCTGAGTCAGGGCTGGGTCAGCGAAGTGCAAGGCCATGACTGTGTGGTATGCCCCTACCATGGCTGGGCCTTTGATGAGGAAGGTGTGCTAAGAGACGTGCCAGCTGCTGAGAAAGCAGAGGCGTGGCCTCGCAAGCAGCTAGTGGACTCCTATGCTGTCCAGGAGAAGGTATGCCATGAGTGTCCCTGGCATGCTGTGGACTCATCCATGCATATTTGCTCTGCCTGCACAAATGTGGTTGTTCATGCCAGGGAAACCATCTATTGGTCTGAAGCTTGCGCACATTGCCCACTTCCTTCTGGCACCACATTTCTGGTGGTGTGTATTGTACACCATTTTTTGTGGTGTTTGTCAGCTCAGAAAGTGGGCGCTGCAACTGGGTGTTGCATCACGCAGGGTGGCTTTGTGTGGTTGTTCTATGGCAGTAAGACTTTCCCTGCTGATGAGCGCCCGCCAATTCCATATGTACCTGAGCTTGATGACCCCACCTGGAAGCCGGTCTATGGTATGTAGACTGCTCATACCTTTTCTTCATTGTGGTGAGCTGTAACTGAGGCTATGTGTTGTGTCAGCCAAATTTGAACTTTGTGTGTCAATGTTTTTGCACAACCCAGTTGGCATGGCAGCGCTCCAAAAACTTGCCTGTTTGTTGTAAATATTATTGACACAAGCTGCGCGCTGCAGGTGAGATCGAGTTTGCTTGTAACCACTGGAGCGTGTTTGAGAACGCCATCGACATGGCCCACATCCACTACTTGCACAGTGACAGCTTCGGCAACCAGGAGAGCCCACAGATCAGGGACATGACGTGCACTCACAATGCCTATGGTGTCAAGGCTGGCTTTGGGCTGCACAACAAGCCCGTCAACAAGTTCTGGGAGTTCTCCCAGGTGTGCATTCACCATCCACCTGCATGATTCTTTTCTTCTTTGTTTCTTTTTACAGGCGTTCCAGCTAATCGTTTTTGCCAGGTACCTGCTAGGTGTGCCTAAACCCTAGTTCTGTGAGCCGACCTGCATGCTTAGCTGCTGAAAACAATGCTTAAACAGGACTCGCATGGGCACCCCTTAAGCGACACAAGGGTTTTGCCCACTTTTGTGCATGCAGGCTGTTTGGCCCATCAGACTGCATTGCATACACAGGTATGTCTGCTGACGCATGGCAGATAGACTGCTGGAAAAATACCATTTTATCCATCACAACACCCCCCACAGATGGTCAAACACTGGTCTCACTCTGCTTTCAGATGCCCTAATGCACCATTTCATTCGTTGCAAGATTTTCACAGCGGGTCAAACACTGCTCCCATTTTGCACTGACATCCCTAGTATTTCGTCCACAGGTGCCAATTGTGCATGTGACTGCCCAAGCCCTGCTGCCCAGCACCAGCGTCATCTCCTTCACTCTAGGGAATGGCCTCAGCTTCACCACCTTTGTCAACACAGTGCCCATCAACGGCAACCGCACTGTCAACCGCTTTGCCCTGGTGCGCAACCTGGCCATTGACAAGACAGGCATCTTCAACATGGGAGCCTGGGACCGCTTTGCCCGCCAAGCCATGGTCAAGTATGCTCCTGCCAGAACATCATGTGGCCTACGCAAATTTAAGCAATACCTCCAAAGTAGCACCAAGTTCATTGTTTATATGATGTCTTTTGCACTGACTGAATTTAGTTGGGATCGTATTGTCCTGGGCATGGGCCGCATAATAACAACTGCAAATGCTCCTGCTCTACAAATTGCTGCAGCTCAGCGCATGTAATCGCCATCATCGTACAGAAAGGGCTATCTTTCGTGGTTTTGCCATGCTGAAGCACAATAGCCTGTTCCACCTGCACACACACCTGTCTGAACAGTGACTGCTGTCAAGTGCCTTCACTGGCATTGACCTTCCCTTGGACACTTGTGCCCAGTAGCTCTGACATCTCTTCTCACCATGTTCAGCTGCCTGCAGAATACTGACAGAGGACAAGGCAATGGTGGAGCAGCTGAGACCAGAGATGCTGCCTCGTGAGATCTCAGTCAAGGCAGACCTGCCCCAGATTGCCTTCAGGAAGCTGCGACAGGAGTACATTGACATGGGCTATGGCGTATCCCCAGAAGCCACAGAGAACAGATACAGAGCGCCTGACCAGTAAACCTGGCAGGTGGTGTTGATGATCATTGCAGCAGAATGTGCCTTCAGTATTGCACAGCGATGACCGTCACATCTGTCATGATGTTTACTGGGTTTGTATGTACAAGAATGTCGATGTGGAGTCTAAACGAGGCCGTAATGCAGTTGACACATGCCAGCAACATCAGCAAAGGTTTTGGCTGCAGCAAGTGTTGGCTGTAGTGTGTACACTGGCCAATGGGATAACAGACAAGTTGTGTACTGTAGTGTTTGATGATGATGATCAACAAGATTTCCACCATATCAGCTGCCATATTGTACCTTGGAAAGATGGCTTTGACTGTCATGAAGTTTCCCCTTGGATGTTGTGTTCATAGTGCCTTGTTGATCAAGTGTGGCATTGACGAATTTGGCGTCTGCCCAGATCGAGGATTGCTTATTTGATATCATAAACAGCTTGTAGCACTGTGTATTACCTGACTTGCTACCAGCTTGTACCAAACCTGGCCTGAAGTGGAGGTCAGTATTTATTCAGATGCATGCTATGGCGTGGTTGCTTTCACCACCTACTTATTGCTGGGTCTGGGGATGCAGTACAGCGAGACAGCAGCAGATCAATTGTGTGTATTGCCTTCATTGCCTGACTCAACTTTCTTCCTTTCTCCTAAGACATCCTATCAGTGTTTTTTACTCTTTAATCCAAGATTAGGCATATACCACACATGTGCCTTGTGTGCATATGAACGAATAGTCCTCGAATGCTGCTGATTTCAGCTTATTTCTGCTCATAAGATTGGCTTGATATAACTTGCTCAATAAGCATAGGGTAGGTTCAAGTGTTCCGACCATGTGTGTGATAAGCTGTTCCTCAAGCACCAGGTTTGTACAGATGTTTAGGTTAGGGTGTAAGTGTGCACAGCTGTTACTAGAGTAACCTTTTCTTCTGAAGTCCGTCAAGGGCCGTGACCCTGGTTGTAAGCAACGTGTCCAGGGGACTGGTTTTTGCATGGCCTCAATGCAAGTGCATCAGACTGTGTGTTGTCGTGCTTGATATGCATTTGGAAGACTATGTACACAGTGTCTGTGAGTGCATGTACGCACTTGCAATTTGTGCAGTGCCACCTGGCAACTGGGCATGTGGAATTGTCTACACTTTGGAGTATTGCTTGCAAGACCAATTGGTCTGTGCAGTTGCGGAGGCTTTGACATGCACCCCTGCAGGGACATGTAGCAATCAGCTGATCTAATTCTTGACTGCTTGATAGACTGGATCCCAGACATACGTTCCCAACATTGCACTTATTGATCTATAATATACACTGGTACATCATCCTTCTCAAAAGCAGATCTCCTCTCTGTATGTGAGCCTGCACAGATACAATGCTGACTTCACAGAAGAGCATACGCTTTGTGATGCTTGTACATCAGCAGCAAGATAACATCGCCATGCATGTATGCATGATTGTCAATGTCTTGCTTAATAAGACACCACACACAATTGCTAATGTTTGCATAATATGACACCACAAACGCTGATCAAATGTACTGCCTGAGATGGTCAACTCACCCTGATTTGCCTTGACCTGCTCTGGTCACATTCAGCTGAGGCACTACAGGATCACACTTTTGTCCTGCCAATGTCAGAAGAGCAGCAGCGTTCAGAGAGCCTCCAGAGCCGTGCATTGCCCTGCACAAACAATAAAACCAGTATGAGAAAAGTCTCATATAGAAGTTGGAATCTGTTATGCTCTGCCCTGATACACTGTATGACACACCTGGTGTGCACCAGGTGTGAGAGTGTTGGTTCGATTTTTTGCTCTGGCAGGCTTGTCACAGCTGCAGGCTGCAGTACACCTCAAATCAAGAAGCACATTTGGCCCCAAAACGAGACAAGACCATGAAGCTGGCCCAAGCAATCAGTTGCAACTGCTGATATGGAGCTCTGGGTCATGCTTCAAGAACACCAGGTACAGCAAAGATGGCCTTACAACAGTCCTGGCAAATCTGCCTCACAAAGCGCGTTTACATTGACAAAGCGGGTCTGTCAAGGCACAGTGCACTTTCGGTTGCTTCCCAATCAGCCAGCAGACATTGGCCCCTCAGGGTTCAGGCTCACAGGTCACTAGCATGCACCAGCATCACTTTGTGCATCAGCACTTGGAACATCCTGGGATGTATGCAGACTGCCACACTGAGGTTGCCATGACACTGCTTCTGCACTGTCTGCTGGACATGCACATGGTGACAGGTGTCACCCACCTGACTTTAAAGGAAGGCTGCTGCAGGCTGTCCTGCCACAGCTGGCGTGCCATGCTAGGTAGTCCCACTTCTGCAGCTTGCTGCCCCCTACTCAACCTGGACAGACCCACATAACTAAAGACAGCCTGCAATGTATGTCTGCTACCTGCTTGCATGCAACAATAATAACACTAACACAAATAACAATAATAATCATCATAATATACTGATAACAAGGGGAGAAGCATGCATACAGCTTGCGCTGCCGAGGGAGCGGTAACAATACTAGCAACAACAGTGACAGTAATAACAACCATAACAACAATGATTAAACCGCTTTCCAGTTGATGATGAGCTGGGCATGTGCAGGACAAGTCTTGTCTCTCCAGAGCAGTCCTACCTGCTTGCATGCATCCATCTCACAATCCCACATCTGAGTGACACCAGAGGTGAGCAGTCAACCTCGCTATGATATCTTTGCACAGTGTGACACCTGTTTCTGAGCATCAAAGCAGTGCATACGGTGCATGCGCATGCAGTGGTGCTTTGCACTTGCTGGCTGCGGCAATTTGAAGTAGCGCATACCTCTTTCTGAGCATCAAAGTGGTGCACATGATACGTGTGGGTGCAGTGGTGCTTCGCACTGACTTGCTGCATACCTGATGGGGCGAGGGGTTTGCAGGGCTGCACTGCTGCCTGGTGCTTTGCTGCGTCCTTTTCTGCCAAACCCACCCAAGCCACCCCAGATGTTCTCCTCCATCTTGACTTTCCCGCCAAACTCTGCTGACTCTCCCGCCACAGCGCTGTTTGGCGCCATCTCTGACTCAACTGGGGGAGGCGCTGCAGTAGTGGGAATCGAAAACGCTGGCTGCATGTGTTGATACAGCAGTCTGTGTTGCAGCAGTGACCCTTTCGCAGAATGTAGGCTAGTGCGATGTTTGAGCTGCGTGCTATGCACGCTGTGCTTACTGAACATCCTCTGCACAGCTGAGTCAGCAGCAGCTGCTGTGGAACCTGCAATGTCTGCTACCATGCAGTCAGCAGTCAGCTTCGCGCTCGGCTGCACAGCATGCCGCACTGAGACTGCTGCTGAGGTGCTTGCTGCTGCTTGTGCATCATCACCATTATCATGCATGGCATCACAGACAGACTCTGCATCTGCATCAACCCCTGCTTTTCTCGCCTGTTCCTCCTCTTCTTGTTGCTTTTGCTGCTGTCTGAACGTGCGGAGCTCTGACAAGCGCCAGGAATCCAAATGTTGCTGATGAGTCACAGTCTCAGCAGTCTTCCTTGGGGACAGCCTGTGCCTTTCAAAAACCCCAACAGGAAGCCCATCATCCCCCACCTCTACTGTGACCTCTGGAGCCTCTTCTTCATACTTTGACACCCAGCGTTGAGCCTGTGATACTGTTGCTAGCAGTGGCACCTGCAGTCCAAACTTCATGTTTACAAATATGTCTATATGCTGCTCGCAAGGAATGCTGGCTGCTTGGCATGTCTATGCACTACAGTGTCAAGAAACTCAAACCAAATGTTCTTGTATCTTGTACAAAACAAAATCCCTGGACTGTCAACAATTGACTGGGGCCAGAGCTTCCCACATCAGGCTATAAGCAGCTTGCATGACCTCTGCATGTCATCACTCTTTAGATTCAGGTCTGACAAACCATCATCTGCTGTTTGACAGTTCACAGTAAGACCATCAATCACATCTTGCTTCAACAGCAGATGTGAATCCTACAAACAGCATGGCCAGTTGGCTGCTGTACCTCAGGAAGGCTGCTTCTGTGGCTAGCGCTGCTGGCTGGTGCTAAATGCGCTGCAGGGGAACCAGGCTTGGGCGACTGAGGGTTCTCTGGGCTCTGAGCAAAGTGGATGCTGACTGGACCATGCTGACGTGCCCCTGCCTGCAGCTGATGACTGATCAGCTGCTCCACAGCTACCTCTCTTGGCGTCAGCACAGCAGGATCCTGCCGTGTGGAATGAGGCTGACTTGACCCTGACTGATGCAAGCCCATGTGAAGGGTTGATGTTTGGACGGGAAAGCTGAGCTGGCGCAGACCTTGCTCACGCTGCTGCTTAGTCATTGGCTCTGGCCTAGCAGCAAAGGGTGCTTGCTGACTGGACAGCTGACTGGAGTGTGACTGTCCCGATGACTCTGCAAGCACATGGCAAGGCACTTGAGCCATGACTCCTCCTGTTTGTTCCAGCTAGCATAGCTTCTGTTTATTCCAGCCGGCACGCAGCTGTCTCAGCAAGAGGTGCCAGATGTTCATTTAACTCAGGGCAATAGGCTCACAGAGCTTGCTTCAGAGAAGCTGTAATCTTGTGCCACTCTTGCTTTGCCGGCTGCACAAAAACCACTGCAGTTCTAAGCCACAATGATAGCTACTGTCTGTCACATCCCCTGGTGAGTCCTAACGACAGACAATGTAAGTTGATTGTTTGATTGAGCGATCAAGATGCTTCAGACAAGCAAGCAAAGAGTGTCTGGCGATCACTGCAACTTGGAAATCATACTGCAGGATGGCTTGCAGGGAGAGCATGGCTGACCTGCAGCCATCTGTGAGTCTTGACCATCAGTGGCCGCCCAGCTGATCCTCTGAGAGGCAAGCCGGCCTACAGAGCCAGGGGGGCTCCTGCCACCTGTCCTGCCACCTGTCCTGCCACCTGGCACATCTCCTCCTGATACCCCTTGTGCACTACTGCCGCTGCTGCTGTTGCCACGTGGCAGCTGCTGACTAGATGCTGCTGTCACCTCCCTGCCACCTGGCACCCTGTCTTTAGACTCTTCTTCCTCATGTGGGCTACTAGGGCCAGCATGTGGGGCCCCCTGGTTGACTGATGCTGGTGGGCTGCTGCCAGGTGGCAGCCTCTCAGTGGATACTCCTGAGGCTGGTGGGTCATATGCGACTGCGTCTGCCACAGCCAGGCGCATTTCAGGCGGCAAATGCTTGGCTATGCTGCCTAGCCTGATTGTGACAGGCTTCCTGCACATGTTGTTCATGTTCACGTCCATTTTTTTGGTTTAGTCTTGATAGGCCTATTGTACAAGGCTACCCCAATGGTTGCCAGCAAGTTCTGCTGAGGCTTAGGCCCTACCCCGCTAGGGGGCATCGGCTCTTGTATGTCCACGTTCACGTTGATGTGCATGTGCATGTGCATCTGCATATTCATGTTCATGTGCTTGTTCATGTCCATGCTCATGTGCATGCTCTGTTTGTGCTTATCCCAGCCAATCTTCCCTTCTTTGTTTCTGTCCATGACCATGCACACACCAAGCCCTTTGCTTAGACCTCCCAAGACTGTGATCAAAGAGCTCAAATGCATATCTTCAGTGCGTGCTCAGATATGCTCAGTGTCACATGTGTGAAGCCAAACTCTGTCAGCCAGGTGAGCAACATCTTGAATGCTGACCTTGACGACCAAACAGGCTGAAATCTGTCTGGAAGACTAAGGCTTGGGCTCAGACTGACCTGTGACATGCACCCTCTCCTTCATACCATGCCCAGTGACTGATGCAGATCTAGTGTCGTTGCATGAAGAGCATCATGACTCGTGAGACAGGTTCAAGCTGACCTTGGAGACTGAGACTTCTGCTTTGCATGAGCTTTGGCATCTCTGAGCCTCTGGATCTCCAAGTGCAGCTTCATGGCCAGCATCGACCGCCCATCTGTTTCATCATTGGCATACCTACGTCACACATGGCAAGCAGAAGGAAGTCAGCACTTCAGCACTTCTGACTAGTTCACAAGACAAACATGTGATCATGAATATGAGCATGAAAATGACATGAACATCTTGTGGATTCTGCCATTTGTCCCAGAGGTGTGTTTGTTCAGATTTGCAGTCATCAAAGAGTCGGCCAGGCAACATGCAATACAGAACCAGCAATGTAGCAGCTGTGTTCTGTGAGACCTCAAGACGCAAGTCCCCTGTTATTATTGTTGAGCACCGGTGAGCTTC
>JAABUK010012293.1_pt1 | contig 10931 bp, 10 predicted proteins | sample 5559141 | NCBI WGS metagenome assembly JAABUK01 (sample SAMN10711869, study PRJNA513367) | rock metagenome | isolation source: Antarctica rocks | place: Antarctica: Victoria Land, Pudding Butte nord | collected 2016-01-03
GGCGTGAATGCCGCCCGAGGAAGAGATTTGGCCGCGCGCTCGCAACCATTGGCGGGTTTTCTTGGTGTGGGGATGAGGGGAGTGTTCTAGACATGGTTGTCAGCCTGAGAGATGGCTCAAGAGGATAAACCAGAGACGGACGATTTGCTATACCCAATCTCTTCGTGATAAAGGGACCTGATTCATCAACGCCTAGCGATGCTCCATCCTTATCTCCGGACTCGTCCCCATCCTCGGCTAGCATGGCCTCAAGTTGCTTATGAACTCCCTCGGGCATATCCCAGCTGTGGTCAACGGTTTTGGCACCTCCGCTTCCTTCGCGTACGAAGCTGGCCGTGGTGGTGAAGATGCATTTTCCTCTTTGCCTTGCTTGTACCGTCCTGGTCATAAAGCTTTTCCCTTCGCGTACTCGCTCCACGTGGTAGAGAATTGGTATTGTGGCGTCGCCTGCAAGTACGAAATAGCAGTGCATGCTATGGATGAGGAATTCCGCATTGCCATTTACCGCAGAGGGTGGTGGAATGGTTTTCTGCGCCGCTGCGAGAGATTGCGCGACTACGGCACCACCGTAGACACCTCGAGCGTTTGGAGGGTGCCATAGCTCTCTTCTCGCGTCAGCTTGTGCTGAATGAGATATGAACGGGTATTATGAGGGCCTGCTAACCGAGTATTGGTGAAAATGTCCTGGGATAAGAGTCAATTGGCTTTCTGTGAGCATTAGAAACAACAATAACTGACTGGTCCTATCTCAGAGAGAGTGGTTAGGTCAAGAACATTTTCAATTGCGGACTTCGAGGGATCAAGAAGGGGGGGTTTTATCAGGGTCGGGCTGGGCATGACTGCGGATTCTGGTGGGATTGAGGCTACCGAAAGAGGACGAGGCCAGCTCTGTCAGACCAAGGTCTATGAATCCGTGTCATTCGAGAAATTATAGAAAGAGAGGGAGAGCCCCTTCAAGAGACTCTCGGTGTTCCATATATTGCGTAGGGTTGTTTAGATGCCGAGGTCCAAACTGAGTCCTACACGCAAGAGTGTCCGAGGGTCAACGCCATGATGACCAGTCTTCCGAAGATCTTTCGAGTCTTCAACTGAAATGTGTCTGCCTTAACGATTGGGATAAGGAGTAATAGAAGAAACGGCCAAAATGGCCTCCTTCTCTTCAAACTTGGACCATGCGGTGTCATAAGATTTGGAATGTAAACATTGGCAATCTCCTAATACTTCACTGCACGCGAGTTTTCCAGTCGTGGATATCACGCCCTTGAGAATTTTCTATACTTCGTTTGCAGATTCCACATGAGCATGTGCATTGCCCAGGGTCTATTCTAGCATTTTCTTTTAGTAATTCCATCAGCGCGTGCCTCCCATATTCTGTCTTGAAAAATGCGGATCAAGCGCTGCCTCTGGCTATATCAACCTGATACTCCCTTGCATATCGAGTCCCTGCATTACCTCTGAAGCAAAACCCCGTATCCGATCCCAAGCTCCAATGCACCCCTTAAGCAATATCGCTGATACTCCATAGAGATTATAAACTCACGCCCAGACCTACCTACCTCAAACCCTTCCGAATCCATCTGTCTCCACTCTGACGATACGTGGTACAACTTCTACGTCTTCAGCCCCTTTCGATTTTCCAGCACTTTTTCCCCCTCTCTCGATTTCTGCCCGTCTACTTTCTCTACTTGCGCTTCTTCTCCTCTCTTCCTCTGTAGGTTCATCCATCATGCGGTATGTGCCCTCTTCGTCTGCTTGCTGGTCTATCCTGCGGTAGTTGTTTCTTCCCTGTCTTAGTGAATGTGATAGGTTTGACTTGATGAAGTAGTATTGATTGTGGCGTTCCAGGGGGTGCACGTCTTGTAAAGGGGAGAGCTGCTGGGCAACCTTTTCTGCGGGATATGATATCGTTGTGTGGACAGGGGAGTGCGAACTACCAAGAGGGGAGTAAGACGGCGTGACAAATACGAGGGGTTCGGGAGACGAGGAGTCAGCATAGGGAGGTTGTATGATGTCAGGGATCGGTGAAGTGGATTCATGTGAGTGACTGTAAGGTATTTGTGGGGTGGTTTCGCTGGAGTAGCTGTGGAGAAGAGGTGGAGAGAGCCCGGATTGTGGATATGATAGATCTCGTGTCTGATTGGTTTCGCTAGTTGCGTTGGCCGAGAAAGAGAAACGTTCGGGTACCGGCAAATGCCATCCGCTAAGACTACGGCCCTGACGTGCCTCGTAGGTATGTTGCGGTGCTTGAAGGTATGTGGCACCTGACCTTCGAAGATTGTCTGGGAGGTCAATGCGGAAAGTGCTAGCGTCCGAACTCGATTTCTTGCCTTCGCGCGCCATGAGCAGGCGAAGAAGTTGTTGGCGCTGTTGCTCGTCTTCAGGGAGTAGATTGATGGATTCAGAGTCGGCGCGGTGGCGGTAATTGGTATCGCGAGCACGGACACGATCCACCTTGAAGGCGGTGTGGATGGTAAGTATGGTATAGAAGAGGGTTGAGAGGGCACTGAGGGTGAGGGCTGCGAGGGCGGAGGCGCTGAAGTGGGGAGGAGAGCTGTGGCGGGTTGTGATGGTGTAGGCGATATTGAAGAGGCCTAGGACGGAGGAGGTAAGGCATGGTCTGCATCGGGAGAGGTACGTATTAGTCAATGGTCAATAGTAAAGACCTAAGGGCTCTGGGGGAGAACTACGCAAGGATGGTGTCGAGTCGGAAGAGGGAGCTATGGCAGGTAAACCAGAGGGCTACAGAAGTAGAGTAGCCGATGGCTAAGAGGATACTGGCGACTACGGTTGCGTTAACGGGCCTTACGGTGAGGTCGGGGTTGTTGTTAAAGGCTGAGGGGAAGACAAGGTAGCTGTAGAACATTAACTTGCGAACTTGAATTCGGTAGGGCTAGAGCGTACCCCATCATGACGGCACCAGCAGATACAATTGCAGCTGCCCTCCAATACCACGGGGTATGATCCCGTTCGTTGTATAGATCTATCAGCGTCCGCCGAGGCTTCCATTTTGGTTTGGAACCCATGGTTCTTCCACAGCAAATAGGTAGTTGGTTAGGGCTTCACGTCCGACAATGACCAGCTGGAAGCAACACTCGAGATTCGATATCGCAGCGACAAGTCCAGCAGCTAAAACAGTTCGACCAAACAATCACGAGAGATCAGACGAGAGTAGGAAGAGACAACAGGATCTTTGCTAAGCAGCACGGCAAGATCGCAAAGCTAGACTGAGACTCTGCCTGTCGTCTCTAGCAGAGCGCCCGGGCATGTCGCTATAGAAAAAAAAGATCACATTACTAGAAGTACCTCGAGGCAGCTACAGTAATGAAAGGTGAGGCTGACGGTGCAAGAGGTGCAGCAGTAGTGGCCGAGGCTGAATAGCTGACTAGCCCCAACGAGGTACGGGGTTTGTTGCGGTTGCGGCACGACGGCGGCTATGCTTTTCCGGGGTTTACTAGTACTCGTACGCCTTCTAAGGCACGGAGTATCAACATCACGATGCAATCACCAACGACGATAGCATACAATTTCATCGGTTTGATCGTCTAATACCTCCAGTACTTCGTGGTACTGTTACACTACTGTAGAGAACCTAGGCTATTCATAGGTGCCTTATTCCTTGGTCCTATTGAAGCGAGGACGGGTACTACCTGCACCAGCTTCCTCATAAGGTATTGGGTGAAGCAAAATACGAATACTCGCGCCGGCTGCCTACCTCATACGACGTAGCAATGACATCATGGTCTTGCCATTCGATTTCTCTTCAATTCTTTTCGTACTAGCTAGAGTTGGAACAACGTTCAGTTCTTTCGTCTATCTCTCATCTTCTTTCACATCTTTGATCAGACGATGGTCGTGTTTCATACATGGTTGCCTTTCAGTATCTCAAGAACCAAATCTGAATGCCAGTGGAAAATCGAGATTGTTTTATCTTCATGTCGAGCGGTCAATTTTTCAGGTCTCAATCGGACCACTACATCTGGCCCGGCCTAAGCCCGCTTTACCGTTCTCAACTCGCACAACAAGCAATTGACGTGGCCTAGCGAAAGACGCCCCAAGCATTGTCACACAACGTAAAGTCTTTGGAACTGCGCTTTTTTACTACCTTTCACCTTTCATACCGCTTTGATTTGATTCTTGCTTCACGACAGAATGGTTGACCCGCTATCCATGACATCCCTTGGCATTACCATATGTCAAGGTCTCATTTACGCTTGTGGCGCTTAGAAAGGTTTCGACAATGACATTTCCAATTCTTGCCGAGCTGTTGAGGATCTCGCAAGGACGCTGGAAGTATTACAAAATTACTTGAGGACTTCGTGTTTGGTGGATGCAGATGTCGATTCCGCGTATAAATGCATTGAAGGCTGTAATGCTGGACTGAAATCCTTAGACGGCACTCTTGAGACCATCAAGAGAGTACATATACCTCTGCTGGACCGAAGAACAGAGCCTGGCTAAAGCTTCAACGTGCTTTCTATCCATTTACTAAAGAAAATTTGATGTCTTTACACGAAACCGTGGCCAACTTACAGAGCAGACTGAACTTTGCACTACAAGTGTAGTATCAAACGTAAGAAATAACATCTATGTCTCTTCATAGCCCTATAGCTAACCTCCAGTAGAAAGACGCTCGACAGGTTGAACCTCGAAGTGCAGGCGATCTCAAGAATGGTTGAACGAACAGCAACAGGATCACCGCAAGTGCAGGAAAATTCGCAGAGGAATAATGATACTGGTGGTACTGGAAGTTGGTCGTGTCCCAGAACCGTTATTGTGCAAACTCGATGCCAAGAAATGTCGAGCACGTCCTTACTCAGCGTCTGGGCATGGTATCCCATGGCTTTAACCCTGTCTTCGTACTTATGAAAGCTATTGTGGGGGTGCACGAAGTAGATGAACTGTTTCGTCCTGTTAAAGTCTTGTGAACTCGGCTGACCAGATTATTCGCAGGATCAGGATGTTGGGCAGGCGTTGGTAAAGCTGATAGCGAAACCAGCTTTGCACCGAGAGGTGCTTCGAGCAATGCGATCCAATCGCAGTAGCTACTTCGCTTGTCATCCTACTGGTCCGAACGGCTGCAGTGAGCTTTGCCTTTCTCAGCGCGGTGAATGTTATAACGAATAGTTCTAGGCACATAACCTCGCAAGAATCTGAGCCGAGTGACAGCGCAGCATTCGCAAGGCCTACGACTTATTGAATCGTGTATCAAAATATTGCATGCATACCTAGCGGAATCGATAGAGTTGTCTCTAAAAATGATTCGAGGCGCAGGTGGTGCAGCTATCAGTGGATCTCTTAAAGTGTGCGGAGTAGTATTCAGTGACTCGCCTGCTTTCGACTTACTCCATTCAACGACTTCAGGAATGCCTTGGTGTAGGCCTGATACTTACACTCTTGAGGCTACCCGTGCGATATTGATTGGCATCGTGCAGAGACTCGACAGCCTCTTTCGCGAAGAGAAGGCATCTCCTACAGACGTTGACAGTTATGGAAATACTTTGCTTCATGTCAGTCCCTCATTACCAGTTTCACTATCAATGACCGCCGCTGAAAACCTTAGAGGTTGCTGTTAAGAGAACTTTCTACCCCTGGGAGTTTTGGAGACTTGGACCTACGACGCATAAGCAGTACGAAGATATCTTTTTCGACTTTCATTTGGCGTTGATCAAGTTAGGTGTGCCGATGAACGAGATCGGTAAGAATGATAGGTAGGTGCTTTAGCATAGCTCACAAATGTCAAAACCAGCTCTAATCTAGGAGACAGAACCATACTGGACTCTGTTGGTTGGCAATCATTCAAGTGTCTATTCTCCAGCGATTTTGGTGATCTTACGTATTATTCAAGGCTTCTACAGTCGGGAGCCGAGCCATCAGGAAAAGCCATCATCGACGAAAGTCATGAAGAGGATAAAATCGTTGTATACCAATGGCAATTCCCATACTTTACAACGAAAAACACACCATCCCCATTTTCTATAGTATCTGCTTTAGCAAGAGACGAGGACACAGCTGAAGGTTCTTTGACTGAAAACGCTGCGCTTTGATAAGTGCCACTTGGGTCTTATTTTGCTAACTCTTCCGTAGCTTCTTCATGTGGGATACTCAGCGAGGCTGTTCTAAGCCAGTCCGAAGTCGCAGTGGACTCGGCCCTTCGAAATTCCCCTAGCAGTGTATGGGAAAGAAATATCCTAGGACAAACACCCCTTCATCTGGCGGCAGGGTGGCCTCTGGGTGTCGCTCGCTTACTCGAAGCAGGCGCTGATATCAATACATTGGACAATCATCCACTAACCCCATTGCTGTATGCTTGTAGTGCCCAATGCTTAAACGCGATACAACAGCTATTGGCTGAAGGCAGTGCACTTAGATCTCATATAGACCAAGGCCACTCTAGATCTGTTTGCTCAGCGCTGGAATTGGCACTCCCCAGATCCACATGCAATATTAATATAATCGGAGTTCTGATAAAAGCTCCAAGTGCCCGGCGGAAGCAGCTACTCGAACTGGCTACCGAGATCCTCCCAGCAGAAAGAATGAAAGACTTACACATTACCGAAGGTCGGACGCTAGATGAACGTGCTTCCGATGTATACGATGCTCTTCAGCACATTGGCATCGCAATGCCAGTTGCACTTTATTCCCCTCGTTTGTAGAGCTGCGGACCAAATTTTCGATGCAAGATTCCGGGACATCAAAGGCTACAACGCTCGTGGTCTTACACCCCTGATGGCCTTACAGTTCGCAAATCTATTTGGAAGTCCTCATCCTCACCTCTTCTTCTGGTTTGTGTCTAAAGGTGCCAGTTTGCTGACATTTCAGCGAAATCGAAATTGGCGTGCACTACATTATATAGCGGCGAGATTTGGCGAGATTTGTGCACATCGTTGGACCACGGATGCGGATAAAGTTTCCCACAGGCTCACACCCCATATCAACGGCATTTCATATGCAGTCACGCAATCCGGAAATGCAGCGCTAGTAGCACCTATAAGTGACCATTGTTCGTGTGCATGCTCATCAACAGGATGCACGATAAGTATTAGCGTTATAAAGGCTTATTCCTCGAGCATCAGAAGATTTAACCCGGAGTACATCTCTACATGGCTCCCCGGATCACGTCTTGAATACGTCGACTTCTGGCTATCTCTTGTTCAATTAGAGCCTACAGTCGTTGCAGAGACCATAGTTGAAGTATTACGCCTTATCCTATTCGAGGAGCTTGGTCTTTCTCATACATGTTGCTGGTTCAACTATGAGAATGAATCCTGGATATTCGAATACGATACAAAGTTAGAAAACCGAACGATGATTCAGCAAGAGGAAGCGGACATTATCAAGGACTTGGAAGATCTCCTGGAGCTAGCAATATCCCGATGGCATAACTTCTCAGGTCCTTTGTCCGAGTTCCTTAGAGAGTTCATTATGGACGAGATTGAACACAATCCCACAGACTGGGACGAAGAATATACTTAGGAAGTCGAGGCTCTTGGTGTGAAGCTGGAGCGAACTTCCGTGGAGTGGAGCGAGCTTCCATGGACTAAAGCGGATCTGTGGGAATTCGTCCCTCCATCCCGTCACACGGAGGAAGATCAAGATCCATGAAAGTAAAGGACGTGGTTTTTCGGTAGGAAGGATCGGACCAAATCAGGATGCTTTTTTGGTCAAAAGGTACAATTGATGATATCGTTCCGAAGCCTAATCTAGACGTTCCAAAGATGAGCAGGAATTTCCTTCGAAAAGCCCAGTACAAAATCTGCAGAGCCAATGGCTCGACGCTACGACGATATGAACGAGGCGGTGGAGCGAGCTTCATGTCGCAACGTTTTTGTTCCGTTCCATGACCACACTCACTTATATTCCCTAGATCTAAATACAACTTGCCGCTTCCTTCTCAAACTCCGCGCTCACACAGCTCCATCAGACCCAAACATTCATCCCCAAACCCATTCGTCCCGACAAGGCCCATATACAAACCAATCCCTAGCTTTCATCAACCCTAAAAGCTACCCTCTCCCCTTCCACACCTCAATCCAAAAATCCCACGTCTTTATAGCCTCCCCGATCAGATCTATCCACCAACCAAATTCCCTCCACCCGCATTGCTCTGCTAAGCCTCTCATCCACGAAAATATGCTTTTCTAAATCCGCACTCCCTTTCCCCCCACCCATCTGCCCACCCCAATCCCATCTCCCTGATTACCTTTCCCCCTTCCCCCAAGCATCCCAACCTTTCCCCCTCTTTCAATCCATCAATTCCCCCCCCCCCTCTCACTTCGCAAAACCAGCCAGCCAAAACAGAACCCCAAATAGAACTAACATAGCTTAACCCTCCGAACGCAGAGGTATTAATGTTTTAGATGAGGTCACTGTTTCTGGGTCGAGACATTCGGTCGAGGCATTCGGTCAAGATCGAGGCATTTGGTCAAGGACGAGCTGGTTGTATGGAGGAAATGGAGAAGGGTATTAATGCCATCGAAACTACCTGTTCTCTTTGACCATTTAATAGATCTAAAGCCCTTGCCAGCGTGAACGATTTACCAAATCAACAGCCATCCAACAGTCACCACCATTGCCACCCACGAAATCTGCCTCCCACTAGCCCCTACCCTACCAACCCCATTACTCGTTCTCAAAACAATCTTCTCATCCCTCAACTTCTCTAACAACTGACTCGACACATGACCCGTACTCGCCAGCTGGTGCAGCTGATTCGCCAGCGTCGAAAGAATCGTCGTCGAGCGACCGGGCGGGCAGAAGATGACCTCGAAGCCGCCGCCGGAAGGGATGATGAAGGTAGAATCCTGGTCGTCGAAAGCATAACTGTAGGCATCCGGGCAGACCTTCTTCGCATCCGCACTGTATTTGCTTGGCTTACACGCGCTCGGGCTGTCGTAAAATCCAGTACAGCAGTCTGATGGTTTGCTGTACTTTGCGCAGGCGGAGTAGCAGGGGTTGAAAACGGGTCGCTGGATGCTTTGATCTGGATACAGGTATACGCCATTAGAAGGGCCAGTCATGGGAGAGAGTTGCAAGTCCCACGGACACCAGGCTTGGACATCGGATTTGCTCTGGGTTCGGTCGAGTGGGATGGGAAAAGAAGAGTTAGTACCCAGGTATTCATCGGCGGTGGAACCCTCGTCATCGAGTAGGGCAGCGGTGCCGATGCAGACGGGGTTGGTAAGGTTGGGAGGAATTTCAGTCAGGGAGGCGTTGCCGGACTCGGGGTAGAGGGAAACAATGCCCATTGGGATGTTGTAGCCGTCGACAAGAGAGATATCGTAGAAGGTTTGGCCGCTGTAAGATGCTAGAGAGAACTCGGCAAGGGTTGCTGGTGGGTTGCCCTGATCATTGGGATAAGTCTTTGAGCTCAAGCCACGAAATACTTCTGTAAGAGCAATGCATACCGGATTTTTACAGTCCAGAACGCCACCGCAATCACCAGTAGCGCAAGCAGCACCTCCACCATTGTAGCCCCCGTTGTTGCTAGACCCTGTCCCGTCGAAGTTGAAGGTGCAATTTGTTCTTCCCCAGACGCGACCTTGCCAGTCTGCACCTACTGTCAGGTTGCGCTGCTTACCAGAACCGAGCTCAAAGCCTCCTGTATTCGGAGCTGTTCCCTTTTGTGTCGCTATTGCTGGATGTACTGTCTCCTGGCACATATTCGTAACGACTAAGGACCTTGATAGATCACGTAGGCTGATGTCTTGGGATATTGCGCGTTTCATGTGGTGGAGAGCATCCGTGGGCAGGATGCTCAGGAGCAATGAGAGGAGCAGGGGCTGTTTTGTCGACAAAGGCCAGCTCCGGTAGCTTGATGGGGAGCATGCCATTGCCGTCGGTAAAGCACAGGTTGAAGGGGCTCTCTAGACCTGCTTCGAGGAGACTTTAATTTGAACGATGAAAATAATGATGGATCAAGCGTTGATGAAGCGGTAGGAAAGCGAAGGAGCCCGAGGCCTCGTCTGCAAGACTATGAAATGGCCAAAGTAACACTTTTAGGGCTTGGGTGTCTCTTCAAACAGGGTGACCAGCGCCTCTTGCGTGTCACCAATAATGAAGGTCGATAAGAGTAGACTGCGTTATGGGGATAAGAATACGAATCGATGAGCTCGAAGCCAAACAGGCGAGGTTGAGGAGCATTAACAATAAGTGCGGAACTGGGAGTATTCAGGAAACCATCGATCAGTCTTAGAGTACATTGAGAAAAAAGCGAAAGTTGACATAGTATTGAAAAATCGGTTCGGGAGGAAGGCGCACTCTGATAGCTTCAGTGATCTCACCTTCCATTGGAAATGAGCTGTCGTATGAGACATCGCTCCCCTCTTTCGACCATAGTCCATGATATCGTTGTTTGTTCTTGCTGCACATTGCGCCAGCGTTATTTTGGATGATCCCACCTTCCCAGCGAAATAAGCATCCTCGTCAAGAATCGCTTCGAACAGGCCACGGTTATGTGCGATCTCGAGGCTCCCAGACTTACTTTACGTTACGAAAAGCTAGCTTTGTAGTCGAAATCACCTTTGAAATCGTACGTCGTTGAAGCTGTCGAGACTGTCGAATTGCAGGGATCAATCCATCAGCGGAGCATGCGACGTCGACGCGAACACTCAAGTGGGCGCCGGCCGCGAAGAGTACCACATTCACTGATACTTAAAGTCACGAGCCCACAGGCCGTGGGTTGTGGTTCAAGCCCAGAGCACACCAAAAAAAGGCATAGATGCAGTGGATCTTGACGAGATTCACACCGAGAGGAAGGTATGCGACCGCGAGCAGATATGTAAGTCTTTGCCCGAGATTAATTACAAAGAAGTGAAGACTAATGCTCTTAGATTGATAAAGGCAGCGAAGACGCCGATCGGGTATTATTGAGTATACACAATGTCGTAGAAAAAGACGCTTCCAACAGTGTGAATGGGGTAGACAAGCAAACA
>JAABUK010012295.1_pt1 | contig 10929 bp, 9 predicted proteins | sample 5559141 | NCBI WGS metagenome assembly JAABUK01 (sample SAMN10711869, study PRJNA513367) | rock metagenome | isolation source: Antarctica rocks | place: Antarctica: Victoria Land, Pudding Butte nord | collected 2016-01-03
AGCATTTATATAATGTTAGAAATCAGCATAGAGCGAGTCATATGAGTGTAATGTAACGAGTATATAAATGCTAAGAAAGAAAAGTATCTAGAAGAGAAGAGTCAACTATTTATATGACTCAGAAGAACATAAGCTAACTCTGAATAGAATTGACTTTGAAACAAGCTCATGCTTTAGCGACAAGCGATCGACGATAGTTCTCAGAATAGTCATCAACATAGTCATCAACATAGTCATCAACAAAGATGCGTAGCTAGAATCATAATAATTTGATAGAAAGATTTGATAAAGAGATTTGATAAAGAGATTTGATAGAAAATCATGATGAGAAATCATGAAGATTGTTCAATCAAGTTATTTACATCTATTTATTTACTTCTTGTTGAGTCAAGTTGAGTTGTTGAATCAAATTGTTGAGTTCAGCTTTTCAACTCAACTTGAATTCTTGAGTTCAACTTTTTAACTTGACGTGACTTGAATTCAAAAATCTTTCAACTTGACTCAACATTTTTTGAATCAAGTACTTAACTTGAACTTAAGTATTCAACTTAATGTAATTAATTTATTTACTCACTGCATAAATTATGTTTAATCATGTTTGACAAATTATTCACATCAATGTTTCAATAATTAATTGATAATCTTTTATTTCTTCAAAGATAGCTTGATACTTAACTCACTTTTTTAACTTTCAATAAACGTTTTTCTTGAGTTGACATTTATAATGCATTGATGTTTTAGTTAAGTTGCAATTGCTCATGCTCAGAAGCTTAATGACTCACTTGATATAAATGCTCATTTGATTAATTTAAAAAGTTCATTCAACTTTATTACAAGTTATGTGCATTTTTAAATATTACTTGATTAAGTCAAGATTTTTCATTTGAAAGCATTTTGCAAATTGCAGCTTCAGAACTTGAATATCAAGTATATTTGATTCTAGAATAAGCAGATCATTCATATGAATGATGATAATAATATCATTATTATAAATGAACATTGAATGATCAATTTCTATTCTTTGATAGTTGATGAAGATGAAATAAACTTTCAAAGTTGTATATCATTCTTGAGATATTTGTTTTAATTCATATAAAGTTTTGTTTAAATAATAAATTAAAAAGATTTCATTTAATTCTTTTTATAATCAATGATGAAACTCATCTGTACATGATGCTGATTACAAATATATTGTTTAGCTACAGTAAAGTTTAAAGATTATCAAAAGTTTAAATGATATTGAGATGCTGCATGATGATGAAGTGTTATGCATTGATTGCATGCAGAGTTTTCATGATCACACAGACTTTAATAATCTCAATGTGCATGTTATAAGCAATTTACATGCAGATGAGAAAGTCAAATAGAATACAGAACTACAAGAAAAATCGTTTATGAAAATTATTCAATTTAATATCTTATTATCATGATAATGAGAATTGAAATAAAACACTTTTACATTTGATCTGTTGAAAGTGATTAGCAGAAAAAACTTAAATCATGAACATTCTTTAAATTTATATGCTAACTACGTATAAATCTTGTTAAGACTGCATGTCTGTTACTACAACATAAGTAACTCATAAGATTTATTAAATTTGACATGAATAAATTTAAGAATTTTATTAATATCATTTAATAAATGATTCAAACATAAACATTTTATACATGAATGATATGTTGATGAGAAAACTTCATTAAAAGAAGAGAAACACAAGCAAGTTAGTAAAGAATGATTGAACTATGTTGTTTGATTAAAAGTGTAACATATGAACATTTTTGTAAAATACAATTGATCTGCATGAAAAAAATCTTTACAAATAACATGAAATAAATGAGTTGCACATTTTACAAGTGAAGTGAGCATCTGTAAAACATGATATACAATGATGACAATTATTAATTTCAAGAATCTTATTTTTTCATTGAGTTTTAACTCTTGAATGTCTTGATGATAAAGTCAATCTTTAGTTAAAAACATTATTTATATAATTTGAAAGAACAGTAATGCATGTTAATGTGATTAAAGAAGAAATTGACTGCAATATACATATGTATTGCAGATGAAACATTTACAATTCATGCTTAAAAAGTAAACTATCAAAATTTGAACAGTGAAAGATTTCATTCATTTTAAACTATGAATCTGTTGCAAAAAGACTTTTTAAGTAACTTCTTAAGTCTAAGAGAAAAATCAGCATAGAAGTTATGCTTTATGTATGTTGCATGCAACATATACAACATATTTTTAATAAATGAACTAATACATGCTCATTTGACAAAAGTTAATCACGTCATTTCTTACTCATTCATCATCAAGAAAATAGTACTTTTGAATGTTTTCATTCAAGAAGATGCAAAGATATAGTTAAAGTATAATCAATGCATTCTTTTTTTCACAATGATTTCAACAAGCAATAGCATTGTAATAATGCAGTATCATAAAAATCAATGAAATCAATGATGAGAAAAGTACAGAAAATGCGTTGCAAATATTAATGCAATTTCAGTACAAAGATTGCATTTAAGTAATAAGATGATAAAGATGCATGATGATTTTCAGAAAGCAGAAAGCATTTTTACAATGTACATTAAAATTGAACGCATAGATCTGAATGTTTATTTGCACTCTAGAAACATTTCAAACATGAATAATTCATGATATGACTGCAAATAAAGTTATCAAATGATAAAGCATGTACTCATGCATTGCTTGAACTGATTGCATTTGCAATCAAGAATTAAACTGATTACATCAAGTCAAGTACTTAAGTTTAAGTCAAGTACTTAATTTATCAAGACTTAATTTAAATCAGAATTCTTAACTTGAGTATTCAAGTTGAATCAAGATGTTCAATTCAAGTATTTAAGTTAAGTTAAAGAATTGAAATTAAGTATCAACTTGAAATTCTTGACTTGACTCATCAAAATATGAAAATAAATAAATAAATATTTTATTATGATTTTCTATTATGACTTTCTATCATAGCTTCTCTTCATGACTCTTCTTCATGACTTTTCTTCATGACTTTTCTTCATGATTCTTTATCAAACAATCTTCATAGTTTCTCATCATGACTTTCTATCATAGCTTTCTATCATAGCTTTCTATCAAAGCTTTTTATCAAATGATCTTCATGTTTTTCTTCATGTTTTTCTTTATGACTTTCTATCAAAAAGATAATGCAAAAAGATAATGCAAAGACGAAAAATCAAAAAAATTTCTATATTTAATTCTTTTAATGTCATATTTGATTTCTTGATGAGTTAAGTTGAGAATTCAAATCAAGTATCAACTTGAAATTAATATTAAATTGAGTCAAAATGTTGAAATTGAGTATTCAAGTTGAGTCAGAAGATTGATATTAAGTACTTAAGTTGAGTTAAAAGATTAATATCAAAACTCAACTTAATGATCAATTTATCAAGAATATTACAAGATGTTAACTTTTTAAACTATTGAATAATCATCATTATCATGAAAAGTCTTAAAGCAGTAGTAAAAATGATGATGAAAATAAAGTTCTTAAAACAATTTAAAGTAATTAAAACACTCATTTTTTAACATGTGATCAACATGAATAAATTTGATATATAGTTTTAAAACTCATTGTTTCAACTGCATGAAATAATCATGTAGACTGCAAGTGATTTTCTATTTCAAAAAGTTTTGTTCACTTGATATAAATAGCATAAAGTTTCTTATGAGTCAATTTAATCAATGTTATAAAAGTGTATAAATTTATTATTATTATTATTATTATTATTGAAAGAGTAGAATGAACAGTATCACATATGATGAAATCTATCTAGATTATGAAGAGAAGTCACAAACTGCTTTATTTATATACTGTCATGCATGATAAAGTTGCAACATACAACTTTATTTTTAACATTAGTTTAAAGAAAGTTGCTAGAAATAAGTCTGACTAAATTCAGACTGAATTCAAAGTTATTGCAATAAGTTGCTAGAAATAAGTTTGTCATTGCACTTCTCAACACTTTCACTTGATGTTTGCAAGTTTCTCAGCTTTCATTGCTTTTCAATCTCAGTTGTTCAATGAATCTCTTGAAGTTCTGTCAAGATAGTGACTTGATCAATTTGTTTGCTATCATATTTTAATTAAAAACGAAGTTCATTGAAATTTGATTCTTCTTGTGCAGATTTTGAATGTGATGATAAGTGATATCAATGTGCTTCAATTTTTCATAAATATGAACATTCTTAATCAGCATAAAAGATGCTTGATTATCTTTCTTAAGCTGTGTAAATGAGACAGATTGATGAGTAATCTTCTCAAGAATATCAACGTGACTGTGATTAATGCTCAGATACTTTGTCAAATTCATATTCTTGAACACTTAATTAATTTATAGATTTTTCTTGACGCAGATTGATAAAGTCATGTACTCTGTCTTGATGATCAATGTGACAACGAACTTTTGCTTTCAACTCATTCAGAAGACTGATTCTTCATTAAGCATATAAATGTAAATGAGAATTGACTTGTAATTTAGTTTGTTTAAAACATAGTTTGAGTCAAAGTATTCTACTAACTTCATGCTTTCACTGACTTCGTACATGATGTCTAGATCAATGATGAAACAAATGTATCACATCAACTTCTTCAAAGCATGTTCATGATGTTTTGCAAAATTACTGAAATATTGATTTAATTGATTGAAAGCAAAAGTAATGTCAAAATGAGTGTGAATTGCAGCATACATGAAACTTTCAATGACTTGTTGATATTCATGCTGATTGATTCTCACATCTTCAAGTTCAGCTGAGCAAAAAGCATCATATTCATTCATTGAAAGATTTGTTATCTTATGTTTATCTTGTTTCATGTTGAGTCTTTCAAAAACATCATGAAGATAATGAGTTTAATTCATTTATAAGATTTGTGTTTTTCTGTTGCAAATGATTTGAATATTAAGAATCTTCTTCATTTTTCTCAGATTCTTGACTTTGAAAACATATTGAAACTCATGCTTAAATCATTTAATGTTGCTCAATGATTTGAAAACAATGACTATGTTATCAATGTATAGTAGCAACATGATTTCTTTTAACTCATGAATCAAAAGACATGAGTCTGCAATGCATTGAGTAAAGTTAAGTTCAGACAGCACTGTTACACAATGATTATGTCAGTTTCATGCAGCTTGCTTGAGATCATAAAGACTTCAAAGAACTTTCAGAGCACAGTTGAATTTAACTTTCACTTTTAATGAAGAAAACATGTAAATAATTTCTTTGAAAAATGATTCAGTAAATGCATTGTTTACATTGATTTAATGAAGTTCAAGATTCTTCATTGTTGCAATGATTAAAAAGACTTGCAAAGTGTCAAACTTAATGATTGACATGAAAGTATTTTCATAGTCAACTTCATGAATTTGAAAGAAATCTCTGACTATCAGTTTTATTTTCAGTTTGTCAAGAAAATTGTTGACGTGCATTTTTAACTTAAAGACTTATTTGCTTGTCACAATGTTGATCTTTTTGAGCGACACTTTTTCTTGTCAAATTTCATTAACGACTAGCATCACAAGTTCTGCATTAATTGCTTTTTTTCAAAGTTCTTCTCAAACTGAGTTTTGCATTACGTCTTTGTAAATGTTCAACGTGAGAATTTTTATTGCTTTAAAAGAGTCAGATTCATTGATGTTGAATAATGTTCATGACATGCTTGCATCAGAATCACTCTCATCATCATTAACTTTCTTTATGATGAATCAAATTATCATAACTTGCAAGATCTTAAATGCACATTCTTTCAGTTGTTAATCTTCGCTGTTTCTTTTTCTCTTTGAAATGACTATATGCAAAAATGTTTGAGCTGCTGATTTAAACATGTTTAATGCGAAGACTTTTTGAGTGATTTGAACATTTGCATGAACTTCATGCTCATCTGATGTATGTGACATGATTTTAAAATTGAGTGCATTCAAGTTGATTGCAATAATCTTCAATGCATCAGTTGATTCAAATAAAACATCAATCATGAAAGCATCAGATTTTGAAACATTAGTTGAAACATTATTCTTTAATGATTTTTTTACAAATCTTTGCTTTGAAAGAATGTTGAATGTCTGCTTGCAAAGTTGCAAGTTCATGTTTTCACTTTTTTCATCTTCAGTGAACTTGATAGTGTAATTCTTAATGACTTGATTAAAATCTGAAACTCAAAGATAATATTACTTATTAATATTTTTCACATACTTCATGAAAACATTGAATCTGTCTCTGTTCATGAATTTGTCTCATTTGTCTTCAATTGACAACGACTTGAGATCAACGTATGAATAACATTTGCATTCTCATACTCATACATGATCAATTGAAAGCTTAATTTCAATGAATGTCTTCTTCAAGATCATGAAAGCTTCATTAATCAAGAATTTTATAATGATTTAATTTTGCAAATAAACATTTGTCTTTGCAGCTTTTGCTCAAAATTCAATGAAAAGTTCAGCATTTTTAATCATGACTTGCATCAAGTTTTCTGTGATGTATATAATTCTTTTGACTACTTCATTTTAAATCAACATATGTGAAACAATGTATTAAGAAGCAATGTCAATTGATGAGCATCAATCATTCAAAATAACTTTAAGTTTCATGATGTTGTCACTGCATATTGAAAGAAGTTTGACATTGTTGTGAAGCTTTATGCTGAGTTTTCATTTTTGCAAAGCATCTGATGCATTGAATCGTTGCTTCAAAAAAATGCATCAAGTCTTTCTGAAGTGATTGTCAACTATTTTTAGAAAGTACAACTTATTATTAAGAAATGATGATAATGATTTACAGATATTTATGAAAATGAAAATTAAGATATTTGTTTTTTGATTGCTGACATTGTGTTCTTGTTTGTTAATGAACTTGATGAGTGCATATATTTCACACACATTCTTGTAACTGTTGTTAATGAAAATAAATTTTTTCAAAGTGATGATTTTATGAAGTTGATGAAGCTTTGCTAATTTAAAATGAGTGAAACAATGATGTTACAGTTTGTACAACTTAAAGCTTTTGTCATTTGCAAAACTAAGTTGATCATGATCAACTTTGATCTTGTTCTCATGATGAATTACATCAATGTGAAATGTAAAGTGATTTAGATTCATTGAATCATCAAGATTCATTGAACTGTGCATTGCTGAAAATGTTGATGAAACATTACATTATATAATTGATAATAATGTAAATTCATCAAGATTGTTTGCAATTCTCTTTACTATGTAAACATCTTTGCATTCTAAAGTTTCAATCATTTGCTTTCTTTGCTTGTCATGCATGTACAGATTTTTATCATCAAAACTTTCTTGCAGATCTTTCTTACACATTCTTCTTTCAGAAAGAAAATTCACTTTAAGCTTAGAAACATGAAGAACAGAAAACAGCTTAATTGAGTTTTTGTGATGATTTCACATGATTGTTATGTCACAATGATTAACATACAATTTTCTCTCTTCAACTTTGATGATGCATCTTTTAATGTAAATTAAAGAATCACTAAAAAGTCAAAGTTGATCAATCATGTGTAAGAAAACATCAGAATTTGCAACTCAGTCAAATTCAAAAATCTTACTGACAATGTTCTTTGACAAAACTGTAATATTCTCGCTCTTTTTATTCTCATCTTTCTCATTATTGTCAAAGATTTCAAAGTCATTGCTTTCTGCATTGTAAACTTTGTGTTTCTTATGCTTACTCTTCAGAAGTTCAATGAAAGTTTGAAAATCATCAGCACTTTTATGCTTTATTTTATCTTTATTTTTGCATTTCTTTACAAGCTTTTGAATTGCAAACAGATGAAAGCAATTGATTAAATGATGTTCATCTTTACAAAGAAAACATTTTAAAGATTGTTGCAATTGATGATGATGCAATTGATTGTTGTTGAAGCTTAAAAGACTTTTGCAATGATGACTGATTTTATGTTTATTCTGCTTATGATTAATGTGCTCATGTTTGTTTTCTCACTTAACTTATAGCACAATCTCTGTTGTTTTCAATTATGCTTTCTTCTTTTGTAACTTTTGAAGTTTCTTCTTGATGTCTGACTTATTTTGCACATCAATGATATCTTGAATGATTGTGTATTCATTTGACAGTAATTGAAGTAAGACTTGAAAGCAATATTTTGACTTGAATAAATTGTTCATGTCTTTCTGTATTACAATGATCTTTCAAGTTAATTTGATGAAATGTGTTCATGTTTTTTCAATGAAAATATTCATTGACATTTTATAATCAATGAAGTTCATCAAATATTGTCTTTCAGTGATTTGTAGCTTCTCTTTGTATTTATAACTCAAAGCATTTCAAATCTTTTTTGCTGACATTTTGTTTGCAATGTATTCTTGATCATTAATGATGATGCAGATAATCAATTAATAATAAGCTTTTACATTAATCTTTTGACTTTCAAAGTCAAGAAATTGAATTTTGTTAATGATGTTGATGATGTTGTCGAGTGTGTTTAAGTCAAACTTATCTTCAATAATAAATTACAAGTCTTTTTCAATGAGTCATTTTTTCATAAAAGAAAATCATTAATTGCAATTCTTGTAAGTGAGAATGAGAATAAATCATTATTTAACAAAGAAGTTGTTAAAGTTCATGATATGCAATGTAAATTCAGCTTGTTGTTAAAATCAAAGAAAAAAAATAAAAATATTAAATAAATTGATGAATGAAGTGAAAAGAATTTAATCTTGTCAATGATGATGAAAGTTTATGCATTTTTTGACGTGATTAAATATGTTTATTTTTTCACTCTTTTGAAAACTTGTAGTAAACTGTTGACTTGATGTGAATGTTTATTTATCTTTTCATGAGATGTGTAGTAAGCTGTTGAATTTCACTGAACTTCTTTAAGTCAATATACTTATTTGTCTTCTTGTGAGATGTCACGATTCTAGCCTTGTCAGACTCAGTCTTCTAGTCTTGTCAGATTTATTCTCGCTTCGTCATCTTGACTAGTCTTTATTGAGCCTAGCGTCGACTGAGAAACACACATATGTAGTCAACTTCTTTTCTGTAGCTATCTTTCTTTCTTAGCATTTATCTTCTAGTTAAATGACATCTCTATCTGACTCGCTCTAGACAGACTTCTAACATTAGATAAATGCTCATCATCTACTCTGCTATCGATGAATAGACGATACGAAACAATCTATTCAGTAAGGAAAATTTGCAAGAAATTCTTCAAATTTGCACCATCATTTTAGGTTGCAAGAAATTCTTCGATTCTACACTCATTTTCATCATTCTATTCGCAAGAAATTCTTCGAATAAAGCACTCAATTATTACCTGAAATTCACAAGAGATTCTTTGAATTTTCACTCATCAAAAAACATCAATTCAAAACATCAACCTTTCATCTACTCTTATCTCAACAACTTCTACCTTCTCTCATCATGACACGCGACGTCGAGTCAGTTGAGTCTCGAACAACTCGTCTATTTAGAAGCACTGTCAGTAGAAGAGTTTCACTTCTACTCATTGATGCTTCAGTCGAAGCTGAGAAAGCTGTCATCTCATGAAACATAAACATCGAAGAACAACTGTTTCATTGAGTCAGCAATCAACTCAACGAAGTCATCAATATGCTGAACGAGCTTCGAAGTCAGCGAGACTTGATTCTACAACTCAATGAACATTGACTTCTTGTACAAGATGATCACAAAAAGAGAGCGAAACAACTAAAAGTCGCTTTTGATAAAAACGATGAGCTAGAGAAAAAGATCAATCAGCTACAAGGCGAGCGATTGAACTTCAGAGCGAAACAATGTCAAGCTGATCGACCTATGTCTCGTCAAGATACTCAGTCAGCTGAGCAACAAGTCAATCAGAAAGAAGCTCACTCTCAACGAGAATCTTCTACTCTATCTGATAATGAGAACGATCATCACAAGTTCATCAAGCTTTCGAATTCACTCATCTTCATCGAAACAGATGACTCTATCTGAGAGACATGAAACATCAAAATAGCTGACAAGCTCGATGTCAACGTGAATCATTACTCTACTGAAAAGATTCGTATTGTCTATGTGATTTTCAGGCTAAAAGACGATGCTGATCAGCAAATCTATGCAAAGCATCGTGTTAATGCTTTCTCACTCTATCAGTCACTATCAAAGCTACTGAAACATCTGAAAGAAATTTACGAAGATCAGAATTTGATTCGAAAGTGTCGTCGTGAATACATCACTCTGAAGCAGCTCAACAAGTCTTTCAGCTCTTTCTATTCAGAATTCACTAAAATATTCAGCTTTCTGAACTACGACGATATCACTCTGATGAACGACATTCAGAATAAAATCAACAATCGTCTTCAGAACGCGTTGTCAGTTTGCCTCATAGAGTTTAGCTCGCTTGATAAGCTCAAAACCTTTCTTCAAGATGTGAATAACAAACAACGAGTCAATTATCAGCTACGTGACGAGCAATGAACAGTCAAATCAATAGCAGCTTCGAAAAAACGTTTTGTTTCTTCGTCGACATCAGCTTCAGTCTTGACTACTAGCTATGTTCGACTCACTACTTTTTCCATTCTCGAATCTGAATGATCAAGAATGTCAATCATCTGCTTCAACTGCAAAGCATCGAATCATCTTTCAAAGAACTATTCTCAGTTGAAGACTAGTACTTTGAAATCTCGTGCATTCATTTCTTGCCTCAATGAGATCATCATGTCGAAAGAAGAGAAGAAATTATTTACAGAGAAATCGAAGAATGAGGTAAAAAACTAGTGACTTTCATCAAAGACGTGATGAAAGATGTGTTAATTTCTTCAACAATGAACAGCTCAAATGACTTCTTTGCTTCAAAATCTTTGACTACTGAATGTGTACTATCTAGCAATGAAATTAGTTACTCATTAAAGTCATTGATTGACATTGAAGCAGCT
>JAABUK010012296.1_pt1 | contig 10928 bp, 12 predicted proteins | sample 5559141 | NCBI WGS metagenome assembly JAABUK01 (sample SAMN10711869, study PRJNA513367) | rock metagenome | isolation source: Antarctica rocks | place: Antarctica: Victoria Land, Pudding Butte nord | collected 2016-01-03
CATTGACTGACTTTGGGTGTCTTGTTCCCACCATCCAACAGCAAACTGTTGACAGCGCCATGTTACTGGCAATTACCTCGCCTGCCAAGAAGCTTTGCAGCACAGCATTTTTCATGCCATAACTTTTCATTGCACATGAAGCTCAGCTCAAGAGGGTCATGATGATTTGTTTCTGTCGCTTGATCTGGTTGCACACCACGTACACCTGTGCTTTGTAGCTGGCTCTGGTAAGCACCTGTGCTTTTGAGCCCGCTCTGATAAGCCACAAAAGACTTGACACCCCAGACTGTAAGACTGTAAATGAAGCAAAGTTTGACATCGTCCTTGTCATCCACACAGGGTACCGATGGCAGCTTGTGAGGAGCAACGACAAAGCCTCTGCAAATGTACATACTCCAGAGTCCAGCGCAACCAGTGACAAGGGGTCAGACCATTCCTATGACATTGGCCCTGGCTCTAGCCACCATCACAGCAGGTTCCAGACAGGCACAGCTGGTGAGCTGGACCGGTTGCGCACAGCTCTCAGACAGAAAGATGACCAGGTGGTGTCACTTCAGAGCCAACTGACAAACCTGGAAGCCACCAGAGATAGGTGAGCATCCCTTCATGCAAAGTGCTGTCCTCATATCAAACAGCCAACAAGGAGGCTCATATATGGTCCTGAATACGACAAGATGGTACCTGATGGCATGTGTGAGGCATGCCTATTGGGTGCAGGAGTGCCTGCACACAATTTGCTTGGCGTGCCTACTGGCTGCAGCAGTCCTTGTGCAGTGTGTTTAAGCCTGACGTGGCTGCTAGATGGCGGCACAAGCATCACACACACACACTACATGCTTACTTGACTCTGTCAGCTATCAAGGTATTTCAATGAATCAGTGAACCAAGCAAGCAACAAACAAATAAATCAATGATGCAGTTTCTTTCCAGACTTGTCATGACCAGCCAATGTTTAGATCCAGCAACTGACAGACTAAGTTGCTCACAGCAGTTACAGCCCATGCTGGCATTGTGGTGCTCAACGGCTTTTTTCTGGCTGGTAGCAACTTTCGAACTTGTGGCTCTCATACATCAACAATGAATGAATCAGAGCAGGTTGAATCTGACAATACAATTGGTGTATTGCTTGCAGCTTGGCAGAAGAGGTCATAGCAGCCGCAGGCTCTGAGGAAGCTGCACGCTCAGCCCTCGCTGATGCTGCGTCAGCACAGACAGAGCACAGACAAGCCCAGCAGCAGCTCATGGCCTGCACTGAGATGCTGGGAGAGAAAGAGGAACGGCTGGAAGAGCTGAGGGCAGACCTACAAGATGTGAAACAGCTGTACAAAGATCAGATAGAGTTCATGGTTGAGCAGCTAGCGCATCTCACACAACAACAGAAAGAAAAGCAGCAGGAGGTGCAGGAGAATGACCTGGAACATGAATTAAGTCAATAGGTGCGTGGTGACATAGCAAGCAATGCTTGGTTGAGCCACAGTATGTAGGCAACTCCTGGTCTGTGGTTGGTCTGCAGGGTGTGAGATGAAGACCATCTGTGTATGGTCAGCTTCCATCAACAAATGCCATTGAACCTTGTTGCTTTGCATGACCAATCTACACATGTGGTGCCCGGATCAGCAAATGCATTTGCATGAAGGGCAGCGCAGGTCCTTTTGTAAAGCTCAGAGCTTTAGCTGTCATGAGGTATTGTAGGCATTCGTACAAATAGCAACTGTTAGACAAGTATCTCAACTCCTCATCGCCTTTACCCGTCAGAAAACGGTAGCTATGGCACGCCTTGATCTAACCCTCACGGCACACAGATGTGTCTTGATGCAACCTGATATCAAACTACAACAATCTGCCTTTCAGACTCAAATCTGAGGCTCATAAAACAATCAGATGTTGCTACCTTCTGTTACAGTATACAGTATCTGAGTCGAATCAGTATTTCTATGGTCAGTTTATGACAGACGCAAGCATGCAGCTTGAAAACAATCATCACATGTATTATGAGCAGTATACCTTCAGCAACATGCCTGAAAGCCCTAACCCATATATACATAGAAAATAACCTAACACATATACACATAAAAAATAAACGTCAGTAATACAATAAACAAGTCACGCTATTCCTCACAGGCTACCAGCTAGCTGGACACCACTGGCTACAGCATTTAATGTCTGCAAAAGCTGACGCAAGGACAAAAACTTTTTCCGAGAATTTCTGCGCTACTGCTCAGCTGTACAAGCAGCATACTATGCCACTAGCGACACATGCCCCATCAGCTGGGACAACGTTGGGTCACAATACCTCAAGCACAAACACGGTTGACCACATGAGGTCATTCTTCAGTGCTGACTGCACCTCTCGGAATTTCTGGTTCTGTCAGCAGCAGAAGTGGCAGTGTTGTGACCTTTGGCAAGGCACAATATTGCCACAAAGTCATTACTGCATTCTGGGTGTTGGTACAAAAGTAGAGGCAGAGGCAGAGCTCCTTCCATGCTGGCAGACAGGGCACGTCACCACACAGCATTTGCTTCAAAAGAGTGTTCAGGCACTAGGGGTCCCCTTGGCTGTGTAAATGCCGGCAAGCGTTTTGGTAATGCTGCAGCTGCATCATCACAGTCACGTCGCTTCCCCTGCACACATGCAGTCAAAAGGGGCTGCAATGGATGTCTCTGCTTTCGGTTTGAACTGTACTATGCACAAGATGCAGCATGCATGCACATGCACAATGCAATGACGCCCTATACAGCTTTTACACAGCTGTGGGGAAAATAGGATGACGCAACCAGGGCATAAGCTTTGCTGATCCAACACAGGCTGAAGCCTGACATCTCTTGCAGCTTGCTGCCAGTTGCTTCTTGGCCTCATGCCCATGCTGATCATGCAACATCCTTCTTCGTGCAAAGTTCCCTGCCAATTGAATGTAAAACCGGAGTGCAAAAGCACGACACATGTGAGAGTTAGCACCTGGGACACGAGAGCGCTTCCTTCAGGTGAGCCTGAGCTGGAAGAAGGAAATGAGTCAGCATGACAGCTTGGCGGCTGCTGACTCAACTGCTGCAATAACTCCAGTGCTACAAAACTTTTCTGATTGTGCCCTGCCTGCTGCTGCTGCTGCCCTTGCAAAGGTTTCTGTTGCTGCTGCTGCTGATGCATGAAAGCAGCGTCATGACTCTTATGGGGTTCCTGCATAGAGTAGCAGCTCGTGGCACCACAAGCACAACAGGATTGATTTTATGCTGCTCTGCGTGCATGCCTTGATTGAGAAGGCGCACAGGCAAAAGACACCTGCTAGGAACAGACCCAGTGTAGCATATGTTGCAGCAATGTCCCTCCTGTGTTGAGCAGCAACGGGATGTACAAGCATATGCTGCTGACATCATCATCTACCAACAGCAAGCCTAGGGGGGCATGGCAGCTTGATTCCTGGCACATGGTACAAGACTGATTGTTGCTTGCATGCCAGTCACGGCTTGCCTGTGAACAAAGACCTTCTGGTTGAGATCTGCTTGAGCCATACAACAGCTGCTCAGACAGCTGCTGAGGCAGTTCCTGGGGCTGTTGCCGCAGCAGTGACCAATCTCCTGAGTTTCCTGCAACAAACAGCCACACCATGCTCAGGGGGATGCTGAGACCCTCATTCTGCTGTATAAACAGCTTGCATGGCCGTCAATGGCAGTAGCAGAGTGGGAACAAGTGGGCAGGGCAGCTGTGCAGAGGAGGGCACCTGCTTCTGCTTCAACAATATCTTGCTGCTCTGCAACTTGAGCTGGTCCCAACATTGACCTGGCCCAATTTGAGTTGGCAAGTGAAGCATGTGGCCGCCCAAACACCTGGCTTTTGACTAAGTCTCCATTATAGATTTGAGGCTCATCCCAGCTGATGAGATTGTCTGCCTCATTAGGCTGTGATGTCTGCAGGCCACATGCGCAAGTGTCAAGGGACATGATGTAGGGTTGCGCTGCTGACTGTCGTCTGGCAGGGGCAATGTGCAGGCTGGCTCTTTATATGACAAACATATATGTGGTGGACATAAAGCGAGGCAGGCAAGTGCAATTCTGCTCACTGCAGCATCTGATTGAGGCCCATGCAGGGGGCCAAAAAGCACTGTAACTCCTGAATATGTAAACGGGTGCTGCAGCTGATTTGCATTGCAGTGATGTTTTCTTCACCACATCTGCTCAGAAACAGTCAAACAAGGTAGAGCCAATTTCTGCACACACTGGTCTAGCACACTTCATATGCAGGATAACATAGCTGCCAATAAACTTGTGCTTGTATAGCCAACCCCTTTACATCTACTCTACTTGCATTACCAAGAGCAAACATCACAAACAAGGGTGCACCATAATTCCAGAAAGGAAGACACAATGAATATGGTGATGCTGCCAACAGACACGTCCCTGTAGCCAGGCTCACTAGTGAGCCAGATGAACAGGTTTGTCTAAACCTGATGGGAGTGTGACAGTCTGCAGTCATTGCTGCAAACTCATTCCATAATGTATCACGCCGTAATGTATCATGCCGTAATGTATCATGCCGTAATGTATCATAATAATAATAAATAATAGTAATTATTACGCTTTCCAGCTCATGATGAGCTAGGTACGCGCAGGACAAGTCTTGTCTTTCCAAAGCAGTCTGTCTTGCGCATCTCTATACGGTCTACTTATCCCACGGGCTTGGCAATCTTGCTAAGCAACATCATTGAAACTAGACCTAGGGCGACCAGGTGGGCGAAGCCCCTTAACTTGACCAAACAATAGCTTCTTAGGCAATGTATCGTGCCGTAATGTATCATGCCGTACCTGAGCAGCAGTGGCTAGTGGTGATGGCAGCCAGGCAGATGTGGGCCCCGGTACCTTATACCCACATGCCTGCCTGGGGGACCCTAATGACCCTTGGGGCCCACTGATCATCATCCCACCTGACCCTGACCTCTCGTGCCTTACTGTGCCTGCCCACATTCATGGCGCATCACTATATTGACCACTTGAAATGTGATGGCAGGTGGTGTCATACTTGTGAATGATGTAAACTGCAGGCAGATGCAAACTACATTGCCGGCTGAACGTAGCGGGCCAACATTGCTTGAGCCAGCTGGCCAACTTGGTGATGCATATGAGGAGGACTCACCTTTTGTGTGCTGGTAGGATTTAAGCTTTTGGGTTGTATGGGTGCTCACGAATTTCGCTTGGTGCTTTCATATCGAGTCATCATGATGCGATGCAGGCTTGTCAACAAAAAGGCAGGCCAGTCAGATAGCCTGAGGTGTGGTGCTGACTGTGTGCTGACCTTGGAGATTTGCGCTGACATGGCTCCAAGTCCCCATTCTCCTGTGTGCACCAGCACCTGACGCCGCTGGGTTAGTGTGATGATGAGTTCTGCCATGCACCTTGTGTGGTGGCATGTTTTCATCAAGGGAAGTCTTTTTGGGATTTAGCATCTGGCTTGCCCAACCTGCTCTGATGGCAGTCGGTGAGTGTACGCTGTTAGGACTGGTGACCTGGTGGGGTTGAGTGATGTAGCTGAGCATGCCTGCACAAATTACGATGCAGTCTGACTGTGATACTGCAGGCAAATCTACGGTTGTGGCAAATTTGATATCGCATGAGGACCTGGGTCGCTTGGAGCATGCACCACAAGCTTGGATATCTGCTGGCGAGAAGGAGACACCAATGCCGTTGCATAAGATGCTTCGTCAGGAGCATGTTCCTGCATGACGTCGTACGCAGGCATGTCAAATTGCCCACGGCTGAGAGCCGTTTGCCTCTTCCTGGAAAAACAAGCACAGCTTGAGCAGCGGTTTGAGCTGTGGCTTTGGCTCTGGTGATCTTGCAGACATATGCAAATGCGTGGAGTCGTAAACAAACAGGATCATAACGACCAGGCACGAGACGCGCACAGATTTACAAACAACGACAGAAGGCTGAGAGTCACTCACCAGAGAGCGCGGGTTCTATCAACCATCTCTCCCTCTCGACCCGGACAAGGGACGCAAGCGAGTGCGTTCAGGGTGGACTCTGAGGTCAGAATCAAAGCCGGGTCACGGTAATCCTAAACAAGACGGCTCAGCTGAGCATAAGCAGCAACAGCGACCGACGCTTGATGCCTCTCAGCGTGAAGGGCTCACTGTGCTCAATTATTGACTGGGGATTCTCAAGGACGTCAGCATGATGTCAGCTTATGCAATTGCGATTGTGCGTCCGATGGAAGGGACGTCATAGTCCCGGTCATAATCCCGGTCAACCTTACACTTTACTCCGAATCCAGTCACTAGCCAGAGCCTAGGCAGAGCCTGCGGCCCTGGCAGTTTATACGCCATTTCATAGGCAGGCCACTTAAGGCATGCGGCCCAGCCTCGGGACTTCATTCAGCAATATCATCTGAGATACCATGATGCATGCAACAAAATTCAAAACGATTCCATTGTATCACAGACGCGGTGCCAAAGACTTTGCAAACAGTGCGCTGTGCAGTGCTTTTGCCAGGGCACCACTGTTGCATGCGCAGGTCTAGTAGTTATGGCATTGCCTCCCGATCTGAGCAACAACATCCATGATGCTCCTGCAAGTAGTCAGTCTGGTTCGGTACTGCTTGATCCTGGACTAATTATTGCATTGTCCTGCTGAGCAAGCTTGCTAGGGTCAGGCTAGAGGTAACAGTAGGGCAGGCCATGGATGACCACTGTGTGTGTCTCACTGTATTGGTCTCGGAGCACATGCAGAGAAGTCACTGGTTTTGACCAGAAGATTGCGAGCCTGCAACCACCGCTCAATGTATGTGATTGCCGCTGTAGCCACGACGCTGTTGGTGGTTTACAGCATGACGTGGTTCCGGTCGAAAGTACAGGTCCGTGGCAAGCATGTGATCATCACGGGCGGCTCGGAAGGGCTTGGCTTTTCCCTGGCGAAAGAGTTTTGCATGAAAGGGAGTCACGTAACCATTATTGCACGCACGAAAAGCAAACTGGACCAAGCCGTCGTCGAACTTCAGGAAATGGCACTTCCTGAAGTGCAAGTTCAAGCCCTTACAGCGGATGTAACACAGTATGAGCAGGAAAGGACCACAGATAAAGCAGAGCTAACCAGGTCACCATTGTTGGTTGACCCACATGTTGTGCTTCACAGATGCAAGCTGTTGTGCAAGAAGCAGAGGCATCGTTTGGGCCCTGTGACTTCATGGTTTGTAACGCTGGCGCCACTCACCCGGGTGACTGTCTATTGCTAGTAGTAGTGCATGCTGCCCGGCTGCTGAACCTGCAGCACAAATTGTGCAGGCAGAATAGAGGACTTGCCAATTGAAGTGTTTGGGAGAATCATGACCATAAACTATCTTGGAGTAATACACTCAATAAAGGCGGTCTTACCTAGCATGCTGCAGCGGCATCAGGGACACATCGCTATCATCTCCTCGTCTCTTGGACTGCTCAGTAAGAGTTTCATCTTTCACTGCACTGATCTTTGCCTGACCAGTTGTGTCTGTATCGTGCAGTCACATTGGAAGGTCACATATTGCAAATCATCAAAACCCTCCACAGTGTCACTGTAGGCTTCACTGGCTATTCAGCGTATGCCCCCACCAAGTATGCTGTCAGAGGCTTGGCAGACACCTTGCGTAATGAGGTGAGCTCAACTACAGACCTGTTCTTGGCTTGAATGTGTCCTGCCGAAGGGTGTGTGGGCAACATTGGAATTTCAATGCTATGCATGGGCATGCAGCCTAATGAATGAAGGCTGCTGAGCTGTTACATCTTTTCATTGCCACTGCTGCAGCTTCAAGGCACTGGGGTACATATCAGCATAGGCTTCCCTGCTGACATGGACACGCCTTGCTACAAACAAGAAGAGCTGATAAAGGTCTGATGCCTGCACACTCAGGCGATCTGCAAGTGAAGCTTGTTTGCAGCACACACCTCACTTTGTCCTAACAGAAGCTTGCAATTGCAGCCCAAGGAGTGTAAGGCTGTCAGTGCAGCTTTTGGATCTCTTTGCAAGCCTGGACAGGTGAGACTTGCAATGTGGTGCTTGTTAGTCAAGCAGAGATTTGCCTGCCAGAAGATAGCTCATGCTGTGCGTTGTGGTTCTGTCCTTGACTGCATCAAACCCTACATGTTTGCATGTTAGCTTCATTTGCGTCCATTGTACTGCATGTCCCATGTTATGAAAGGCATGACAGCATGTTACATGTGTCTGCCTTCGTGGTGGTCCGTGCCCATGCGGTCCATCTTTGCTAAGCTGCCAAAAGGTGCATGTGGACAAGTACTGCATGCTGTGATGTCAACAGGTGGCACGGGGTTTTGTGCATGGCATTGAGCAAGGCAGATACCATCTGCCGTCCCCTGACATTGGGCAAGACTGGTTCATTATGGATGGAACAGCCTCGTGGTCACCACGCAGGTTGCCATTGTTGGTGTCATGCATACTAGCCCCCATTGTCCCCCTCGCCATGTTTGTGTGCACCAAGATAGCTGATCGCATCGTGAGAGCAGAAAGATTGAAATCCCAAAAACTCTAGCTCCTGCAGGACCAGCTGGTCCATGTGAGTGTGCAAAGCTTGTATTTATGTGACGTACATTGCTGTGTTGATGTTGCGGAGCATGCGTGCAATGAGGTATCACCGGTACTGCATTTACCGTCTCTGCACGCATAGCATTGGCACCTGGGCATGCAACTCTGCAGTACAGTCATCGCCACGTGCATTACGCATTTTGAGGCTAACAACGCATGAACTGGAGAACTTGCCAGACTAGTTGTCGGGCACGTCGAAACCTGCATCGACATCTCAGCTCACATATCTGCTGGCTCTGGTGTGCCTTTCGTCGCTATTTTCACCGTTGTGCAGGATTGACACTGCTCGATGAGGTCGACTGTGCAAAGCAGCGTTAACAGTTCCTGCACTCCTTACCTAGGTCCGACCCGGTTGGCGTGTCTGCATGCACCGGTCTTTGCATGTCACAGATCGTCAGCAAAATCTTGCAGAGCCGCTCCTCGGCCGCACCTCAGAGCTATGGGCTTGATGTGGACAAAGCCTGTTCTAAGTGGGCCAGGCTGCAGGGCAGACACTGTCAAAGCTGCCAGTGTCGACGCTGGCAGCACCAGCAACACATTCGTTGTGAGTTCAAGAGCGCTGCATGACGCCCTCGGTGTCCGCAGTATGCAGGCTTGCACAGTCACTGATTGTGATCAGAAGCTTGACACAACAAGTTATTGTTGGCAGGATCCCGGTCTAGAAACTGACATTCATGGCGTCAATCGTGTGCCTTACCGAGACCAGGGCTGGAATTTTTGGAACTGGCAAAATCATAGAATACATTATGTTCAAGCTGGTAAGCTTGTCTGTTGTCGTGTTTATGCATTCTGTATCGTGTCCAACAATTGACCCTCTAGTTGTGGTAACATGATGAAAGACGAAAGATGTTCAGATAACCTGTACATCTCATCGCCAAGTCTTGTGGTACATTTGACATGCATGTAGTGCAATCATGCAAAAACATGGGCTTATGGATACATTGAAGACTTAGTTTCGAATTGCAACTCTGAAAATGCTTTGCTGGCGGCAGGCAGCTCTGGACCTCCCATCGTCCTAGTGCACGGCTTTGGGGCATCAGCCTATCACTGGCGCTACAACATCATAGAGCTAGCCAAGAAGCACAGAGTCTTTGCAGTAGACCTGTTGGGCTTTGGCTGGAGTGACAAGGCACTTGTGGACTACAGCTCCAACATCTGGTCTGACCAGATTGCTGCCTTCATCAGAGAGGTGGTGGATGATGGACCAGTAGTGTTGGCTGGAAACAGCTTGGGTGGCTACAACAGTTTGGCCACTGCTGCCCGGTATCCGGAGCTAGTCAAGTAAGCCACTAGGCTCAGCCTAGTCCCTGTTGTGTTCAGTCAACATTGCTACGACCTGGCATGTTGTTCATCACTATTGCTCTGCTTTGTTCCTTCACCCCAGACTGCCTGTGCGCCTTTGTGACAAGGATGATGGTATGTTGCGTTCTTTTTTGCACCTCAGGTGTGGCTAGATGGGCTGCCATGTGACAGTGATGCGCCTAGATAGGCTGCCTTCTGACAGTGATGCGCATACCTGCAGGGGAGTGGTCCTACTGAATGGTGCTGGTAGAATAGAAGATGTACAGACAGCTGTGGAAGCACCTGTGGCAGCTGGTTTGAGCTCTACAGAAAAGGATGTTCTGGCAGCCATTGATCCTGCAGACTTTAGCGATGCCGGTCACACCGCCTCTGGCATGACTCGCCAGGACTCAGCGTCTAGGTCTGAGTCCTCTTCACAGTCTTCAGCTTCTCAGACAGCTGCTCCATTGACAAAAAGCAGTAAAGAGCAGACGAGCTTTCTGCAGCAAGTGCTGTCGCCACTGGCAACTGTAGCAAAGAGAGTGGCTGTGTATGGCTCCTTCATACTTACCAAGCAACCCAGCAGAGTGAAGCAAGTCCTTCAACAGGTGAGAGTCTGGTCTTCAGCAACAACTGTAGCTTCATGTGCAGCTTGGCCTGCAGCATGCGTCACTCAACAGAGCGGTTGTGGTTCTTGGCACATTTCTAGTTTGCTACACACATTTCACATTTCCACAGGTGGTAGGGGCAGGTGGTATGCATGATGGCTATAGCGGTGCGCAACGCAAAAGCCCTCTTGTGGCGTGAAAGTCAAGTCCAAATTCTCAGATGTGCGCAAGTCACTACACATGCTTTGTATAAATCAAGGTCCATCTGCATGCCAAGCAACAGCATGGCTGAGTTTCAGCTCTCTTTGCAGGTCTACATTGATAAGACCAATGTCGATGATGACTTGGTGAAGTCCATCATCAGGGCTGCAGAGGATCCCAATGCTGCCGAGGTCTTTTACAGAGTGATCGGTGGGAATTCTGGTGTGACAGGCGGCGGAGCGAGTGTAAATCAGCTACTGAACAAGCTTGATAACAAGA
>JAABUK010012297.1_pt1 | contig 10928 bp, 2 predicted proteins | sample 5559141 | NCBI WGS metagenome assembly JAABUK01 (sample SAMN10711869, study PRJNA513367) | rock metagenome | isolation source: Antarctica rocks | place: Antarctica: Victoria Land, Pudding Butte nord | collected 2016-01-03
TATAATCCCTTAAGTTATATTTATTAATATAGATTCTATATCTTATTAAACTCTTATAATAATTTATTATATACTTATATTATTAATAGTTAAAATATTATATTATTATCTTATTCCTCTTCTACCTCTTATATTTTAAGAGGTTATATCCTTTTATTAAGTCCTTCTTAATTACCCTATTTATTACTTTAAGTATAGGGAGTTTTAATAATAAGAAGGCCCTCTCCTTTATTACTTCCCCTTCCCTCCTCTCTTATATAATTAATTATAGTTAGGTAACTCTTATAATCTTTAATCTTAAGAAGTTCTTTTTATTCTATTAAATAATAACTTCCTTTATTTCCTTTTATTTTAATATATCTACTACCTTCTTTAATATCTTATATATTATAATTAAGTATATTTACCTTAATATCCTTATTAATTTAAATACTTTTCTTACTTAATTATTATTTTCTTCTAGCTCTTCCCTTACTTTTCTTTTTATTATAAATAGTATTAGGTCTCTCTTAATTAGGTACCTTATTATAATAATCTCTTATATCCTTAAGAATATTATTATCTTAAACCTCTTAATTAATTATTCCTTAATAAATATCCTTATTACCTCCTTTTTAACTTTATCCTTAATTTAAACTATTAAGGTCCTAGCCTTCTTATTATTTATTACTTTAAACCTTCTTCTTATAATATTACTTATTAGCGTTATAATAAATAACCTCTTAAGATTTATCTTATTTATTCTTATATTTATAGGGCTTTAGCTAGCTATTTATACTTAATTCTTCTTATTCTCTTATATCCCTCTACTTTAGGATTATTCCTCTATTATTCTCTTAAACTTATATATCTCTTTTAATTATTAATCCGCCTTAATAATAAATTCTTTTATATACTTAAGCCTTACTCTTATTATCCTCTTAATTTTATATATTATCCCTTCTTTTAACGTATCTTATATAGTTATTATAACTTTTAAAGCCCTTATTAATATCCTCTTAATATATATCCCCTCTTCCTTAAGCTCCTTTCCCGTTACTAGGCTCCCTAGTCCTAATATTAATATTCCTTCCCTACTCCCTTTTCTACTACCTTTACTACTACTACGATTACCGCTACTCGTATCTCCTCCCCTAATATTATATCCCGATATTAGGACTCGCCTTGTAGTATATTAAAATAGATTTTATAAGGTTAAATCTTATAAAAATCCTATTTTCTTATTATTAATTAATATTAAATACCTAATTAAGTTAAATTTTAAGGACGCCTAGAATTAATTATAAATTTAAAAGGGAGATAAATAAAAGATAATATTTTATATAAGATATAATTACTTTGAATATTTAATTATACCTTTTAAACTTATTAATAATCCTACCTTATTTTAAGTATATATTAATAAGGCGCTAATAAGCCTTCTTAATATAATATATATAATCTATCTTAATAATATCCTTATCTATTCTTAAGATAAGGACTCTTATATTAAAGTTATAAAGGTAATATTTTAATAACTCTAAGAATTTAAACTTTATATTAATCTTAAGAAGTATAAATTTATAATATTTAAGGTAGAATTTCTTAACTTTATTATAAGTAATATAAGTATATATATAAATTAACGCTATATTAAGATAATAATAGATTAATTCAAATTTAAGAATATAAAGGATATTTAAATCTTCTTAAAATTTATTAATTTTTATAAATAATTTATTAAATATTACTCCTTTATTATTATAGCTCTTATAAACTACCTAAAAAAGGAGTACTTAGATATTAAGAGGAGAAAGCTAATATTAAATAATATTATTTATATAATATTTAAATAGCTTAAATAGCTCTTTTAAGAGGTATTACTCCTAATTTATTTTAATCTTATAAAAAAGATTTATTTAAAGATAAATACCTTAATCTTAACTATTATAATTATTCTATCCTAGAAAATTTTCTATAAGGTAGATAAATTAAAAGTAAAGTAATATCTTATTATCTTTTACTCTTATAAATTGATATTTATAAAGATTAAATATAAGATATATAATTAAGAATTACTTATAATAATAAAAGTATTTATAATATAAAGGTACTTCTTAAAAGGAAGCCTATATTCAGTAATAATTATTTTAGATTATAATAATATAATCTACTTTTATATAATAATAAGAAGATAGGTATATTAAGTAATAAAGCTTATTAATTGTAATTTTAAAATCTATTATTATATAGATATTAAGAACTTAATTAACGCGCTATCTTAATAACTAGATTATAAATTAATAATAAAGGGAGATAATACTTATTTATTAATATTAAAAAATAAGTTAAAGAATATAAGATATATTCCTTTAAATAACTTCTAAGTATATAACGCCCGTGAATTATAAGATAATAAGACCCGTACTTAAGAGAGGTATAAAAGGTTAATAATAAGGCTTAAAAAACTTTATATCCTAAATAAGGAGGAAAGTAATATACTCTTAATAATGTAATATAATATAGGTAATCGCCTTAATCCTATTATTAATTAATTTAATTATAAATAAATTATATTAAGGTAGCTTATTATAATAGCGTTAATAGTAGATAATACTTAAAATAAGTATATTACCTTAATATTAGAAATTATTTAATATTTATAAGAAGGAGATAAAGAGTTATTTAATAAAAAAGCTATATTAAGGTTAGGGATTTAATAGAGGCCTGTAAATATAGCGTAGGTAATAAATAATATAAGGACTTTTTATAAGAATAAGGCTATTTATATACCTAATAATAAAGCTATTAGGTAGGAGATTATAAGACTTTATTATAATAACTTATACGCTAGCTATTATTTATAAAAGTATATATAAGAGCTAATAAAATAGAAGTTTTATTAGAAGTTAATAAGTTAAGATATTTATAATTATATTTAGAGATATTTAACCTATTAATTAATAAAGTTATATAAGTATATTATTTATAATACCTTATTACCTTTATTAATTCTAATAAAGCTATTTTAAGAAATTATAAGAAATTATATTATAAATCTCTTATTAAATAAGCTAAGAGATAGCGTTTATAATATAATCTTTATAATAATAGATTATTATATTAAGGTAATTAAATACTTACTTATAATTAAGATAATAGATATTATTAGGATAATTAATTTATTATATTATAATATCTTCTTAGCTTATAACTAGCTAGAGGATATTATAAGTAATAAGGGAATAATATTTATAAATACCTTTTAGGTAATAATATATTATTATATAAAGGTATAAAGAAAGCTAAGTACTATATTCTATCCCTGAATTAATAGGTAGATAGAAAGATAGTATAGTATATTAAAATAGTACCTATAATATTACTTAAGCTAGAAGTAAGATAATTAGGTAGAGCTTTTATATTTAATAGAATTTATATATAATTATATTATTAGCCTATCCTTATATAAAGTACTTTATAGGTACTTATCTACGTTAGACGTTTAACTAATAAAGCTATATATGAAAGATATTCTATTAGTGAAATAAAGAATAAAAAACCTTTAGGAAAGTAGGAAGATATTAAAGTAATACTTATATAAAGTTTAAGAGACCTAAGTAAGGTATATAAATAAATATAAGAAGTTAATAATATTTAATCTTAAAGAATCTATCTAATTAAATAAGAAGATATTTATCTAGTTTAATTAATTAATCAGCTTTTATAAAGGTATATAAGACTTTTTAAGGTAATTAAATATATAAGTAAATAGGCTTATAAACTAGACCTCCTTAAATTGTTTTAATTATATCGTATTTTTTATATCTTATTATTAAAGCCTTTTATAGGTAATAGTAATATTGTTATAAATATATTATAAATAAAGCTTATAAGTAGTAAGGAAGATTATAAGGTAGAAGTTATATTAAATTATAAGATCTTTTATAATAAATTAAGATATTTAATAAAGTAGAAAGATTAATTAAATAATTATAATTAATAATAAGATAAGTAGGACTTAGAATATACTCTTAAGATATTAAAAGCCTTTAAGTAAAGTTAAGAGAAGTTATAATTAAGAGAAATATTTTATTATTATTTATAATTATTATTATAATTATTATAAAGGGGGTAGCCGCGTATTATATTATTTACTTATTATTTACTTATTATTAGTCTTATTATCTTCCTTATCCTCCTCTTTATTAATTATAATAGGCTTTAAGTAATATTATATACTATTAATAGAGCTTTAAAAGGGGGAAGAAATATAAAAAATATATTTTCAAATACTTAATATTAAGAAGGCCTTTAAGAGTAGAAGTAATCCTCTTAAAAATAGCTATACTATTAATTAAAGTTATAAGGGGCGTAATATTAAGGCCCTTAAAATAAGTATAAAAGTATATATAATAAAGCTTATTAATAAAGGTATATTAAAGGCGGGTAAGGTTAATAATATTACTATTATAATAGGTAATAATATTAGAAGATATAAGGAGGTAAATTAGGGATTAATAAAGGGAGGTAATAATAATAATATTATAAGTTATATTTAAGCCTATATAGTAGGAGTAATATATAAAGCCTATAAAGGTAAGGGCGTAAATAAAACTATTAAAAGACTTAATTAAATCTAATAATAAAGAAAGAAGGTATATAGAATAACTTATTATCTTTATATATAATGTAAATAATAGGGATAGGATAACATAATAATAGGATTAAAGTAACTTAATATTAGAGGATTAAAATTAAGATTAAAGGGGGCTTAAGAGGAGTTAAAAAATTAAAAAGGTTATTATAAAATAATTATATATAATATTAAATTAAATACGGGCGTTATAACTAGGTATTATAAGGGTAGTATTAAAGTAGTAATAATAATAAAAAGATAATAATAATATTAAACTTAATAATATTAATTTTTATAAGAAAGAAGTTATAAATTATTATTATAAGACCTTCTTATATACTTAATAAAGGCTTAATATTATAAACTTATTATTTAACTTAAAATATTAATCTTATTATAATATTTTAATAGGAATAATATAACTTAATATATAATTATATAGAAATAATAGATAAGTATTATTTATAAGACTTTAATATAAACATCCTATTTATTATAAAACCTTAACCTCTAGTTATTAAGGCTTATTAATAGGAATAATATCCCTAAATATAATAATAATAATCTAGTAACTAATAAGGGCGGAGTATTTATAAATATTATATAGTAATTGTATAGCTTTTTTATTATTAAGAATAATAATTAAACTTTATTAATTATAAGACTTTACTATAGTTTAAAATAAGATATATATTATATTTATAAATTATAAGTAATTTATTAAATACCCTTAATTATTATAATATTAATAATACTCTTAGGATCTAAGAGCTTAGAGAGGGAGATAATTATAAGGATTAATTAATAATAACGTAGCTTATAATACTATAATAGTACCGCGCTACCCCTTTTCCTAATATAAATAAGGGAATCCCTAAAGAAGAGGAGGCTAGTAATTAATCTTAATACTTATAGAATAAAGAGTTTAGTATATATACTATCTAAGCTACTTAATAGTTATATTATTACGTACTATCCTTATATTATTATATAATAAATATTTATAATTTATAATAATAATTTTTATAAAAGGTAATATTATATTAATTAAGTTAATTTAATTAAGAATTAATATAAGGGGTTAATAATTAATTAAGGGAATTTAAATAATATTAATATTATTTACTTATTAAATTCTATTTATATTCTTTATCCTTCTAATTTTTAAATTATATATATCTAATTACTCTTATTATCCTACCTTAGGATTATTTTATATATATATAACTAGGCTTACTTATCCTAGGATTATATCGCCTAGATATAAGGGGTTTTTAAGTATTAGAGTTACTTTAAAAGGCCTTATACTTATTATATATAAGTTAATAGTAATAGACTAGTCGCTTAGCGGCTAAATAATGAAATATCTATATATTAGTATTATTAGTAATATACCTTATTACGTGACGGATATTTGCGACTTATGACGACATGTCTACAGTAATATCCATGAAAGGCAGCACCGCACTAACCTTACAATTTAGCCCGAGATATTAATCAGCGACGTGGTAGTCTTGGCAGAACACTGCCTCTTTGCAAAGGTTCCGAACCCTCGACCATCTTCCACTTCCTCTGCAATAACCTCGACAGATTGCCGATCATCAATAGAATGACTATCGTGGATATCAGAAGGGTTCTTTGAATCTCGAGTGCTCCTATTCAGTCCCACGCCCAGCATAGCATGGAATCTACAAACTCGTCTTCCGTCGCACCCGACCTTTCTCTTCACAGTCATTGTGGATCCCGTCTCTTGCTTCTACCCAAAGAGCTTCGTCTTAAAATCTACCGCCATGTGCTTGTTGTTCCAGATGCTCCAAGCTATCGCGATGGGCGTGCCAATCCGAATAACCAAGTATCGATCATGAGCAGAAATCATATTAGCGACACCTCAGCCCTGAATTCTTTTACAAAGTATGTCTGCGATCGAGACCTCGGGATCTTGCAGACAAGCCAGCAGGTTCGGGAGGAGGCTGGCGATGTGTTTTATCGCGGGAACGTCTTTACGTTATATCTTTGCATGCCAGACGAGGCCTACGAGGCCAAATTACGGTCTGTCATGTTTTATAGCGGTCTTAATTACGTTGACCTGCGCCGCATTCGCCAATGTCATATATCGTCCGCACCTTGCATGCTCCTAAGGTTCCTCTACGACAGCGACGCAGAGACTCTACTATGGAAGTATTTCAATCAATTTGCGAAGGCGATGTCTCGACTTCCGGGCCATGAAATGCAGGACCTACTCATCGAATGTTATCATTTCGAAGTTGCCGCAGTAGGGGCCGTAGGGGGACGAAGAACCGTCTTTGGTCCCTTCGTTGGTCTCGAGAACATGATTGAAGACCTGAAAATGGTCCGCGGCATCAAGCATGTTCACATCCGAGCTTTGAATCCAGAGCTGTGGCCGGATCTCAGGGACTTAGAGATATTAATGACGAGCAGTGAGACTTCTGAATCAAAAATGGAAGGTATCGACACGAGCGCTCGCAAATTAGCAACTATTGAGACTCACGAGAATCGAGAAAGCGCTGCCGAGGAGCTATTCAGACGATTTGCAGTACTTCTCTTGTATCGCAACACAGACTTCGTGCACGTTGTGTGAACGCACTACGGAAATATAGAGGTACTGGTTGGCAGTCGGACGTCAATGCCATATTATGCCTTCACAACAATGTCTGGAAAGCTTGCTTGCTGTAATGTGCTTTTCTGGGAGAAACATTCATCTGTCGTGCATCCAACATGGTCCTAACCTTGAGAATATCTTCTACAATGGCCGACCAGGATCGATTGTGATCTTGGAACTTCCACCAGTATCATTACCTTGATGGACGTCTTGCTTTGGGTGGTTCATGTTCGCTAGATACCACTGATGAAGCTGCCTTCTTCCTCATGCAGAGATCCGTTACAACATCGAAGCAAGCTGCGTTAAGACGGCATACACGATTCTATTTATGAAGCCTTTTATTCGTAAGAGATACCCTTCTAGAACTCTATGTTTACTATGTACGTACTTCGAATGCTGGATAACCTTATAGCGCTATCGCTAACGGCTCCAGGACTCAGGGGCACCCAGCGCAATACTCGGCCGTGTAACTATTGATGATAAAGCAAAGCGACTGCAGGTGCTAGCCCGAAGTAGCAGCTCTGATAGCGTTCATGTAGCCTTGCAGGATGAGGCCGTGCTACCAGACTTGACAAGTTCGTACTCAGCGATCATTCATCTGTATTCTCTCTCAGCCTTGGGAAGGCAATCAAAGATAGTGGGGGACTTCAATGACATCGCGCCTCCCGAAGTGTCGCCCACTCATGTTACGAACAATGACCCGCACCAAGACACATATTTGCTCTGCACCAGCACGACTGAAGACGCCTACAACCAAGACTATGTCGAGATCCTTCGCTGTCGTGCTGCCAGTTGCCTCCTGGTAAATCCAGCTAAGATGAAGCGCCCATTTAAGCATCGGCCCCTAGAAAGCGAAGGCCAGACTCGCCTGCTTGATCTCCAGGCCAGAATAGGCGATGAAGACATACACTGCACACTTTGACCAGTGGAAATTGCGAACCCACCGCGCTATACGGCTTTCTCTCAAAGCCTCTACCAAAACGGAAATATTGCGAATGGTTTGCTTTACAGGTTTGTCTCGTGCCTCAAGTACGCTGCTGGAGAAGGTATGCCTGACTTCGAAAACTACGATAGGGTAGACGCGGTCTGCATCGATCAGGGAAACCTTACAGAGCATAACAATCAAGTTCGTCGAATGAAGAGCATTTACGAAAATGCGGAAGATGTAATGGTTTGGCTAGGGCCCCAGCAAGACCATAGCGATCTCGCTACCCGCTACGTGGCGATCGGTTGGTAGTCGAGAGATGGTTGGATAATATCGTAATGATAGTAAGCTTCATGATGAGTTACTATTGACGGACCGCACATGCGTAAGCCTTGCTTCCAATACCTGCCTCCTGATCTTAATCCGCGAGTGCTATCTAGCTGACCCCATCTCCGTCTTAGTAATCTGCTCCGACCAACCCCACATACCAAGTGTAAATATTTAGACTGAACATCGTCACAATAAGAGAGTGGTCGGCTACCGGCGCATCAACGCCCGATCTTAGCGCGGTCGCCTTGACAGGAGCTAAGGAATAATGAAGCAAGCGGGACTGAGTCAGCACCTTATGCACGACTGTCTCCATCCATTCTTCGTACAATGATCGCCATCAAACCGCTCTCTGATTTACTTAATATTTCAAGCATCATGAACGCTTCACCCAATCCTCGTGAGAAGGTCTCTAGCCTCTATCTAGAACCTCTCGTCATAGCCCCCGCAATAGAACACAGACACACCTTCATCATCCTCCACGGCCGCGGCTCGAACGCAGCAGAATTCGGCCCAGACCTACTCCAAACCTCAGTCTCATCCTCCAAAACCTTCAAAGACGCCTTTCCCCACGCCAAATTTCTCTTCCCAACCGCCTCAAAGCGGCGGGCTATAACTTTCAATCGCTCGGTCATAAACCAATGGTTTGACAACGGCTCATTGCAAACACCAGATGAGCGAGTAGATTTGCAAATCGAAGGCTTACGAGAAACAAGCAATTATATCCACACCATACTAAAGCAAGAAATTAACATCGTAGGTCAAGAAAATGTTGTACTTGGTGGCCTCAGTCAAGGCTGTGCCGCGACCCTGATCTCCCTATTGACATGGGATGGAGAACCTTTGTCCGCCGCGTTTGGACTGTGTGGCTGGCTGCCATTCCGGAAGCAAATGGACGATATCGCACAATCTATCAGTCTTAGCAGAAACAACGCTTACGATGAAGGCCAAGATGATTTATTCGGCACGGCGAATGCGAGCAAAGATCTAAATCCGACCACAGAAGCCGCAGCGTTTCTGTTGGAGGAGCTTGATATGCCAACCCTGCGGCCGACGTTGGCTTTTCAACGCATACCATGGTTCTTGGGCCATGGTGATATGGATTGGAAAGTTCCAATTGAGCTTGGTAAGGATGCTGCAAATTGCTTGAGAGGTCTGGGTGTGAGTGTTGATTGGAATGAGTATGCGAAGTTGGGACATTGGTATTCGACGTCTATGCTGGCTGATTTGGTGGAGTTTCTTCGTAAGACGACCGGCTGGGATGAGGGGGAGGAGGGGCTCGAAACCTCGAGTTTGAGGGAGGGTTGAGGGTAGCGAGCGGAGCGTACACGTTGGTAACGATTTCAAAGCTCTGGTTTTCTAGCCTGTTATGAATATAGCTTCTGTCCACCTGGCCAACCTGCAATCGAAGCTGGCCAGTCGCCCTATTCATGCCACCACGCCAGACGTCCTTTTGCCGTGCCGGACCGCACTATCGGCTCTTTCTCAGGACTCTGTAACAGGCTATCACACGAAAGTCCCTCGATCCGCTTTCTCTACTTTGATCTAAGTCATTGGTGTATCTCTATACTCTCATGCCCCGAAAATGATTTCACTTCCAGATATAAGATGCTCTATAATGCTCAGACGCTATGATCCTTTGGCTCTCTGCAACAATTTTCCCTAGATATCGCCAAGTCGCTGCTCCTTAAGATACTGCTTCGTCTCATCGAAATTCTGAGTAAGCTTGATGGTCGTCCGGATACTATGCCCCCCCAACATCTTACCCCCTTTCTTCGCTACAGCCTGCGAAACACTCATGATGTTCTTAATCTGTCGGCCGTTCAGCTCCAGCTCTGCGAGGCGTTGTATCTCGTTGTCGCTCAAGTCGACGTCGACGCTGGTGTTTAGTTTCGCCTTCGCGATGGAATTTCGCCAGACTGTTGTATGAGTGAGTAGTATTGTACATCTGACTCTTTTTCAATGGCGGACATTTCGAGCTAGTTTAGCTAGGGGTTAGTGTAAGGGGTTAGCTATTAATTAGGGAAACTTAAGTAGTATTAATACTATCTACCTATTAGATTCTACGTATATTCTCTATCCTTTTAGATTTTAAATTATATATATCTAGTTATTTATTTTTAAAGCCTGATATTATTAATATTATTAAATATTTATTATTATTATTATTATTAACTTTATACTTACCTTCTAATTAATTAGATCCTTTTAAATAGCTTATAAAGAAATTATTATTATTAAGAAAGGTATAATAATTAAGACTATTTATAAAGTAATAAATAGATATATTATTAAAGAGGACCTTAACTTTATTAATAACCTTATTATTAATATTAATATTAATAAAGATATAGAAGAAAGTAATTCATTAAAGACCTTATAAATAAAAGTAATTAAAAAGGAGGTAAAAATAATAATTAAAAGATAGAAAAAAGATA
>JAABUK010012299.1_pt1 | contig 10926 bp, 18 predicted proteins | sample 5559141 | NCBI WGS metagenome assembly JAABUK01 (sample SAMN10711869, study PRJNA513367) | rock metagenome | isolation source: Antarctica rocks | place: Antarctica: Victoria Land, Pudding Butte nord | collected 2016-01-03
GACATCAAGTAAAGCTGCCATCCATCAATTGGTCAAAATTGCAGAATGCTTCTTTGGAAAGAAAGACACTGCATGCAAAGCAGGCACATGACGCACCAGTTCCTCTCCTCTGTCAGCAAGGGCAGCAGCAGCCCCAGAGTGCACCATGAGGGGGTGCAGCTTGCCATAGCCTGCCAGCTCAGACAGCAGGCGGGCAGCATGTGACTTTGCCAGGCCGCCTTCCTCCGGTCCAGAGTCCCAGCGGTCCTCACCCTGCTCAGCAAGACTGTGCTTGCCCTTCTTGCATTCAATACCGAGATCAGAATGCCTAGGCCAACACAAACATGCATACAAAGTGACTTTGATGAGCACTTTGAGAGCTGCAGTGCCTGATTGCCTTGCAGGACACTGTGTGAATGTCGCACAATGCAACTGCAAGAATGTCACCAAGCGCTTTGTTAGTATGACACAGAGTATGACACGACAGCAGCAGCAGCAGCAGTAAATGTGCATTTACATAGGTTGAACGAGGTCATGGTTGTGCTATAAAATAGCCTTACGTGTCAACAAGACTTACAGCAAATCACTAATGCTGCACATCATAAACATGGGTGCAGACTTTTGACTTTTTGCCAAAATCTCAACCTGTCACAGCGTACCCGCATGCATTGAACTAGGACTTGCAGGAAGTCTGGATGTGTGGAGAGGTAGTTCTGTGCATCTGGGCTCTTGAAGAGGTCTGCTGTGCATCCCAAAGCCACCACACGCACCTGTAGAAACGAAAAGAAAAGTCCACACCTTTGGGCGTCAATTGCATGAGAAGCCAAGTACTATACCAGGCTGACCATACATGCACCTGTACACAATTCAGAGGAACGCTTCTGTCTGTGCATAAGTATGGGCAGCTGCAGGAATGCATGGCAGCACAGACAAGGTGTACACGCGCACATTGGCGTGCATGAACCGAAAGTAAGACACACAATTGTTGAATGCTCATGGTGTGGCAGTGCAGGATAAACCATGTGACAGCATCTATTGCAGATGCAACAGCAAGGTTTACCGTAGGTTCAACTTTGGGATTGCTGACAGCGCTCATGAGAGCAGGCAGAACTCCTGACTCAAGCAACACGTCGTGATGGTCAATATACATTGTCATGCTGGACAGCATTGCCACTGCTCTTTCTTTGTCTGCATATTGCCCCTGGACCAAGTCATTGGCTAGACCATGCAGCACCTCTGCAGACATGCAGGGTGGTCAGTCCCCTCTACACATGTCAGTCTGGGATCTGATAAAGATGAATGAGTTGTCAGACAGTGTTTGGTCAGCATATGCCAATGCAGGCATTGTGTATGCACGTTTGTCACGCTTGTATGCGCCAGTCTTGAATCAATGCATGTGATCATGCAGCAGCTTGCAGCAGCAACAGCTATGACCCATCAGGCTCCACAACATCAGCTAGCAAACAAACACACCAGGATTCAAACGCTCCTCAGCCGCATGCACTACTGCGCTGCAGGCAACACCAGTAGCAGCAAGGCCAAACAGCAGCTTCGTTGCCTGCTCTGACCAAGGCTGCGTGTGCATGTTAGCAATAGCCTGCAGGACGGTTACAAGGACTTATCGAGGTGAAGTTGAAACACTGGCCAAGCGGAGTGGAGATGCTGCAAAGCAAGCAACGCCACAAAGCCTCTGGATGCTTTCGACCGTCAGCCGCTCTCGAAGCAATACAAAAGGACAAAATGCACGGAGTGTACTAGATAGCCATTCAATTGATGCCCAGTGAATTGGCGCATTTTGCAGACAGTCGATGCCGATACTCACTTGCGAGGTGCTACCGACATCTGAAGCGATTCTTCCGACGTCCATCGGTACGGCACTCCGTGAGACTGCTGCAGCGTTAGACTCTGCATGTAAATAGCGCGCTGCATGCCTGGCAGCTGCTCGCAGCCGACCCGCTGACATATGTGTGGAAGGCATTTCGTGAAGGACAGCTGAGGCTTTTGATTTGATCAACGTGCAGTATATGCGTTGCACAGCGCAACAACTGCTTCAGTGTGGATTTCACAGCAGTCCGTGCACGCACCGCTCTGGGTAGCGAAGGCGAGTCTGTCACTTTCTGCAGCTTTTAGTTCGTGTCACGCAGAGACCACCATGGTTAGTCACGCATGATTACTCATCGCACTGCAGGGTTATGCATGTCTTGTTTTTCAGTGACTTCAGCACTGATGGCAATGGACAGCCAGCGATGCAGTGGAGGTGCAAACAGTGCAGAGTTCGCGCATGCAGCGTAGCGATGCACAGATATGTCCAATGCGCATTGGTGGAACGTGATCTGCACAGTTGCAGTCAACAAGTCGATTGACGTCAGAGTTGCCTCAGCTCGTAGCAATCAACTCACGTAACAGCATGAGTTGCATCAGTGCCTCTTAACACACAGAGCTCCCCCTGAATCTTTGTGCAACAGCATGCAGGGATTAAATGGAAGGAGTACTCAGGCTGGGATCCATTTGCTGAGAGCCTGTCTGCTTTTTGTGGCAAGAATAGTGTGCAAGGGGGCCATCAGGATATGCTACAAAAACTGTATTGGCTATTCTGCGGTGACACAACAAGCAAGCCCTCTCGGAGGTGACCAATACACTCCTGCAGCAGGCACAAGATGTCAGCTTGCACCTCCTGCTATGCAGTATGCACTGTCTTTCGTGTGCAAAGCAGCATACATAGTTTGAGAGCAACAGTGTGAATACTTCTGCACAGCACCCAACTTAGTGCTCCTTGCCTGTCAGGAAGCCATCCTAGTGCAAGGCCCAGGCATGGGCACACTAGTTTCACGAGCTACAGCACGCAGTCTTTGCAAACTTCAGGCCGTGGAGACAGCAGAACCCCAGCAGTAAACTGCAGACAAGTACATACCTCTGCTTGCTTTTGGTGAGATCTTCCCTGACCTGCAAGTTTTCAGAGCGGCGCAAACTGCGCACCACAGCAGCATTGCGGACCTGCTCCACCAGAAGACGCACTGCCCCCTCCAAGAAAGGCAGCAGTAACCTCAATGGCATCTGCACGTTCACAATTTGCTGTCACATGTCATACTAACAGTGTTCCTTGATCAGAGCAACAACTGATATCTCAGTCAACATGAGCTAAGTGCATGCGTGACCAATATTGCTTATTCACCTTGCTGCCTGCTCACATTGCTTCATGCACCCCACAAGCAACCTGTCAACATCTGGTTGGAAGCGTATGGCCAAGCCAACTATGCAGTGGGCAAATATAGATACCTGTAAGGGCAACAGTGGCAGGGCTTGCACAGAGTCTATTCGGTCATGCTTGCGCCCCAGCAGCTGTGCCACTTCCTGCCACCTGGCACTCATCTGTGATGCCTCTTGCCCATCCCCACTTTGTCCAGCTGCCTCAGAGAAAGCAGCCTCATTTTGCTGAAGCAAAGCCTGCAACAGAAGGGCAAGTGGTGTCTGACAGTCTTTAGTGCAATGTTGTGGGCACAAACTGCCCATGCAAACAAGGACAGAAACCATTGTGGTGGGTAGGTATTCTGGCACACGAGTCAGCTTACACAGGACAACGACACACTTGGCAAGGTTGTGGCAAGTTGGCTCTGGCAAAACTAGACATGGTTGCTGTTCAGTCTGTACCTGAATGAGCAGAAGGTACATGTCGCTGCCGGGGCCCCCAGGGGCACCCCACCCCTGGCTTGCCACCCCCTTCAGCCTTGACTGCAGTGATGCAGGCAGCTGATGCATCCCATGCAGAGAGGTGCTGTTGCTCTCTTGGTAGATCCCATCACAGTATTCCTCTGCCAGCTTGTAGTCATGCATGAGGTCCAGGTATATCCTGTCACATACAAAAACACTCTGATACAGGAACTGCAGAGAAATGCTCTCATGCTGGATGCAGACAACAAACTACATTATAAAGAAGAAACATTATAAAGCTGATTATGCTGCTACACGTGTACGTAGCATGGAGCTGCATGCAACAAGTGGTAGCAACTTATTCATTCAGTTGTTCTGCCGAAGCACTATGCCTGTGCATATGCAAAGCACTTGACCAAGAGTCCTGACCTTCTCAGAGCATGACAACAGGACACATTGAAGAGTGTTGAAGCACAGGCGCAACAGCAGGGCTCCAACCTGAGAGCCTCCTTGTGATCGCCCAGATGCTTCTGAAGCAGTGCTTGGATCTCTAGCAAGCGAGCATGAGGAATGACCTTCAAGAGGCGCTCAGCGTCAATGAACTGTGACGTCATCAGCTGCAAACAACACCAAGCAGAGTCAGCAATATCTGTCTGACATGTCCTTTGTCCATGTTGAGCATGGCATTGATCTGCTTCTCCAACAACACTGTCAAATGGGTTTGTAAAACCCAAGTGTTGTGTTGGTGTGCCGTTTCAGCAAGCATGCGCGTGAAGTGATGCGGAATGTTGCTACTCACTCAGGGTTGTAAGCAGATGCCTGAGGTGCTTCAGGCTGAGGAGCAAGAACACATACAAAAGCTGCCACATCAGCTGTAAACCATGTGCTTACCAGGCGTTTCAGCTTGGCGTATGCATCTTGCTGAGCAGTGGCTGCTTTGGGTAACTCTGGTGCAGCTGCGTCTGAGCCGCTTTGCTGCAAGGCAGTCTGCGAGGAGCCCTCAGTAGATGCAGCAACAGGCTGCTGGTGCTGCTGCTGCTGCTCTGGGTCAGCTTCCTCCAGCACTGTTTGCAAGTACATCTGTGCCAAGTATGTATCGTATTCCTGCAGTGTTGTGCACTGGCTCACAGCAGACTTACATAGGCATGGTTGCAAGCACACAAGATGATGTGTCCTGTGCATGAGGGACTACTGATGGCATCAGTGTTCAGAGCCTTGAGTACAGGCCACTTCTCAACGCTTGGTCTGTACAATAGTAGATGAGGCTACCAACAGCAGATGGGTAGCTTACACAATCAAGCGGCAAAGTCGTCCAAACAACAGCTGCTCATGTAGAATCATCACTTTGGTCCTGTGCAGTAACAGGCCTTTGAGCAACAGGAGGCAGCATACTATGTGTTGTAATTATAAAATCTGGATGAACAAGACAGGCAGCAGAGTCAGGGAAGGAGCGCATTCTAGTGTAGGCAGCTTACACCACAGAAACATGACTTGTGGTCTGTGCTGCAACACTGCACCGAGTGACAGCAAGTTCTCCGAAGGCAGAGCATGACAGCCAAGCTTGTCTGCACCAAGTCACGGAGCAACAGGACTGGGAGTGGTGTTGACACCAGGAACCGGACCACCGACCTGGGCACTAACAGAGCCTTGAGCAATGGCAGCTTCAAGGTAGGTGGCGCACAGCGAGGGTGCATGACTAGCCAATATAGGCAGCACGGAGTCAGGTGACAAAGGGGGCTGCATCTCTGTGAACATCTCCAGCCCTGCTTCTGGGTCCACAGTCAAGATCCAGCGTGCATGCTTCTTGACCAGGCCTGTCTGGTGGCCGCCCACTGCCACCAGGTATCGCACAGCTGCCCAGACACCAGTCAGATCCCTCAGCTCAGCTGCTGCCCCTGGAAACAGTCAAACATTTCAGATCCCTCAGCTCAGCTGCTGCCCCTGGAAATAGTCGCACATTTCAGATTTTGCTATTGAGATAGAATCTTCTAGAGTATTATCTGAAAAGTCTGTTCCAGTCCTTACATCGCCCTCTAACATTGCGTTTGGCTCACAAATTGAAGACTTGTCAGTCAAGATGTTAGAGGGCGATGCATGCTGAGGTCTGGAAACTTCAGACAGAACAGGACTGAGATGATTAGCATATGCTCTGTCACTAGGCGGGTCCGCTTGCTGCCAATCAGCTTCACATACCGTACTGCTGCCTGCAAACCGTTCAGATACAGAAACAGAGACACACATACGTTTGTGTAGCTACAGCAGATCAAGCAACCCTTTCAACGTTGTTGTTGCTTTGCAGGGCTTTTCCAGCAGATTGGTGTACTTGACGGTGTTCACCCAATGTAAGTTTTCCTCAATTCAGCCAATGTACCTTCAACAATCATGGGTTTTCCGGCGAAACTGCATGCAGCTGCGCTCAGCAGCGTCTCCCATGGGCCCAGCAATTTATCCAACTATGCAACAGTGCTCACAGATGCACCTGACAAGACCACAAACACAACATTTGTTGTCACAAAATGCACAATGTAATCTTGCCGCAAATGAACAGGCCCAACATGGCGCAAATTGCTTCCACACCTTGTGGGCGAATGTTCAAGTCTTGAGGCGACAGTGTGAGAGTGTGTAGCAGGTCTAGGGCTGCTTCATGCTGCCCTCTCTGCTGGTACAGGGCCACCAGTTCTGAGTAGCGGCCCCTGGCCCTGAGCGCCACCTCCCCTTCCCTCAGGTCCACATCATTTGAACGCTGAACAAAGCGCAGCAGGGCTCCTGTGTCATCCATGGCCAGCATGACCTGCAAAGCAAAGATCCACTGAGAAGCTGTAGAACCTGACGGCTGTGCATTCAGAGTAGTTGTCTGTGGCTTGAACTGTTGGACTGTATGAACCTTAAATGGAATGTCTCATGCTTTTAAATGGCTGGACAGTCTAACAGTCTGGATGACACATGTTGTGACAAGAAGCTGCTACATGTGGCTTGTCCTGAGCTACTGAACAGCAACAAAGCAGGATCGGGCAGGTTCATGCTTGCAATAAGTCATGAGAATGTATGTCTATGCGCCTGCTTGTGTTTCTGCTTGGATTGACTCAGTATGTGGCTTCAGACTCTTACACAGCCTACATGTCATGCAAACAGGAATGTCACTATTCTCTAACCAAAAATGTAGCAATTGACTTGAGCATGCAAGCACTGCTGAGTGCCAGCCACCCATGCAAAGCCACATACAGATTTGAACCGCAGTTACAATAAGCTTGAGATGCGCAGCGCACCTTCAGAATGGCTGTATCAACAAGCACTGCCAGCCTATGCCGCTGCTCTGGCTGCAGCCCTGCTAGAAACTCCTGAGGCTTATTACGCATTGGACTGCCAGGCTCACTAGCCTCCTCCATTGCTTCGCTGTAACTCCCACCGGGTGTACCAGCTTCAGACGTTTCACCTGATCTGGATGCAGACTGATGTTGGGCGGTGGCTGGGTGAGATCCAGCAGTAGTGGAAGCCTGGCTGGCTGTGGCTTGGTGAGCTGTGTCGGTGGCAGCAGTGAAAGCAGCCAGGCGGCTGCGGTGGCTGAGTAGGTAGGGAAGCAGGACAGAGACGGCATGGCTGTAGGCTTCCCCTGTGGGTTCAGCAACTTTTGGCAGCTTCACTCCTGCAGGCAGAGTACACAATGAGATGTGAGATCAAATGCAGCAGTACTGGTGGGACGAAGGAGGAGATGAGACAAGGCACAACGTAGCCAGTACTGAGCCAGTCAGGTGCTCACTGCCACTGATGTCGGCATTGCAAAGCCAGCATGGGAATTGCCTGCAGACCTGGTTGCAGCAAAATAGGTGAGGCAAGAGGTGCATATATGGATGACATATTGGTGTAGTGCATCCACCACAAGCCAGAGCCAGGCAGCAACTGGCCCCTGGTGTGAGACTGACTTTGGAAGGGCAGCTGAAGCAAAGACAGGGTACTAGGAATTTGAGCAGCGTGACACAGTGCAATTTGCGCCACATGTGTGAGGTCTGGGGCAATCACCAGCATCAGTCTGTCTGATCACGGCAGGATCCAATTGTTACTACATGTGAGACTGGCTGCAGGGGTTTCTCACACCTGAATGGGGAAGAGGTGCAGCAGGATGACAAAATCATCACAGAAGCACATATTGTAAACTTTACTCCCAGCATGTGTATGTTGTTTATTCCTCAAACATCTCCCCAGTTTTGACTGTCCCCAGGCGTTTCTGAGTTTAGATTCTAGTGGTAGGGATGACGTTTCTGAATCAAAACAGGCGTTTCTGTATCCCGAAGAGCTTATCATCATGTTACAGATAGGCAAAAAGTAATCTGATCATTGCTGGAGTGCATGCAGCACATGGAGTGAGTACCTGGCACCAGGTGTGAGACTGGGTGCAGCAGAGCATGGGAGGCAAGGGAGGGGAAGAGGTGCAGCAGGGTGACAGGGTTGCTGGTGGAGGACATGCCCATCTGGCCCAGCCCTTCATCAAACTCCCCCCTGCCAAACAGGTGATGCCCATACCGAATGTGAATCCCATCTTCCAGCTGCCTGTTTGGTTCAGTCTGCACCGCACATCACCTTTGCCCTTGTCAGCTGACATAACATAACAGCTGGCTAGCCAGTGTACCATAGCATAATGTAGGGAAATAGCAGTTGCTGCAACAAATCCTCAAAGACCATATCCTTGTTGTTATTATTAGTATCCTTATTGACCATGTGGCCCAGAGCATGCCAAGCATTTTGAGCATTTCATCGCCAGCGATGATCTATAGTTATGTGCAAACACAATGTAGTGTTGCCCTTGTAGTGCAGTGGCTCCAGCTACACTGCCAGCAGAAGTGTACTGTACAGCTGGCATTACCCAACTAAGCATTACTGGTGCAGCATGGTGTAGCAGTCCAAGCCAGTCAAGTTGAGGTTGTATGTGCCAAGCATAACACAAGGCATATGTGCAACATGCCTTCGGTATACCTGTGAGTCATGCAGGTACGCAATCATGGTGAGAGCTTCAGCGAATTGGTCGACATCTGCCAGCGCCTTTGCTTGCTGATCAAAAGGCACAGGAGCCAGCTGATGAATGCCATCACTGCCAGTCGCTGCCACAAAGACGTTCCCACTTGACTGGCAAGCAGTCAGCACACTGGTGCCAGCTATGGCCAGCTTCTGCGTCAGACCATGGTCGGATAGGCGATGCGCCGACCGAACCTGCACTGCAGTCAAGTTGCTGTTGTCATGAGGAGCATTCGCAAAAACACAGGACTGAAACAGGACAGTCTTCTCAGGACGCTCTTTGCAAGGCTACAGGGCATAGACACAGCAATTGCGCTGTCTTCAGTGTATCAGCATGAGGTAAAACAGGGAATGGCAAGTGGCATGACTGTAGCAAGGGGCAGTTACATGGCAGGGATTGTCAAGGGCACTTGCCTCAATGTGACCTGGGAGCATTGCAACAGCGTATGGCCTGGAGTATGTGACTGCAACAGGGGTGTCGCTCCATGTGATGCTGGGCCTCTTGGACAGCTTTGCATTGCCGCCTGTAGCAATTATGTCCTCTAACTGGGGACTGGCCCAGACATGCTTTGGTCACAGCACGCCAAACGCTGCTGACTTTGCGTCACACAGTAACACTCTGTGAATTCCGCGTCTCGTACATGGCATGGTGGGGCAGGTGAGATGCCTTGGGCTTGGGGTGGTCAAACAGGCTAGTTGTGATCAGGTGGCAAGACTCAGTAACAAGGACAATTGTACCTAGAAACAAGCTGGATGTGTCTTGGTTGATGAGCAGCTCAGTTCTGGACACCTCAGTGATACACGCCTGTGTTGCCTTGCCGGTGGCAGCAATCTCAGATGTGACACCACTGCTTGACTGCATCAGCACATACCTACAGCACAAATCACCCACCTGATTAGAAACACATCATGGCATCAAAAAACTTGTCAACTGCGCAAGCAAATATGACTTGCCGTGAGATCATGTGCATTCATTGATGACTTGGTTGATGACACTGAGCGAGTCATGAAGAATATCAAGCCATCGGTCACAAGTGCTTACTCCTTCTTGCAGCCAATGCAAATTGCATCCCCAACCCAGTGTAGTGCCTGTGGTGTGTCAGGTGCGCTGTATGCCTTCAGCTCCACAAAGTCCCGCCCATCATAGTGGAACTGCAAGACTTTGCGCTTGACAGCCACGCACATCATTGACTTGTCCTCACTCCAGGCAAATCTGCTGGCTGATTTGGTGCTGTTGGCCTGGCAAGTCAGTTTGAGCTGAGGAATGGTGTACAGGTTCACACCATCTTCTGATAAGCTGAGCAGCAGAGTTGATTGTTTGATAGCCTGCAGCTGGCTGACATATTTGCGGCCAAAAGTCTTATGTGCCTGGACTACTTGCCAGCTGCTGTTGTTGTCCTGTGTCTGCTCAGGCTTTGCCAGTACAACCAGACTGCCATCACCCAATCCCACGAAAAGGCGTCCGCCGATGTACTCGAGAGACAAAATTTGCTTTGGAAAGTTGCTCAGCACGGTCGTTGGTCTGAACGCTTCATACTCGGAAGACATTAAGCAACGTGATCAACTCAAGGTCGGAAACTGCTGCTGCTACATAACGCTCCGCAGTCAGCGAGCGAGAGCTCGCTTCGCGTTTTGCAGTATTTTTGGAACCGGCGCCTTCACAGCTTGATGCCACAGGAATGTACTGTGGCGCAACGTCTTACTATAGGTTAGTACAGCTAGTGCGTTATGTAGACACGACACTCGCTACAGCAGGTCACTCCCTGAAGCAGGAATCGCTCTCGCTATGATCTGAGGCACGTATTATCCACGGACTGTCAACGATGCACAGGCAAGCTCCTTCACAAGTCTGTGACGATGTTTGCAACTTTCAGCTGCTCCGAGACCACTTTGACCACTTGATCACTGGCTTCGGAGCGCTGCTATTTGTGCGCAAAGCTGTCGACGACTGACGCTGGCTGTTGAGATTCTCCATTTGTAACAAACAGAGGGGTTCGTGGCATCACTGACTCTGCCTCACACAACTCGGGGTTGATGAAACTTAGCATCCCTCACAGACATGCGCTGCCTGACGTACGCACGTCAAAGTCTGGGCAATGCGGCTGGGCACTGCAGACGACAGCTTCAAGACATCGCCATTTCGCGCCGTGCAAAAAGCTCTTGCATTCTCAAAACGTACACAGCAGGCTTCGGCACAGGCATGCCTCCGTCGCAACACAGTCTCCCAGCACAGATGCGAAACCAGGTGCTTCACCTGAACAACTGGTGGATGAGCTTCTAGAGCGGATCAAA
>JAABUK010012300.1_pt1 | contig 10926 bp, 7 predicted proteins | sample 5559141 | NCBI WGS metagenome assembly JAABUK01 (sample SAMN10711869, study PRJNA513367) | rock metagenome | isolation source: Antarctica rocks | place: Antarctica: Victoria Land, Pudding Butte nord | collected 2016-01-03
CGCCGACGATGGCATTGTACAGCGGGCGCTGGTGGCTGTGAAGCGCGAGGTGCCCGGGTTACTGGTGATGACCGACGTTTGCAATTGCGAATACACCAGCCATGGGCATTGCGGATTCGTGACCGGGGAAGACGTGGACAACGATGCCACGCTGGACTGGCTGGCGCGCGCGGCGGTGAGCCATGCGCGGGCGGGGGCGGATATTGTGGCGCCTTCCGACATGATGGATGGGCGCGTGGGGGCGATCCGCGCGGCGCTCGATGCGGCGGGCTTTACGGGCACGCCGATTTTGAGTTACGCGGCGAAGTTTGCGTCTGTGTTTTATGGGCCGTTCCGTGAGGCGGCGGATTCGGCTCCGCAGTTTGGCGACAGGCGGAGTTACCAGATGGACCCTGCGAATGCGCGCGAGGCGATGCGGGAGATTGAGTTGGATCTGGAGGAGGGCGCGGACATGATCATGGTGAAGCCCGCTATGCCGTATCTGGACTTGATACGCGAAGCGCGCGTGAGGTTCGACGTGCCGATTGCTGCTTATCAGGTAAGCGGGGAGTTCAGCATGATTGTGGCGGCGGCGGAACGTGGGTGGATCGATTATGACCGGGCGGTGCTGGAGAGTTTGGTTAGCATTCGGCGAGCGGGGGCGGATTTTGTGCTGACTTACTTTGCCAAGGCTGCTGCGCGGTTGTTGTGAGGCTGTGGAAATTCCCGGCCATGGCCGGGACCACATTCATTGCGTTGTTGGGGTGCCGTTCCTCGGAGGCACCACCCCCGGTTTTGGTTGAGAAGAAGGTGGTGGTGACTGCTGCACCGGCGGAGCGAAGTTTCGCTTGCCGCGTTGTAGCGCGGGAGACTGTTGCGGCTGGTACGGCTTTGAGCGGGACTGTGGAGACTGTACTGGTGGATGTCGGCGCTATGGTGGCCGATGGGCAGGTGCTGGCGATTGTGGGGAGGCCTTCGGCGGCGTTTATGATTCCCCGGCCATGGGCCGGTGCTACGGTTTCGGCTCGGAAGGAGGCGGAGGAGTTGGCCGCTCGCGTCAAACAGCGGCGCGTTTGGCTGGCGCAGGCGGAAACTTTGTTTCGCCGGCAGGAATTGTTGAATCGCGAAGGGGCGACGCCTCGGCGAGTGTATGAGAACGCGCTGGCGGAGCGGGACCGGCTGGCGGCGGAATTGGCTGCGGAAGAAGAGGCTTCGCGTTTGGCGGACAATGCGCTGGCTAGGTTAGAGGACCAGGAACGGGACGCTTCGGTGCGGAATCGGGATGCGGTGGCGGCGCTGGCTTCTGCAGCTAATGCTGAGGTTCATGCGCCTGCGGCGGGGTTGGTGGTGGAGCGGAATATTGCGGCTGGGGAACTGGTGACCGATGCGAACCGCGTGGCGCTCTTTCGCATTGCACCGCAGCCGGAGTTGCTGCGCGCTGAGTTTGAGCCGCTGCCTGCGGGCGAGCGGATTTCACTTCGCGTGGGAAACGTTTCCGTGGGTGCGGCGGTGGGTGAGAGCGGGAAGTTTGCGGATTTCGAGAGTAGGATGGCGGCGGTGCGCCCCGGTTCGCCATGCACTGTCACGGTACGGATAAAATGAAGGCGACCCCCCATGCAATTTCTTGCTGAGAGCCTTGTTGAACTGATTACCCAGACTTCCGTGAATCTGCCGCCCGATGTGCGCGCGGCCATGGGAATCGCGCTGCGCGAGGAGACGCCGCACACGCAGGCGTCGCAGGCCCTGAACATTATTGCCCAGAACATCGACATGGCTTATGAAGACGAGGGGGCCATTTGCCAGGATACCGGCATGCCCACTTTCATTGTTCACACGCCGATCGGGGTGAGCCAGATTGCGCTTCGAAAGGCGATTGAAGCCGCTGTTGCGGAAGCGACGAAGCGCGGGAAGTTGCGGCCCAATTCAGTGGATAGCTTATCGGGAGCCAATACCGGAGACAATCTTGGGTTTGGCACACCGGTGATTCATTTCGATCAATGGGAGCACGACGAAATTAAGGTGAAGCTGGTTCTGAAAGGCGGTGGTTGCGAGAACAAGAATATTCAATACTCGCTGCCCGTCAATCTGGAGCAATTGGGGCGCGCGGACCGCAATATCGAAGGCGTTCGCAAATGCATTCTGCATGCGGTTTGGCAGGCGCAGGGGCAAGGGTGCTCGCCGGGATCGCTGGGCGTGTGTATCGGGAGCGACCGGGCGTATGGGTATGAGCTGGCGAAAGAGCAGTTGTTCCGGCCGCTGGATGATGTGAATCCGGTGGAATCGCTGGCTCAGTTGGAGCGGCAGGTGATGGAAGAGGCGAATAAGATCGGCGTGGGGCCGATGGGGTTCGGCGGAAAGCAATCGCTGATCGGTTGCAAGGTTGTGGCGGCGAACCGGTTGCCTGCAAGCTTTTTCGTGAGCGTGGCTTATAGCTGCTGGGCCTTCCGACGGCTGGGTGTGACGCTGGACGCCGAAACCGGTGCGATCACCAAGTGGCTATACCGCGACCCTTCGCGCGAAGTGGATAAGATGGCGCTGGAAGAAGGCTTTCCGCTGACGGGGCGTGAGATTATCCTCACGCCACCGTTGACCGAAGAAGCCGTGCGTGCGCTAAAAGTGGGCGATGTGGTGCTGATCGATGGCGAAATGTATACGGGGCGTGACGCGGTACATGCGCGATTGATGAAGCAGGACCCACCGGTGGATTTCAATGGGGGCGTGCTTTACCATTGCGGGCCGGTGATGATGAAAAACGCAAGCGGCCGTTGGATGGTGAAGGGCGCTGGACCGACCACCAGCATGCGCGAAGAGCCCTACGAAGCGCACGTAATTGGCAAATATGGGGTGCGCGCGGTGATCGGTAAAGGCGGCATGGGGCAGAGGACACTCGAGGCGCTGCAGGAGTATGGGGCGGTGTATCTGAACGGTATTGGCGGGGCAGCGCAATTCTATTCCCGGTCTATCCAAGAGGTCCTGGGGGTGCATTGGATGGAGTTGGGGATTCCGGAAGCGATCTGGCATTTGCGGGTGCATCATTTTGTGGCGATCGTGACGATGGACGCGCATGGAAACAGCCTGCATGCGGATGTGGAGAAGGAAACGAAGGAGCGACTGGGCGAGTTGCAGGCGGTCTGATCTGGTAAACTTCATGGAGTGGCTAGGTAGCTCAGTCGGTAGAGCAGCGGACTGAAAATCCGCGTGTCGGCGGTTCGATTCCGTCCCTGGCCACCAGTTCTTTCCCGCCTTTCAAAAAACAATTTCCTTTATCCTGTTGCGTTTTAGTGCATACGTTCATAATACGTTTGAGAAGCCAAGGCACATGTCCATTCTCACAGGGTCTATCACTACGACTGGTAAATCGGAGGCCATTCGTCTAGACAAAGCGCTTTTCCGCCTGCACCCGGAATTCCGGCAGAAAGCGAAGGAGCGAGCACAGGTCATCTCGCCAGGCCATGCTTTGATTTCAGTTGTAGATAGCGAAGTAGTGCCTGCGGAAGATGAAGATCCGCTAGTGAGCGCATTTCTCGCTTTCATTGAGGCGGATTTAAAAAACAATCCCGGGCACAGTACCCGTTTGTCAAAGACCTCTCTTGAGCGGGCCGTCCGCCTAACAAAAGGCGTAAAGGTCAGCGATCACGAGAAACTTCCAGAGGACGTGACCTTCTAACCGCAATGCCAACCAGCCCGTTCGCGAAACGAAATGGATGGCGTTTGTATGCGCATCCTGCCTTCAGCGATGCTCTCGAAACTCTAGGTGATACGGTTCAGAAGTTAACGCAACAGTAGCCCAAAACATTTGCCGAGCATTCCAAGGCAAAGCTTCTCAAGCGCATCTTAGATTTGATTCTGGAAGAGATTCCGCGCGACCCGAACGCCCCCGAGTTTCAGCTTGGAAATACATTAGGACCAGCCTATCGGCATCGGCGCCGGGCAAAGTTTCCTGGAAGATTCCGGCTATTCTTTCGCTTTAGCAGTGCTCAGAAAGCGATTATTTATGCCTGGGTCAACGACGAGACCACACTTCGTAAAGCTGGATCTCACACTGATCCTTATGTAATCTTTAGCAAACGGTTGCAAGAAGGCAATCCGCCTGATAACTGGGACGAGTTGTTTCTAGAGCAGAGAAAAAAGCCCTCAGGCTAAAGCCGCCGAAGGCAGTTACCAGTTGTCAGTTTACTTCTGCTTTCGGTGTGACATTGCAGCTTCGACATCTTCCAGCTTTGAAGGGATGGCGGCGGAGAGAACCTTGGCTGCTCCCTCAGTAATCAGAATGTCGTCTTCGATGCGGATACCAATGCCCTTGTATTTTTCAAACACCGGGCGAACCGCGGCTTTGAACTTGTCGTTTTCCGGCGTGGCGGGAAGAGCATCGAGTGCGTCGGGCCTGATATAGATGCCGGGCTCCATGGTAACCACCATGCCAGGGGCAAGTTTCAAGTCGTGGCGCGAGAGGTCGTGGACATTCATGCCGAGTTGGTGGCTGACACCGTGCGGAAACCAGTTCCTGTATTCGTCGTTCGTGACGGAGGTGATAAGACCTAGCTGAAGCAAACCTTTGCGGATTATCTCAACGCAGACGCCTTGCAGTGATTTGGCGGTGAACTTCGCGGAAGCGCCGGGTTCCACGCCGGGGCGAGCGGCGGCGATGCCAGCCTGCTGGGCGTCATATACAATTTGGTAAAGCGCAGCCTGCTCCGGCGTGAACTTGCCGGTAATGGGCAGGGTGCGGGTGACATCCGCGCTGTACTGCGCATATTCAGCACCCGCATCGAGCACCATGGTCCCCTGAGCGGGCATCTCATTCCCGTTTGAGTTGTAATGCAGCGTGGTGCCATTGAGACCTGAAGCCGCGATCGTGGGGTAGCCCCAGCGGGCATGGTGATGGGCGTAGACGCGGTCGAACTCGGCTTGAATATCGGATTCGGCGCGGCCCGGTCCGGTGATCTCGAAAGCGCGCGCGAAGCCTTCGCCGCTGATATCGATCGCGCGCTGGATGGCGGTGAGTTCGTAGGGCGATTTGAGAAGTCTCATTTCGCGAAGCAGCGGCGTGGCATCGTGTACAGTGATGCCGGATGCGATCGAGCCGACATTCGCCGCGAGCGTTTGCTCCTGCCGGTACTCTGCGGAACGGGCGGCTGGCGGGAGCACCAGATAGAGTTGCGCTTGCTCGGCACTTGCTGCGTCGAAAAATGATTTAAAGAGTTGCTGCCAAGTTTCAGTGCGGGGCTTCTCTACCTTTGCGGGTGTGCCGAGCGAAGTAAGTGCGGAGACTGCTTGCGGAGCCAGTACGGCGAGCAACGCGGGAAGGTCGGCGGCGGGCAACACGCGCTCAATGCCGCTGCTTGCGGTGACAGCAACAGGCTGAATCACGGAACCGGTGAAGACCTCCGCGCGGCGCTCCTTGGTGGGCAAGAAGAGCAGTTCGCGGTCCTGTGTCGCGCCAGGAATCAGAACGAGAATTGCACCCTCTTCCTGCAGCCCGGTGAGGTAGAGGAAATTGTTCTCCTGACGGTACGGGTATTCCACATCGGCTGCATAAACGCGGCCTTCCGCAGCAAAGAGAAGAAGCATGCCGGTAGGGCCGATCTTGTGCATGATCGCTTGGCGGCGCACTTTCAGTTCCGCCACTGAAGGGTTGGCTTGCGCGAACGAAGCGATGGCAATGAGTAAAACGAAGAGGAAGCGCATGTCGATTAGATACACGATAGCGTGGAGTTAAGAGCGGCTTCAGCCCAAGTAAACAGGGATGCGGCGAAGGTCTTGCACGAAGAGCGCGTACTCTTCCTGCTGGCGCTCTTCCGGCATGCGAAGGATGGCGCTGGGGTGGATGGTGGCCATCAAGCCTTTCACCCAACGGTGAGCAAAAAGCTGGCCGCGTTCCGTGGAGATGCGGAAATCGCGGCCCATCAGAGATTGGGCCGCCGTGGCGCCCAGGCACACGATTAGTTCCGGGTCCACTGCTGCCAGTTCGGCTTCGAGCCACGGACGGCAAGCGCTTACTTCAACGCCGCTTGGTTTCTCATGGATGCGGCGCTTGCCCCGTTCCGTGAATTTGAAATGTTTGACGGCATTTGTGATGTAGAAGTCACCGCGCGCAAGTTGGGCTTCGGCCAGGGCGCGGTCCAGCAGTTGCCCGGCAGGTCCGGTAAAGGGCTTTCCGGTTAAGTCTTCCTGGTCGCCCGGTTGTTCACCCACCAACATCACGCGCGCTTTTGCGGGTCCGTGGCCGAACACCGTTTGTGTAGCGTGCTGGTACAGTGTGCAGCCCTGGCACGCTTTCGCCGCACGCGCAAGATCGTGAACATTGCGCGAGGGAGGCACGAAAGGCTGTGCACTGGGGGCTTGCTTCTCGATCATGGTCAGCACGCGACTATCGGCATCGTGCAGAAGCTGAGTCAGGATGTCGGTTTCGGGCAGTGTGGCCCAGTGGCGCGAAGGCATCTCGAGAGTCATGGCGCGGATGTTCACACGCGATGGGTTGAAGATGGAGCCATAGTACGTGCGCCAAAGTGTTTCCAGGTCGTCGGCGGCAGGGGCGGCGCTGCGGGGCATACCAGGGCCGAAGCGTAACGTTTCCAAATCCCAATAGGCACTGCAGTCCGGCGTAAGAATGGCCCAGCGCATGGCGCCAAATCTTCGAGCGAAGAAAGGCGTGGCCGCTTCCACAATCAGATGATCGGGCCGGTGCCAGGCAACGTACTCAGTGCCACGCTCGGTTTGAATCTCGCGAAAGCGAACGAAGGCGTGCATCTTGTGAATGTCGCGGCGAATCGCTTTTTCCATCAGACGAAGCTGGCGAATATCGTCGTCAATATCTACGCGGAGCAGATGCGGTTCGCCATGGCCGATACGATACAGGACGCGGTAGAGCAAGTTCCAGCGTTGCGGGTCGCGGTATTGGGCGCAAGTCTCAGCAAGTTGCAGGTATTCGCGCGGCACAGTGACCGCGCGGCCAGTGGCTTCCGGTATAGGTGCGTCGGGGAGCAGGTTGGGCTGCGCCGCGCCAGCATCGGCCAGGTCGACTACTTCGGGTGGAACGTGGGCAGCTAGCAATGAGCGAGCGTGCCTGCGCCAGTGGGCGAAATCTCGAATCACAGTTCGCCGGTGCGTGCTTCGAAGAGAGCAAGTTGCTGCGGCTGTGGCACGAAACGTTGCGGAAGCTTGACGGAATCAATTTGCAGCGCGGCGGGGTTGTGTCCGGCAGCACTGATGAAAAATTTTACTTTCGCGATGGAGATTTTGAGCTTGGCTAAGTCTTCAAGAGTGAGTGCACGGTACCGGCGAATTTCCACCATGCGCTTTACATTGCGAACGCCAATGCCGGGGATGCGGAGGAGCGCAGATTTTGAAGCCTTGTTCACATCGACGGGGAAAAACTCGCGATGACGAAGGGCCCAGGCAAGTTTCGGATCCTGATCGAGCGACAGATTGGGCGCGTCCGGTTCGGTGAGTTCGTGCGCTTTGAATCCGTAAAAGCGCATCAACCAATCCGCCTGATAGAGCCGATGCTCGCGGATCATGGGCGGCTTCTGAATAGGCAGACCTGGATCAGCGTGCGGGATGGGGCTGAAGGCTGAATAATAGACGCGCCGCAGCTTGTGTTGCTTATACAAGCCGTCGGCTTTCTTAAGCAGTTCGGCATCGGGCGCGGCTGTTGCGCCCACAATCATCTGAGTACTCTGGCCAGCGGGTGCGAATTTCGGTGATTCGCCGGCGCGCGTGGTCATGTCCTTAGCCACTTGAATCGCCGAGTGAATCTGAATCATTGAAGTTTCAATTTGAGCGTGCGATTTAGCAGGGGCGAATTGCTGCAGCTCCCGGTCAATGGGCATTTCAATGTTGGCGCTGAGGCGGTCTGCCAGTTCTCCGGCTTCCTGCATGAGTTCGGCCGATGCGCCGGGCACTGCTTTCAGATGAATATAGCCATTGAAGAGATGCTGCTCACGCAGCAGGCGAGCGGCGCGGATCATCTGCTCCATGGTGTAATCGGCATTCTGGATAATGCCGGAACTGAGGAAAAGGCCTTCGATGTAGTTGCGCTTGTAAAACTCGATAGTGAGAAAGGCAACTTCGTCGGGAGAGAAGCGGGCGCGCGGCGTATCGCTGGAAATTCGGTTGACGCAGTAAGTGCAATCGTAGATGCAGTAGTTCGTTAGCAGGAGCTTGAGCAGGCTAACGCAGCGGCCATCTGGCGTGTAACTGTGGCAGATGCCCATGCCTTCGGTGTTACCGATGCCGCCCTCCGCGCGGGCGCGCCGGGACCCGCTTGAAGCGCAGGAGGCATCATACTTGGCGGCATCGGCAAGGATGCTGAGCTTGTTTCGGATCTCCATACCGTCAGTATCTCACTTGTTCGCTTTTTGTTCGCCAACAGAATACACAGCGGACATTGATATTGGATGCTTCGAAATGTGAGTTGATTTACCAGAAACCGAGAGCTTTCCACCAGAGCGAGCCAACGCCGAGCCAAATCGCTAGATTTACCAGTGAAATGAGGAAGCCCAGTTTCCACCATTCAGCCTGGCTGACATAGCCGGAGTTGAAATAAACCGGTGCTGAGCCAGTGCCGTAATGCGTGAGTCCGGCGTTCAGGTTGGAGAAGAAAGCCAGGGGCAGCGCGGCCATGAGCGGAGGTGCTCCCGTTGCAACAGCCGCCGCAAGAAAGCCTGGATAGAGCGCTGTGACGTGTGCCGTCATGCTGGCGAACGCGTAATGCACATAAAGATATGTGATTAGCAGGACCCCCATCGCCGCCAGCCAATTCCAGCCCGCTAAGCTCCCGAAGATTGCACTCGAGAGGACTTTAATGACGCCGAGTTCTTGCATGGCGTCCGCCATCATGAGCAGCGGACCGAACCAGATTAGTGCGTCCCAGGCGCGCGTTTCGGTGAGCAGTTCGTCCCAAGTAAGCACGCGGGACAGCAGAATGGCGCAGAGGCCGGCCAGGGCGACGAATGCGTTGGGCACACCTGTATATGCCGAGGTCACCCAGCCGATCATCACGCCGACCAGGATGGCGATGAGCCACTTCTCATTTCGCGAGAGCGGGCCCATAGTCTGGAGTTCACGACCGGCAAGAGTTCTGGCCGCAGTGGTGTCGTGGATCTCCGGAGGAGCAAGCTTGTAAATCATGAATGGCACGATGATGAGCGAGAGGAGGCCGGGAAGGGCGGCGGCGGCGGCCCATCTGGCCCAGGTGAGTTCCACATGCGCGATCTTCAAAGCGAATTCGGCGATCAACGGGTTAGCTGCCATGCCGGTAAGGAACATGGCTGAGGCGGTATACGTTGCGTGAAAACCGACCAGCACCAGAAAGGCGCCGATGCGTTTCGCGGTAGGGCCCGGTTCCGAATCGAAGACCTGCGCCAGGCTGCGGACGATGGGGAATACGATGCCGCCGCCGCGCGCCGTATCGGAAGGGATGAAGACCGCAAGGAACGCGTCCGTGGCAACAATGGAATACCCGAGCGTAAGAGAATTCTTTCCGAACCGCTGGATAAACAGGTACGCAACGCGTATCCCGAAGCCGGTTGCCGTCACTGCCCGGGCAAACAGAAACGCGGTAAAAATCAGCCAGAGTGTGGTGTTGCTGAAACCGGACAGCACGCGTGTGAACGGAAGCACACGTAGCAATGCCAGCAGCGTCATCGCGACTAGCACGGAAACGCCCATCGGCATGGGCCGCGCGACTAGCGCGATGATGGTCCCCAGGAAGACTGCCAGTAGGTGGCGCTGCTGCGGGTTGAAGCCTGGAATCGGCAGCAGATAGAAGAGCGCGGCGGGTGCGATGACAACGGCCCATCGCCAGAGTTGGTTTTTTGTCACGAACCAAAGAATCTTAACATTGCCGCAAGCGCTAGACACGGTTGCACACCGGTGCCTTGATCCGATAGCATGGGCCGCCAGCGGCAGCATTCGGGGGAATCTATGCACAACAAGTTGCGTTTCAGCTGCCGGATGGCCGCGTTGTTGCTTTGTTTTGCAGCAAGCGGTTTTTCGCAGGCCGTAACGGCCACCATGGTGGGTACGGTGACCGATGTTTCCGGCGCGGCGGTGGCAAGTGCTGAAGTGGTGATTACCGAAATGGATACGGCGGCGGCACATACTTTAAAAGCCAATGAAAGCGGGAATTTCACGCTACCCGATCTGCCTCCGGGCCGTTACCAGGTGAGCGTGGAACACCCCGGGTTTAAGAAAGAACTTCGTCGCGATGTGCAGTTGCAGGTGAATAGCACCGCCCGCGTGGATCTGCAACTGCAGCCCGGCAGTGTGAGCGAAACCGTGGAGGTGAGTGGCGCGCCGCCCTTGCTGCAGACTGATCGCGCAGATATTACCCGCACGATGGATGCTCAGATGGTGGAAGATTTGCCGCTAGGCGTGAACCGGAATTTCCAGGGCCTGCTGGATCTGGTGCCGGGGACCACGCCAGCTAACTTCGAGCATTCGCAGTTTTTCAATGCGTCCAGTTCCCTGCAGACCAAAGTGAACGGGCAGCCGCGCATGGCGAACAGTTTGCAGATCGAAGGCATCGATAACAATCAGCGCACGGGACTGCTACAAATTTTAATTCCGCCGGCAGAGGCGATTTCCGCCGTAAATGTTTCCACAAGCAATCACGATCCGGAACTGGGCCGAGGCACCGGTGCCATCACCAACGTGATCTTGAAAAGCGGCACAAACAAATATCACGGCGCGGTTTATGAATTTATTCAGAACAGCGTGCTGGATGCCCGCACGTTTTTCAACCCCACCGTAGGGCACCTGGCTTACAACCAGTTCGGCGGCAACCTGGGCGGCGCTATCCGGAAGAACAAGCTTTTTTTCTTTGCGGATTATTTGAGAACCATGGACCGTGAGGCGAACACGAACCAGACCACGATTCCTTCGCTCGCATTTCGCAACGGCGATCTGAGCGCCGACACTCTGCACCAGGTTTACGACCCTGCG
>JAABUK010012301.1_pt1 | contig 10926 bp, 10 predicted proteins | sample 5559141 | NCBI WGS metagenome assembly JAABUK01 (sample SAMN10711869, study PRJNA513367) | rock metagenome | isolation source: Antarctica rocks | place: Antarctica: Victoria Land, Pudding Butte nord | collected 2016-01-03
CCCTCGCATCCACAAACCCCGACTCGGGACTACTCGCCCTCTCCTCCCCACCATCCTTCGCGGGAACCTGCAACCCCTCGCCATCCGTGCCGTTGACCTCGGGAGGTGCGCCATTCATCTCCCCAGCACCCTGTGCCTCTGCCGTAGGGTTCGCGTCCTTCTCAGCCTTCGCCCTCATCCTCTCCCTCGCCCGCGCCTCCACCTCCTTCCTTGCCTTTTCTTCGCGTACGAGCCGCATGCGCTCGACTTCCTCGTAGCCGCCAGTCTTCTTCAACTTCCCCTCCTCAACAAAAGAACCCAACTCCTTCTGAAACTCCCCGCCCTGTCGACTCTCCAGCTCCCTCAACCTCGCCCTTTCCGCCCGCTCAATAGCCTCCAACCTACTCTCATGATTCGGCTGTAACGCGCGCACCTCGCCAAGCACGCCGTCCTTCACTTTAGCCGGATCCGCACTCGTATCGACCACGAACGCCGTTCCCCTCGACGAACTCCGCAACTGCCCCGGCCCAACGGGCGCACCAGTGTCCTTTTGAGCCGTAAGGTTTTGCTGCCGAGTCGCCTGCTCCACCAGCGCAAACGTCGCCGCCGCCTTCTCCAAATCATCCTCCAAATCCACCGCCAACTCCTCCTGCAGCGTGAGCAAATCCCGATCATCGCACACCACCTGCAACTCCCTTTCCCAAATCTTCGTCCAGACAGGTTTCTCTCTCCTTAAAAACTCCTTCAGTTTCTTCAGATCCGCGGTCGCGGTAGAGATATCCTTGCTCACGCTCTCGAGTTGGCGAGGGAGAGGGCGGACTCCGCGCACGACGACGTCTTTGCGTAGGTCCTCGACCATGTCTTGCAGGTCGTCGACGCGGTTGACGATTTTTTCGGAGTCGGAGGAGAGGGAGGCTTTGCCGGTGTCGACGTAGGAGCGGCCGGAGGAGATGGAGGAGGGGCCGGTGGAGGTGGACATGGGGGTGGCGGCGAGAGTTTTGACCGAGGCGGCTTGGGTTCGTAGGCTGGACATGGAGTTGTTGATGGAGGAGACGAAGGTGGTGTAGGTTTGGCGGACGATGGCGAGGTCGCGGCGGAGGGCGGTGAGTTCGGTTAGTTGGGTGGATTTGTCTTTGCTGGAAACGACGGCCTTGGTGCCGGGGTTTGAGGTGGCGGAAGTGGAGGTCGAAGGGGTGGGGATCGTGGTCGAAGGGGCTGTGGCTGCGATGCCGGCGAGTTCGCGTGCGGATTCTTGTTGGCGTTCCGACACGCGTTGGATAGCGGAGTGCTGGTCTTCCACGCTTGTTTTGATGCCTTCGACAATGCGGCGTAGACCGCCGATGCCGTCGTCGATGTGGCGTTTCACTTCGTCGAGAGCTTCCACGTTCAGGACAAGGACGCTGCGCTCTTTGATATCTGTAAGATCCTCCAGCTCGTGTCGCACGCCAGATACCGGGTCTTGGATGTAGATCTCCGGCAGATCGGAGCCATTGTTCTGAGTGTTCCAGGCGAATTTCTCGATGAAAGCTAGCTGTAGCCGTGCAAGGCTCAAGTCTCCGCCGTCCGATAGCACGAACTTCTTGATCTTTGACTTGTATTGCAAGAACAGCGTAAGCTCTTTACCAAGCTGTGGCGACCCTTCAGGCACGTATTGCGAGACGGGCGGTGTGCGTGGCTGCTCTTCGACAACCACATTTCTGCGCGAAGCACTCCTTGCTGGCGTCGGAGTCTTCCTTCTTTCCAGCTGCGGAGAAGGAGCTTCGGCCATATAAGGCTCGTCCATAGGCCCGTTCATAGTTGCGCCGAGCTTCTGTGGACTCGAAGGTGTATCCGGGAAAGGATACGACCCTAGCTTATCTTCTGGCGTCTTGATCATAGGACTGTCCAAGTCCGTGTTCAGGGCATAAGGCTTGCCCGGTGGCTGTAAATCTGTTGCAGACATCTGCTGCTGCTGCTGCTCGCTCTCTTCTGAAATCCTCCTCACATCGTTGAGCCGGTTCGGCGACGGTTCGTAGCCAGCAACGCCCTCCTTGCGTGATCGAGCGCGACTGTGCATCACACTCCCTCTCGATCGTACCGCGTTAAGGGACTCGCGCGCATCCCGACCTCTATTCGGGATGGGCGAGTTTTGTGCGGGTGGTATAGCAGCTATGCCGTTCATAGATGTTCCGAGGTGTTTCTGTATTTGGTAGGCAGAGAAACGTCTTGATGCTCGTCGTTCCAAATCGCCGCCTCGCTGCAGCGCGCTGAGTGCATCGTTCTGTTTTGGCGGAGGTCGTGGTGGGTCAACGTTGGGCGACCCTGGTGGCAGTGGAGGAGGTGCTGGCGCAGGCATCTGTTCGGACTGTGTATTTGTCGGGATCGTGTCGTTTTCCGGGTAGGGAGCAATGACGGGGATATTCTGCATGGCATTGCTCGAAATCGAGGAGCCGGAATCCGAGAGCATAGTCTCCTGACTCGCAGACTGATGCACACTGTTTGCCGGGCTCAGATTGGCAGCCCTCTTAGGCGACTGTCTCCCCGGCGCACTCGTTGTCCTCGGCGGTAAATCCGGCATAGCCAAATCCCCACTCCCCTGTCTCTGTACAAAAGACCGACTGCTCTGTGTCCTCGACGGGTACTCCTCCCCCTGCTGACTGACCTGAGTCTCCCCACTCAAATTACTCGCCACACTCGCCTGTCGGGGTAGCGCTCCATCCTTGATACTCCCTCCCGCCGCCGTTGTTGTCGTCCCTTTCTGCCTCAGCCGCTGCTGCTTCTTCTTCAAGCCGTGCAGGAGATTGATGATGATATCACGAATCCGCGGCAAGTACTTGTCTAAGCTCGCCTGGCTGGCCTCCTGGCTCAGAGTATCCTCCAGTATCGCTCGTAATAAATCTGGCACGGGTCCCAGGTCGGAGGTGTCCACGCCGATAGCGCCGAAGGCCCGACATGCTATGTTGAACTCGTAGCCCAATCGCACGTAGACGTCGCTGACCTCGCCTTCGGAGGCGGTGCCGCGCGACCATTGGGTCAGGGTTTCGAGGAGTTGTTTGGTGGCGACGAGGAGGTGGGTGACGGACTTTTCGATGGTGGAGAGTTGTTGCTGAGGCTGTAGTGTGAGTGTTAGTCTTGCTATTGCCTGGCATACTTTTGACGTGGTTCATATGCTTACATTCTGCCGTGATCGACCACCCGAAGAGCGGCCTGAGCCAGCACTGCTCCTCGAGGGGTCCGATGCTCCCTCCCCGTTGCCCACTGCTCCTCCAGCATCGTTCGGGCCTCCAGGATCATCTGGCCCGCGGTATGTGTTTCTTTGCGACGAGTGCGCACTCGAGACCGACATGTCGCTCAATGAGTCGCGTCGGTTCTGCGAGTGTGATTCGCGTCGGCGACTGTGAATTATCGTTTGAGGTGTGAGTGGTTCTATCTGCAGGGCGGATGTGCTCGAGGGGGATGCCGAATTAAGCTCGTGGTGGCTTGCAACCATCGAGACTAGCACCAAGAGGTGGATGTTCGACGTTCAAGACAACACTTTTCAGGTGCTACCATATCAACGGATATAGCTCGCGTGTGACGAGGTCATGTGGTTCACTCAGTATTCGTGAAGGTGCTGTCATGTTCTCGCCTCTCCACGCCTCACTCTCGTGCCCAACTTGGAACGAATTCAAGACATGGGCGTGGCTTGAGCTTCTCACGTGCGACCAATACCGGTCCTCGTCCCGCTACAGCACAACCAGAACAAATCAACCACCACCAAGATAGTTGCGCCCAGTCTCACACTCCATCTCGTGTTCGGAATTGTTCAAACTCATGAGTTGTTCTTGTTGGGCAGAGCAAAAGAAGCATTCACTTCACTTCACTTCTCCAACTCAACTCGATTTAGGTTCAAGGGCCGGTTGACCCCTGTCTAGCGCGCTGCTGCTTGCTCTCTCCAAAAGTAGAGCACGACCTCACCTACCTCTTCCACACTCTCCACCGGACTGTCATTGAGTCCCCTCCAACAGCCTCTACCCCTTCTCTTCCCTTCTCCCGACACCGCACACTCGTCCACGGACTCCTCGTCGCTCCTTTCGTTGTGAGCTGGCAGCTCGCGTGCGAGGGGGTTGAGAGCAGACGGACGCTGCTGTGCGAGCTTGCTGCGGCTCGCCGAGACATTTCTGACCACACCCACTACACCTGCACCGAACCACACGCTCACCCCTCTATTTCCTTGTATCGTCGCAACGCCCGAACATGTCTGCAGCCACCATGAACGGGTCGGACGCCGTAAAGGCGACTTCGTCTGCATCTTCGGCGGCCTCCTCGAAGCAGCAGGTGAAGGGCGGCAGCAGCTCTGAGAAAGCGCTGGAAGGCGCAAGGAAGCAAGCTGCCAGTCCGCTGGACAGTCAGAACAAGTGCGTTCATCCTCTTCCATATTTGCTTGTCCTCTGCGCGCACAAGATGAGTGGCGGCGCCGTGCTTACCATTCGACCTCACTCCAATGGTTCACAGCCTGAGGCAGACTTGGGTAGCCTCACTCATCTTATTCGACGAAAGACTGCTTTTAAGTTCTGTATGGCCTTCTATATATAGTATTGACTGTCTGCTCTACAGGAAGCAACCCACGACACAACCACGGGCCTGGCAAGGACCCAACCCCATCACACAACGAGCGTCTGCCTCAACACCCAACGGCACGCACTCGACCACACCAAAGCCTCAGACGCACTCACAGCAGAAGAGCAACATCGAGTCCAACACAGAGAGGCAGGCACATGATCGCGCGCTCTTTTTATTAGCAAGCTTCACCGTACGTTCCAATACCCGCACTACGCTGCTCGGTCACACAATCTCAAGGGCATGCTTGGCTGACCTTCATGATATAGGGCCACGACGCAACAGTCACACTGCAGAGTGGCGAGCAATTCACTGGTGTATTCAGCGGCGCCAACCTTGACACCCCAAAGCAAACATACCTGCTCAAGATGGTCAGGCGGACGCGTGGAGCGACGCACCAGCAAGTCAACGGGAACGTTGAGATGGCGAGTGAATACATCGGCGAGGGAGACGAGCATGCGATGGCCTTTGACAAAGAAGACATTGTGGAGCTACACGTCCCTGACGTCGCTCCTCTTTCCGCAGCGCCAGTGCAGAATGGTATGACCAAACACCTTCTGGTCATACATCACGTACTGACAAGCTCTCTACAGGAACAATTAGCTCCACCTTCCGCACCGACACAGAGATCTCCGCCAGAGACGCATCGCACCCACATCAGCGAGAGCTGCAGCGCTGGGATGCTGGAGCAGACTCTTCCATTGACATGTCACTCGAAGCTTCGGGCGCATCTGGCTGGGATCAGTTCGCTGTGAATGAGCGGATGTATGGTGTCTCCTCGACGTACGACGAGAATATCTACACTACACAGATCAACCGCGACGATCCTCGCTACCGACAACGCGAAGCTGAGGCTGCGAGAATTGCTCGTGAGATTGAGGGCTCGACTGCTTCCAATGCTCACGTCGCTGAAGAGAGGCGTACAAATGCCACGCACGGAGACGGCCTGGATGAGGAAGAGAAGTACTCCGGAGTCCAGCGAGACACGTCCGCACTACCGAGACGGGCTGCTGGCTCATACGTGCCGCCTTCACGGCGACCGCTCACAAATGCACCAACTGTTCCCGGTGCTCCGTTTGACCCAGCAATCATCTCGCTGGCCAAGCCCACCTCCTCAGCACAGGCTGCACAAGCAAACGCGCCTGCACAAACACCGGAGCCATCTACCATGCCCCGGACTCCCGAGGCCATCCCTCAGACCCACGGCACCCAGATTGCTGCTGCATCGGGTCAAACGAGGCTGGGCGACAGCACAAACACCACGGAGGAACACGTGCGGAACGTGACCGACTCGTTCAAGCTATTCGCGAACAACGAAAAACTACGGATCAAACAGGCGCAAGAGAAGCATCGCTCTGCCGCCCGCGCGACAGTCCAGGCGGAGAAGGAGATAAAGCTGAACGACCTGAAGAAGTTTTCAGAGAACTTCACGCTCAAGAGCCGTGTCCCTGATGATCTCGTGCCCATCCTCGCGAAGGATAGGGACAAACAAGTTGAGATTCAGGAGAAGGCCGAGAAAGCGGCAGAAAAGGAGGCTTCACGACGCGTTGAATGGGAGAAGCAGAAAGCTGCGGGTGCCACCTCTCCTGCACTGTCCAGCACCGCTTCCCAGCCTGGCAACGCAGCTTCACACCCTGCTTCCACACCTTTGCACGCAGCCACCACTATGTCTGCGACGCAGCCCCAGAGTTCGAGAGCACGCGCAATCCAGAACATGCGTGGCGCACCATTCTCGGGCCCGATGCAGTCACCAGCACGGGCTCCTGCCTCACAGCAAAACCGGTCTTACGGAAGGCAGGGCTTCCCGCCACCACCGCAGCCTTTGCCTGCCAACCTCCGCATCCCACCCGCACCGGCCGCTGCTTCTGTTGATGCTGGACCACTGAGCCCCACCAAAGCTCTCAATGCAGGCGCTAAAGCTTTCGAGTTCCGACCAGCCGCCAATGCCTTCACACCGACCGGCGTCTCACCAAGCCCTCAGCGCAGCCCGGGGAAAGCTGATGCCGCTGCTGCTACTCCTGCTGCCACTGAGGTCGTTGACTTCTTCAAGAACAAGAAGACTGTCGATGGCAAGAGCAAGAGAGACTTCATGCAGTCATCCAACCCCATCAAACGCATGCTCGAGGCGGAGTACCCCGAGGACCAAAAGAAGGCTTTCGCAAGCAACGGCGGCATCCCGCAGCCATACCGAACACCCCCCACCTGGCCGTGTGAAGACAAGAATGTGAATACGTCTTACACAGACTCCATCCCAAAGCCACCCCAGAGCCAGCCGCACTCGCAGATGCATACACCCAATCAGAGCACGAGCCAGATGCCGCATGCCCACCAGATACCTCCCCACATGCACGGTCCCGGGGGTCAGCCTCCGACACCTTCACAACGTATGCCGTTCATACCGCCTCAACATCACTCTCATCCACAAAGTTATGGGCCGGGCATGCCACACCTCGGACCTAACGGGTCGGTGCAGAACTCGCCGCGCTTTCAGCAGCCGCAGATGGCGTTCAACGGGCAGATGCAGAATATGCCGATGCCCCAGTTTGCGGGCCAACAGATGCAAGGGTATCAGATGAGCCCCAATATGCAGTACCGCCAGATGAACATGCCGCCTAACGGGCCGATGATGATGCATCCCGGTCAAGGGCAAAGTACGACCACTCCTTAATCCGATTTTAGACACAGACAAGCTAACACATCTACAGTGCCCTCCCAAGGCTACCAGCGTGGCGGACCAAATCCAGCCTATAACCAACAGCAGATGATGCCCGGCATGATGCCCAACGGCCCTAACGGCGCCAACTTCATGAACGGCCCCATGCCCGGTCAACACCCTCAACACCCCCAGCAGCAGGGTTACTCTCCAATGCCGCCACACGCCCAACCACAGATGCACCAGCAGGGCTACGCCGGCAGCCCGCGTCCAGGGCACATGATGCAGCACACCTCCTCCCACCAGGGTTTCCAGCCGAACCAGCAGCACATGGGCATGATGCCAGGCATGAATATGGGCGGCGGCATGGGTCCAGGCGGTCCACAACAGCAGCCGCACTTCGCTCAGACTCCTGGTGGCCCGCATCCGCACCATCTTCAGTATAGGCAGATGAGCCAGGGTGCTTACCCGCAGATGACTCCGCGTCAGGGACACGCTGCTCCTGCTATGGGCCCGAGTCCCGGGCAAGGAATGGGTGGTGAAGAGGGGAAGGGTGGTTGAAGGGGGGAGGGGATGGTGGATTACTTCTTTATCGATATGAATGAAGACTTTTGGATGGGCTTTTGGTATGGTGGGCATGGCTATGCTGTGCGGACATGGACGCAGATCTCGGAGATGTGCATCTGATCTGAGACAGCCATACGGGAAGGAGAAGGACTATCTCAAGAACCACGTACGGCGGCTTCGGGCCACGAAGATACAACGGCCTTCTTGTCGGAAGGAGAGATGGGAAAGGTCCAGATGGACGACGATGGCTCCTGCCGAGCGAAGGGCTGTGGACACGAAGATGGAGGATTGCTATGCGCCTTTTGAAGGGCGCAGAGATGTGGCTCGGGTCGGTGGTGTGCTCCCGGGATGCGGGAGGACAAGAGGTGTCGTCATGAGAGGCGGAAAACTATCGCTTGGGAGAAAGGGCGAAGGAAGTGAGTTGTCGATGCGATCGGCCAAGCGAATGCGGTCGCGGAAGCTGCAGGCAATGCAGAACGTTAAGATGGCTATGCGAGGGAGTGAAGAAGATGAAGAAGATGAAAAAGCTGTGGAAGGAGACTGTCGTTGATGGCTGTGGGTTGTTGCGGTGGTTGGCTGTAGATGAGGGAAGGTGACTGGATATTATGGTCGGTCGTTGAGTAGGAGGGTCAGGGTGAATGGATAGTGGTAGTGAGGGTGGGAGGGTTGAGGGATTGAGTAGGCAGTGAGTTGAATGATGTGTCTTCCAAGCTTCCAGTTTCCTGGTTCCAGCTGTGAGTCTGTCTACTGTCGATAGCAACTTGCTGAGCATGTCGCCAGGGCGGAGTCGTGGGTTTTGGTGCCTACCCGAACCAGCGGCAGCAAGATGAAGCGACTTGCTGTCCCGAAGTCAAGAGCAAGATGGCACCTTGCATGTGATATCGCGCTAGACTTCACAGTGATGTCATTGCCGTTTAATTCTGTTCCAGGGCTTTCGTGAGGGAATCTCTTCGTTCGACGCAACCTGACACTTCACTATTTTCCAAGTTGGTTGAAGTGACTAGCACTTCTTTCGCTGACTTGCCAGGCCTGGTTCACAACTACTACCACACCTTCTCCTGCAAATCAGCAAGACCGTTGTCAACTTCGTCGCCGATTCGTCAGGCTCACAACGCTCACTACTGCAGGAAAAGACCCTCGTTTCTCGACTCCACGTCAGCCTCCACCGCTACACCACGAACCTCACAACCATGCCGGACCCATATGAGGTGAAAGCCGCAGCAGGCAAAGGGCTTGGTGTGTTCGCCACGAAGCTCATCAAGCCTGGCGACATCATCATGCACGACGCAGCAAAGATGAAATTGCACCGCGGCACCAACGACGTCAGCACGCAGCAAGTTCAGGATGCATTCTCTGGTCTCAGCAAGGCGGATCGCAAAGCTTTCCTTAAGCTGCACGAAGGCCCAGTCGAGTACGAAACGCGAAACATGAAGATTTACAAAGCGAACTCGTTCTCCTACGCAGGGTTCTCGGTCCTCTACCTCAAGTTCTCGCGGGTGAACCACGCGTGCATGCCGAACGCGGAGATGACGGAGCTGGACGACGAGAAGGATTCCAAGATGGTGGCTCTGGAGACGATTGGTGAAGGCGAGGAGGTCCTGATCAGTTACGTGGGGCTGCTGCAAGATGGTTCGAGAGAGGATAGACGGCGTTTTACGAAGGGGGCATATGGATTCGTGTGCGAGTGTCACGTGTGTTGTCTCACAGGGACGGAAGGTGATCTGAGCGATGCACGGAGGACCATCTACGCCGCTCTGGCGTCCAGGCGCGCGGGGATGGAGCCGGCAAAGTACGAATGGATCGATAATGGCAGCGCCGAAGACGGGAGGAAAGGGAAGATACTCGGGCGGGTGGAGAGACGGCTGAAGGTCCCGCTCACGGAGCGTGAGAAGACCGCGTATGCGTTCTTGACTGCGAAGCTGTTGGAGGCGGAGGGCTGGCAGACTCGTCAGATCTCGGACGCGTATGTCCACGCGGCGATGGGCATGCTTGCGCAGATCAACGAGCAGAAGGGTGTCGTGGTCGTCGAAGCGGCGCGGTTGCTGATGGCGTGGCTGGAGGCTAGCGTTGGGGCTATGAGAGCGGTGAGGAGTAAGAGTTCGAAAGACTTGAAGGAGCTGGAGCAGTTTTTGAAGGACGTGAAGCAGCAAGACATCATCCAGACTTGTGGACCGTTCGTGAGTAACACTGCACCATACTCTCTGGCTCTCTTGGGCTTTCTCGTCAGTCTTACTAACACCACTTTAGTTGACCGAAAGCGGCAGAATGCTCAAGATCCCTGGCTCGCCAATCGATGCAACGAAGATCTTTGCTATCGACGGCAGAGGCGATGGCTACTTTCTTACTCGAGGTGAGTGCCTGGACGTGCTGCGGGCAGGCTATCGCCGTGCCGGTGTTGGCGTAGCAATGACGGCTATCGCGGCGTGGGATACAGGTAGGATGGCTGAGCTGAACCAGGTCTTAGGCTGGAATGCCTTTGGCAATCCATGATCGGTACTACGGTTGGTACTCGTCGGGAAATGTTTGATATGCATGCGATCGGTCGGAGATAACTCCATGCTATGCCTCCTCTACTATCTGCATGTTCTTCGACACGGCTTTCGTTCGCTTATCCTATGCTACTCCTCCGTGAGTTTGCGTCTCCTTGACAAGTGCACAGTCAACGTATCGGGTCACTGAAGACGGCCGATCCAGGAGTGAGACCTGTCACATGCATCTACCCGGGGAGTGATGTCAGTCCAAACAGCCGCTGTTACACAAGCTGCATCTGGAAGTTTCGGCCGCAGGTGTTCACCTTTGAGTCATCAGCAGGCTCCGCTCTTTGGTCCGCAGTCCAAGAGCCGCCCACTTCTCTGTAGACATGATCTACACCGGACATCAGCATGGCCGAACCCTACGAGATACGGTAGTCACCCGGTAAAGATCTAGGCGTCTTCGCTACCAGGACCCTCCATCCCGGCGATATAGTGCTGCACGATGAGCCCAAGATGGCTGTGCGTCATGAGCTCCAACTCCTCAACTAGTCCACAAGGCCTTCAACCGACTCAGCGAAGCGGACCGCAAGACTTTCCTCAGTCTCCATCAAGGTCCGGTGGAATACGATTGAAATTTGATGCGTATCTTCGTCACGAACGCCTTCACAAAGTCCA
>JAABUK010012302.1_pt1 | contig 10925 bp, 10 predicted proteins | sample 5559141 | NCBI WGS metagenome assembly JAABUK01 (sample SAMN10711869, study PRJNA513367) | rock metagenome | isolation source: Antarctica rocks | place: Antarctica: Victoria Land, Pudding Butte nord | collected 2016-01-03
ATTCGGTCGATACGAGCCAGCCGAATTATTACAAGTGGACCCAGTGGATCTTCCTACAACTCTTCAAGGCCGGCCTGGCGATCCGCAAGGAGGCCCCGGTCAACTGGTGCCCCTCCTGCCTGACGGTGCTGGCGAATGAGCAGGTGATCGACGGCCACTGCGAGCGTTGCGGCACCCCGGTGATCCAGCGCGAGCTGACGCAGTGGTTCTTCACGATCACGAAGTACGCCGACCGCCTGCTGGACAATCTGGCCGGGTTGGACTGGCCGGACGAGAGCAAGGTCCGCCAGGCGAACTGGATCGGGCGGAGCGCGGGAGCGCAGTTAGGGTTCGCGATCGACGGCCACGCGGGCGCGACGATCCCCGTCTTCACCACCCGCCCCGATACGGTCTTCGGCGCGACCTACGTGGTCCTGGCCCCGGAACACAAGCTGGTGGCGCAGACCACCACCGCTGAGCAGCGGCACACGGTCGAGCGGTACGTGGAGGGTGCGCGCGCCGCCACCGAGATCGAGCGGACCGACGCCGGGCGCGAGAAGACCGGTGCCTTCACCGGAGCCTACGCCATCAACCCGGCCACCGGCGCGCGCGTGCCGATCTGGGTCGCGGACTATGTGCTGGTGCAGTACGGCACCGGGGCGATCATGGCGGTGCCGGGACACGACGAGCGCGACTACGCCTTCGCCCGCGCCTTCGACCTGCCGATCGTGGAGGTGGTGGCGAGCGCGAGCGGCATCGCCGAGGCGGCATACACCGGACCCGGCACGCTGATCAATTCCGGCCAGTTCGACGGCCTGGGCGTGGATGAGGGCAAAGCGGCGGTCACGGCGTGGCTGGCAGAGCGCGGGCTGGGCGAGCCGCGCGTCACCTACCGGCTGCGCGACTGGCTGATCTCCCGCCAGCGCTACTGGGGGCCACCGATCCCGATCATCTACTGCGATCGGTGCGGCACGATGCCGGTGCCGGAAGAAGATCTGCCGGTGCTGCTGCCGGAGATCGACAACTTCCGCCCGACCGGGACCGGGAAGTCGCCGCTGGCCTCGGTGGAAAGCTTCGTCAACACGACCTGCCCGACCTGCGGCGGCCCGGCGACGCGCGAGACCGATGTCTCGGACAATTTCCTGGACTCGGCGTGGTACTTCCTGCGCTACACCAGCACCGACTTCGCCGATCGCCCGTTCGACCCGGAGCGGATCAAGGAGTGGCTGCCGGTGGACATGTACTTCGGCGGCAAAGAGCACGTCGTGATGCATCACCTCTACGCCCGGTTCATCGCGATGGCCCTCCACGACCTGGGGCATCTGCCGTTCGAGGAACCGTTCAAGCGCCTGCGCCTGCACGGCTTCGTGACCAAGGACGGCGCGAAGATGAGCAAATCGCGCGGGAACGTCGTCAACCCGGACGATTACATCGGGCGGGTCGGCTCGGACGCCTTCCGCATCTATCTGCTCTTCATCGGGCCGTTCGACCAGGACAACGACTTCAACGACCAGAATCTGGTCGGCGTGACCCGCTTCCTGGACCGCGTCTGGCGGCTGACGACCGATCCGGCCCCGGCCCCCGGCGCGGGCACGGATATGCGCCCGCTGCACCGGTACGTCAAGCGCGTGACCGACGAGTTGGGGCGCTACCAGTTCCACACGGCGATCGCCGCGCTGATGGAGTACTCCAACTGGGTGGGCGCGCAGCGCGAGGCGTTCACCGCCACGCAACGCACCGAGGCGCTGCGGACGCTGAACCTGCTGCTGGCCCCGCTCGCCCCCTTCCTGGCGGAGGAGTTGTGGGAGCGGCAGGGGGGCGGCTACAGCGTCCACCAGCAGGCGTGGCCGACCTACGATCCGGCGCAGATCGCCGAGGAGACCGTGCTGCTGATCGTGCAGGTGAACGGCAAGCTGCGCGACCGCATCGCCGCCCCCGCCGACCTGACCGAGGAGGCCGCGCGCGCCCTGGCCGGGGCGAGCGCCAAGGTCGCGCCGTTCATCGACGGCAAGGCGCCGAAGAAGGTCATCTATGTGCCGGGCAAGCTGCTGAATATCGTGGTGTAGTGGGCGAGTGGGCGAGTGGGCGAGTGGGCGAGTGGGCGAAGTAGGCCAGTAGGCTAGTAAGTACGAACGACGAAGTACGAAGTGAAGAATGGCGCGGGGCGAGCGGGGAACTGCTCGCCCCGCGCGCTATTTGGGCGCGAGGGACGTTGGCCTCAGAGACGCAGAGACGCAGAGACTCAGAGACGCGGGAGCAAGGGCGGAACAGGGAGCAGAGACGAACGTGGGCACGCGGCGCTTACTGCTGGGCGCTGAGCGATCGGGACCGCCCCTGCGGTAGCGCATCCAGCGCGATCACCGCTCGCAGGAGGTGCGTCGCCACGGCAAGCGCGAGGCCACCCGCGAGGGCGAGCAGCGCGGCGAGGAGGAGGAGGGTCGCCGTTCCCTGGCGGTTGGCCGTGTCGAGTGTGCTGAGGGCGAGCATCGGCAGATAGAGCGCGGAGAGGAGCGGGAACAGGGCCGACAATCCGACCACACCGCCGAGCGCGGTGGCCGCGAGACGGAAAGGCCCCCGCCAACGCCGCGCCGCCATGCGTCGGAGCGCGCCGCACAGCCCGGCCACGAGCCACGGCGCGAGGACGAGCGAGAGCGCCGCGCGCGCATCGAGCGGCAGATCGTCCCGACCGAAATGACGCCATACGACGATGACCCAGGCGGCCGTGGCGAGGCAGAGGGCAAGCGCCGCGCGGGTGCCCCAGGTGACCCGCTCGACAGTCGGGCCCCAGGCCAGCGCGGCGCGGCGACCACCATCCATCATCGCCCCCCCTCGAATCGCCACCACCGCTCCCAGGAACTTTCGTAGCCAGTATGACCGGGCCGACGCACGGCGGCAACCGGCGCAAAAGGCGCCGACGCGGGCCGACGCAGCAACGGAACCCAAGATCACGACCCCCTGAGCTACTCGCCTACTTCGCCCACTCGATCTACTGGCCCACTTAAAAGGGTGAGCCGGGTCTGGGGGGACCCGGCTCGGTGTGAAGATGGAGGAGGATGGAGGATGGAGGAGTGTGTTAACCGTTTATTGCTCTGTTTTCTATTCTAGGTGCCCGCACACCGCGCGCCTATCGCCCGTCGGGGGCAATCGAGGGAAGTACGAAAGTACCGAAACGTACGGTGGTCGGCCATTGGGAAGGTAATTGGCAGCCATCCCTGCGCCCGACCCCTGCCGAAGAGCTCCCTTCGTTCACGATGAAAGGGTGCCGCTCGCCACGTACCATCGACGCAGCAACGATCGCCCCTGGTCGCCTCGGCGGGCACTGCGACGCCATTCGACGCCCCGACTCTGGCACGGTGCGACGGGCGCGCGCAGCGGTCGAACGCCACTCTCCGGCCCAACCTTCTGTGCATCTAGCGCCTTTCTGCACAGCTTTTACCTCAAAAAACGGTGCAAAGCATTGATAGTCCGCACGATCGTGCGTATAGTACCGACAGGATCCCGCCGGACGAGGTGCAGCGAGGGCGTTCCGGGGCCAGCAGCAGCCGCTGGCCCGCCCCCGCCAACAGGTACGGCCTGCGCCACTCTCCGGTGCGGTGCCGAGCGGAACGGGGAGAAGGGCCCGGCGCTCGGATAGCCCGGCGGCACGATCCCACGACATGGGGAGCGCGCAGAGATCGTAGTCAGCGCTGACTACGGCGTGCGCCGCACGGCGTCTTCTGTATGTTGGCAAAGATTCGCCGCACACGACGTGCGGCCGGGAAGAAAGGGACAGTGATGACAGCACAGCTCGGGCCGGTATCGCGGCGACGGTTCCTGACGATGGCGGGCGGGTTGGCCCTCGGTGCGGCGGCGCTGGCCGCATGCGGGAGCGGCGCGACGGCCACCACAGGCACGACCGGCGGCGCAGCCACGACCGGCGGCGCGGGAGGCGACGTGTCGAACGGCACCTACGGCGGCACCAAGTTCTTCAGCGCCGCCGCCGATCAGAAGGTGGAGATCGCGGCGACCACGACCGGACTCAAGTGGGACAAGGCGGAGTACACGGCGAAGGCCGGGGATGTCACCTTCGTGGCGAAGAATCCGGCGACGTTCCCGCACCAGCTCGGCATCGAGGGGAACGGGATCATGTACGAGAGCGGCGATCTCGTGGCGAACACGACGACCAACCTGACGATCAAGGGCCTCAAGGCGGGATCGTATGATGTCGTCTGCAACTATCCGGGCCACAAGGCGGCGGGGATGGTCGCCAAGCTGACGGTCGCCTGACAGTATTCGCGCCCCGCAGCGGATCGGCCAACGCCCCTGCGCGGAAGACAGCCGAGGCGTCGTCCTGTGACACGACGGCGACCTGCCTCAGCGGCCAACAATTGCCCATCGGTGCCACCACTTCACCGTTGCTCGCCGCCCCTCTCCCGGTTTGGGAGAGGGGCTTCGTTCTGCGGATGAAGATGAAAGAGGGATGGAGGAGCGCAGGGATCCTGTATCGCTCCGTTTTCTCCTCCGGGGATGGATCACCCGCACGCCTATCGCCCATCGGGGCAGTCATAACAAGCACAGAAATACCGAAACCGCTGCGTTCTTCTACCTTCGGGAACACCCCCTCGGCATTGCACGTTACGCAGGCGCGTCGTGCTCAGCGGCGCTTGCGCTGTGCCAGCGTACTATCCCGATACGCATCTGGCTCGGCATCGCCGCCAACGAGCTCGCCGCCACCCTCGCCGCCGAGGCCGTCACCCTCGCCGCCGCAGAGCAACGTGCAACCGCTGCGGATCGGCGCGCGAACGAGGCAGAGGCGCGATGGCGCGACCGCGAAGCGGAGTGACGACGGCTGCGCGGCGACGCGCGCGGGGGCCGCCGAGGCATCGTCTCTCCCCTATCCGAGGAGCGGGGGCATCGCCGCTGCCGGGGCAACGATCGCCGCGAGTGCGGCGATCGTTAAGTATGTGTCAGCACCCCCATTCTCCCGTTCCCTTTCCTGTGCCCCGCTGTGTCTCTGGGTCTCCTGCCCCATCCCTTTTCTCATTCGTCTCTCGTTCTTGCTCTGCGTCTCTGCGTCTCTGCGGTGCTCGTCCCCCGCCCCAAAGCCGAACAGAAGTCCTAATTCGCGCCGTTTGGTATACTTGACACGGCGTTATCCGATGGTGTTCGCGCGGGGTAGGGGCGATGGCGACGAGTGCGGCGACCGAGCCGAAGGGTGGGGGCTTCGTCCCCGCGACCCTCGAAGGGGTCGTGGAGCGCCTGACGTACGTCAACCCCGAGAATGGCTACACCGTCGCCAAGGTCCAGCCGAGCGGCAAGAACTACCTCGTCGCGGTGGTCGGCAACCTCCCCTCGGTCAATGCCGGAGAGAGCGTGGCCCTCACCGGGCGCTGGGACACCCACGCCACCCACGGGCGGCAATTCGTCGCGGAGGGGTGCCGCGTCGTCCTCCCGGCCACCGTGGATGGCATCCGCAAGTACCTCGGCTCCGGCATGATCAAGGGGATCGGCCCCAAGATGGCCGAGCGGATCGTCGCGCATTTCGGCGCGGAGACGCTGGCGATCATCGACGAGGCGGCCGCGCGCCTGATCGAGGTGCCGGGCCTCGGGCCGGGGCGCACCGGCAAGATCCGCGCGGCCTGGCACGAGCAGAAGGCGATCAAGGAGGTGATGATCTTCCTCGCCGACCACGCCATCTCCACCGGCCTCGCCGTCCGCATCTACAAGCGCTACGGCGACGCCGCGATCGGCATCGTCAAGAACGATCCCTATCGGCTCGCGCGCGAGGTCCACGGCATCGGCTTCAAGACCGCCGACAAGATCGCCGCGCAGCTTGGCATCGCGCCCGACGCGCCGGAACGGATCGGCGGCGCGGCGCTCCACCTCCTCTGGGAGGCGTCCGACAACGGCCACGTCTTCCTGCCGGAGGACGAGCTGGCGACGAAGGGCGTCGAGATGCTGGAGGTGCCGATCGAGAAGGTGCGCGAGGCGATCGAGCGCCTGCTGACGACCGACAGCGCCCGCCGCGAGCGCGTGGACGACCGCGACGTGATCTACCTCACCCCCTACTATCATTCCGAGGGGGGGATCGTCCGCCGCCTCGGCGCGATCGTGCGCTCCCCCGCCGACCGCCTCGCCCGCTTCCAGGAACTCGACTTCGCGCGCGCCTTCGCCTGGTACGCCGGACGCAAGGGCCTGGCGCTGACCGATATGCAGCGCGCCGCCGTCAAGATGGCGCTCACCAACAAGGTCAGCGTGCTGACCGGCGGCCCCGGCGTCGGGAAGACGGCGACGACCCAGGCGATCGTGGCGATCCTCAAAGCCAAGGGGGGTCGGCCGCTGCTCGCCGCCCCGACCGGGCGCGCGGCCAAGCGGCTGGCGGAGCTGACCGGCGAGAGCGCGCAGACGCTGCACCGCCTCCTCGGCGTCCGCTTCGGCGGCGAGGCGCAACGCAATGCGGACAACCCGCTCGAAGGCGACCTGCTGATCGTGGACGAGTCCTCGATGCTCGACACACTCCTCGCCAACACCCTGCTGAAGGCGACCCCGAACGACATGCACCTCCTCTTCGTCGGGGATGTGGACCAGTTGCCCTCGGTCGGGGCCGGGAACGTGCTGCGCGACATCATCGGCTCCGGGCAGGTGCCGGTCACGGCGCTCGACCAGATCTTCCGGCAGGCGCAGGATAGCGGCATCGTCACCAACGCCCACCGCATCAACAAAGGGGAGACGCCGATCACGCGCGGGTTGCCGGACTTCTTCTTCCTACCGGAGGACGACCCGGAACGAGTCGCGGAGACGGTGGTGAACCTGGCGAAGACCCGCCTGCCGCGCCGTTACGGCCTCGACCCGCGCCGCGACATCCAGGTGCTCGCGCCGATGCACGGCGGGACGATCGGCGTCTCGGCGCTGAACATCAAGCTGCAAGAGTCGCTGAATCCGCCCGCGCCCGACAAGGTGGAGAAGCAGTTCGGCGCGCGCCTCTACCGCGAGGGCGACCGGATCATCTGCATCCACAACGATTACGAGCGCCAGGTCTTCAACGGCGATGGCGGCTGGATCGAGCGCCTCGACCCGATCGAGCAGGAGGCGACGATCCGCCTCGACGACGAGCGCCGCGTCACCTGGGGGTACAGCGACCTCGATGACCTGACGATCGCCTACGCGGTGACCGTCCACAAGAGCCAGGGGAGCGAATACCGCGCGGTGATCATCCCCCTGCACACGGCGCACTACCTGATGTTGCAGCGCAACTTGCTCTACACCGCCGTGACCCGCGCCAAAGAGCTGGTCGTGATCGTCGGCTCGTGGCGCGCGCTGTCGATCGCGCTGAAGAGCGACCGGGTGGCGGAGCGCTACACCTCGCTCGCCCAGCGCCTGCGCGACGAATTGGAGCCGCCGCGCAAGCGCGCCAAGCTGACCAGCCTCCAAGAGAAGCTGCGCCAACGCCTCGATGCCAACCCCCCGATCGTCGCCCACCCGCGCCAGGTCGCGGAAGAGGCGGCGGCGTGGGCCGAAGCGAAGCCTTCTTAACGATAGAAGACGATTACGACGCTCCTCTTCGCTATATCCCCTCCCTTCCCCCAAAATAGCCTGCGCCACGTCCTTTACTGAGTAGGTGGCTATGGGAACAACAGCCTCATTAGGGAAGGGGGAGAGCATGCCGGGTGATCGCAATGCTATCGGTGTGCGTGGCGAGAGTATCATCGTCAATCTACTCACCCGCCCGCACAACGCCGGTGAACCCTTCTTCCGGCCACAATTCCTCGGCGATAAATACCCAACTCTCGATTTCTTCGTCGAACTCGTTGGCGTCGAAAGCGGTCCAACGCCCTTCTTCCTGGTCCAGGCTAAGACGACAACGCGCAAACCAATGATAAGAAAAGGCAATCTGCCAATCCATGTGAATACCAGGGATATCGCCCGACTAATGCGATACCCTGCCCCACCTATATACTTGGTATCAACGATCCGGCAGAGTCCGGGTATCTTCTCGCGGTGATAGACGACGGCCCAACAAGCATCTCAAGCCTGCCGACACAATACCCCTTGAACAATGCCGTAGTCTTAGCCGCTCTCTACAACGAAGTAGCGCAGTTCTGGCTATCGAGTGGGATAACATTCAATACCTCGCGTTTCGTCCAAGACGGCAAGGAGATCGATGATGGCCGCTGAGCAAGCGTGGTACATCGCGGAGCGCGCCGAAGCACTGGCGACACTCTTCCTGACACGGCGCAACGATTTGGAAGTGATCCCCTCCGGGCGCTATGGCCGGAATGCTGGCTATGACCTGCTCGTCAGGCTCACGCCGCAGCATAACTCGATAGATATGACCTTTGGTATCGAGGTGAAAGGGGTACGCGCGGAGAAGCGACGCGGGAAGGGTTCGTTCCTGGTGAACTACGCGCGCAACGAGATCGTTGATCTCGGGCTCCCTATCTGCGTCTTCCTCTTCGCCGTCGATGATGAGCAGGGCTATTACCGCTGGCTCTTCGAACCGGTGATCGCGCCGCGTGGTAAAGCCGAACTGCGCTTCGGCTTGGGTGGCATAGCTGCTGATCTGGCGGGACGTGAGCAACTGGCGATACGGAGCGACTTCGCGCCGCTGACCGGACCGGCTATCGATGCGCTCATCGAGCGGGTCAAGCAGTGGTACGCGCTCAAAGGATAGTCCGCAACGCCGCTATGGTTACGCTTTCCTCACTGATGGCACTGCCCCATCGCTCCCACGCTAAACCGACGAGCGAATAAATTGGCCCGCGTTGTGCTCTGGCGCGGTAGCCGGTTGAAGGGCAGCCCCTCTCCGGCTGCGGGCAGCCAGCAGCGGCACCGGCGAAGTCCCCTGCGGGACTGGCGTAGGATGGACCAATCACTTTGCGTCAGGCTGTAATGCAGGGAGCAAATAGGGTGGCCTGCCCGCCGCGTTGGTGCGGTATCCGGGGTTCAAGCCCCCGGCTGCGGGTGCCTGACGGCACCGGCGAAGCCCCAAGACGCGGCTTAGGAGCACCTCCCCCCCCCACGGAGATGGGGCAGGCCAATCATTTTGCATGGTGCTGTAGTTCGCGAAGAGGCGGCAGCATGGGCCGGGGCAACGAGGGATTTTCCCTCGCCGCCCCGGTCTGCTGTACGATGCTGTAACTTTGATCGGCCCCTGCGTGCCGCGCGGGACGAGGTCAGCTCTTCTTGAGATCATCGATGGCGCCGCCGACGGTGTTCTTCGCGTCACCGATCGTGCCGCGCGCCGCACCCTTCGCCCGATCGTCCTGCCCCTCGGCCTCCAGGCGCTCATTGCCGGTGGCGCTGCCGATACCCTGTTTGGCCTTGCCCAACAGTTCCTCGCCCTTGCCCTGGATCTTGTCGCCGGTGCCGCTCATCGAGCTACCCTCCCTGATGGCGATCCTCGCCATACCGCTATCGGCCAACCGCGCGCGATGGCTGCGGTCCATCGGGCCCTGATCTACGTCGTTGCCGCACAACGGGTCGCACGCGGCGCGCTACTCGGCGGCGGCAGGCACACCCGTGACCGTGATCAGATCGGTGCCAATGCTCTTGATCGCCGAAGCGGGGATGGTGTGGCTCTCGCCACCGATCCCGAGGATACCGCCCTTGTGGACGACGATACTGCTGACATCGCCGCTCGTCGGCTCGATGTCGAGGGTGTGCAGCGTACCGAGCAATGTCCCGGCCTGGTCCACGACCTTGCGCTTCCGCAGGGTGTCGAGCGCGACCTCCGTGGTCGCGCCGGATTCGCCCGACATCTGAGTGACCGCGCTGCTCTCCACCGTCACGGCATCCGCGCCGAACGCCTTGACCTGGCCGAGCGGCACGATGAAGCGCCCGCCAGCGCCCTTCGCGTCGAGCGCGGTGAGCCGCAGCGAGGCCGCGTCGAAGAGGGCACCGTGCACCGTACCGAGCTTGGAGCCCTCGCTCACCGACACGATCGCCATTCCTTTGAGCTTGTCCACGTCCATCTGTGTCTCTCCTCTGACAACCATGAGCGCATCGGGAGTCGTCGAAGGGGCATGCTCATCCTCACCTCGACCCGCCCACCATGCTCCATCCGCTACGATGTGGCCCTGCAATAGTTCGCATTATGTATGCCAATACATAATTTGTCGGTACGCTGGTGCGCGGCATTCTTGTGTCCGAGCGATCTGCTCGCCACGCTGCACGTGTCGGCCCAGGTGATCAGGTGCGTGATCCGCCACGCCCACCCGCCGCCACGCCTGCGTATATCTGGCAACGATCTGATGCGGCGCGTGCGTACGCACGATGCTATGCGGAGACGAGGGAGGCTCCGTTCCTCCGCCTCTGCCACGCGGACATCCACACGGCGAACGTGTTGATCGGCGATGACAGACAGTTCTGGTTCGTCGATTGGGACGGGGCGGCCCTCGTCCTGCGCGAGCGCGAGCTGCTGTTCGTGGTCGGCGGCATCAGCGCCACGCTAGTCGGACCGAAGGAGGGGGCCTGGTTCTTCGCGGGCTACGGCGCGACCGCGATCGATCCGCTGGCGCTCGCCTACTACCGCTATGCCCGGGCGGTCGGGGACATCGGCGCGTACGGCGAACAGCTCCTCTTCCGCCCCGGTCGCAGCGCCGCGTCCGCCCGCGCGGCGCTCGCCATGCTCATGGGCCTCTTCAAGCCCGGCGAGATCGTATCCCTGGCGCTGGCGTCGCCCACCTGATCGCAATAGTTGCTTCCAGATCACGAAACCGTTAAGCTATTTTACGTCTGTTGCAAGCTAATTATGAATACAAGAGGTTATATGATCGAATCAATAAGACTTCAAGCCGGCGGTTATCCAAGCGCAGATGCTCTTGAGATTGCACCAGAAGCCATTACCATATTTGTTGGACCAAATAACTCTGGCAAAAGTTCAATTCTTCGAGAGCTACAGTTACTTTCTACACAAGGCTCACAATCTGTCTATCCAAAAGTTTTACAAAGTATAGTATTAGCCTCTT
>JAABUK010012303.1_pt1 | contig 10924 bp, 16 predicted proteins | sample 5559141 | NCBI WGS metagenome assembly JAABUK01 (sample SAMN10711869, study PRJNA513367) | rock metagenome | isolation source: Antarctica rocks | place: Antarctica: Victoria Land, Pudding Butte nord | collected 2016-01-03
GGTCATACCTGTGGCTCCGCTGATCACAATGACAGAATGCTGACTGAGCTTGGTGAGCAAGTCTTTGCGCTTGCTGAAGGCAGGAAGCTTCTGACGGGCCTGCCGCATAGATGCATGCGCTGGCTGAACCAAAAGTGCTTCCTGCTGCTGCTGCAGCTGCCTGCTCTCCAATTGCTGTTCCCTGACATTTGGAAGACGCCTGTTGCCGCCCCGTTGCCTGTGCTGGCTAGCATCACCGGCATGACTGACTGCTGGTGCAATAGCTGGTATTTGTTTGGCTGAGTCAGATGTAGCCTGTCTAGCTCCAGGAGGGGGTGCAATGGTGGGGTAGGGAGGCTCAACAGGGAGGGCTTCTAGCATGTCAGCTAGGGCAGCTACAATGATGTGTAACATGCTCTGTCCAGCTTCTTGCTTGGCTACACCAGCAAGCTGCTGGGTGAGGAAGAGGAGCTGCCGAGTACTCAGCTGGGAGCACCTGTGTGCATAACAGGAAGCTCTAATTACCATATACATCCATGCTTTAGAGATCAGCTTGACATACACATAAAACATTATACAGCGAATGTACAGGCATGTAACATGTGTGCACAACTGGTTCAGCATGCTTGTGCAGTCATTTGCTGCATGCAGGGTGTCAAGAAGTAGTCGTTGCCAAGCCACCATGTGCAATAGCTATGCAGGCCAACAGCTGAACTGACCTGATACCAATTCTGGGGATGTCATCAGGATAGCTGAACGGTTGCCAAGCCTGCAGCTCCACGATTGATCCCTCCTGCACATGCACATGGGGCTTGAGCGGTTATCTATGTCGAACAATGCAAGTTTGTGGCAACCACTTGCATTGGTTGCCACAAAGCCAAAGAAACAGGCAGTAGCATGAGCTTGGGCAACATGTGTGTGGCAATGCTACTGGCTGGCCTGAGTGTGCCAAAACAGCTTGCAAGCAACAGCAGAGACACTGGCGCCAGCCTGATGCTGGACCTTGGCATGTAAGTAGGTTTTGGTACGGCATGCAATTTCTCCAGCACTGTACCAGTACTGGTAGCCCGGAAGGACATTGACAGGGCTGGCAAGTTGGTGATGCAAGTTAGCTTGGCCTACTTGTGGCCCTGCAGTTTTGAACAGCATGGTAGATGTCCCAGGGGTTGACACCATAGCTTCGAACACAGCAATCAGTCCCTCCACATCATTCTGCCACTCAGCATTTGCACTGCCCTGTCCTTCCAAAAGGGCTGTGTCCATACTGTCCGTCCGCTCAATGCCTGCATGTCCATGATGCCAACTCATCGCCAAACCATGACACATAACAGCTACAGCAAGGTCATGACAAGTGAATGAACTCTGATGTTCCAAAGGCACTGTATGACATGCCTAAGGGTTTGCTGCTGTAAAGAGCTCTGACCTGAGAGTCGTGCAAAGAGATCTTGGTGTGCTGCGTCAGGGCTGCCCTTGAGGCGCTGCAGAGCCTCCACACATGATGGCACAGGGTAGCCCCACCTGGACAACTGCGCCACTGCAGGATCCTGCAAAGCCTCCGCTGATTTGCCAGCAAACAGCACGCTCACAGGCTTGCCAGCAGCACCTTCACAACAGTTTGGCATGGTCAGCAGGGCACTGCTGCCGGCAAGGTCAGGTGAATGTGCATGCATCAGTACACATTTGTTTGACCTCAACATAGTGAGCTTCCAGCCCATACGAGATAGCTGACAAATGCATGCAGGAACAGTCATTAGCGCGCTAGCAAGCATGGACGAAAGGCAACTTCAAGCTTGTGCTCATCTAAATGAGGCAAGGATAGAAGAGCTTACATTGACAAATGAACAGCATGTACAGAAGCTTACCAGGCGCAAAAGCAAGCGGTAGTTCCTCTTCAGGAATGTGCAAGCACAGCCAGTCCAGGCAGACAGCTAGATTGGGGTGAGATACGCTGTTGATGGCACTTTCTGCATCTTGCTCAGTGAAGCCCAGCCCTTGCAGCTCGCAGGTGATCACCTCATGCTCCCCTGCACCTCAAGCTCATAGCTTTTGTCAAGAGCAGACATCACAGCAATGAACAGCCACTCAGCCTCTGGTGATGTACAAACATATCAACTATACACTTCTCAGATTGAGCATCACAGGGAGACAGTGCGTCAGAACACAATGCAAGCAAACATTTGTGATGTTTGCTCGTGGCACAATGCTGCTGTTGTGTGGGACCTATCGTATATTCAAGGTAATGGAAGATTATAAAAGCACTCGCCTGCTGAGTTGCCATTGGAGGATACTTGCTGAGCGTCCCTCAGCTGGGCAAGCACCTGCTCTACTCGGCAGCGCTGCTGTTGACTCATGATGGCAGTCACGGGCACCTTGCGGGCCAGAGCCTTGCGGCGGCCAGCATCACGCTCCTTGTGGCTTTCTGCTGCAGCTGCTGCCCTTGCTTGGCGCGCCTGTGCATCTTCCTCCTGCACACCACCAAAAACAGACTGTGCCAAGCAAGTCTGCTACTCAGCCTGATTAGGTCATGTACAGACGCCATGTACCTTGTTTCAGCACTGCAGAACATACATTCGAGCACAGACTGCCATCACAGACAGCATCACGCCTTTGACAACAAGCTCTGTCTGCAGGCCTTAGCCAGCAGAGAACACAGAAAGATGCATTGTCACAGCGTAAGTCATCAACAGGAAATCAAGGTGGTGACAGCAACAGCTGGACATATGGCTTGCTGACCTGCTGCACACACCAGGTCCATGCAGCTTGAAAGGGCTGGGGAAGGACCCTCTGCATGTTGCGATTGCCTGCAACTTTGGCCAAGGCAGCAACAGCACCTCTCTCTTGAGCCTCCTCAGAGGTGCCTGCTGCTTGTGCTTCATCCAGGAACACCACAATGTCCTTGTCAGCATTCTTGTCATCTGGTAGCACTACCTGCTTCATTGCATGATACTTGATAACGGATGTGCAGCCAAACATGCCACTCAGCTGACATGGGCACTATTCCTTGTAAGATTGGCACAAAAAGGTAGGCACTGTTCCTTGTAAGATTGGCACAAAAGGAACCAGTCTGGCTTCATGTGCAGACGGCAGCAACTCTCTGAGCCACTGAATCCATCAAAGCCAGGCCTGACAGCTTCTAGCTGAAGTGCAACGCGTGTGAGTAGCAGAGTTGAACAGCAGCAATGCACACTACTTTTGTGCACACGTCTCTTATGAAGCTTACCTTGCACCTCATGGTGTTAGCAGCAGCAGCCAGTACTTTGTATCTTGGCTTTGGCCTTTTTTGCTGCTGGCACCACTCCAACAGCAGCATTTTGGGGGACTTCTCTGTGTAGTAGCCCCCCTTGCTGCCAGGCTGCATTGTACTCTTGGTCTGCAGCCAGATTCAGTCCAGAAGTCTCAGCATGAGCAACCCAGATAACATGATGCCTACAATGACAATGGTATCTGCACTGCAGAGCAGACACTGGAACAACAATACACCAAAACCAAGATTCTGGTACAACACAAAGTAGCTCAGCAAAGTCTGCATGTTGACAGACACCAAATATACTTTACACAACTCAAGGCTCATGCAATGGCTCCACCTGTGTCTCAGCAGAAGACGGAACATGACTTGCTTCTTCAAGCTGCTCTTCTGGATGCTTCTTGGCGATGTGCTCCCGGAACCTCTGTATTTGCTGAAAGGTGCGGTCACAGTGTGGACAGTCAAGCACCTGGTTGCGCTTGTCAATCACTGCAGGCCCCTTATTGGCTCCCCCACTTGCACCAGACCTGCAGAGTCAAGAAAAACAGAGTTTGCAAGACATGGAAGCTTCTATGAGACATGACCTTGTAGTGTAACAACAGTTGTACAGCAATTGCACCAGCACATACGTAATAATTAAACAGCTTGCTCAAGGGAGACAGTTGGAACAAAGCTTGTAAGTACGTACGAGTACACATGAGCCTTCTTCTTTTTCTCCTCTTTGTTCTTGGTGCCACCCATCCAGGCAAAACAATACTACTCAGAGGATGCAAACACTCTGGTCATGTCGTGCGGTTTATCGCGCAGGGCCGCTTGACTCGAACCACTTGGTTTTGGCTTAGTGTCAGAGGCGGCCTGTTAGCACAGAGCCGGCTGTGAGGCCAAAAAGACCATGTTCATAACGTCGCGCCAGGACGAGGCCTTCGCGTTCGCCGATCTGCGCACGGTTGCACCCATCCTTGGCCCTACTCCAACTTTACAGACGAACGAGATTTCTGGTCAACAGTCAAGTTCTATGCCACCCGGCCACTTTCAGGGGCTTGATGCTGCGTTGGGGAGATACTGGGCTCTTGGCTGATGCTAAATGGTATTCAAAACATGAGTATAAAACGTCTTTTTGCCTCAAGGATTCAGAGCATGCAGGCCTGTCCTGCGCATGCATGCATATGCAGAGACACTCCAAATACCGTATGTCGTACTGCCCATAGGTCTAATGGGTCTATGGGCATACACGAGTACTGCAAATACGCTGCTGATGAGCGTTGTCAGGTCAGGCTGAAGAGCTTCAAGGTGTAAACAACATTTCAACAAATGTACAAACATATGCAGCTGTGGTCATAGACCTGTTAGCCAGGCAGCCCTGTGAACAAACACTTCTACTCTGACACCCTGACGTGCTGCAAAGTCAGAAGCCCGCCCGTTTGCAGTCAATGTCACAGCATGCTGGTCATCCCCCAAGGCAAACACAATCCTCTGAGCAGCTGAAATTGCTTGCAAGTGGGCAACTCTGTTCCCCAGAAACTCAAAGCTGTCAACATCATGTGTGTGAGCTTGCTGAGTGCTGTTCCCTACTGCTGACACATCACTTGACGTCTTTCCTGCCTCTGATGGATCACAACTGAAGACTCGTAATTTCTTTTGCAAAGCCTGCGAACGACATCTTTCGTTGTGACCCCCAAACTGGTCTAAGAGCTTCTGAAACTGCAACATAGCAGCCTCAGCTGCAATCAGTTCTTTCCCATCTATATATGGCTGCAACAAGGTCAACATTGGCTCCTGACTTTCTGCTGCCAAGCTTTCCTGCATGCACAAATCATGCCAGCATTGTGAGCCTCAAGAGTGCCCGTAAGATGCAATTATGAGACATGTCTTCTGCAGGTGCACCAACACAGCCAACCTGGACATGACGAAACCAAAGCTCACCTCGACAGGAGGCACTCATGTCATGCAGCAACTGCACAATAGTGCTGACGTGTGCATACGCACGCTTCTTGACTTTGAATGCAGGCAATAGATCTACGACGAGCTGGCCTTGACTATGTGATCGCCAGCATTGAGGAGTGTTGTGAGAAGAGCAGTGCCATTCAATTCCACTTCATGCGAGAGGTTATGTAGGTGCCTACCCGCCAGTGAGTGACTCTCTGAGCCCAAGCTTGCAACTCAGGGCCCTTTGGATCTGCATGACTGACTTCTGATACAAGAGCGCAGAGAGTTGTGACATCCAGATTGATCACACTAGGCCCTGGCGGCATTGGTGGCAAAAGGGCAGGCTTGAACGGCCCTGGGCCTGACACCAGCACTCCCATTGCCTGTACACAACACGTAGCACAGGGGGTGATGCAGATAGCAGCGCATTCATGGCATATACATGTCACATGACAAGCTGCACCCTGAAGACAGCTGCTATGACATGCGCCCAGCGTGCTGCAGCAATGATATAGCAGACCAGCAGTCATGTGCCCTGTAACTGGCGAAGACACGGGCAAGAAAATGTGATGACCAGCGCAACCAGGCGTCAACACCGCAGGCCAATAGTGTGTTGATGTCTGCACTGTAGATATGATGACCTGCCTCCTTAGTCTCATGCAGCAGCAACATATTGCACTGACCAGAAAGAGGACTCACCGTGAGCTGAGTCTTTACATCAGTACTTACACCTTGTGGAAAATGAAATAACACTCTTGGCATCTGCCACATCAGCTGGTTGCATGCAGCTTGTGCGACACGTAGCTGTTGCTTTGCTTGCTGCTCCAGACCTGCAGACACATCACAGCAGAGTCAACCCTTGCAGCTGATTTGGCCGTCAAGAACACAACACAATGCAGTATTGCCTGATCTGAAGCAAGCACCTTTGAAATGTCCAGGATTGCCAAGCCATTGGTTGCTGTCAGTATCAAATGGCTCGTGTGCTTTGACCTCAATCCAAGCTAGTCCCTGCATGGAGCTCACATGTGTTAGTGAGATGTAAGCTGCCGCCACGCAGGCACTACAAGTTCAAGCAAACTGCAAGGCACTTGTTTTGCAGACCTGCTGAGCCACAACATCAACCTCAACGCTTTCGCCTGAGGGAACAAAGTGGTTTGCTAGTATGTTGGCATTGTTTGCTTTGCGCTTGCTCGAGGTACCTTCACCTGACTTCAGAATCAACTGCTCAGATGCTCAGAGTGCACTTTAGGAAGAAGGTTTATTAGAAGGTGGTTTCCAGAAGATGAAAATGCTGCATGTTTAATCAAGCGGACAGACAGCATACCAGCAGACACCTGGCTGTAGAATTTTGCCCCTAGGCAGACAACATTGGTAGCTTGTTGAGCAACGTCAAGCTCTGCCTGCATGCCCCTCAGGTTGTTGCGTGCACCCTGCAACTGAGCTTCTGCAGCAAGGCTTGCCACACAGTCTGTCGAAGCCTGGCTGCTAGCAGAGCCTACATTCTCCTCGTGTGCAAGGTAATTAGTGGAGGCCAGGTCTCGCTGAGCTCTCTTTAGAAGCCTTTCTGTCCCTTTCACAGTGATGTGAGTGCTTGCATAATGTGCAACGGCATCGCACAAACGCTGCAACTCAACTTGCATCGCTTGAAAATCAGCAACGGCACTCATGCAGCGGATCTGAAAGGTTTGCTTGCCGGTGGGAGCACCGACAACCCTTGCCGGGGCTAGGTGTGCGCCGTATAGTGGGCCCGGCAGACTCTGGGCCAGCTTGGGGTAATTCAGCATGCGCTCAGTGAAGATTCCTGTATTGTAATGTATTGTCGCGTGCATGCAGACTCTGCTGATCGAGAGAGAAACCTCGTTGGCATGCCGCAGCTCCGAAACCAGCATGCCTGCCATTTCACCACAGCAAAACGGGGTACGGAAATTGCCTGATGTTAGGTAACAATGCTGAAGTAAGTCGCTATTAGGTGAGCCCACTCCAATCAAAGCACCTGCTTCAGGTAAGCACAAAGAATGCAGCAGCGTCGCACACCGGCGCGGAAGCCTCGTGCTGTTACTGTGTTTTCGTTCTTGTCAAGACACTGTGACAGTTGTGTGTCTCTGCTGTAAGCATGACTTCTGTGATTGTGAATGCGCGATGTGCACGAGTCAGCGGCCGGCTCGCAGGTCCACTGTTTGCAGCGCGTGTAGGCCGAAGAGTTTTCGAGACCAACGCAGCAGCGGCATCACCGACACCAAAAATCCGATACTCCCAACGTCCCGAGGAGTCTGACCTGTTTCTCTATACTTTTCCTCCGCCCAGACAAGATGGCAAGGTGACAAATTTGGAGCCCGACGAGGTTCCTGTATTTTTGAACGATCTTCGCAACAGCAACGATGTCACTCTGCACCGCAACGGTTTTGAGCTGGTCAAATTCCCGAGCGGCCAGGAGATCGATTGGGAGGATGAAGATCAGGTGCGCCACCGTTGAACTTGCAGCTGATGCAGAACGCTTGTGCTGAAGAAGTTCACTTGACTCAGGTCAAAGAAGAGTACTATCCTGAAGTTGATGCTCTGATCAAGCGCTTGACAGGAGCCAGCCGAACTCACATCATGCAGCACGGTCTTCGCAGAGGCAAGGTTGAGAAAAGGTGTGCTCTCATTAAGCAAAGCAAAGCTTGGCTTGGGACCGCTTACAACATGAACTTTACAGTCAAGACAACTTGCCCTGCATCCTGAGCAATAGACGTTGATGTAGCAGTCTACGGATGTTCAGACAGATGAAAAGCTATCCGCTTCCAGGCAAAGAAGACCCTGCGTTCTTTGCTCATGTTGACTTCACAGACAAAAGCGCACCTAAAGTATTAAAGCAGCACCTTGGCCCAGAAGCAGCAGAGCTGAGCCGAAAACCCTGGGCAATTATTCAGGTATGTGCTGACACACATGTGTCCAGCTCCCAACGGCTGTTGTCACGCTAGGAGGCTTATGTTACAATTGCCAAAGATCTAGCAATTACATATCCAGATCTATGTCTCAGCTGCTTCCAGCCTGTCTGCAGACAGCAGACTATAGTCTACTAAGCTTTTTGTCAACAGCACAACTTACAATCCGATATTCAAGGTGAAGGCACCACAAAGCAGGCCAACGTGTTGATCAGGACAAACCCTGCTTTGACACACAGGTTTGGCGTCCATTGACAGGACCTGTCCAAGACTCGCCGCTGGGAATGATGGATGCAGCAACGCTTTCAGTTGATGACATTTTGGCTGTGAAGGTACATGTTGAAGGCGGACATGTGCATGAGGTCAACTTTGTGGCGCACAATCCAGACCACAAGTAAGTTTCATGCTCCTGGCCTGCCACTGCCTGTTCACTGTCTTTTGGGTTTGGTCCCAAATCCACAAATGGGAAAGAGATGCAAATATGAACTGTGCATACTTCTGGAGTCTGACTTTTTACCATGATCATGAGTCAGACTCATGTCATTCTCCACAATCAACAAATTTGCACACTGTGTTTTAAGTCAATAACGTTCGCAACTGTCAATTGTAACATGCAGCGAGCTTGCAGATATTGTTACAGTACTTGAAACTGTGTGGGCAGTCAGCAGAGGCACAAGGGTGAATGATCATACTGTTGGTATCTCTCAACAGCTGCCACTCTGCCAGTATTATGTGACTAATTTTATGTTGATTGTACAGGTGGTTTTGGACTAGCCAGATGCAAGCAGATGAAGCCTATGTATTTGTGAACTACGAGTCACGAGACGATGGGCGTGCCAGATTCACACCTCATGGCGCCATTGCTGACCCAAGCATCCCAGACGATGCACCAAGAAGGGAAAGCATAGAAACCAGAGCCTTAGTGTTTTGGGACAACTAACGTGTTGTGGGTCTGCATTTGCTGCAACGTGGTAGATGACGAAAATTAGTGAGTCGTGTACTACCTTAGTTGGAAACGTTTGATTCGTTATTTTTCAAGCACCACTAGCAAAGGAATTCTGTAAAAAAGGATTGTCAGCTTGTCAAAGATTTGGAAAATTTCGACATGTCACAACTCTTCATGAAATCTACGTAGAAAGTTAGGTATATATTTGTTATGTGTAGACCGAGCAAAGCTGCAAAGTCAATATGATGCCAGCGCTTTGTCATCAACGTCATCCAGCTCTGTATGCCCAAATGCTGCCTGCAAAATAGGCGGACTGCGTTGTAATGCTTGAACAGAGCCATGCAGAAATAGCAACATCAAAGTTGCTTGCACCAGCCAGCTGTGCTATGTGCAAATCAGTGCATGCATTGCAAATTGGTGTGCAGGACAAAGCTTGATTATACCGCCTCCAGTGCTGCATGTCTTCGGCAACTTGCCAGCAAGGTGTGCATTGCCAAGCAAAGGGCAGACAGATCACCTGATGTGCAACCGAGTAGCAGGTGTGCTCTGTGTGTATGAAAGAATGAAGATCTGGCAGTGTCTTCAGCTTCTGGGTATTGATGAACCAGGTCTGCATGAGCACAAGTCTGTGGCAGCGCCATTAAAGAGCCTCAACATGCAGTGGCCACCTGTCCTGGAGTAACGCACGCCAGTGATGCCTGCCCAACAGACCTGTCAGATTTGCAGCCAACCTAGAGTCTGATGTGCTGTTTATGCACATGGTATGGCTTTTGCATGAGAGTTTGACCAACTGGTCAGCACCTGCACCTCAAGTGGAAACAAGGCAGTGACAGTCCAAGCTGGCACTGGCGGGCAGTAGGACAATAATTGTAATTGATGCAGTTATCCTGATATTGTCAGTCTAGATTTTACGGCAATTCACCTGCCGAGACTCTTCTTCCCTCTGCTTGCGTGCCTCCAGCACATCCTCGGCAAAAATGCCTTCATCAGATGCTGCATGAAATGACATTTCAAACCTGCAGCAACTGAGGACTCTCAAGTTGGTGAATTCTGTCCATTACTGCTGATGCGTCCGCCATGGCCAGCACAGTCAGCAAGAAGCTTCATTGCCATGCGTTGATGTGCTCAGCATTGGCTAGAGATGGGTAGCAGTTATAAATTTGGCAACTGATAAGGACATGCAACAAATGCTCACCAGCCTTTCTGTCCTTTCCACAGAGCCGCTAAGTGAGAGCAGTGGTCAAAGATGGCTTGGCTTCTGGGCATGTGAAAGTCGCTGGTCACCACTGCAAGTTTCCTGTCACATCAGACAGAATCAGCTGACTGTGGTTCAAAACATGTAGTACGCAAAGTTCACATGTGGCTGGCCTGATGACATCTTGCTTCAAAGCACGTGTGGAAGTAAGCCTGTTGCTACATGCCAAGCGTGCCAGGCTTACTTAACAATGCTTTGCAACAAAGCAACACATGTGTAAAGTAGTGATGGACACAACAGCAGGCTCAAGGCTTGCCATCCTTCACCATCATGATGTAGAAAATTTGCAGAGACATCTTGCTGGATGCATACCTCCAGTCTGCTGGCAGTGCATGGATGACCAGACTGAAGTAGGCATTGCCAACTGTGTCATAACTGGAAACCTCTTTCAGTACGTGCTCTGCAGGGACACCCTGCAAGTTCAGCCCAAGTTGCCATGAGCAAAAGCAATGCAGCTCGCATCAACCACTGGCCAACTTGGCCATAGGCCAGAAGCAAAAGGCCCAGGGGTGACATAGCCCCAGCAACTGCACTACATTAATAGAACAGGCGTTGTCAGCCGCTTTGAAGCAGCTGCACATCCATCAAGCTGTGTGTGGTTGTAAGCAAACAAACTTGAATTAATGTGCCCATCAAAGAAGCCAAGTCAC
>JAABUK010012304.1_pt1 | contig 10924 bp, 11 predicted proteins | sample 5559141 | NCBI WGS metagenome assembly JAABUK01 (sample SAMN10711869, study PRJNA513367) | rock metagenome | isolation source: Antarctica rocks | place: Antarctica: Victoria Land, Pudding Butte nord | collected 2016-01-03
CCCGTGCGCCGTGGTCGAGGTGCGCCACCGAGAGCCGGAGGCCGAGATCCTCCCCCGCCGCGAGCAAGGCCCGGAGGAGCCCCACGCTATCCCCCCCGCCCGAGACCGCGACGACCACGCCGGACCCTCGGAGCCGGTCGAGGCGGAGGCGATCGGTCCAGGGGGGCCGGCTCACGGCAGGACCTCGACGCCGATCCCGGCGAAGCGGGCGAGGCGGAGGTCATGAGTGAGGAAGCGGTCGCAGCCGGATTCGACGGCGGCGGCGAGGTGGAGGGCGTCGGCGAGCTTGCAGCCGAAGTCGGCCCGGATGAGGGTCGCCCGGTCGTAGACGGCGGTCGAGAGCGGGACGAGTTGAACATCCGGCTGCGCGAAGAAGCCGTCGAAGTCGTCCAGCTTCTGGCGGTCTCGCGAGCGGATTGGGACGACCCGGCATTCGAGCCGGGTCAGGTCGGTGACGGCGAGTCTCAGGCCCGCCGCGGACGCCGCCGCGATCCAACGAGCGGCCCGGACCTGGAGCGGGCCGACGTGGTCCAGCAGGTAGATGAGGATGACCGCGTCGAGATAGATCAACATTGGTGCGGGATCTCATGCCGCCGATCTTCCTCCGACGAGCGCAGGTCTTCGATCTCGGCGTCGATCTCCTCCCGCGTTCGGAACGGGAACCCTTCGGCCTCGCGTCGGGCCCGGATGCGGGCGAGGTAAGGGCCATAGCCCTCGGCCGGGTGGTGAGACGCTCCGGCCTCGACGTCGATCCTCTCCGCGACCGGGGGGCTGGTGGACGAGGCTTCCCCGAAGTCCTGGCCTCTCGACCCGGGCGTTCGGACCACGACCTCAACCGCCCCGGCGGGCAGGTTGGGGCGTCCGGCAAGCTCCAGGGTTCCGTCGGGCTTGAGCACCCCACGGACGACGTCCTCGGTATGGTCCATGGTCCGCTCCTTTCGGGTCGATGGCTGCCCCTTTGGATGATTCATTATGGGCTCGGGCGTCGGGGCGGGGCAACGGCGGTCGGTCGGCGTTCCTTCGCCGGGGCTTGCCCCGTATGATGGGGGGATGGACGCCGGATTGGTCGAGCTTTTGCGGTGCCCGGATTGCCGGCTCCCGGTCGAGGACGGGAGGGGCTTGCGGTGCGCGCGGTGCGGGACGACCTATTCGACCGACGGGGGCATCGCTCGGTTCGCGGGCGAGGGGTACGTCGCCAGCTTCGGGCGGCAGTGGAACCGGTACGACGTGGCCCGCGACGCGGAGGACGAGGCAACCTTCCGGGTCAAGACGGGGGTCGATGCCCGCGACCTCGCCGGGAAGCTCGTGCTCGACGCCGGTTGCGGGGGCGGGCGTTACTCGCTGCTCGCGGCGAAGCACGGGGCGAAGGTCGTGGGGGTCGACCTCAGCTCGGCCGTCGAGAAGGCCCGGGCGCTTTGCGAAGGGTATCCCGGCGTGGCGATCGTCCAGGCCGACCTGACCCGGCTCCCGCTGGCCGAGGGGGTGTTCGACCTCGCCTTCTCGATCGGCGTGCTGCACCACGGGCCCGACCCTCGCGGGGCGTTTCGCGAGGTCGCCCGGCGGGTCAAGCCGGGGGGGAAGCTCGCGGTCTGGCTCTATCGCCGGAACACCCCGCCGCAGGAGTGGGTCAACTCCGCCCTCCGGGCCGTCACCACCCGGATCCCCGCGCGGGTCCTGGAGCCGATCTGCGCGGGGCTCGGGGCGGTCGGGGGCGTGCCGGTCCTCCGGCGGACGCTCAACAAGGTGGCCAACTTCTCGAACCATCCCGACTGGACCTTGCGGGTCTGCGACAATTTCGACTGGTACGCGCCGAAGTACCAGTCGCACCACACTGTCGAGGAGCTGAAAGGGTGGTTCGTCGAGGAAGGGTACGACGACCTCGTCGAGCTGCCCCCCGCCCGTTCGGGCCGGTTCTACGACTGGGCCTATCGCCGCGACCTCGTCATCGGCAGTGGCGTCAACGTGGCGGGGACCCGGCGGGCCTGAGTTGCGGGGGGGAGTCGGCATGGGGATCGAGTTAGGCTCGTATGACCACCTGATCGACGCCGAACGCGAGGCGATGGGCCGAGGCGGCGACCGATCCGACAAGATCGCCCTGATCAAGGCCCTCCGGGAAGCGACGGGTTTGAGCCTCCGCGACGCCAAGCGGGCCGTCGAGGACTACCTCGCCCGGCGCGGGGGGCGTGTCGACGCCGAGCCGAATCACGGCTGGATCGACGACCTGCTCGACGCCGAGCGGGCCGCCGCCGCGAAGGAGGAACGGCCGGTCAACCGGATCCTGCTGATCCGGGCGATTCGGGGGGCCTCTCCCCTGGGCCTGAAAGAGGCGAAGGATGAGGTGGACGCCTATCTGCGGCGCAAGGGCGGCGAGGACCTGCCCTTCGGCTCGGTCGCCGGTCCGGTCGCCTTCCTGGTGCTGCTGGCCCTCGCGGCCCTCGCCGCGTTCGTCTATGCCATCAGTCGGGGTTGATTCGTTAGGTGCGGGGCGGCCAGAGCCGATGGCCGGTCATCGTCGTCTCGACCCGGTAGAGGCTGACCCCGGCGGTGATGTAGAGGGTCGAGCCCTTCGGGCCGCCGAACTCGACGTTGCTGGGGACCTCGGGGGTGGCGATGAACCCGGCCGGGGTCCCGTCGGGCCGGTAGACGTAAACCCCGGCCTTGGGGCCCGAGCCCGCCGTCGCCACGATCCGGCCGTCGTCGGCGACGGTCAGGCCGTCGACCCCCCGCCCCTCGAAGGTGACGAGGACCCGGGGCTTCGAGACGTTCCCCGTGGCGTCGAGGTCGAGGGCCAGCAGGACCCGGCGGCCCGGGCCGTTGTCGGCGACGTAGAGGGTCTTGCCGTCGGGCGAGACGGCGAGGCCATTGGGCTTCCGCGCGGTCGTCTCCAGCCGGGCGACGGTGCCGTCGGGGTCGATGCGGAAGACGCCCTCGAAGTCCAGCTCGCGGGGCTCGTCGCCGACGTAGCGGGGGTCGCTGACGTAGACGCGCCCCGACCCGTCGACCGCCACGTCGTTCGGGCTGTTGAACCGCTGGCCTTGATAGCGGTCGGCCAAGGTGCGGACCCGGCCGTCTCGCTCGGTGATCGAGACCCGGCGACCGCCGCCGGTGTTGGCCCCCTCGGCGGCGACCAGTCGGCCCTTGGGGTCGAAGATCAGGCCGTTGGCCCGGCCGCTCGGGTCGCGGAAGGTCGTGACGGCGTTGGCCTTCGGGTCGTAGCGCAGGATCCGGTCGCCGATGTCGGAGAAGAGGATCGAGCCGTCCTCGGCGAGGGCCCCGCCCTCCGTGAAAGCCCCCTCGCCCCAGAGCTTCTCGACCTTCGCGCCGGGGGCGAGGAGGTCGTCGAGGGGGGCGAGGGCGAGCAGGGCCAGGGCGATCGCGAGGGGCGGCATCGGGGGCTCTCCGGCGGTTCGGACCGGGTTCAGGACTTGAGCAGGGCGACCGCCTCGGCGTAGCCCGGGTGCGGGCCTAGGCTCCCGGTCGCTTCAGGGCGTCGATGTCGGTATGGTTCTCCAGGTAGTCGGCCAACTCGAGGAAGTCCGTCCTCGGGTAGCTCCTCCCGGCGACCTCCTTGAAGGCGAGCTCGGGCGACGTCTTCTTCACGATGTGGATGCCCCAGTAGAAAAGGGCGGTGCTGTAGCGGATCTTCGCGTCTTCGGGGTCGATGAACTTGCACTTTTCATCTTGAGCGGTGTATTTGCGGATCTCGCTCTTGAGCAAGTCCAACAGCAAGCGGTTCCGATCCGAGGCCTCGGCCGTCGCGTCGTAGCCGTTGATCACGGCGAACATTTCCGCCTTCTGGTTCATCGCGCGGATCTGCCCGAACGTGCGGGTGATCACGTCGGCCTTCTTCGCCACGCCGAGTGGGTTCATCGTGGTGGGGATGATGCAGTAGTCGAACTTCGCCACCAGGTCCTTCGGATTCTCCGAGAGGACGGGGGAGCAGTCGCAGACGACGATCTTGACGTCGGGATAGGCCTTTTCGTCCCATTCGTCGTGGTTGAGCACCGTGATGGACGCCCCGGGCTGCCCTTTCTTCCCCGGGATGAACAGCGAGGCGTCGTCGCCGTCTTCCGCATTCAGGAACAGCTTCCGCAGATTCTTGTCCGGGTCGAGGTCGACGAGGATCACGTCGAATCCCATCAACGCGAACGCGCCCGCCAGGTGCGCGGAGACGGTCGTCTTCCCCACCCCGCCCTTGCAGGTGAATACGCCGAAGTACCGCAGCTTCGCCTTGCCGGGGTCGGGCTTCGGGGCCCGGGGCCCCCCCTTGGGATCGTCGGGATAATCCCAACTCAACTTGCCGCCCGAGAGCGTCCCGAACCGGAGATTCTTCGGCTCTTCCGCGTTGACGTGGGTCATGGCGGCGGGGCTGAACCCGCTGGCCGAGACGAGACAGCCGCCCGTGAATCGCTGGGCGCCGGGCAAGCCGAGAAATTCCTGGAATTGCCGGACGTGGGAAACGTTGGAGGGCGCCTTGTACTCGGTCAGTTTCACGGCCAGGAGGTCACCGCCCTTGGTGGCTTCGAAGGTGTACCCCTTCACGTCCTCGGGGACGGTGATCCGATACCCATCCGCCTGGAAGTCGGTCGCCAAGGCATTTATCGTAGCTGACATCGATACCCCGTTGTCCGGTCATTGAGGGGGGCAGGCCCGTCCGAGGTGCCCGACCGCCCGTGATGTCGAACCGATTCAGCCTTCCTTGAGCGATCCGGATTCCGAGAGCTGGGCGTTCTCCTCGTGCACCCTTGCCCACTTCGCCCAGTGGGCGACTTCATCCCGGGCCTGGGCCAACTTCGCACGCAGATCCGCGGCGTCCGCCTCGGCGGACTGCTTGTCCTGGAGCAACCGTAGGTTCTCCGCGCTCAGTTCCGCGCGGTGGGCCTCCATCGCCGCGAACCGCTCGGTCAACGAGTGTTCGCCCGAGGGGAGGAGCACCAAGCCTTGCCGACGGAGGATAGCGACGAGCTTCTCCGCCTCCGAAAGTCGCGATTCCACGATCGCCAATTTCGCCTCAACGACGGCGATGTGGGCATCCTTTCGGGCGAGATCGGTGTCCCGCCTGGCGATTTCCGCGTCCCTCCTGGCGAACTCGATCCCGGCGTCATAGCTCGAGAAGAGCCGGTGGCGGAGCCAGAATCCCAGCATGCCCGTGAGCAAGATGCCCATGAAGAAGGCGGTGACGACTTCGGGCTCGCTCCGGAGGAGACTCGTGAGATACGCGGACAAATCTTTGAGATCCATGCGTAAATCTCGCGAAATTCGTGCCATCGCCGCCGCTCGGATTGGCCGGGTTCCCGGAGCCGGCCCGCGAGCCGCTTCGGCATCGGGCGCAGGGATTGGCCGTCGTCTACCACGCCAGCAAGCCGCCTCGACGGACGCCACCGACTCCTCTGCAAGAAACTATAGCTCTGTTCACAAGCGGGTGCAATGCTCCGGGCTCGAACGGTGTGCCTCGGGCCATGCGACCCGCCCGCCCGGGGGGATTGGGGAGGATCGGCGGCGCCGGATTTGTCTTGCGTCGGGCGGTGGCCCGGGGTCTCCTGGTCCGACGGCCCGAAGGCGGGGCCGCCCTCGACGCTCACCCGCGAATCGAGCTTGCGGCGCGGGCCGCGATCGGGTCCATTAGGGCGGACGGATGCGGGCCGCCGGTCGGCCCGATCCGTTCGCGCGAAGGAACGTCCCGTCATGCCCGGCCTGCCGCTGTTCGACCGCCTCCAGGAGCCGGCCCTCTGCTCGGTCTCCGAGCTGACCGCGCGGATCAAGGCGACGCTCGAAGGCGACTTCGCCGACGTGGCCCTCGTCGGAGAGGTCTCCAACCTCTCGCGGCCGCGCTCCGGGCACGTCTACCTGAGCCTCAAGGACGACTCGGCGCAGATCCGCGCCGTGATCTGGAAGAACGTCGCCCAGCGACTCCCCTTCGACCTCGCCGACGGCCTCTCGGTCCGGGCCTTCGGCGACCTGGCCGTCTATGCCCCGCGGGGCGATTATCAGGTCACGATCCGCCGGGTCGAGCCCGAGGGGGTCGGGCCGCTGGAGCTGGCCTTCCGCCAGCGGTTCGAGAAGCTCCAGGCCGAGGGGCTGTTCGACCCGGATCGCAAGCGCCCGTTGCCCCGATTCCCCCGGCGGATCGTGGTCGTGACGAGCCCCTCGGGCGCGGCGATCCGCGACTTCTTGCAGGTGACCGGGCGGCGCTGGCCGGCCTCGGAGATCCTCATCGCCCCGGCGAGGGTCCAGGGCCAGGGCGCGGCGGAGGAGGTCGCCGCCGCGATCGGGCTGGCGAACCGGGTGCTCGGGGCCGACCTGATCGTCGTCGCGCGGGGCGGGGGCAGCCTGGAAGACCTCTGGGCGTTCAACGAGGAGGTCGTCGCTCGGGCGATCGCCGGCTCGGCCCTGCCAGTAGTCTCGGCGATCGGCCACGAGGTCGACATCACCCTGGCCGATCACGCCAGCGACTTCCGCGCGCTGACCCCGAGCGAGGCCGGCGAGCGCGTCGTCCCCGACGCTCGCGAGGCCCGCCAGGCGCTCGACGCCCTCCGAAGCCGGCTGATCCGCGACGCTCGCGACCGCGTGGCCGACGCCCGCCAGGGGCTCGACGACCTCTCCGCCGCGCTCGACCGCGGCCTCCGCCGCCAGGTCGACGACCGCCGCCATCGCCTCGCGAGGCTCGCCGGGCAGCTCGAAGCCCTGAGTCCCCTGGCCGTCCTCGCCAGGGGCTACGCCCTCGCCTTCCGGCCCGGCCGCCCCGAGCCCCTGGTCGACCCCGCCGAGGTCAAGCCGGGCGACCCGATCGAGGTCCGACTCGCCGGGGGGGCGATCCGCGCGGTCGTGGCCGATTGAACACCGCCGTTCGTCGGCTCAAAATATCAAATCTTGAAATCAAAGAATCATGAATTTTCGACCCAGTGGGGGAGGGCCCGCGATGAGCGACGCGATCGACTTCGAAGCGGCGGTGGGGGAGCTGGAGGGGATCGTCGGGGAGCTGGAGCGGGGCCGGCCCGACCTGGCCTCGGCGCTGGCGAAGTACGAGCGCGGGGTCAAGCTCCTCGGGCATTGCCAGGGTCTGCTCGACGACGCCGGGCGGACGGTCGCCCTGCTCACGGGAGTCGACGAGGCCGGCCGCCCGATCACCGCCGCGTTCGACGCCTCGGCGACCGATTCGAAGAAATAAGGCCAGGCCCCGAACGGGGAAGGGGTCGACGACCACCGGCCGTCGCCCCCCGTTGGAGACGACGGCCGGCTTGATTCGCCTCGCGATCGTGGCGACCGACCGAGGTCAGAAGGCGCCCCCGGTGCTCGGGCCGCTGCCGATGCCAGTCCCGCCGACACTGCCGGTCCCGGTGCCGATCCCGGTCCCGGTCCCGCTGCCGGTCCCGGTGACGGTTCCGACACCGGTCCCGGTATTCCCGGTGCCGATCACGCCGCCCGCGTCGGTGCCGGTCCCGCCGATCCCACCGATCCCGTTGGTCGTCCCCGTCCCGCCGGTGCTGGTCCCGCCATAGCCGGCCCCGCTGGTCCCGGTGTAGCCGGTCCCCGTCCCGTTGGTGGTCCTGATCCCGGTGCCGCCGGTGTTGATCCCCGTGGTGGTCCCGATCAAGCCACCATTGGTGGATCCGTTCGTTCCGGAGAGGCGGTTGCCGGAGGACCCGCTGGTGCCGGAAATCCCGCTGGTCCCGCTGGTGCTGCCGCTGGTCCCGGAGGTGCCGGAGGTGCGGCCGCTGGTCCCGGAAAATCCGGTGCCGCCCCCGGTGCTCGTGCCCGTGTTGCCGGTCCCCGAGCGACCGCCCGAGGTCCCCGAGCCATTATTGGAATTGGTGAAATAGGTCGGGCTCGTGGCGAGCAGGTAGCTGCTCACCGAGGTCGCCTCGAACGAAGCGGCGATGGCGTGGTCGACGGCCGCGTAGAGCAGGGGGAGCGACGCCGAGGGGACCGAGCCGGTGGTCGAGCCGGCCGTGGCGGCGTTGAACAGGCTGCTCAACTGGCCCGAAACGCTCTTCGAGCCGGGGCCGTTGAGGAATCCCTGGAGCGCCCCGACGTTGCCGGTGGCCGGCGTCGAATTGAAGCTGGAGACGATCGCCGCCGAGAGCGTATTGGCCGCCTGAGTCGTCGCGGCCGAGGCCGTCGAACCCGCCAGGGTCGCTTCCTGCCGGTAAACGGTCGAGGCGAACGTGGTCCAGGCGGCGTCCTGCACGGCGGCGACCGTGGACAGGCTGAACGCCGAGCCGCTGCCGCCGCTCGACGAGGGGCTGAAACCGCCGGTGACGAAGTAATAGGCGTCCAGCGCCGTCGTCTCGTAGGCCATGGTGATGGCGTTGTCGACGGCCGTGTTGAGTAACGGCAGCGACGCCTGCGGCACCGATCCGTCGGCGGAACCGGCCCCGGCGGCGTTGAGCAGCCCGGTCAACTGGCCGAGCAGGCTGCCCGAGGTCGGCCCGGTGAACTGCGACTGGACCAGCTGGGTGATGGTCGAGTTCGCACCCGGCAATGCGGCGATTTGCGCGACGATCGCCCGCGAGAGGGCATTGACCTGCATCGTGACCGTGCCCTCCAGCGTCGAGAGGGCCGTCGAGGATGCCGACGTGCCGCTCACGGGGTTGCCGAAGCTGGATTCGGCCTGGAAGATCGTGCCGGCGAACGAAGAGTAGATTGGATTGGTCGCGTTATTGAACCCCGTCAACTCGTTGAATTGCGCCTGGTAGGTCGCCGCGGAGGTCGAGGCGGCGACGCTCGCCGTACTGGGCACCACGCGATCTTCGAGCGACTCGACGCCGAGGAAACGACGCCTGGGCTTGGGATTCCTGATCATGATGGATGACTCCGCTGCGTTCCCCGGGAACATGGACGATCGGGCCGAGGCCCGGGGAGGCCCGACCGCGCCGGCTCCCCCGAGGCACGAAGGCGGGGCGGCGAGCGCTCTCCGTCGCCTTGGGACGAAGGGCCACCCGACGCAAACGGCGGTCCAAACACGGAGGAAATTCAACAACTGTGAGGGTCATGTCGTGCAGACATGATTGCGCGGTTGAGTCGACGGGCGCCGGCTGGCGATGGCATCGGCTTCGAAGGCGAATCCGGGGCGGAGCCGAGCTGGCCTTGGCGAGGCATCGACGCGGCGTGGGGCCGTCGGCCCGACATGCCGGAAGGCCCGGGACGAGGTCCGGCCGACGCCCTCTTGCGAGGGCGACGGCCGGGGCGTTGGCCGAGTCGATCCGCTCCGATCAGAAGACGGTGCCCGAGCTGCCGGAGCCGGTCCCGCTGACGGAGCCGGTGGTGGTCGCCGCCCCGCCGGAGCCGGTAGTCGCCGCGCCGCCGGAGCCGGTGGTCGCGGCGCCGTTGCCCCCCGTGTAGCCGATGCCGACCGAGCCGAGGTTGACGGAGTTGAGGCTGCCGTTGTTGCTGGAGTAGGTGAAGCCGCTGCCGGTGATCCCGGTGCCGACCCCCGTCCCGGAGTTGCCGATGCCCCCGGTCAGCCCGCTGACGTGGCCGACGCCGGAGAGGCCCCCCGTGCCGCTGCTCCCGGCGATCAGCCCGCCGGTGGCGGTGTTGGTGGGCCCGTTGATCAGGATGCCCGGGGCGAAGCCGGTGGTGACGCCGCCGCTGTTGCCCGTGCCGACGGTGCCGACGGTCCGGGGGGTGCCCGTCCTGCCCGTGGTGCCGGTGTGGCCCGAGGTCGACCCGGTGTTCACGCCGAAATAGCGGGGGCTGATGGCGAGCAGGAAGCTGCTCACCGAGGTCGCCTCGAAGGAGGAGTCGATGGCGTGGTCGACCGCCGCGTAGAGCAGGGGGAGCGACGAGGCGGGGACCGAGCCGGTGGTCGAGCCGGCCGTGGCGGCGTTGAGCAGGCTGGCCACCTGGCTCGGCAGGCTGCTCGCGCCGGGGCCGCTGAGGAACCCCTGGAGCGCCCCGGTGCTGCCCGAGGCCGGCGTCCCGGCGAAGCTGGAGACGATCGCCGACGAGAGGTTGTTGGCCGCCTGCGTCGTCGCGGTCGAGACCGTCGATCCGGTGCTGATCGGGGCGCCGCTGGCCGACCCGATTGGGTTGGCCAGGGTCGTCTCCTGGCCGACGACCGTCGAGGTGAACGCGCCCCAGGCGGCGTCCTGCACGGCGGCGACCGAATAGAGGTCGAATGCCGACCGGCCGCCCGACCCGTTGAACCCGCCGGTGACGAAGTAATAGGCGTCGAGCGCGGTGGTGTCGTAGGCCGCGGTGACGGCGTTGTTCACGGCCACGCCGAGCAGCCCGAGCGAGGCCGAGGGGATCGAGCCATCGCCCGAACCGGACGAGGCGACATCGAGCAGGCTGTTCATCTGGCTGAGCAGGCTGCCCGAGGTCGACCCGGTGAATTGCGACTGGACCAGTTGCGTGATGTTCGAGCTGGCGCCGGGCAGGGCGGCGAAACTCGCCGTGATCGACCGGCCGAGGGCGTCGACCTGGGCGGCGACCGTGCCCTTGAACGCCTGGACCGAGGCCGCGGGGACGCCCGACCCGCCTGCCGAGCCGACCAAGGCGGACTCGGCCCCGAAGACCGACCCGGCGAACGAGGCATAGACCGGGTTGGTGGCGTTGTTGAAGCCGGACAGCTCGGCGTGTTCCGCCTGCTGGGACGACGCGGCCGAGGCGTGGACCGACGCCGAGCTGGGGACCACGCGGTCCTCGAGGCCCTCGACGGCGGTCGGCCGCCGTCGGGACTTGGGGATGATGCTCATGGGGCTCTCTCCGTTCGGTTGGTCCGGGCGACGGGCGAGTTGACCGGGTCGCAGGGTGGGCCGAGACCCCACGCCTCGCATCGGCGAGGGCATTTCGGGCCCGAATGCGGTCCGTCGTCCGTCGTCGGATCCTTCCGTCCACGCCTCACACTGGGTAGGTTGAGCGATGCAAACGGCGGTCCAAACCCGGGAGAAAGTCCACGCCTGTCCCGTGGAAACGGTGA
>JAABUK010012305.1_pt1 | contig 10923 bp, 12 predicted proteins | sample 5559141 | NCBI WGS metagenome assembly JAABUK01 (sample SAMN10711869, study PRJNA513367) | rock metagenome | isolation source: Antarctica rocks | place: Antarctica: Victoria Land, Pudding Butte nord | collected 2016-01-03
TCTTCAAGCACATGTGCACATCATAAACAACAGCATTACGCGCAAGCTAAGAATGGTGAGTTTGCAGGTCTGTTGCATGGGCTAACACTTCTTGTGGCCCACTCTGCCCACAGGAGAATGACTGTATTCACTCATCCAGGTGCCAGCATGGAAGTGCAACTCATTCACGTCCCTACATACATGTTGTCTGCCTCTCAGGTCATGAGCTTGCTGTGGACTTGCAACATGATCAGCTGTATTGTGGAGCATGCAGTGCCTACGTACAAGATGCTGCCTTTGAGGGCGCAGTCAAGGTCAGTATCTGCTGTTAACTTGACCTACCCTGCATCACTCAAACTCCTCCTGCCATCTTTTTTTGCAAGCTCAACCAGTCAACAAAGCGACAACACATTTTGGCTGTTTCAGGCTGCCCGTGCTTTGGCCTGCTCCGGTGTTGGTGAGCACGGCATCAAAGCTCCCGCTGCCAGCAGGGAGTACACTGAGTCGGTGCAAGCAATGCCAGTGCTTCTAAAGCGCAAGAGGCATCAGTCAGGTCGGTACATCACACTGTGACACTCTTGCACTGACTGGCATGGCTGTTGATACGTGAGGCATCAGCCAGCAGTGACTCCTGCAGCATGTATGTAGGACAGCCCAGACCTGCCCATCAGGCTGAGGGCTGTGCCATTCTGCATGACAGCACAGGCACAGCAAGCCCTCAGAATATTGGCAACAGACACTATTGTGCATTGCATTTGTTCATACACAAACTCACGCAAGCTCTTGCAGCAGCATATGGCTCATTCAGCTATCCCATTCTTGCAGTGTACAGCTGAGCATGTGACTGATTCTGACTGGACAGTAACTCTCTAGGCATTGCAACATCAAGAATGTATGCAAACAATACAGGAGCTGTACAGAGGATTTCTCAGCGCTGTATGCAATCATCAATAGAGACCTGCGTCAAATGATTCAATGAATGGCAATGGTGTATGAACACACTTCTCATTACCGGTTCGGTCTTGATTGGATGGCAAGCATCTGATATAGTGTGTCTATCTGGTACAGTGTCTCAAGCCATTATTTTGATGGAGTTAGGTAGGAAAGGCTGAAAAGATGAGTCTTGACCCTCTCAGAGATATGGTTGAAGAACTGAGTCTGTGAGTAAATGAATGTTTGACAATGCATATAGGTATGCATACAGGCTGTGAGCAGCAGCCAGCAAAGAAACTGAAGCATCAGCAGGAGAAGCTCAGAGCTCCTGTAGAGGCAGTGCAAACAGGCACTGACTTTGCTGAGGGCCTGAGGGGCTTGAACAACTTGGGCAACACTTGCTTCATGAATAGCATACTCCAGGTCCGTGGCATGCTGTTGCCTTGCCGACTCCATTCAAGCCTTGCCTTTTGCATCTAAGCCTTGCCTATTTGATCTGAGCATTGCCTATTTGCCATTTGATCTGAGCATTGCCTATTGTGACGCTGCATGTCCTGTGCATACCAACAAACTTTGATAGGCAACATGGGCCAAGCCGGCATCACGCAGCTGCCGCACATCAGGGCTATGTATCACAAAGGGAATGCGACAATGTTGTATATGCCAGGCAAGAGTGAGGAGCCTTGATACACCATGCAAAGGTTGACAAAAGTCTTTGCAGAGCACTGCCTCTTTGATTGAGTCTAGCTACAACACAATATACCATGCCGCTCTATCACACGACGGCAGCTGTTGGTCAACACAGCTGTGATATGTCTGTGCAGGTGTTTGTACATGTTCCACTGCTTCAGGCTTACTTTCTGGGTGGTGGGCACATGCACAAGCTGTGTCCTAGGTTGACAGAGCACGACAAGCCTGGCAAGTGCCTCAGCTGCGAACTGGTGAGGCCCTTCAGCCTTTGCTCATTGTGCTTGTTGTTGTACCTGTCATTGTGCTTGTTGTTGTGCTTGTCATTGTGCCTGTCATTGTGCCTGTCATTGTGCTTGTCATTGTGCTTGTCGTCGTGCCTGTCATTGTGCTTGTCACTGTGTTTATCATTGTGCTTGTCATTGTGCTTGTCATTGTGCTTGACACGTCAGCATGAACAACAGGCTGAGCGCTGATGCAACCACAAAGGGACGATCGTACTGGTTGTGATCCACATATGCTTACCGATGTGTGCTTGTGTGTGAGCTCTTGAGCAATCAGCAATCACCTCTCCGCCATCCAGCTCCTGAGATATTTATCCAGTCAGAAATGCCTGATGCGAGTCCCTGGGCCGTTCTGGGTTTAGACACACACAATTACATGGGCACCTAATCCAAAATCGTGATGTTTATGCATCCTCAAGAGCTGCAAGAGCCATATCACCAGACAACAGCATGTCCATTCTGTTTTGCTTGCCTACCACACCATTGTTCCTGATCTTAATTGGTGTTCATGACATGCTACGATCTCATGCTTTCTACACCTCATGCTTTTGCCCTTGGTGCCATTAGGTCCATGTTTGAAAACCTACAGTGGCGTTTGCTTGCCTTTCAGTCCAGTTAATCTTCCTTTCCCCATGTCACTTTGCCTTTCATGCCTACAGGACCATGTCTTCTCAGAGGCCTACAGTGGGCAGCGCCTGCCTTTCAGTCCAGTCAAGTTTCTAGACACCTGGTGGCGCAGTGCAGAGGGCTCGTTGGCTGGCTACCAGCAGCAGGATGCCCATGAGTTCTACCTGTCCCTGCTGGATGGTTTGAGTCAATCCACTGAGAGGTCCACTACCCCCAGTCTCTCCGGCAGTCTGTCACCAGCACCTACTTCCAAGTCAGCCACGCCACCTGTTGAAGGTGCTTTACCTTACATCTGGCTGCTTGGCAATCAAACAAGTCTGCTGACATGATTGAACCACCAGAGTCTGATGATGAACCCTGCAGAGGTGCATCATCACATTTTGATTCTGACCTCAGATCGTCTGATGATTGTGTGAGGTTGATGGCCCTTGTGTGAATGGCTTGCGCCGCCAAACTGGAAAGGCCACTTCCTCAAACACTACTCATCAACGCCACAAGGACACTTGTCCTTCACCTGCCATCCAGTCCGACGGTCTATCTGGCAGTATCAAAAAGCACCCTTGTATGACATGTCTTCTCCCCCTGTACATCAAGGTGTTTTTCAAGAGACACGACAAGAACAGTCAGCAGAGGTACATACATGGTCAGGGGACTGCTAGGCCCTGTTCATTGTGACATGCAGGGTTATATCCTACGCGATCCTGAATACATAGTACGTAGCACCCAACATGTAACACTCAGTACCCAACTGCCCAGACATATGACAGTCACAAGGTAGTGATGTTTGCAGATGTGGATGGGGAGCTGCTGGGCTCTGCTCCATCGCTGGATGTGTGGAACATGACTGGCATCAGGCGAGGTCAAGCTGATCCCGGGGTCAGTGAGCTGGCCACTAGCAGCAGCTCAGGCTTAGGTGCAGCCCCCTGTGCGTGCCCATTGCTCTGTGCTGTCCCCTTTGTGCCCTTTGCTCTGTTGCCTTTGTGCCCTTTGCTCAGCCCCCATTGTGCCCCTTGCTCTGTCCCCTTTGTGGCCTTCGCTCTGCCCCCTGTGTGTGCCCTTCGCTCTGCCCTCTTTGCGCCCTTTGCTCTGTCCCCTTGTGTCCTTTTGCTCTGTCCCCTTTGCGTCTTTTGCTCTGTCTTTTTGAACTATGCCCCTTTGTGCTGCTATATGCAATAAGAGACTGCTGGCTGTTGTCATCTTGTTGCTCCACAAGCATTTTGGGCTGACTAGACGGGAGATCATCAGCTTATGTGTATTGTAGCATCCTGTATAGTGTGTCTGAAGCCCTCATGCCGCACATTCAACAGCTGTAGTAGGAGTGCATGTACCTGACTGTACAAGAGGGTATATTTGAATGGTTGAATGCAAGTTGGATAAACGAGTGGATGGATGGAGGGATGTATGGATGCTACTGGAAGATAACGCAGTGACAGACTGACAGGACAAATAAAAAACTATCAAGTGAATGACTGAGTGACGTGACGGCTGCAATGTGCCTGTATGCCCTTCAAGTATCACTGTAAGCTGCTGCACTGCAGAGAGCTCACAGCACAGCAAACAAGAGGATGACATTGAAAGCACAATGGACCAGATTTTTGGTGGCATCCTGAGATCAGATGTGGTGTGTGGGACATGTGGCTACACATCAACAGCACATGATCCCTTCAAGGACATTTCAGTGGACATCCCTGAGCCTTTGAAGCACATACCTACCCCACCCCATGTGGATACCCCCAAGCCCAACCCTGTCAAGAGGAATGGCAGAGCCAATGCAAAAGGGTCAAATGGTATGTGGCTTTGTGCATGCTGATCGTATCTGACCTGTATACATTGTCTGTTACCATCTGCTGCATGCAATCCATGAGCCCTCCCCCAATCCACGCTCTCAAGTCCACTCCATCAAGGGCAGAGAGCAAAGCAACCAACATTGTGATGAATTTTGTGACACAGGGTTACTCACGCTAGCCATTTAAGAGCTGTGTGTGATTGCCCATGACAATTGGCCCGGTGCTCAAACAACCCCATGTGAGCCATGTGAGCACTGCCTCACCTGCATCCTGTTAAGCATAGTATGCAAGCAGGGACTTCAATGGTGCTCATGTGTACCACGTGGGCCATGTGAGCATTGCCTCACCTGCATCCTGTTAAGCATAGTATGCTGGCAGGGATTTCAATGGTGCTCATGTACTTGCCAGCATACACACAGCCTGCTGATCATTCAGCTTGTCCATGTGAAATGGGTTGTGCATTGGCAGCAGACGCATGTCAGCCTGAAGGAATGATGCATGGTTACGTAGCAAGCAGGATGAGCATTTCAGACAGTGAAAATGTTGTACAACAAGCCACAGGCAGACACAGGCACAGACAGCTGATACAGCAAGAAACAAGGCAGCAACAGTGACACAAGCAATACTGTTGAAGGATGCAATGCCAGGGAGCAAGTTGCTGCTTGCTTCCTGTCTGTCTGTGCCTCTGGATCTGCCTTTGCAACTGCCTTGGCCTAAACTCTGTCATTGTGAACAGCGTGCCATCAGTAGTGTCCCTTGCTTGACAGGTAAAACAGGCAGCAAGGCAGGGCGAGGCGCAGGCAATGCTGGTGTGAAGCGAGCTGCTGAGGTGCTGTTCCACAGGGAGTGGGAAACTCAGACAGAAGCATCTGAGCCTGCTCTCAGCGAAACCAGTGCCCTCCCTGCCACCACTGAGGCCTCTGTCAGATGTGAGTCAGTCTGTCATCCTTCCTGTGTTTGTCAGCGGTGTCTCTTGTCAAGATCAATGCAGAAGCCTGATTGGGCTCTGTGTCAGTTGCAAGCTGGTGTTCGTAATCAGAAAGAGTCTCTCAGCTCAGCTCAGCTGCATGCTCTGTCTGTCTGCCTGCCTGCCTGCCTGCCTGCCTGCCTGCCTGCCTGCCTGCCTGCCTGTCTGTGCGACTGATGCTGCTTGATATTCATGGGTATCTGCTAGATGCTTACGCTGCATGCTAAACAAATGCAGCGGCAGAAGGGGTGTTTGATTTCAGCATGTGTATCAGAGTGCGACTGACTGCTGTGCTGCTTACATCAATGCTGTTTAAATTTGTTGCCATTGCACCAGACCGTCCTCTTTCTGCCACAGATTTTTCGTTGAGATATCAGGGTCTCTTGTGATCCAAGGTGTCTCTCAGCATGCACTGTTATGTTTACAGACGTTGTCACCATAGACATGTCTAGACCTTTCTGACACATTGATGCGGGTCAAACTTCTGCTTTTGTGAGTGCAGGCAGTTCAGTGGATGACCAGAGTTCTGTGGCAGGCCATGCTGATTCTGAACGAGACCAGACTGTCTCGTCCCCCCTGCACCCCTCAGCAGCACCCCAGCGCTCCCCCACACCTGACCCCCCTGCCTTTCACCAGCCCCGTGCCTCTACTTCCCTCCGCCCAGCGTCTGCAGCACAACAAGCCACACCTGGAGTGCCGTTCTTTTCTGCAAAAGCTGCAGTGCAGTCGCAGGCCACCGCAGCAACTGTAGCAGCCGCTGACGAAGCTGCTAAGGCAGCTGCTGCAGACGCCAAAAGCGACCGGATCAGTGATGTATTGGTTCCATCAGCATCAGAGGGTGATGCACCAGTTGTGGCTGAACCCAAGAAACTTGGTCAGCATGCGTCATCAGCTGCAGCTAGAGCTTCCAGCACTGGTCAGCAGAGCAGCATGAAGGACTTTTTGCAAGGGCAGGGCCCTTCTGAGCGCCCTGCCCCAGGGCAGAGACCCAGCACTGCCCCGGCCTCTCCTGCGCCGTCCAGTGGCAAGATTCAGAAGCCTTCCAGGTGTCAGAAGTGTCATACATGCCGCCATAAGCAGCTCAAGAAGCAATGCCTGCGCAATAAGGTTGGTTCCCTCCTCACCTTCATCATTCAATAAGGACTGCAGGGCAATTGCTTTGCTGGGCTGGGAGAGAGAGAGAAAAGTGTTCTACATCCTTTGTCCAGCCTCAAGTCTGATGGATGTGCCAGGGTATGTAACCCCTGACAAACTGATGAATGTGCCAACAGGATTTGTCTGCAGATAGTGGCGCTGAACTGCCCCCCAACAAACAGCAGCAGTTCATAGCCTCCATGCAAACAGGACAAGACAGGCAACAAAACAAACAGCCGTTCACCACGGGATATCCAAACAAAAACATATGCACGCAGATCGTTCCCGTCTTGAACTGATGTTCATTGGCCTTGTTGGCCAAAAGAAAATACCTGAGGGGAAAATCAAGGGCTGAAGAGAACTCCTGTCGCCTGCTACAAAAACCCATATGTGGAAAAAGCTCAGGCCCTCCAAATGGCACCAACGTGGAGTATTATAATGGCAGGCTGTAGATCAAGCAAAGCCAGAAGCAAAGGACAACTGAGCAAAGGCGTCAGGACACAGTCAACAAGCAGCGCCAGGACAGTGTCAATAAAGGCTGAAGGGGCTACTTGAACGCACGCACGCGCGCGCAAACAAACCAACAAACAAACGAACGAACAAACAAACGACTGTCTTCATTTGCAGACTTCACACAGTTTGTGTGCCAAAGACAGGTGATATCACTGCAGTAGTCAGTTGCCGGTCAACACGTGTCAGTGCCAGTAAACTTTCCAGCTCAAAACATATCAAGCCTTGTTGTGCATGCAGGCTCTCACCAGTCCTACCAGGAAGAACATTGAGGAAGCCTTGCGAGGTGGGGTGGAGGCAAGTGAGCTGACTTCAGTTCTGCCAGCACATCTGCAACCACCACAGCCAAGGTACTGCCTCCCATCTCTGTCAGACAAATACCACAATTTGCATCTTATGAACTGCGCTAGGTCATGGAATGCACTGGGTCGTGGACTGCACTAGGTCATGGGCTGAGCTAGGTCATGGACTGCGCTAGGTCATGGACTGCGCTAGGTCATGGACTGCACTATGTCGCCATCTGTACTAGATACACATCAAAAGTGTAAGCTGTAAGCATGCAGAGACACACACCACAAGTGAAAACTGTAAGCATGCAGATACATGCAGATCACTGTACTGATGTCTGCACCTGGTGTGCTGAGAGGCAAGGTCTGTCAGCACCTGTCTGTTAAAGGCTCATTTGGATGGGAGTCTGTGTTCCATTTTATACCTTCTGTCTGGGGTGTGGAGCCAGTTAGATTCATCAGACATCCTGGCCGCATCAGCCGTGATGATTGCTCATGCTAAGGCTGAGTCTTGCTGGGTCATGTGCACGCAAAAGCTAGCCTGAAAACAGCTGGGACATGCTGAAGCGGCCTGTCTCTGCAGCATGAGTAATGATTGACCATGATCAGTCATCACTCCACTTCCTGCATGCTGCAAAGGAGCCTTGAGCATCGTGTTTGTACAAACAGCACTGCTGGATGCCTGCCACATACTGTGCAAGCCTGATTCCGCCTGTCATGCAGTCACATTTACCCAAAACCGTCATCTGTGATGTGCAGCGGCTTGCCAGGAAGAGGCGGTCAGTCATCAGCTGCTGCATCAGCTCCAAGACTGACACTAGTCCTGCACAGCTCCAAACACCGCCAGGCTGCATTGCTGAAGGCCAACCCACCCTCATGGGGCTCTGACTCGAAACCACCTGACCCCTCCAGCCTGGTCCAGGCTTCAGGCAAGCTGAGTAATCAATCCCAGGGATCAGTCAAATCTCAGAGTCAGTCCCAGGGATCAGGCAGACTGCAGCATGCAACCCAGGGATCTGGCAACGCTGTTCAACCAGAATCTGCTGTGTCATCAGAGCCTGGGGATCCAGATGCCAAATCCCAAGATTGGGCTGCAGTCCCTGCCCCACCCCCACCCATGCCAGTCAAGGCAGACCCCAACAGCAAGGTTGACACCACCCATGAAGCTGTACAGCAGCAGCTTACTCAGCAGCAGCTGACTCAGCAGCAGCAACAGGGTCAGGTTGGGGTGCCAGAGGGGCTTGATCTTGCCAGGCAGGCCCAGGATGGGTTTGAGCAGTCTGTGAGTCAGAAGGAGACAAGGAGGGTTGAGGAGGGGGGTGGGGATGGCACGGCGGTGCTGTTGCAGGCCTGCTTGCATCGCTTTGTGCGGCCTGAGACTCTTCACAGATGGGTCTGCAGCAGGTGTGTCCCTTGATGTCGCCATGATTGGCCTATTGTACATGGCATGCCGGGATGGTTGCCAGCATAAGTTTACATTCCTGCCAAGGCTAAGGCTCTTCTCCATGAGGGGGCATTGGCTGTTGTGAAGGTGTGTCCCTTGAGTCAGTGGTGATTGGCCTATTGTACATGGCAGACCGGCATGGTTGCCGGCATGAACTTACATTCCTGCCAAGGTTAAGACCTTACCCCATGATGGGGCATTGCCTCTTATCAAGGTGTGTGTCTTGCGCATGTGTGCAGCAGTGAAGCAACAACCCAACAGCAACAGTTCTTCTGAGTGTCATTGAAAGTAGACTGGCAATGGCAACTATTAGCCCCTCATGACATGACATTATGGCAAGAGACAGATGTAACTTGTGAGATGCCCTGCTGCCAAGGTACAAAGTAGCACCAGCATACAGCGCACACTCCACATCCCACAATTTTGGCAGCTCATGCAAACAGCGTGCATAGGCCTCATGCACAAACAAATCCAGCTTTTCTAAGGCTTCTGTATGTCACCAAGCACATCTGGTCTGCATCAGGCCAATGCATTCTGCATGAGCACATGCGGCCTCAGTGTGGAGTAGCAACTGCTGATGCATGGTCATGAAGGCATTCAAGGCCACCTAAAGGTTGGTGAATGCAAATGCTGCAATGCTGCTGACCTCCTGACCTTTCTATGCTGACCATGGCTGCTGCTGTTGCAACCTCAGAAAAGAAAAGAAAAGACTATACCTTTCAGTGCCAATGTAATGACGAGCCAAGTGTTATACCGGGCTGCAACCTCACTGACTTCCTGACCTGCACAATCTGACCATAATGGCTGTTGTTGCAGGTGTCAGTGCGAGCGCACAGCCCTGAAGCAGATGTCCATCAGGCAATTGCCACCGGTGCTGTGTCTACACATGAAGCGCTTCAAGGCTACTGACAAGGGTGCCACCATGAAGGTTGACAGCCGAGTGGTCTTCCCTGTGGGCCATCTGGAAATGGCCCCTTTCACCTCTGCCCCTGTCTTGGCAGCTCGTTGCCATCTGAAAGGGCTGTTGCTTGCTGAGCCTTCAAGGTATGTCCTGATGCCGTGTTGTAGGGCACAATCCCACATTGCGCATTAGATGCCCTGTAGCTCATTGTACCATGCTACATGCCGCTGCTTTGCCTCATGCTGCTGCTCACTTACCTGATCTAGATATGTCTACAACATCTCTCCAGCGTAGAAGGATGTTTTCACCATCCCATGGCAACATGCTGATTCCTCAGGCTTCCGTGTTGGGTAGTGGGCAGAGGTTTGGTGGTTGATGTAGGTGAATGTAAATGAATGGCACACTGGCTGCGTTGACGGCCACCTCCGTGCTGCTGGCCATATGTTATGTCAAATGAGGGCTGCTGCACCTAACAGGCTGTGCCAGGTCATGCTGGATTTGAATCAGCTGGGAGCGTGTGTTATGCAATTACATTATTGCGGTTCAATGCATTACAGACAGGTTGATATTGTGCAGGCAGAAGGGTGCCCAGTCTACAGATGCACCTCATGTCAATACCTCCTACAGACTGCATGGAGTTGTGTGTCACACAGGCAACCTGTTGGGTGGTCACTACATGGGCTATGTCAGGTATCATTGCTGCTGCTCATGGCTTGTACTGCATGGCATCACTCTGCCTGTTGTTGCCTGCTGTAATTTGCACTTGAGACTTGTAAAGGGAATGGTAAAAAAAGATTCCAGTTGGACAAAGAGTCAGGTTTTATTGAAGAATGTAGCAGTCGTTTGTACCAATCTGTTTTTTGCAACAGGTTTTGCCTGGAAGCAACAGCCATACGTTATCTTCAATACTTTGTTAGGCACAATGCTCGGGAAGCGCATATATCAAACAATTGTGAGTATCACAATGATTGCAATCAAGTTGTTGTGTGTCATGTGCAGATGCGGGGAGCATTGGTATCAATTTGATGATGCAAGGGTCACCCTTGTCCCCGAGGAGTATGTGCGTATGTCCAATGCATATATGCTATTTTACCTGCAGCAATGAAGCGTGTATACTATATCAGCTTGACTGCATACTGTATTTGATGCAATACCCCTATGATCCAGGCACTTTACCAAGCTCTGCTAATAAGTGTACCCTGGGAAAGTGTATCTGAGGTCCAGTCTATCAAGGGTACTATATCAGCAGTTCGTTTTCAGTTCACCGCAATGCAAATTTCAGTTTGCTAGTGCTATTCTGTCTGCACATCATGGGCTGTCGAATTGCATCAATTCTGTTCTGTGGTTCAGCACAATGCAGCTGTCCAGCCACAAAGTCCCAAT
>JAABUK010012306.1_pt1 | contig 10923 bp, 16 predicted proteins | sample 5559141 | NCBI WGS metagenome assembly JAABUK01 (sample SAMN10711869, study PRJNA513367) | rock metagenome | isolation source: Antarctica rocks | place: Antarctica: Victoria Land, Pudding Butte nord | collected 2016-01-03
TGCAGGTTTTCAAGTTCGTTCTAGACTGTCTTGATGTTTTCCACATTTGACCTTCGTCTTCTTCTATATGTGATCAGACTTGCTGGCTGGCTAAAGCATTGTAATCTCTCTCTCTCTCTCTCTCTCTGCGCTGCTTTTGCATTTATTACAGGAATCGCAACCAACGGGTGCAAATTGCTGACGTTGTTAACGGCACCGCACTAATGCCTGGCCCTGGCATAGTTATAACGCCTAGCACAGCTTGGTGCACATCGCGATGAGGCTTCGAGATTAGCACTGACAGGCCTGGGGGCAGTTATGGTAGGCGCTGCAAAGTATACCGGTGCTGTAGTGGTGACACTGATAGGGATCGTGTTTTCATCCATCAGTCTGCTGCCAGTTGCAGTAGATCGTCTTGAGTTCAATAGCGCTTCTTTGTCGCGCGAATTACAAATCTGGCGTTCTCAAGGCCAGTATTACGTGCACAACAGGTCAAGATCCGTGTTTGTACCTCCGACAGGCCCAGTCGCAAATTTCTGGGCAAACTGCATGCAGCTGCGCATGCCAAGCAGGCTAGCATGCCTCAACATCAAATGTGACTGTGCAGGCAAGATACAAGCACTGTAGGCATTTTCTATTTAGACGACAAAGCCAGCAAGGGCGTTACTGACGAAAACACTTTGCTGCTGCTCCATGGGTTCCCCAGTACCAGCTACGACTTTGCAGGCGCCTTTTGGGAAGGCCTAAAGTCTGATTACAAGCGTATCATCATTCTTGACTTTCTAGGCTATGGTTTCAGTGACAAGCCACGAACCAAATCTGAGAAGTACTCTCTCATGGTTGAGGCTGATATTGTAGAGGGCTTGCTGCAACATTTGGGCGTGCAGAAAGTGCACATACTGGCACATGATGTGGGTGACACAGTGGCTCAGGAGATTTTGGCACGCTTCAACGACAGATCTATGGGTCTGTCTGATGGACTGTCACACCCTTCTCCACTCAAAATTCTGTCTCTTTGTTTTCTGAATGGAGGGCTGTTCCCTGAGCAACATCGTGCGTCCTTCACCCAAAAGCTACTGAACAATGAGTTGGCTGGGCCAATAGTCAGCTCAATGTCAACCTATGGCATGTTTGCTGGGACATTTGCTTCTGTGTTTGGACCCAAGACTCAGCCAAACATGAACTTCCTACAAGACACATATGCCCTCCTGAAGTTCAACGGAGGCAAGTTGATACTCCCGCAGCTGCTGAAGTATATGGCTGAGAGGCGTGCAAATCGTGAAAGATGGGTAGGGGCGTTGATAAACAGCACATGCCAGATTGGGCTCATCAATGGCCCAGCTGATCCCATCAGCGGAAAGCATGCAGCAGAAAGGTACAAAGAGCTGGTGCCACAGCCTTGGGTGTACATGCTTGATGCTCATATAGGCCATTATCCTCATGTAGAAGCACCACAAGCTGTTCTGAAAGCTTACAAGCAGTTCTGTGAACATGTGAGGAGGCATGCGTGATAATGCCTGCATGCTATACATGGCATTTGCCAAGCTGACACTGTTGAATCAATTGCAAGCTGAGCTCATATATTAAACAATCAAGGAAACATCAGCATAGGACCTATAGTTGTGATATGGATATAGCTGAACATACAAAAGGCTAATAAGCTCTAAATTTGCATTATGTGATAGTTCAGTCTGTACCTGGAACCTCATTGATAGAGGGTCTGTGGTGTAAGCGCAGCACCTGTCACACATATAGTCTGGTATGACCTGTTTGCCTCCCATGCTCTTCATTTTCACACCCTTTCTGATGCCCATCATACAGTACATGCTAACATATGGCGTTACATCTGGCCACGACGTAGCTGGTCGTCAAGACGATGTGCATTGAGCTGTCCCGGCAGTTCCTGGAAGTTGTTGAAAATGCTGTATGCACTTGCTTCACCTTGCTGACGTCTGCCCAGATTCAGAAAGATCACCAAGATGAGGGAGCCAAGGACATATATGGGTCCGACTTGCATTTTATGTGCAACTGGAGCGCCTGTTAGCCAAGCCAACAGCATGAACCAAGTCTGCAATCTGATGCTGAACAGAATAGCCAGTATGTACTCAGGCAGCTGGTGCTCATGTCGCAGCTTAGCTAAAAGCTTCCTTTCAAGTGCTGATGCGTTTGCTGGCAGCCTGACTCTGGTATCTTCAGAATCCCCAGGATCGACCTCCTCGTCATACGCAGCGTGCATAGCAGCTGGAGGCCTGGTTCTCATTGCCAGGATAGTATCTGTGCCCAGACACAGCACACTGCCTACTTATTGCAAACAAGCCAGGCCGTCTGACAAGTACTGAGCTTGTTTGGTATCTATACCTTGGTCTGACAGAGACACAACATGGTCATTGTGGATTGCTTTGCCCTTGTGAACTAGCCTCAGCTTGTCAGCTGGCACCCCGGTCATATGAGCAATCTGCTGCTTAAGATCATCTACCTGCAAATTTCTTGGGGTTGATAACTATGGCTTGAGCAACCGTGCCCACTTGCATACGACTTTCTGTGTCAGTGGGCGACAGCATCTCTCTTGCATGTGCTCTTGACAGAAAGACTCTTTGTTATTGCATCATGCAACTTGGTAATATGGTCTGTTCAGCAGCACACTGTTGACCTGCTGTTGATCAGTACACTGTAGGCTGTAGCGCTTGCCAGAGACCGTTTGAACGGTGACAGAAACCATTGTCAAGACGCCAGCATTTCCAGACCGAGCAAGGAGGTCATTCACTGGTGTCTGGCAAGTTCAAGCCTTTGTCAACCTCTTGATGTTCAGTCAATCGTAAATCCAGCAAGACCCCTGCCTGTCAGTCAACCCTTTATTGCTTTCAATGCTCTACTTCCTCAAAGCCATTTAGGACTGCAGCTTGTCATCAGCACGCGTCTCTGATTTTCTCTGTTTGAGTCTCGTGCAAGCAGCGAACAAGGAGATGGAACGGCGTCGTGGTCGTAACTTTGACGTCGTGGTCGTAACTTTGACTCGCATCGCTGCTAATTTTGGGAGAGAATCATGGCATTTGCCGTGAACACATTGCCTCACGGCACTGTGGCAGGCAGATCGACATTTCGGGTAATTTCATTGCTGTGTCAGTATTGCTCTGACGCCTCTGGTCCGTGTGATCACTAAAACTTGTGAGCTGCAGAACCACGCGAGCAAAGCAGGCCCATCTACATTGCCATGCATATGTCAGCATGTGTCGCTCACAACACGTCCATTCTCATCCACAAGACCAAACAGGTACTGACGTACCTTGGTGTACACCAGTTCTGTAACTTGTGCCTCAGCCAATTAGCAACCTGGCTTGGTAGTGAGCCTAACGCTGGAGGTCATTCGTGGGCATTTACATTGTTGCCTGTGCATCTGCAGACTGGCTGCTGGTGTCAGAAGCCTTAGTCGCCGGCAGCAGTGCAGAAAAACAGGTGCATGCAAGCCCTGCGCCGCAAGCAATAAGGTCACTGACGCTGGCTGGGAAGGCATTGCAGGCAGCGTAGGTGTTGGCGTATTGTGGGCTGCGCTTGCATGTGAGTCAAGCCAGATAATCACATCAGTTCAATTGCCGTCATCATGCATAGCTGGGAATCATCACCTGTCTGACTCTGCAGACTATGGCTTTGTTCTTTCACCCAATCAGACACCCTACCGAGATATGTACTTCCTCGAGAAGCTACTAGGTCTTGGAGTTGATGACGGGGTCAAAGTCAACACAGTCTTCACTCGGTTATGCTGGCTGATGGGCGTCTGGCCTGCTGTATACGCTTCCTTGCTCTTGCCAACAGCAAAGAGCGGCAACAAGGTATTTTCTGTCACAGCGTTGCCCATATGCATTGTCAGCACAGTATCATCTTCTGCATATTGCACACATGCTACAGCCTTCTTCAGTAACATAGCTTCGCCTGCACAAGTAGGCATTGTGGCTATGTGGCAAACACAAACAGGAAGAGGTCTGCTTGTAGGTGCCTGCTTGGCCTTTCGTGGTGGGCTCTTTTGCTTTTGGCATCTTTGCCCTGGGACCCTTCTTTGCTTTGTGGACACCCATGAAGGATGAGCATCATGCACAGCTAGGACCTCCTGCAAAGAAAGACCTGGTAAAGCTACTGCCACTGCACCTTCCATGCAAGCAGGAACTGCAAGCATCGTTTTCCTAAGTCTGCTGCTGGGCTGACAACCCACTGTTGAGTCCAGGCAATACACCAGCTGCTCGTGCTAATACAGTGAAAGAAGTCTAATGTGGTGCAGGGACAATGCCTGTTGTTCACAATGCTCCTGTTCTTCTTGTCACTGTTTGCTGTTGTCAGGTCAGGCAACTATTGTGTTGCCTTGTTCTGGAAGAATAGGGGTCCAGATACTGTCCATCTCCTCCTGGATTGCTGCTGCTGACGTATGCGCAAACTGTGTGAAAAATGGGCATACAAAAGAAGCTCGGGCTGCGACCTGGGCCAGTCCCTACCAACAGTATCCACACGGTGCTACAGTTCTTTTTCTTTGCAGAAAGGATGGAAATCCTGGGGAGTGCAAGCTACAGAGTCGCCCATCACATCCTGGCTCCTGCTGGCTTCAGCAGTCCTCTTCGTCTTCCAAGCTGCCACAGCTGGTTCTGCCCAGTGGGCTGGCTACGGCAAGCTGTTTGATGAGAGCCGGTTCTGTCATGTGACCACCATCGACTTCCTGGCGCTGACTGCTTCCGCCCCTCTCTGGATGTGGAATGATGCAGAGGTCCGACAGTGGCAGAGCAGGTGTGCTATGCACCTCTCAAAAGGCGCACATGTTGTTGGTGCGTAGTCATATGCATGCTGTAAGGCCTGGGGTTTTGGAGGGCAGCATGCAGGATAGCTCTGGCTGACTAATACTTGTGCCAGGTGGTTTTTGATGAATGCTTCTAGTCCATAAAATGTGCCGCATCACTGATTGGAGTGCTGCTGCAGGGGAAAGTGGCTACCAATCCTTGCAAGCATACCTGTCATTGGACCAGGTAAGCAGACAGATTTCTTTGCCAGCAGCATTCTGTAAGCTGGCCTGCGCAAAGATGTCTGCGAAGACTGCCTTTGCTTGAATCCCTGCACGGTGTTGGCCAACCTGCTGTCAATCGACACATCTCTCAACATCAATTTGCTTTGTGTTTGCAGCTGCGTATTTGGTTCTGAGACCCAAAGCGCAATGATGTGAGCACAGTGAACGCATGTAGTCCCGAGACCGGAGGCGCAGTGATGCAAGCATGGTTGTATAACTTGTTTACAAGGTTCAATCCTGCAGCAATTGCGATGGACTTACGCCTAACTTGTGTCAAACAAACTGCAACTGCAGCAGTTCAGAGGAACGTGTTCCGCATGTTAAGCTACAGGGCTTCTTGTTACACGGCAATGTATATCCTAGCTACTCTATGTCTTGACTCAATATATACTTTACCCAGGTTTGGGGTCTTGCAATACCTTATACTGCTGCAATATGTGTTTTGCATACTCTACCTATCAAGAGTGCTGAGGGCTTTTAAAAATAAGACTTGTCATTATGGGCACGACACAATGGGCATTGAACTTTTTTGCCCCTTAAGCTCTCACTTGTAGCAATGCTGAGGCACATGTAAGATACAGAATTGCAGCTTGTTGTGTAGTGTCAGTTTCTGACAAGCCATACTCTGCTATGGCTGATTCTACAACAGACATGTCTGAAAGGGGTTCACTTGAGGCCTCTTGAAGAGCTGCCATAAATTCCTGCGCAGCACAACAGTCATGTTGCAAAAGCATTGCTCATAGCGAGCATACAAGAACCTCAAGCCAATCAGGCGCCACCGCTTATGACATACTCAACATAAGGAATAACACAATCAGGAACAACAACTGACAAGACTATGCATGTCAATGCTGTATTACCTACTCAGATATGTTGTTGATAAAGTGCAGGCATGCAAGCACCAAAGTTGCTAGCATGAGCTGCTGCAAACCAACCACACATAAGTGGTCTGTTTTAGTTTGCCCCGCAGTAGGCGTGCAAGAATGGCTGTCAGCTCACATCAATGCAACTCTCACCAGTAACGCTGGGTGTGCTGCTGCTGCATCACTCGCAGGCTTGTATTCAATGTCCATTGCGACGCCCTTGACCTCCTCTCCTGGCTTAAAGATGGTTCGGCAGATCTTCACTGCAAAATCCCCCAGGACATAGTCTGTGCCCTGATACAAGCCGTTACTTCATGTGGAGTCTTGATCAATGTTGCTATTGTCATGATTGATGTAGAGCCTACCTCAAACACTAACGTTGACCTATGCTTGTACAACGCAATCCTGTTGAGGAGACTTAGCATGTCTTGGTCTGCTGTCACAAGCTGCTTCTCATTCCTGCAGCACATACCTGAAAAAGGTCTGTACAACTTGAGACTCATCCTTTCAGCTTTCCAAGGTAGTTAGTATGAAGATATGAGACACCCTATGCTGTCATGCTGAAGCAGTCAGCTGGGCTCAACAAGAGTTGCAGTTACCGCAGGATCAAGTACACGGAGGCAGCGTCATTGCTGAAGGTAAGTAGGGACAAGTCTCGAGCAGCTTTGACCTCAGATTTGGTGTAGGACTCCTCCTGCAGGGCTTTGCTCCCATCAGGTGGTGTTTACAGGCACAGTGAGATCTACGACCTGACGGAGTACCTGAACACGTCTGTGGGTGGCCACATTCACGCTCCACCTGCCAGACGACTCTGCCTCGAGTGCCTCTAACGCTTGCGAAAGCTGTTGTAACTGTTTGCCGGGTTGCTGCCCAGGATGCACGCGCAATATCCTACAGATCAACCGGAACGAGCTGATCGTACCAGCTGTGCACCACAGGTGAGCTGCAGTTTACAAGGGAGTCTGAAAGTTCACCACCGTGCAACCATCAGCTCCTCACAGCAACCATTGCTGACCTCCTGTGCCCTTGTGTTAGCTACGGCAATTTACAGCACAGGCATCAAGACTTTGGAGGCATGAGTAAGGTTAGTAATCCGTACATTCCGGTGCCCGCATGCCGTAAGAAACCGTGAAGTTACAAGACGGGCAACGGTACACACACTCACCCGCATGCAACCCACACAGGTCGTTTAGCACGGTCAGTCTACGGACCGGACTTAAGCTGACAACGGCGATACGCCTTGTATACTAGTGCATTGCAGTCGACCGAAGCTTTTGATATTTTGCCTTTCTTTCAAAGTCAGGTCAACTTCACACAACTGGCCTACTTAAGCCCTCAAGCAGGGGAAGAACAAAGACATTCACACTTTGTACTGATAGTCTAAGCATTCACTATGACTGATCCGCTTGCAAACCAAAATGCCCTGTTCAACCAGTACGAGAGCGAGTACTGCAGCAAATCTACTGATATCTCCAGGAAGGTGCAAGCCTTGAGCTCCTTCAGTGCAGGTAAGAGTTATATGAGGTCTGGCTCACGTCAAGCTCGAGTTCTGCCCTCGATCCTGGTCTGATCACTTCAGTAGTCTCTTGTCATAGATGTCAGAAGGTTAAGGACAAAAGAGATTGAGGCAGAGCTGAAGGAGGCAGACCAAATTGTGAGCACTGATTCCAAGCTGACATGTTGCCTAACCATTGCCTAAGGCTAGTCATGCCTCCTGCTGCCAATTGCAATCATCCGTTCAAGTCTATGCCCCACAATATGTGCTCACATAAGTGTGCTTCTGAACAACATTATGCTTGCTGTGCCAGCTTCGAAGGATGGACATGGAAGCACGCAGCTTTTCCCAAGAGAAGTCACAGCAGCTGATGAGGAAGGTGAAGGAGTACAAGGCTGATCTGAAGAAGATCACTGAAGACTCGCGGCAAGCTCAAGGAGCAGCATCAGGTATATGCATGCCCGTCATTGAAGCTGCATTTTGCTTGCCTCTTCATCAAATTCATGTCCACAATAGACCTGCCAGCAGGCTGCTACCTTCTGCACACCTAGTCTGGCTTTCCTAATTGCATCTTTGTTGCTGTTCGCCCAATCACGGAGGCACAGCCTGCTGTATGGCCTTCTGAATTGGGGTGAGGCATACCTGATACCTACCTGGCAAAGGCTGGCATAGATGAAAGTCAATCTATCAAGTGCACAAGGCTGACAAAAAGTATGACTGACAACAGGAGGCGCAGCTGCAAGAGCTGAGCTAGGACTGGCAGACAACTACTATGACACGTCAGCAGGGCAGAGGGAACGCATGCTGAAGACAACAGAGAAGTTGGACAAGACTAGCGACAGGATATCACAAGGCAGGGCACAGCTTGCGGAGACAGAAGTGAGTCTGCCCTTCCAGCTGTGCACAATCAGCACTATCATGCTGAATCTGTAAGCATGACAAAGGAATGATGAACATGCATGTATGCGGTGCCAATGGGACATGTGTTGTCAAGTGATTTGACCACACAATCATCTGAGTTGTGCTGGTTAGCATCAAGAGCATCAGCTCAAGTCTTCGTCACAGCAAAGGCATCGTCATTGTGCAGGCTACAGGAGCACAAATTCTTGAGCAGCTCGCAGCACAGCGGCAGCACATCACACATGCACAAGCAACTGTACAGTCAGCAGACCAAAACCTTGACAAGTCACGTCAGATACTGAAAAGGATGTCGTCTTGGTGGTCCTGGTAGTCGTGGTGATCTTAACTAAGCCCACTGTGTACAATATGTGAGCTGAAGCCGTTTGTTCTGCCTTTTAGGAGTTGGGAGTGAGCATACTGCAAGATCTGCACCGGCAGCGTGAAACAATCACCCATGCTCAGGATACGCTGCACGGTGCTGATGACAATATAGCTAAGGCCAGGCGGGTGCTAGCCAGCATGTCCAGACGCATCATGACCAACAAGCTCATCATGTGGGGCATCTGTTTGCTGCTGGTTGGTTCAATATGTTTAGTGTTGTACTACAAGATTATCAATTAGTTCTCTGCTATGTGGACTTCCAAGCTCTGTAGGCTGCTGTTGCACGTGCCACTGTGCAGGCAGCTCTGAGCTGATACTTACATGTTGCAATTCTTGCACACATTCATCATCAGCTTTGATAGATAACCATTCACACGACCATTCAAGTATGTCACATGGGGCAGGCATCTTCCTTGAAATGCATATGCATGGGAGGTGACCTTGGTCAGCACTAGGCCATAGCAGTCTGGATAACAATAGAGTCATGCCATTGAAACTGCTTGGGTAATCACGTACTTCGATTATACTCAAAAACAATTTAGCCGATTTGTTAGACCGTTTAGCCACCTCAAGATATGTCAAATGTTGCCCTTTCTTGCCCCATATCTGCTACGAATTCAAAGTCAACTTCGAAGTCAACTTCATTTTGCCTGTAATTGCGCTCGTTAATGGTGTTATTGTGACACATCAAAACCCGATACCTCTCATACTCTCCACACCATGAAGTAGGACAATTCTCAAGCCTGCTGTGGTAAGATGTGCAGCCACCATGTTCAAAGTCATATACAACATGACCGGCTGAGTTTTGGCTCCTGTTACGATTCTACATTGTGTGGAGAACACAGCGCTGCATCCCATCAACTGATCTTTTTCCTGTCATCAGACATCAGATTGAAGTGCTGCTTCTCCAGATCAATGGCCCACAATGCTGCGCCCACGGTATTCGTGAAGGCAAAGAAAGCACCAACAATGGGAATGCATGTAAAGATGAGGGCTGCCCAGCCAAACTGGTAGAACATCAGCTTGTGCTTGACCACTAGGGCATCCTGCTCATCAGGGTCCGACACCCCCTTCATCTCCAGATATGGCGCCAATGCATCTCTTGCCTGAGTGTGACTGTTAGCTGCCCCAAACAGCACTGTCAGAAATGGCAATACAGACCTGCATAGCATTGGTGGCATTATATTACAACCTGATGAGACAAGACACTATGACAGAAAAGCAGTTTTCAAACTTGCACGCAGAGTGAATATCAACTCCAAGCGTCGATAGAACACACCTGAAAGGTGCTGTCAACAGTCTCTTGACCACATACTCAACTCTGCCGGATGACAGAGTTGGTGGCTTGACAATCCATATCAGCCATTCTATTGCAGGGTTCTGAGTTGAAACTTTTGGGTGCTGCTCCTTCTTCTGCTGCTTCTCTGCCTGGATTTGTTGCATGAGGACATGCAGCTCTTTATGATCCGCTGCTGTCAAAGGGATAATCTGCAGTGGTGGCATGCGTCAATGAAGCTCTGCATGAGACTCCCATTTGAGAGTCAACTTTGCATAGTCAGCTTCTTGACATCTGCCTCTGGTTGCTGTGGGGACAAAGTCACCTTATCAGGGGACAACCCATTTTGGCGAAGAACAAACTGGAAAACTTGTCTGTGGTGCTTCTTGACCAGAGATCTAAAGATCCAAAACACGGGGACGGTCAGCTCCGTAAAAAACAGCTCTGCATACAAGCGGTATGGTCATATCCCTGCTCTGGGTCAACGGGCAACAGCTGTTCATCACGGGCGGCGAGTGTCCAAGCACTTAACGCCATACGTAGTACAGCAGCTTACTTATCAGGAACTGCAGCACGTCTGAATTAACAGCTATGTAGTAAAGGGCCTGGGCCGGGTACTGAGCTGGCTGCATGGCGAGTGCCGCGAAATGTTGGCAACGGCGAAGCAAGTCCAAGGCAGATCGGTGTGTGATCGACGGCGTCAACAACAGGAATTCACCACGGGTGCTTTGCAATATTGCACTGCTTACCGGTGGCACGCACTTGTTCGGTTGCGTTTGTGTGGGCCTGTGGGCGTCGCGCAACAATGGTTGCGTCGCAGCTGCTCTGCAGTCAACTCGCTGGTCAAACAGGGCGAATGGCTAACGACAGGGGCGGAGCCCCTGCCTGTCCCCGCGGAGCAGTGCGGGACTGGTCAACCGCGCCTGGGACAGTTATTGTTCGGATGCAGCCCCATAGCAAATTAGGGACCCTGTGACAGGGTGACCCT
>JAABUK010012307.1_pt1 | contig 10922 bp, 15 predicted proteins | sample 5559141 | NCBI WGS metagenome assembly JAABUK01 (sample SAMN10711869, study PRJNA513367) | rock metagenome | isolation source: Antarctica rocks | place: Antarctica: Victoria Land, Pudding Butte nord | collected 2016-01-03
GTACTGGCAGTCTGCCACTGACAATGCATTCATGGCATTTGGCAATCAGATGAGTACAAGCTTGCTCATGCTTTGCAGCAGGATAGAGATGGTATAGCTTGTACAGGCTTCCACAACAGTGCAATAGGTATGCTGCATGATGGGGTCTCATAAACTCATTACATGATTTCTGGCTTGTGTAGGTGGACCAATGGCTACTTCAAATCATCTCTGCACAGGGTGGTCAACCACCTAGGCAAGGAACGCTACTCCACAGCCTTCTTTTACGAACCTAATTTCTTTGCAAATGTGGAATGTCTACCCCAGTGTTGCAAAGATAAGCCGGCAAAGTTTCCGCCAACCACATGCGGTCAGTATTTGCTGGACAAGTTTGCAGCAACGCATGCACATTACAGCGGCGCTGTGAAGATGATGGAGGGTTGACATGCCACCAGCTGTCTGCCGCAAGTGAGTGTCACCATAATTGTAGGCGTGAGAGCGCAGAGCTGCTTTCAAGTAATTATCATGTCAGCTGCAGACAACTGACATGATGGGTAGTTGCACTTGCCCTCTGCCATAGACTTGATGCCATTTTGATGCAGGCTTGACAGTGGTGTTGTGTACCTGCTTTTTAGTGACAATTGAGACCCATTGCCATTTGACGGCAGAGAGTTGCCCTTGTATGCTTGGCGCAGTGTGTACCAAGAAATATGTCTATCCTGGCTGCAACGATGTCAGTGGTAGTTTTGGCAAAGTAGTCTACCATAGTGAATCTTGGCAAAGGCCAACATGCATTGGGGTTCACACATATGTATGATGTTGGTGCATTGTGTGTACAGCTCTGATGTATGACGACGCTGACTAACTTTCACCCACCAATTGTGCCTGAATATACATGTCTAGGTTGTAGTTATGCATCAGAAGCAAGAACGCCTGGTCTGACAAAATCTGCACACTTGAGCGAGACCACCTTGTCTGTGTTGCAATTGCACCATCTGTCAAGCATGAATCACATGATGTACTACGGTCACATTGACAGAAAACAAGGCTCTCTCAGAAGGTGTCTAAACAGAAGGAGACGCTTGGACAATGCTACTTGTGACACCCAACGGAAACCTTTCAGCCCTACTGAACTGAAACACAGAGCACAGTGATAGTTGAGCATTGCAGCGGCGCAGAATCAGAAGAATCCCAACAGCGTCAGCACTAATGAGCAAAGAAATACTGGGATTGAAAGTCAGATTTCAGCATGCTTTGTTAACAGCCTCTCCAGTGAAACAATTTCTGAGAATGCAGCGCTGAGTCTGCAGGCAGCACGTCTGAATTACATCCTACTGAACATAATCACCAACATCTGAACTACTGTGCAGACCTGCATGTTACACTCGACCTTGCCTTCATGCGCAAGTCAGATCTGAACACAACCACCAGTTGTCATTTGTCAAAACACAGAGTGGTATCTCAACCTTCTGCTACTCTGATGGCACCTGTGTAACCTGCATGTGTTGCTGCATACTTGTCCAGCACATGTTGGCCAGATGTGGTGGGTGGAAACTTTGCAGGCTCATCTTTGCAACACTGGGGTAGGCACTCCACCCTTGCAGTGAAGTTGGGGTCATAGAAGAAGGCTGTGGAGTAGCGCTCCTTGCCTACATTGTTGACCACCCTGTGCAGAGTGGACCGGAAATAGCCATTGGTCCACCTGTAACAGCCAAACATGCAGTCAGTGCCTGTGTCAACATCAACTTGCCTTGGGCCTCAGCCCTCGAAGGCTCAGTATATGTTTGACCTGCATGAAGGATCAGAGGCAATGTCCTTTTGGGTGATCAGCATGTCTGGGCATGCACCCAGCATGATTGCTTGTAATGTTATAAACAAGCCCGGTCTCTGTGTTTTCCTCTACTGTGCAAGACATTATCGCCGCTTATGATGCTTGCAAGTATGTCTGACCACATGTCATGTTGCATGCACGCATGCGAGCAAGGGCGATGAATGCAGAGCGCTGCGCAGACTGTATCACATTATATGAAATGCTCCAGAGGCACAATGTAAGACTGCAGCATGAATGCGTTTGCACTGATATTAGCAGCATGATGAGCAGCAGCACACCTCTCCAGCATGTCACCCAGGTTGATGACAAATGTGCCAGGAACAGGCTTTACGTGTGACCACTTGCCCTCTGTGTAGATTTGCAGCCCAGGGTTGTTATCTGTTGCTAGGACAGTCAGTACTCCATAATCTGTGTGTGCACCAGCGCCATACACCCCCTGCAGTGGTAGCTTCAGCTCATGCAGCAACTTACCATTGGCTTTGCCTCAATCACACAACATCCAACTTGGCTTGGGAGTGATGTTTATTGCTGCAAGCTGGTATGCACCTTTGATACCTTGAGCCGTGTGTACTTGTATGCAAAGCACCCAGGCTTGTGAGTAGGGTTGTGTGCATGCAGCGTATCAATACATTCAAGGTACTGTATTTGGACATGGATGCAAGCAGGGCATGCCCATGTGGCTGCACATCAGGCATTGCCAAGAGGCAAAGCAGGACAGACCTCATCTGGAAGAGACACCTGCGCACTGTAGTGCAGCGGGCGCAGGGATGCCATTGGCTTATCAAAGTACATGGCAAAGAAGTCTGTGGGCAGTTGCAGCGCAATGGCGATGAGAGGGAGCAGGCGATCTGCCAGGCCACGTATGGCATCCATGTAAGCCTGCATGGCAGCCTTGTACCCCGGCAAAAGCCCCTGCACCACTCACTGCTGCTTCAAACTGTTGACATACACTGTGCTGTGATGCTTACGAGACACACCCACAGCCCACTAAAGCACCAAGAAAGTGCACTGCAAATTGAAAAGCACCAACCATGCCTTACGCTGGGCGTCACAGCCAACAGGGTTGACTTGAAAGCTGTGAAGAGAGCAACAGCTGTGACAAGAAGGTAGAACAGCCTCAGAGTAGGTCATGCAAGTCAGGCTGCAAATGAGTCATGAGGTGCTGATACATGTGAGATGCAGAGCATTTGAGGTTCACCTCCGGTGGCCATTGGTTGGGACCATGTAGTGGCAGCTTGGCTTCCTCGCTATCTGCTGCCAGGTCTCTGCCAAAGTACAGCCCTGTGTACAATGCACAAGGATTTCTACTGCAGTTTGTGGGCCTTGCAGGGAGTGCCAATGTTCCTTTGCGCTACTACACTGATGTTTGGTGATACCTCAAACTGCATGCATAACTGCTCTGTGATGCTGGAGAGCATTTGTGGCTGTGACAAAAGTGACAGAAAATTTGTTGGGAACCAGATGCCAGCACATCAGCATCGATCAAAACTACATAATGCCATGACATGGTGTGCACCTTCTTTGGTGTCGCCCTGCGATTGGTTTTCAGGATCCAGCGTCTCTTCAGCCATCGGTGTGTAGCCCCTGCATTGCATTGGAAGCAGATTCAGTATGCTGTCTCAAATTGTCATGGGTCTTGTTATTTATCATTATAAAGCGATCCATTGAGATGCAGCATTGAACCATTCAGCCCCATGGTTGGCCCAATGCCAATGTAACATATGTGTACATGCCGCATTTGTGGCAGGCTTGACACACCTGTTATTGCTGTCTGCCAGAATTATCAGCTTGTCCTTGAGTGGCAGGCTGAAGAAAGCCTTGTTTTGAAGCCAATGCTCTTCGATAATTTCTTCTTTGACACCGTGATTGGCCACTGCAAAATTGGAAATGTCAGCTTTGTGCACCCCCAATATTTGACGGAAGGCCTTGCTCACAGGCTTACCATAAAAGAACCCAGTAGTGACGCATGCGTGCAGTATCGCCGCTGCAGCCTCCCTGTCCGGGAGCGACAAATCAATTACATGCACCTAACAATTTCATCAGGATCGAGCGTTTGAACAAAGCGGACGAAGCTTGCAGCCGACGCAGCAGAAGTTCGTGTTCTCGTTTACCTCGGCACTCGTTGTCCTGTCCGTCGTCGACACCATCTTGCCAAGCTCGTGGGCTGCCGCAAGGGGTTCTGTAGTAAGCTAATTTAGTTTTAGCATATGCGAACAGCTACCTGCACGCAGCATAGGTTCGAACGGCTGTGCCAACTGTCACAGCTATGATTGTAACCCCTTCGACATGAATTTCAACCGGCTGTTTTGCTCGTTTCGCAGGTCACGTGAAGAGTGACTAAGTTTGTATCTGTGTCATCTTTGAGGAGTACGCCGAGACCGACATCTTGCCTAGAACCTTTCTTGGCTGTTTTGATTGCCTACCTTTGGGTTGTTTCGGTTGCCTCATTCTCTGGATTCTTGTGGGTGCCGTGGCATCAATTTGGAAGCCTTCCACCCATGTAGTGCGTGGTTCTGCTGACTCTGTTTCTCACGGCGAAAAGGGAATAAGGCGTTGACTTTCGGGCGTTAAGAACTACCTTGCTGCATATTGCTTGTCTTGGCAATGGCTGCAGAGTCTTACAACAGTTGCTGGCTTTTGATCACTCTACGTTGTCCCCAAGCGCGTCGGCTGCCCTAGCTAGCAGCGGCTTAGCAGAGACACACGATCATCAGTACATTTTGGGAAATGGGCAAGCGCAAAGAGGTCGAAAGCGAAGACTGCATCGACATAACTCAAGCTGCAAGCACAACAGCTGCTCGACCTGACCCAGAAGTGATCGACCTCGCCGAGGACTCGCCACCTGCTCCTTCAGGTATGCCGCATGCTTGAGGCAAATCACATGGTGCAGCACTTGCGTGCTAGCGTCAGGCGCCATGCAGGCAGCAGACGAGACAAGGCGACAAAGCTGCACAGCAGTGCTGCTGGCCACGAGACCAGCTGCAGTTCTGCAGAAGACCAGCGGCACAACATTATGGCACATGCGACACTAGTAAACAGCCGAAAACGGACGAAGCCATCTGAAGAGCCTGCAGGTTCTGGCAACTCATCACCAAAGGCCAAAGCAAGTATAGCTGAGACTACATCAGCTGCTGACGATGAAGCAGCAAGGAAAGCCATCATGCAGCATGCAGCCCAGCTTGCGCCAAGCAACTGCTTGCTTGCACAATTGCATGCTGAGAGGCTTGCTCGGCAGCAGCTTGCAAATTCTCAACAACAAGATGAACAACCCAAACAACACAAGGTTATGAAGCAAGAAGCTCCTGCGCAGATTCCAGAAGTGAAACTGCTTACATACAATGTCTGGTAGGCCTCCTTTGTCACAGCGCAGTGACATACACCATCACTGAGTGATTTGAACCCGGCAAGTAAGGACTTACGCTGGCAGCTGCCTGCACTTGCACACACATTTCACATTGCAGTGATGCCAATCTCAGGTCATGACAGATGTGTGCCCCAGCCTGACTAGTACTCATAAGCTGCAGACACCTAAGACTCACTACCCCACAGGTTTGAAGAGGATGTTGCGCTGCAAGAGCGCATGTGCGCCATTGGGGACATCGTTCAGGAGCATGACTTCCCTCACTTCATCTGCTTTCAGGTACACCACCACCACCACCACCTTCAATCAAGCATGATATGCACTTGCTGGCCTCTGCATTATGATCTTGTAGCTGCTCATAGCAGCACATGCAAGAGGCCAGGTCACAGATTGAAATCTCCGTGTTTTGTGCTGCAGCCTTCAGTGCGTTCATCTCTGGTTGTCTGTTGCTCCTTAGCACCAGCCAGCACTGTTCTTGTCGAGGGCCATGCAGCGGAAGCCAGAGGCGCTTGTTCATACATTCACTGACTCTTTTCAAAGCACACTTGACTGCAAACCAGACAGCACATGGGTTTCTGACACTGCTGACTGCCCAGATCACTCCAGCATTCTCATCAGGGTGTGTCACCATGCAGGAGGTGACTCAGCGCATCTATCATCTGTTCCAGCAGTCTCCTTGGTGGCACAAATATGCTGCATCACAGCCGGCGGCCCAGCCCTACTTCACTGCTCTGCTGTACCGCAAAGACACCTTCAAGCCAGCTGGGTCCTTCCAGTCACATGACTTCTCCAACTCAGCCATGGGTAAAGTCCTCTCTGTTGAGCTGTTGCAATCCTGGCAAGTTCGGATGTGCATGCATACTGTGCACATTATTGACATTGCAGCTGATGACTTATTGACTGCTTGCCCACTGCGCCTTCTGTACCGCTGGTCAAGCTTGCCCAAAAATGTCCTGCCCCGTACTCTGCTGTTATTATAATAAGGTGATGAAGACTCTTTTGATGGTCAAATGATATTCTTTCGTAGCATGCATACATGAATGCATGCATGCACGGAGAGCAAAAGCTCGAGATTTTGTTCAAGCCCCACGGCCTGCACCTTTCAGCTGCTGTGCACCTTGAAGTGTCGGCGCAGCAAACTAGGCTTGCCTGTAGGGAGGGGTGTGCTGAGCGTTGCTGGATCAGTGCAAGGCATCAAACTCAGGATAGCAACGTCCCACTTGGAAAGCCCGTGCGGCCACAACCAGATGTTCAGCAAGGAGCGTGTTGCCCAGTGTAAAGAGGTCTGTCCTTGCCTCGGCATGTACTGCGTTACATAGCTGGTGATGGGTAGCTCATGGTGGAAACCATCCTGAGTGGCAAAATCAAGAAGGATTCTGTACAACACATGACACTGGTGTAGATGATATGCTGCCTTGCCTTTTGACTGTACTGCTGTGAGTGACACATGCCAGTGCAGTTTGTCCAAAGAATCTGCCATCCTGTGCGCATCTAATGTCTTGCTGGTAGCTAAGTTACCTGTCTGGATCACAGCAGCGCTGCTGCCGTGGCCAACTGAGCCATGTGCTTTGGCTGCTGCAGGGTTTGGCAATGCTGAATGGGCAAGATCAGACAGATGTCTTGTGGGCTGGTGACATGAACTGGAATGCAGAAGATGGGGATCCACCCCTGCCTGCTGGCTGGTATGCCCTTCTCTTTATTATGTTGCACATCATCAGCTGCACATAGACCACAAGACACTGTGTCTCATCTGTATTCTTGCTTGTGGCTTCTGTGGCACCGAGGTATCATCACTGAATCACAATGCTGCACTAAACCACTGCACTGTGCATATTTGTTGCGTGGCATGCAGGGTGGATGCTTGGAGTCAGCAAAATCCCAGGGATCCTGGTCTGACTTATGATGGCAAGAAGAATGCTATGCTTGGTCCATACAACAGGCTACGCAAACGCCTAGACAGGGTATTCTTTAAGGCAGCTAAATACAATCTGGTGTCCATTGTCATGGTAGGGATGCAGGCTTTACCTGGCGAGACCTTCGTCAAGTCATACAAAAAGGGACCAACAACTTTGCCAGTGCTGCCTAGTGACCATTTTGGACTGCTGGCTTCCTTCAAATGCAGCGCATGAGTCTGCCTGGCAGCGCTCTGCAGCTAATATGTGTTGGCCTTGTAGATCAATGCCAAAAATCAGTCTCACAATTTTTATGCTTTCCGGCTCATGATAAGCTAGGAACGTTGGGGGCAAGTCTTGCATGTCCTAAGCAGATGCCCAAAAACATCATACTTACTTGCATGGCAGATATATCTAATTTGAGCTCACCCCCTCATCAAGAAAGGTGTGATAAGACAGAATTCGAACCATGACTCAAAGCAGCTGAGATGCAATCTGATTCATTCTTGACAGATTCATTTAACATCACTGGACAAAGCAGCAGGTGCAAACAATTGCAGAGAACAGATACAATGCTATCGCTGCTTCAGCTTGATGGCTTCCAGCTCCTGCTGAACAAACTTGCCAGCATCAACTGCTGGGTACTCCTGAGTGGCCTGTGCTGTTGCAAAATGGCCCAATGGGGTCAGCACTTGGTCAGACGCAATGTGACCGAATACTGTGGAGGAAACTCGCCAGGTAGATGAACCCTCTGCCTTTGCTTTGTTTAGTGCAAGCAGAGTGTCCTCTGAGCACACAACCTGCAAACATGAAGTAACATGTGCTTCAAGCTGTGTTATCTAGATGGCAGTAGCACACATGCCGCTCCAATACAAGTTACTGATGCGTTTGGTGGCATGCGAAATACAGACCAGTATAAAGCAAGTAACATGGTAGTTTCCATCTGGATTGATTGCAGGCACAGCTCTCAAGTGCTTGGCCAAAGTCAAAGTAATGCTAGAGCCAGAAAAGTTGAACACATGCCTATGCCCTATAACATTGTGTGAGTCTACAGAAGTGGAACTGAAAGTGGACAACTGAGAGACCGTGACCAAGCAAGAACTGACCTCGTGCATGCCAGCTTTGACAAAGCCTGCTGTGAGCCACTCAAGCTGCTTGCCCGCCTGGATGAACAGGCAGCCTGCTGGAATCTTGACTGCCACGCGCCTGCCATTGCGCAGCCAGACAAACAGGCCAGGAAAGCGTGACTTTCCGTGGATTGTAAGGAAGTTGAGGTCATAGTGGTACCCAGCATAGCACATGTCCAGGGTGTTGTGCACATCCAGATCAGCACCTACACAGTCAGCAGGTATACTCATTCATCATCAGCCTTGTGCTCAACGTTCCTTGCAACTTGAAAACAGAGCATGCAAAGGGAAGGAGGAGTTAACATTCTCTAGACGTGCTACGTCATTGTAGGCACTTTGTCCAAGCTATCACAGAGCACACAGATGATCACTACACACAACAAATTGAGATGGAGAATCACCAGTGGGTGCCAGTAGGTGTGGCCCATGAGCCATGCGCTCTGTGAAGGCGCCAGCAGGCAGACCAAAGCCAACAGCAGACATCTGAGCAACCGTATGTACAGCTGCCAGCATCTTGTCACCCCACGTGGTCATCACTTCTGCCCATTCTGGAAAGTCTGCAAATGTGCACAGCATGGTGTCATCATGCATGCAGTTGATGACCTGGCAGGCTGATTTTTGCTGAAACACCTTTGACAGCCTGACAAGATTGTATGTGTGAATAGAAGGCAGAAGATGGCAATCTGATTGCATGCATCCCTGTGCCACTCACATGCAAGGCCTGGAAGAGCTGCTATCTACTTGAGCCTATGCAACGTGGGTTTGGCATGTTGATTTAGTACAAAGGACCTGCAGTATGATACTTCATCACACAGGTAGGAAAGCTAACCTGCAGGAACAACTGGTTCAGCGTTCAGCTCTGTATACTGTGTTTGAGCAGGCCGCTCTCCTATCCGCCACATGTAGCGCCACTTTGGGTCAGCACCTTTCGGCGTCCTTGCCCTGTGCTCCTCAGGCTGGCTGGCTATTGCCGCTATGGATGTGGGGTCTACTGTACACTTTGGTGTTTCAGTACCCTCTGGGGTTGCGCCGACCTGAACATGTTCAGCATTTGGTCACACATGAGGGCGTTCAGCCAGGCCAGCAGATGCCTGACTTGACAGCGAGATGCAGCAGGGGTGTGCTGCTGACCTGAAAGTGCAGCTCAGGCCGTGTGTCCTTGAGTTTGGCAGCTGTGCTTTGAGCAAAATATCTCTCCATCATGTCCAAAAATGCTTTGTTGTCTTCCGCTTTGACGCGAGGGTCTCTCACCACAAGACAGCCTGTTTCGCGCAAGCAGTTTGCAACTGCCCGACATAACTGTTGCACCCGGTCAGACGATCTGTCAGCTTCAGGTCCCAGCATAAGTGACAGATCAAACGTTGGCAGCGGGCTTTCGCCATCTGTAGCACTTTGCAAATATGACGACGATATTGGGCTGCCGTTGCAAGTCGCGGTTTGATCAACGGGCTGAGTTGCATTCACCTCGCTTGTCCGAAATCCATGAGGCGTAAAAGACTGCTGGACAGTATTGGATGGTACGCAGCGCTGTTGCAGGACTTTGGCCATTCTTAGCAGTGCCGAAGTGTCACTTGAGGGCGCACAGCATCCAGCAGCATCGGAAGTGCCAGCATGCAGAGCATGGAGCATACTAAGGCCCTAATCGGGCCGATTAGGCCATGCGAAATGAACCCCTAATCGGCCGCTTAATCGAAACAGTGTGAATAGGGCATAAAGCTGCCGATCATCTTCGTCTTTCAAAGCATGCGTTGACCTAAGTTGACCGGGGCCAGGCAGGACGCGCTGAGCAGCACCGAAGCTGGCGCCAAAGGCCAACATAGCCTCTTCAGCAACGCATCCTTCAGCATGTCATCTTTGAAGGCAAAGCTCAAAGCCGCTAAGGAGCTGTACGTGCAGCACAAGTACCAGGAGGCGTTGCAACGCTGCAATTCCGCTCTTCAGGACAACGATGAATCGCCTGATGGTCTGCTGTGAGTATGACATGCTTCCGCGTGTATTCCGCTTCTGTGTGTGTATCGGTCATGCCCAAATCCGCCTTCTGCAAGACATGCATGGCGACTTACTGATCACGCACAGCTTCGACTGCAGTGCTAATGATGCTTGCAGATTGCAAGGCAAAATCCTTTTCGAGTTGAGAGAGTACCAAGCCAGCGGTACAGCTTACAAGTCCATATTGAGATTGCAGCCTAGCCTTCTGCCTGCATGGAAGGGGTTGGCCGAGCTCTACACCACCACCAATAATGATGCTGAACTAGCAGGCGTTTTTGAGTCATTGGTGAGTGTGCACAGTGTGCCTGCGGACATGAACCATGCATGCATGAATCAATGCAACTTGTAGCTTATATGCGAAAGCTCAAATGATTTCACATCACACTAATTGTCTGGTCTAATGCCCTCAGCTCCACTTGGGCACGTCAGAAAGCAAGGAACGGCGTCAGGACTATCAGCTTAAGCTTGCCTCTGCACAGCAGCGGCTTGGTCAGTCTTCAGAAGCTGTTCAGCAATTTAACTTGCTCCTGCATGGCCCTCTGGCTTTCTCAGATCAGCCACAGCGGCTGCAAGTGGAATGCCAGCTGGCAGACTTGCAAGTAAGCCAGCTGTCTGCACCCTGCATCCGCCAGAAAGGATGCACATGAAAGCGCTGTTTGTCTTGTGTCTGCGCTGGACAGCATGCCCACGAAGCAGATGCACACAATCGTCGTATGTCGCATGCCTGCTGTTGTGCTGCGCTG
>JAABUK010012308.1_pt1 | contig 10922 bp, 9 predicted proteins | sample 5559141 | NCBI WGS metagenome assembly JAABUK01 (sample SAMN10711869, study PRJNA513367) | rock metagenome | isolation source: Antarctica rocks | place: Antarctica: Victoria Land, Pudding Butte nord | collected 2016-01-03
TAATAAAAAGTGTGTTGTAGTCTTTAAGATAGAAGGGTTCTGTAAGTGAAACCGAACTAAACTCGGATTTAATTAATTTTCTATATGTAATTATCGATAAATGATAAGCATTAAATATTAAGTTTTTAAAGATGGCATTTTTTTCATAAATAATTTTTTCAAATTTATTTTTACCATTACCAAAAAAAAGGATTTTTTTATCTTTTAAGTGGGTTAAAAAAGAATGTTTATCCAGGATCATTGCACAAGGAGAAATTACAGGTGAAAGTTTTTTATCATATAAAGCTGTAAAAACCTCCATGCGTCTGGCATCAATCATAGGACAAATATAATCGGTTTGTTCTTCCAGTGCCATACTGCCCATAGCCTCTAATGTATTAACAGCTATGAGCGGAATATTCAGGGCAAAACACAGCCCTTTTGCAGTTGCCATAGCTACCCGCAACCCGGTATATGACCCCGGACCAGCAGTTATTCCAATAGCCATCAAATCAGTTACTTTCTTACCAGATTCATCCAATGCCTCCCTGATAGCCGGATGAAGCCATGCTGCATGTTCTTTTTGATTACCGTTCGAAGACTGAAATAAACATCTCTCATCATTTGCAAGGCAAATGCTGGCATTTTCGGTAGAAGTATCAATATTGAGTATAAGAGACATTGCTGGATATTCTTTATATGACAAAAAATTTAAAACAGCAGCAAATAAAAACATAACATTTAAAAGGCAGATACAATCATGATTAACTTATATTATTTTTGAAACATGGAAAAAAAGATCATCAAAACAACCAATGCGCCAGACCCAATCGGACCCTATAATCAGGCTGTTTTGCTGGGCAATCTGTTATTTATTTCAGGTCAGGTAGCCATTAATCCTGCAAGCGGCAATGTAGAAAATTCTGGTATAATTGAAGAGACCAATCTTGTAATGCAAAATTTAAAAGCTATTTTGTCAGAAGCAGGTATGGACTTCAGCAATACTGTTAAAACAACTATTTTTTTAAGTGATATGTCATTATTTGCAAGTGTAAACGAAGTGTATGGTAAATATTTTACCACAGATTTCCCCGCACGTGAAACAGTAGCTGTAAAAGGACTTCCTAAGAACGTAAATGTTGAAATAAGCATGATAGCAGGGAAGTAATTGTTAATTGTTAATGGTTAATTGTTAACGGTTAGTTGCTAAATAGTTAAGATTATTAATAGGTAAGTAATGCACTATAAAGGCATGAAACTATCCGTTAACAATTAACCATTAACAATTATCCCTAGTTCCTTACCCACTTTAGTGAAAGCTTCAATTGCCTTATCTAGGTGTTCCTGTTTGTGAGCAGCGCTGATCTGAACTCTTATCCTTGCCTGGCCTTTAGGTACCACCGGAAAAAAGAATCCTATCACATAAATACCCTCATCAAGTAGCTTTGATGCAAACTGCTGTGCAATTACAGCATCATATAACATAATGGGAACGATCGGATGATCTCCGGGTTTAATATCAAACCCCGCTTTAGTCATATTACTCCGGAAAAACTGAGTGTTATATTCCAGTTTATCCCTTAGCTCTGTGGTTTCTGTAAGCATATTAAGAACAACAATTGAAGCACCTACTATAGCCGGGGCTACAGTGTTTGAAAATAAATATGGCCTTGAACGCTGTCTTAATATCCCAATAATTTCTTTTCTGCCACTTGTAAAACCTCCGCTGGCACCTCCAAGGGCTTTGCCCAGGGTTCCGGTAATAATATCAATTCTTCCCATTACATTCCGGTATTCGTGAGTGCCACGACCAGTTTTTCCCAGAAACCCTGATGAGTGCGATTCATCAATCATTACGATAGCGTTATACTTATCAGCCAGATCACAGATCTTATCAAGTTGCGCGATGGTTCCATCCATGCTAAAAGAACCATCTGTAACTATAACCTTATTCCTGCACTTTATGCTATCCTTTAGTTTTTCTTCCAGGTCGCCCATATCATTATGTGCATATCGAAAACGCTGTGCCTTGCATAAACGAACACCATCAATGATAGACGCATGGTTTAATGCATCAGAAATAATGGCATCTTCCTCGTTAAATAACGGTTCAAAAACTCCTCCATTCGCATCAAAAGCAGCGGCGTACAAAATAGTATCTTCTGTTCCTAAAAAATCTGCCAGCTTTTTTTCCAGCTCTTTGTGTATATCTTGTGTACCGCAGATAAACCGTACGCTGCTCATTCCATATCCATGAGTATCAATTGTGCGGAGAGCCGCTTCAATTATTTTGGGGTGAGATGATAATCCCAGATAATTATTTGCACAGAAATTTAAAACGGTTCTACCGTTAACTTCAATCTCTGCGCCTTGTTCGCTTGTTATAGTTCGTTCCTGTTTAAAAAGTCCGGCTGTTCTGATTTCTTCCAGCTCTGTTGCAATTCGTGTAACAAATTTTTCATTCATCTGGTGTAATTTAAGCTGTAAAGGTAAGTTTTGAATTTATATGTGGAAAGATAGGGTAGGAGAAGTGTATAGTTAACCGTAAATTTCGTATCAATGGCTATCAGCCGTCAGCTATCAGCAGTCAGGAGGAATATCTACTGGTATTATTCTCCTGACTGCTGCTAGCTGACGGCTGATAGCCATTCATGTTGGGAAATCTGCTGATCAGGTAATTTTGTTTGAATTGTAACTTTTGATAGCACGGTTCGTAACATATAAATAAAAAACGCTAACCGAACATAGTTGCTCATGACAGATAGGGAATATAACAAATGCGTGGAAGCTTATTCTGATAATGTGTATCGCTTTATTTTGAAGAACCTGCGTCATGAAGAAGATGCAAAAGACATTGTTCAAACGGCTTTTGAAAAAATGTGGCGTAACAAGGCTGAAGTGGAAAATGAAACTTCTAAATCGTACTTATTCACTGTAGCTTATCACCAGATGATTGATCATCTGCGGAAGTCGAAAAGGATACAGTTAAGGGAAACATTTAACGAAACTATGCAGGTTTACAACAAACCGGCAAATAATTTAAAAAAGATTCTGGAATTGGCTTTAAGTACTTTAAACGAAGTGCAACGTTCACTGGTTCTGTTGAAAGATTATGAAGGGTATTCTTATGAAGAAATTGGCAGGATAACTTCTTTAAGCGAAAGCCAGGTAAAAGTGTACCTGCACAGGGCCAGGATTCAGCTTAAGGAATACCTGGTTAAACCTGAAAATGTAATGTAAGCTTTTGATTTAAGAATTTATGAAATGGACAACATGAATATTAACCGATATAATTACCAGGAATTTTTTCTTTTATATACAGACAACGAATTGAAGACTGATGAAAGGAAGACCGTAGAAGATTTCGTTCAGCAAAATCCAGATCTTGAAAGGGAATTGCTCATGCTGCAACGTTCCATTCTAAAGCCTGATTCGGAAGTGATATTTGAAAATAAGGAATTACTGCTTCAGTTTAATAACACAGCAAGTTTCATTCATCCCGGTAACTTTGATGAGTTTGCCGTTGGTTATGCTGATAATGAATTAAGTGATGCGGATAAGAACTATTTAGAAGATTTTATTTGTAACAATCCTGATTTTCAACGGGAATTTGATCTTATACAAAGCCTGAAATTATCTGCGGATGAAGCCATTGTATTTCCCGACAAAGAGTTGCTTTATCGTTACGAAAAGGAAAGAAAGCCTGTAATCTTTCCATGGTGGCGAATGGCTGCAGCGGCAATCATTTTATTATCTGCAGGATTGTTATGGTTAAACAAACGTCCGGCTTCTTTGGTTTCTCCTGATCTGGCTCAGACAACTAAGTCAGTCCATTCAAAAAGTTCAGATACAATTAAAAAATCTGGAAATGAGAAAGACCACAATTTAAATAGTCAGACTAATGCTTTGGTAACTGCCCTTAACAAATCGGAAAGCATAGTTATCCCTGATAAAAAAAGCAGTCATATTAACCAAAAGAAAACGCTGGAAGTTAAAACATCAGCCAGGCAGGCTACCAGCCCTGAACAAAATGATGGAAACCAGGTTCGGGAAAATACTAAAAACTTTGTTGCCGGAACTGATAAACAAGAATCACCAAAGTCTGCCCAAATAAGTAATAAGTTACAGGCAGCACCAAATACCACATCAGAAGATATAGTTTCAAGAGACGGCTTAATGGCAAAAAACAATAAAAAAATCGTAGAGCAGCCAGTTATAAAAATCAATGCTTTAAATAAGAACGATTACACTATTGTAACAACTGTTGCCGATGTAGAAAGTGACGAGAACGTATTATTAACTTCCCTGGATAAAAAGAATCGTTTACGTGGAATTATAAGGAAAGCTTCCCGGTTTATAGATAAAAACACTGCATTAAGAACTCCAAAAAAATCCGGAATACTTATCGGAAACATAGAAATAGCATTTCAATAAATAAAGTTTAAAAAAAAGATCATGAAAAATTATTACATGTTAATGGCAGCACTATGCCTGTACACCGTCAGTTTCGGACAAACAGACACAACGAGTAAAGAAGGAAATCCCGGCAGAAACCGCGACACCATCCGTATAGGCAACCTGATTATCATTACGAATAAAGACCCTGAAAAAAGTACTGATACTACCGTCGTGCAATATCATAGAAAAAATCAAACCAATCTAAGTACCAATTGGGGAATTGTAGATCTAGGTTTCAATAACTTCACTGACAATACCAACTATTCATCTGTTGCTGCACAGCAATTTGCTCCAGGTGCTGACAAAGATTGGTTCAAGCTTAGAAATGGCAAATCGGTTAATGTTAATATCTGGTTCCTGATGCAGCGGCTGAACATCATTAAGCATGTTGTAAACCTGAAGTACGGACTGGGACTGGAATTGAATAATTTCAGGTATGAGGAAAATATCCGCTTCCGGAAAAACCCAACAATGGTATATAAGGATCCGGTTCTTAATTACAGTAAAAATAAACTTGCTACAGATTACATCACTGTTCCAGTAATGCTAAATTTCAATTTTACTCCTGGTAAGGAAAATATTAAGTCTTTTGGATTGAGTGTAGGCGCCAGTGCCGGATACTTGTACGCCTCACGTCAAAAATTCATCAGTGCTGAGACTGGCAAACAGAAGGTCAAAAACAATTTTGACCTGCGTCCTTACAAGATTAACTATATAGCAGAACTGCAGCTTGGACCAATTAAGTTGTATGGTTCGCTAGCTACTCAAAGCATGTTTGAAAAAGGGCTGGATCAGACGCCCTACAGTGTTGGTTTGCGTTTGAGTAACTGGTAGTCAGGCGTGAGGTATGAGGTATGAGGTATGAGGCATGGGGTGTGAGGTAAGAACTACGAGACAGGAAGGCAAGGAGGAACACGGTGCTGCATGTTTATAATTTCATAAACTGTGTTTCTTTGTGCCTCCCTGTCTCCGTGGTTCTTACCTCATACCTCATCTCCCAATTATTTCTTAAAGCCTTAACCGCTCTTAAACGGAATTGGCCTAATAGTTTCATATTAAAGAAATCATAAAAAAATAATTACCAACACTAATATTTACGCGCCTGTCGTTAACATGCATATTCGCAATATTATCAGAATGAAAAGTAAAAAAGTATTGTTCATACTTATTGTCTCCCTTTCAATTTTTTCATTCAAAACAATCAACAAGAGATTGTATAATCGGCGCTTTTTTAATAGTGAGCTCAACGGCACACCGTATATAATCATCGATAAATCAGATTACGAATTAAAGATTTATGATGATGACGGCTGGTATGCAACTTATCCTGTAGTCTTCGGCAGCAAAAACCTGGGCGATAAAATGATGGAGGGAGATCGTAAGACGCCGGAAGGCACTTTTAAAGTAATTTCTAAACGCCCTCATGAAAAATGGGAAAAGATGCTTTTGCTCAACTATCCAACTCCTGTGGATATTGCTAAATTTAATCAAAGAAAATTGCAGGGAATAGTGCCGCCTAATGCAAAAATCGGTGGTGGTATCGGTATACATGGCACCTGGCCCAGAGATGAAATAGCGGTTGATTATTTTCAAAACTGGACTAATGGCTGCATCTCCATGAAAAGGGAAGAAATCCAGGAGGTTTACAGGTTAATTCCTATAGGTACAAGAGTTACTATTCAACGTTGATCTTTCCGCAGATGAGGTATGAGGTATGAGGTTGCTTTTTTGCAATGTAATGTATACTATAATTCAACTTTTATCTTTTTTTTGTTCCAAATCCATATTAACAGACTTATCGTAATTATTAGTAAGTTACTCAGTTCTGTAATATGAAAATTTATGCGATCTCCTGTGGATGAAAAACCGGTTAGCTTTCACAGACAGCGTTCTGTGCTGAAATTACAAAGTAAAGCTTTTGAAAATCCCCCGGATGCCGGGGGATTTTTTTATAAACGTCCTGACTTAATATCATCCACTACTGCAGGATCCAGCAATGTAGAGGTATCTCCCAGGCTGTTTACCTCGCCTTCAGCGATCTTGCGTAATATCCTTCTCATTATTTTACCGCTTCTTGTTTTAGGAAGACCGGAAACAAATTGAATTTTATCCGGTTTGGCAATAGCACCAATAATACGGCTGACCGTTGCTATAATATCTTTCTTGCCTAATTCCTTGTCACCATGTGAGCTGTTGGAAATAACAAAAGCATAAATACCCTGCCCTTTTATATCATGCGGATAGCCAACCACCGCGCTTTCTACCACACCGGCATGCATGTTAATAGCATTTTCTACTTCCGCTGTTCCGATCCGGTGACCGCTAACATTAAGAACATCATCCACTCTTCCGGTTATCCGGTAGTTACCGTTCTCGTCACGCAGGGCGCCATCGCCTGTAAAATATAAGTTTTCATAAGCGGCAAAGTAAGTTGTCCGGCATCTTTCATGGTCTCCATAGGTAGTTCTTAAAATGCCCGGCCATGGATGTGTAATACATAAGTTGCCACTAACACCATTACCTTTCACTTCTTTACCATTTTCGTCTACCAGTATTGGCTGAATGCCAGGCAGTGGGAGTGTAGCATAAGTAGGAATTTCGGGTGTTATACCTGCAAGGTTTGTAATAAGCACTCCACTGGTTTCGGTTTGCCACCATGTATCTACTATCGGGCATTTTCCTTTACCGATATTATCTTTATACCAATGCCAGGCTTCTTCGTTAATGGGTTCCCCAACGGTACCGAGTACCCTGAGACTACTTAAGTTTTTATTCATTACAGGCTCCAACCCAAAACCCATCAGCGATCTTATTGCTGTTGGCGCGGTATATAAAATATTTACTTTGTGCTTATCTACAATGTTCCAGAACCTTCCGGCATCCGGCCATGTTGGAATACCCTCAAAAATTACTGTTGTTGCGCCCGCAGAAAGAGGCCCATAGACGATATAACTATGGCCGGTTATCCATCCTATATCGGCAGTACAAAAATGAACCTCTCCCGGTTGATATTGAAAGGTATTTATAAAAGAATAATTGGTCCAAACCATATAGCCGCCACAGGTATGAACAACTCCTTTTGGCTTGCCGGTAGAACCGGAGGTGTATAGAATAAATAACCTATCTTCCGCATCCATTTCTTCAGCCTGACAAGGCGGGTTACCCTGTGTTTCTACCAACTTAATCTCATCTTCCCACCATACATCTCTTCCTTTGATCATGCTTACGGGGGTTCTGGTACGTGTGCAAACAATCACCTTTTTTACAAAAGGGCACGCTATTAATGCATCATCTATAACCGATTTCAAGGGAATGTCTTTGTTGCCGCGATAAGCGCCATCACAGGTAATAATAAATTCGGCTTTAGCATCGGTGAGCCTGTCTGCAATGCTTTGGGCCGAAAAACCGCCAAACACAACAGAATGAACTGCTCCTATTCTTGCACATGCCAACACTGCAATAGCAAGTTCAGGGATCATGCCCATATAAATGCAAACCTTGTCTCCTTTTTGCACTTTGTTATTTTTAAGCACATTAGCAAACTGGTTAACCTTATCATATAAGTTTTTGTAGGTAAGAACGCGATGATGCTCTTCCGGGTTATTAGGCTCCCATATTATTGCCGGGGTGTCACCCAATTTTTCAAGATGCCTGTCGAGGCAGTTTTCAGTAATGTTAAGCTTGCCGCCTTCAAACCATTTTATGCTGGGTTCAGTAAAATTCCATTGCAGTACTTTGTCCCATTTTTTTCTCCAGTAAAATTCTCCGGCAACATCAGACCAGAATTTTTCAGGGTCATCCACACTTTCTTTATAAGCCTGGTGATATTCTTCAAGTGATCTTATCTGGTAAGGATATGACATATTATTTTGATTTGGCAACAGTGAAAATTTTTTCCTTCAGAGTTTAAAAATAATTACATTCAACGAATATTCCATTATTAACCATGCAATCACCCAAAGGCATCTGGAAAGTTATCACTGCTTCGTCTGTAGGAACATTAATAGAATGGTATGATTTTTACATTTTCGGAAGCCTTTCAACGATTATTGCCCAGAAATTTTTTCCTGCTGAAAATCCAACAGCAGCTTTATTATCTACACTGGCCACATTCGCAGCAGGATTTATAGTCCGGCCTTTCGGAGCGCTGGTGTTTGGAAGGCTAGGCGATATTATTGGAAGAAAATATACTTTTCTATTAACCCTGGTATTAATGGGGGGTTCAACTTTTTTAATTGGTTGTATACCCGGTTATGCAACTATTGGTGGCTGGGCGCCTTTGCTGGTTTTACTGCTACGGTTATTACAGGGACTTGCCTTGGGAGGAGAATATGGCGGTGCCGCAACTTATGTTGCCGAACATGCACCTGTAAACAGGCGCGGTTATTATACCAGCTTCATTCAAACAACAGCAACTCTGGGATTATTTTTATCACTGATCGTTATACTTTCCATAAGGCGGATTGTAGGTGTAGATGAATTTACTTCGGGCAATGGTTGGCGGTACCCTTTTTTACTTTCGATTATTTTAGTAGTTGTTTCCATTTTTATCCGGTTAAAGATGAAGGAATCTCCGGTATTTGCAAAGTTGAAAACAGAAGGCAAAACTTCTAAAAATCCTTTAAAGGAAAGCTTTGGTAAAAAAGAGAATTTCAAAATGGTATTGATGGCGTTGTTTGGTGCTACTATGGGCCAGGGAGTTATCTGGTACACCAGCCAGTTTTACGCACAGAATTTTATTCTTACAAAATGTTTAGTGGAATACGAACAGGCCAATAGTATTATACTGATAGCGCTTGTGTTTGCTACACCTTTCTTTGTAATTTTTGGAGGCTTGTCGGACAGGTGGGGAAGAAAAAATATTATGATGACTGGCATGCTGCTGGGTATATTGTTATACCGTCCTATCTTTGAACAACTTCATGAAATTGCAGACCCGGCGCTGAAAACAGCTATGAGCGCACCATCCAAAGTTATCGAGCATAAAAAAATAAGTGGACCGGCAGCGGATTTTTTATCAACCAGTATTACTGCTACTGCGTATAGTGATGGTAGTATGTTCAGGGAAATAAGCAAACAAAAACTATTAGCTAATGGCGAAAAAACTGCACCGGTATTAACAAAGGAAATGGTGCTGGGTGAATCAGGCCGCTGGAAAATGATTGCTTTGATTGCAGTAATGGTGCTATTTGTTACCATGGTTTACGGACCAGTTGCAGCTTTTTTAGTAGAAATGTTTCCAACCAGGATCAGGTATACCTCCATGTCATTACCCTATCATATCGGTAATGGTGTGTTCGGAGGTCTGGTTCCATTTATAGCAACGCTTATTACTACTGTACCAGGTACTAATTACCTTTCAGGTTTATGGTATCCTATAATTGTAGCGGCATTGTGTCTTGTAATTGGCGGGCTCTATCTTTCAAATAAGATAGATGCCGATGTTAATGATTAAACTTTTAAACTGATTTTATTTATGAATATAGTAAAGCGTTGGTTGGGGGTTTTATGGATGATTTCAGGACCTGTAATTATTTACATGCTCATTAAAAGTGCGGTTGAAAATATTGATCCGGCGGGAAAAGGCGATATCAATAAACCCATTCCATGGATTATAGTAATCACCATCTTTACGCCAATTGCAATCGGATTAGTACTGTTTGGCTGGTATGCGTGGAAAGGTGAATATGATGGTGAGATAAAAATGTAATGGCTATCAGGTATCAGGTATCAGGTATCAGCTATCAGCTATCAGCTATCAGCTATCAGGTATCAGGTATCAGGTATCAGGTATCAGGTATCAGGTATCAGGTATCAGGTATCAGGTATCAGAATTAAAGTTAATAATGAAGTTAAAGATATTTTAAGGTTTGGATGGGATTACAATTGTCTTTAAAAATAAATTACAATGTTAAACAGAACAACAGGCTGATAGCTGATAGCTGACAGCTGATAGCTAAATTACCATCATGTCAATTGAAGTAAAAGGGCTTACAAAAATTTACGGTGAACAGAAAGCTGTAAACAATATATCTTTTCAGGTAGCAAAGGGACAGATTGTTGGCTTCCTTGGCCCTAACGGAGCAGGCAAATCAACCACTATGAAAATAATCACCGGATACCTGCAGCAGGATGCGGGAACAGCGGTGGTTTGTGGTATTAATGTGAAAGACCATCCCATTGAAACAAAAAAGAAGATTGGTTATCTTCCTGAAGCCAATCCTTTGTATTACGAAATGTATGTAAGAGAATATCTTGACTTCATCGCAGGGATTCATCATTTAGAAAATAAGAAAAATAAAATTGAAGGGGTAATTAAGATAACCGGGTTAAGTACAGAAAGTAGAAAAAAGACCGGCCAGCTTTCAAAGGGATATAAACAACGGGTAGGATTAGCGGCTGCTTTAATTCATGACCCCAAAGTGCTGATCCTTGATGAACCAACCAGCGGGTTAGACCCTAACCAGATTATTGAAATCAGGGAA
>JAABUK010012309.1_pt1 | contig 10921 bp, 13 predicted proteins | sample 5559141 | NCBI WGS metagenome assembly JAABUK01 (sample SAMN10711869, study PRJNA513367) | rock metagenome | isolation source: Antarctica rocks | place: Antarctica: Victoria Land, Pudding Butte nord | collected 2016-01-03
GTAGTTCAATAAAGCGTGTACAGCAAAGTATCACGCATCTTGTCAAAGCAATGATTGATATGGACTGACTCAATGTACACTGCATGACATTCGATTGTATGCACATCCAACGCTTCTTTTCATCTCTGCAGACCAGAATCTGACATTTTGACCCAGATTTTACTCTTCTTTGTGACCGCCTCTGCTCTGTAGATGTTCTAGCATATGCTGAAGGGCCTTATCTGGATGCAGCCTATCAGCATCTAAAACTGCTGTCACATCTGCAGGGGCAACCTTTGTTGAGGGAGTCAGCAATGGCTGGATTTCAGCAAACTTGAGATGATCTGAAACACCTAGGTACGTTCTGCACAGGCTTGTAAACACCTCAAAAGTGCAATACGACAGTTCTATATGCATGTCCATGCGTCCAGGCCTGATCAAAGCTGGATCTAAACGCTCTGGATGGTTTGTGGTGAAAATAAAGATTCGCTCTGATCCACATGATGATCTGATGCCATCTGCGAAATTTAAAACGCCTCCTAGAGTCAGCTTTGATCTAGTATCCTCATCTCTGACCCCCCTGCGACCACCCATACCTCTCTCAGGTGGACCCCCTGACTCTTGAGGGGTGCTTGGGCAACTCCACCGTGTCAATATCTTCGATGACAACAACTGCTCTGTCTGTGATCTGAGTCAGCAAAGCTCTGAGATCCAGATTACTGGAGACGCCTGTCAGGTCTAAGTCATATACACTGTACTGCATGTAGTTTGCAACAGCAGCAATGAATGTGGTTTTCCCTGTGCCTGGAGGGCCAAAAAGGAAAAAGCCCATTTTGTGGGCCCTGCCAGTCTGACTGTAGAAGGCTGCGTCTGAGCTGAAGCTGTCCAGCTTCTGCATGACTGCCTGCTTGAGCTTGGTGTCTAGCGCTAAGGTGTTGAATGTGGCGGGATGCTTGAAGGGCTGACTGTCCCACATGCGCTTCATCTTCCTGAACCCGCCATCTGAGCCTGTGTTGGTGTATACCTGTAAGCACCAAGATTCACAGTGACTCCTGGGCTTGTGCTACTATCATTGTATGCAGCATTCAGTAGAGGCACATGTCACAGGTTGAGAATTGTGGCTGCTGTTTGCCTTTTCAAGGCACGTGAGTGGCTGCAATGGTGCAGCCTGGAATACCGAGCAGGCAGGTCTGTGTGTCATGCAGCAATGCTTGATGCTGAGCAATCCTGCTTCCTGCTTGACAGCTCACACTGACCATCGCGATTTTGTTTGCCCTTGCAAGTATGACAAAGAGTTATGCAAGCAGAGTGATCATCAAAGTGTACACAGGACAAGCTGTGCATAACCAGCAAGAGCAGTCACAGATGATGATTGATGCATGCAGCTCACCAGCAGCTCTCTGCCTTTCTTCTCAATGACATCTGCCTCTTGCCTGACGTACTTCAAGTACTGCTCTACAACTTGCTTGTGCTTGTTGTGCACCCGCAGTCTGAAAGAATGGATGTCTTCACTTGCGGATTGGTTCTCAGAAATGATTGGCGCTGTGCGTTGGCTGATGTAATGAGTCCACAGCATCGCAATCCCCATGTACTTGTCAGTCAGGGCTTCATTGTCAGCCAAAGCAAAGACTGGCTGTGCTGAGTTTTTGGGTTGGCTCACCAATACCCTGACAGCACAATGCACTGGGTTGGTTTGCGAACAAGAATCACGACGTGGATTGCTTTGACAATGACAACAGGGCAGAGCTTGTACACCAGCATAATGTTCGTGAGTACAAAATACCTGCGTGCAGCAGCAATGCCCTTGCCGCTGAGGTATAGCTTGACCTTGTCATAGTTCTGATCAGGGCTTTGCCCAGTGAATTCCTGAAAGGTGAAGTAGCAAAACGGGTCGAAATAGTTGGTGATCTTGTTGCCCAATCTACGTATAGCCCGGATCCAGTCCGGTGGTAGAAAGTTACGGGCTAAAGCTGCGACGGCCACTAACGTGGTCAAGGTCGCAAAAAGGCTTCCGGTTAGGCCCTCGCCTTTTGGCAAGCGAGCGTCCATGAAGTTTTGCTTTGTGTTTGGCTTCCAAATTTTTTCCGGCAAGACTTCCTGAAAGAGCTTTCACCACCAGGCCGCGATTACCGGTCAACCATGTCGGAGATCCCTGTGCAGCGGCTCCAGTGCGGTCTCGTGCAGCACCTAGACCCGTCTGGCACGATACAAACTGTCACTTGGAAACCCGTGACTTGTGCAATCGCGTATGCATGGTCGGACCTCTGACCCTCCGCTCCGCTTGATCGAGAAGCTGGAGTCAGTTTGACCCACACGAGATGCTTGTTTGCTCGTGTTCAACTCGAGAGTCTTGATTTAGATTTTCACATAGCTCTGCCACGAGCGATCAGACTTGTTGGCTGGCCAAGGCTTGTAATCTTCTTCTTCACTTCTTCTAGCCAGCTCTGCTTCAGACAGAGCTGCAGACCTGGCTATGTGGGCTTGGCGTGTAGCGTCAGCAACAGCCATAGTTGCAGCTAAAGCAACAGCCACAGTGTCAAGAGTGGTCCTCACACAATCCTTGGTTTGCACAAAACTAAATTACCAGCCTATTCAATCACTCACATTCCAGTCAATAGAGCTTGCTCTTTGACAGTCATCAATTTTGACACCCAAACGAATTGAATGGTGTAACACTTGGCTTGGGCAGTAATCATACATAAGGTGCAGGGCATTAGTTCAGACTAGGATGTCATTGATCTTGGGGGTGACATGTCAGGCTTATGTTGCATTGAGAGAGTCAGAGCGTTGGAAGGTGTCACGCTGATTACCTTGATTACAGTTCTTGACAGTTCAACAGCAGCTAGACAAAGGCTGTATCTGTTTGCTCCAACATGCCTGTGCATTGGTCTACAAAATTGGGTTCAACACAGAACAGATTGTGTGTTGTATGTGTAAAGTTGCGGTCTGCAAAGGTTCATGTGTATTTGAGATACCAACTCTCACGGAACTTCCAGCCTGTACTTACCAGAGTCCTGAAAAGAAGGCGAGCTTGCAGCCGTTTTTTTGGCCCGCAGGGCCGTTTCTTGTTTTTTGTTGGTTTTTTGGTTTGTTGAGGTGAACATTATGATGCCAGATGTGTGTGACGCGTACTGTGATATGCCGCGCAGACTAGTATGCAGGCAAAACCAGGTAAAACTTTGAGAGTGGGTCATAGTTACAAGGTGGTTGACAGCAGCAACAGCAGTGCTACGTCCGAGAGGTGATGTCTTATTGTCTTGCGAGTGTTCACTTGTTGTCACTTGTTGTCAAGAACAGTCTAGCCAAGCCTACTTATAGCCAAGCTCACACAGCTAGCTACTCCCAATTGAAGCAGTTGCTTGTCAATCTAATGAGTCAAAACCCCCTACATTACTTATAATGACCAACTGCATTACTTATAATGCCCAATCTAATAAGTCAATACAACCTGCATTACTTATAATTACCAACAGGCAAAGACTGTACGACATCAGCCTGATGGCTGCTATGTATGATGATTACAGTACTAAGCTAACTGCAGAGAGAGAGAGAGAGATTACAATGCTTTAGCCAGCCAGCAAGTCTGATCACATATACAAGAAGACAAAGGTCAAATGTGGAAAACATCAAGACAGTCCAGAACGAACTTGAAAACCTGCATATGATCTTGCTGTGCAAAAAAGGATCTCATGGTGTTTGTGTCCGTGGAAAACAAAGGAGCAGCGTAATACATACTTGACTGCATATCTATTGCTTCGTCACATGTGCCCTTGGACAAAATTTCATGCTTTGAGGATTTTATTTTTCACTGCCCCACTAGGGGTGAAACCACGTCAGCTGTACCCTAGGGGTAATTACATCAGCAAACAACACTTTAAGAAATGCACTCTCCTGACGAATGTGATGCTGCTGGCACAGATCTGTCTTCTCTAGAATGCTCATGAGGTACACTGCTCATGTACTAGTAACACCAGTTGCAGCAATTGCAACATACCAAGCAACACATGTGTCCGGGCCATGATGTATGCACTGCCTACCGGCAAAAGTAGATTAGTATGACTTCTGGTTGAGTTTCATTTCAGCACTTTGCTTGAGAGACATGCATTGTTCACATTCGACATTGTAGTTGCATATCAAGCAATGCCATCATTCGTGTTTGAGGAACGGCCGTGATAAACTGCACTTCTGTTTTAAACGCTTCTCTCTCTCTCTCTTTTCGACATTTCGTGCGGTCATACCATATTGATGCGCTGATTCGATCCTCGCAACTGCCTTGGCATCAGTCGGGCCACAAGCTTGCTGTGCTTCGGTGGATCAGGTGAGCTACACCCTGTTTTAGCTTTGTCTGTACTCTGTACTTTGTCTATAAGAAAGCGGTATGCGCGACGGAGTATCAAGCTGGGCTGTCGTTGATGATGATACCCTCACCAAAGTCTTTGCTATGCTGCCCTTCAACGTCAAGCTCGATTGTGAGTCAGTGTGTATGACCTGGCGCCTGGCTCTGCGTCACCGCCCAGCAGCTGGGGTCTGGAGTAGAAGCATACTTTTGACGGACACCCGGCAGGGTTTTGGTTTAGAAGGACCTCCTTCTGTGTTCTTGGACCTTGCCCTTGCTAACTCGCAGCTGGCAGAGCGGATCACAGCTGTAAGCAATTGGCTGAGGCAACGAGCATCAGGGTTTCACTCAGTCGCTTTTGGACGTCACTACCACGGTCTTCAGCTTGACGACCCTCAGAAGGTGGACTATTTTTACCAGTTGGTGCTAGCCCTTGGTCAGGCACATGGTCCCCCAGCAGTACATGTTTACGTGAAAGGTGGGGCTTGTGCTCAAGCTGGTTGTCAGCTCACAGGTCAGATCATGAATTTGTGCTTGCTGTAGGTCCCACAGTGCTGCAACTTGCTCACCTTCCTGAGCTTGTGGCAACCAGCTGTCAGGTGATGAGGATGGCACCAAATGTGTCCTCAGAGCAGCTGCACAACATCAAAGCTTTGTCAAACCTCAGGACACTCATCCTTGAACTGGGTCCAACACGGCATCCAGTCTCCACTCAGCCTTTGACAGATCATGGCAGACTCCTGGCAGAGATTGCAGAGCTGCATCGTTTACATCATCTGCAGCTCCACAACTTGGCCGCCCCTGCGAATGGCATTCCAGCTTTGTCCCAATTGTCTAATCTGAGGGATCTGTGGATCAGGTCTAGCATTGACGGGCCCTATGACTTTCAGCTTTGTACCCAGCTGACATGTCTTGAATGCTCTGCTAAGCATGCAGGCAGCAATGTGTTGCTACTTCCGAGGGGAGAATTAGCCAACAGCAACAGAGTCTCTTTGGAGACACTCAAGCTGACAGCTCCGTGTGTAGTGCGTAATCTAGCATTTGCCACTGAGCTAAGGTTGATTGGAATGGCGCGTGTAAGCCTTGCAAACAGCGATGTGGACTGGCCAGTTTTGCTACCCAAACTCGAGAGACTTGAGGACAGCTTTTCAGACTTTGGCCACCCCATCCATGACTTGCCACAGGAGTGGATAGGATACAGCAACCTGACACATATCTGCCTGAATAGTTTTGAGGCCAACAACCTGCCAGTGTGGTTTTCCAGCTTGCAGCATCTCAAGAGCCTAGAAATGTGTCAAGCCAAGTTCCCTCAGTTCCCAACTTGTCTGATTGCTATGTCTGGCTTGGAACACCTTGAACTAGACTGTCTGGAAACATATTTGTCCCAAGACATACTGGGTCTTGCTTGACTGCCGTGCTTGACAACTCTGAGCTGTGGCGATTTCTCTGCTGTTGGGAGGCAGCTTGACGATGTGGAGGTTATGAATTTGAGGCGGCTTGAGTTGTTCTGCTGTGCTCACCCATCGGGGGTACCCCTATTGCAGCAAGGGGATGAGGGCAACTGGGACTTTAAGGCAGTGCCACCACAGTACATGACGCCAACAGACAGGATGAGGGTTGAAGCTCTTGCGCAAGTTCTTTCAGATGTGATTGCACTGCAACAATGAGGCATAGTACGAAGCCAATAGATAGGATGAGGGTTGAAGCTCTTGCAAAAGTTTTTTCAGATGTGTTACATGCGGCAGACTAAGCCCCAGCTGCCAAGCTGATTCCATACACAGGCTCACACAAAGGAGCTACAGCTATCCTGCAGCTCCTGCCCTAATTGCATGGCAAGCTGATGTAATTGGCATGGCCTAGTTGAGCGCAACTACTGCAGTAAATGCAACTGAGAGCTATACACAAACACGTACTCAAACAACAACCTTGCACACTGTCCATCACTTTATTCACTAAAATCTATTGCTAGACCTAACTATAGCTACGGAAGCTTCTGGCCTTTTATACTACTGAATTGAGAGAAGAAGCCGTCTCGTCCAGGAAGCTTTCAGGTCTTGGGGGAAAGTAGGCTCCATGGTTTTCATCAAAGGGTCCACCATGAAATTGAGCACCTCTGAGAGCAGCCTGCAGTTGAAGCCGGTAAGGCAGAGACGAACAACTTCAAGATAGAACAGCTGCATACATGAAAGCAGACATGGGCCACCCAGTCAGGCTCGCCTATCAGCCAGAGCAGCCATACGTGGCAGGAGTGTGTACAAATTGTCTGCAGTGTAGGTGTCGCTCTTCAACTGAGCTATCTAGCAGCAAACACAATCAGCAACTTTGCACTCATGAACAAAGACTGCCTTCTCTGATACTTTGGAGCCATAAACATGTTGCCAAGGCAGTGCTGTTTGACGGTAAAACTTTTACCAAACCCAGTAACATGCCTGAAACATAGATCTTGTCCCTTGATCCAGCATGCACCTGCTCATTTTGTCAAGCTGTGCAGTTTGCTGTGCAACTTAAGACTCCTCAGAGAGTAATGCACGTTACCTCCAATGTGATGGTGTAGTGGTCATCAAGGAGATGAGGGGAGATAATGATTCCCTCCTTAGCAATCTCTTCTGGCGCCATCCACACTGCGTCCCATGAACTTCGTATATTGTTGGTCTGCAGCACGGGTACAAGGTGACAAGCATGCACGCAAACATGCAGCACAAGGTGACATGCATTAGCACAAGGTGACAAGCATGCAGCAAGCATCAGCACAAGGGTAATCCATGAGCTGCAGGTCTGCAGGACAGATTCTAGGTTATAAGCATCCAGCACAAGGCTGGGATGTGCGAGAGCTATGACCACCGTCGTTCTGCGAGATGCAACTGTGAGCACCGTTGCTCTGCAAGGTGCAACTCTGCCAAATCCTGGCTTTTACGTCGGCTGTTGCACAGCTCCATGGCTATTGATGCAGTGAAAGAGGTGTTAGGTGTTGAGGTAGCTGAGCATGTGAGCTATGCACGCTTGTGCATCTCCAGTCTACAGCAAGTCATGAAGACTATGCATGTCAGGCAGCATGCCGTAAAAGAAGATGCCGGTTGGTGTAATGTTATATTAGGTGAGAGCTTTTGCACTGTTGCCTGGACCAGGACATTGGCTTTCACACTTGGCTTACTTGGTTTGTTGAATCGCACAGTCATTTGGAGGAGATAGGCCATCTGACCAAACTACACAGTCTTTCATCACAGAACAATACAACTGAAGAATGACAGACATGACTATCACCAGGAAAATTGCTGCTGTACATGGGAAACCCAAGGGACTAGGGACTGACCTTGCGTGGTCGCAGGAAGACCACTTTGCCAGGCAGGATCAGCTCCAGCATGCGGTTGCGAGCTTCGATGCCTTGATTGTACTGCTCTAGCACCTGCGTTTGTCATTGGGACCAGCATGATGAAGAGCAAAATGACCACAGCAAGCAACAGCAGTCACTGTGAGTTACAGCTGTAGCAGCTTGCATTGGCGCAACAAGCAACAATATTTGGTATGTTCCAATTCGCACACACATCATTTGGTATGTCACATAATGATTTGGTATGTTGCACATAAAAAAGCGTCATTGGGACAGCAGCAAGCCTATTTAAAGAGCGCTTACAAAGGAGACACACGTCACCTCTACTGTCAGCAAGCGTGACCCTTTGTTGTCCAGTGTCTTGCAAGTGTATCAAGCCAATGCAGACGTGGGTGTGCAAAGGAAATAAGAGGAAACGAGGGGATTGCCATTGGGCACGTGAACGCACAGCTATGCCATGCACATTTACATTGTGAACATCTAGTGCTTAGTGTATGTTGCGTTCCCAGTTATTGTCTGTTGACTCCCCCGATGAGTCCTAAAGGCAAGAAATGTACACTGGTTGATTGATTGATTGATTGATTGATTGATTGATTGATTGATTGACTGAAATTGATTGGTTGGTTGGCTGGTTGATTGATTGACATATGTACCTGAAGAGCTTCATGGGGGATGGCCAGGTAGTCGTGGAAGAGCTGGTCAGCGCGATCATGGCGCCAGAAGGTGGACATCTTGCGCAGCAGCATGTCATTCTTGTTGTGCTTGCACATGGCCAGCCCTGTCACCTGCACCACCAGATGTCAATGCAGTCAGTCAATTACACAGTTACCTACATGGCGCACACACACACACACACACACACACACACACACACACACACACACATCATTAGAAACACAGTTGCATACATGGCAAATGCCCAGTTGCTGCGTGAGGAAACTGTGACTGTGGCTGTGAGGATGAACAGCATCGAGGATGTTGAGCTGTGTGGCACCAGCAGTAGCAGCACTGCATGAGCAACGGGCAAAAGTCCTTTGCATAACCCACAATTGTTGATTGTTGCTAGAGACCATGCGTATGCATATACTGTGGGACTGCAGTGCTGCAATGCACAGTGTCCATGAATGCCGCCATGGAGACATCTATCATTCACTGATCATTTTCATACAGACAAGATAAGAGAAATCTTGGGATGGCTTTTGCTTTCCAATCAGCTGGTTGACTGACAGACTGATTAATTGAGCGGATAAACCAAAGGCAAGATGGCTGAGACTTCTCACCAGTTCATCAATGAGGCGGCCAATGTTGACCACAGACAGTCTGGGGACAATGTCTTTGCCCACCACAACACAATTAACAAAGCCCTGGGCAGCATGACTAAGGTTGGCACTCATGAGGCCTCCAGGCGGACAGAAGGCCCAGCACTTGGCCGAAGGGAACCTGTCCTTCAGGCGAAGGGTCATCAGGGCTGCTACTCCTGCCCCCAGGCTGTGGCCTGAAAGGCAGACACGAAAGGCAGTCAAGGCTAGAGTCTGTCTGGTGAATTGTATCCAAACAAAATTTGTGTCCTGAGCAATTCCATGAAGTTGTATGTGCCACGAGGCCTAAAGCTTTGCTGCAGGTTAACAGTTTTTTGAGAGTAACTCCAGACATTGTGGTTAACGGTAGCAGCCTGCAAGACGGTAAGTGCTGCTTGGCCCAAAGCTGTACTGCACTTCAATGATCTGCCCATCAAAGCCAAGCAATATTGGCAGCAAGAGAAAATGCAGGTACTGTGACTGATGGTAGCAAATTGTTAAGACTGTGCGTGCCACATGGCCTAAAGCTTGGCTGGTTTTATCATGTACAAAGGCACGTTGCATATGACCCAAGAGTGGCAGGCAGACATTGGATTTCCTGGTCGCAAACTCTAACGTGATGGCCACTGGGCTCAAAGCTTGGCTGCAATTGATGGGCCTCCCAGACATGTTACGCCACTGTGCCAATGATGGCAGTGCCTTTCTGCCACCATTCCAAACATGTGCACCAGCAGCTTAGCACAGTCAAACATCACATGTTTGTGTGGGAGCCCCAGCATCGCTTGAAGAGAGGGTTGCAAGTAAATCACGATTACAAATGAAAAGATTCATTTGTTTACTTATTATAAATGTGTTGGGTCAGGTACGTATAGACCTGAGTAGCTCCTTGTATGTGGTGCATCATGAGTAGTCAGCGTATCAACAACATATGTGCACGTGGTTCTGAAATGCCAGGTGGCAGAATCACTGATCAAGTTGGATATTACCTGTGATGACGAGCTTCCAGTCCCGGTAGTCTATGCTGTGATCCCAGCTGGGCACATTCTCATTGTCCTCAACATCCCTGCATCCGTGATTTGAATTTCACTCATACACACTCTCACGCTTACACCCATACACTCATGCACGCACCCACATGCACATATATACACGCACGCACACATGCATGCACGCTGGCAGGTAAAGCCATGAGTGTAGCTGCATCTGTCTGATGCAAGTATCAACCAAGTCTGTGTGCGCTTGCTTGTGCACATGATAAAGTTTGCACAGCCCGTCAGCCTCATCATTGTCCAAGATGCATCACCCAGGTAACAACTATATAACAATTGACAGGCATTCCATCCAAGGGTTCTTGCCAGGTACCGACTAGGTGTGCCTAAATCCTAACCCTGTAAGCCAACACGCACTAACATGAGACACTAATGGCACCCAAGGGGTGTGCGCTGACAGGGCGAGTGACATAGATGCATTTGCGAGTAAGAAAACCTCTGCCAACTACCCGACATGGGTGACAGCTATATAGCCATACAGAAACCCTAAACCTTTTGGCAAATGTCACGCACAGTGGCAGAGTCAGGACCAGCCCCTGAATGCCATGCAAATCTAAATTAGAGTTTACACTGTGACTCTTGGACAGACCAAAGCCGAGCACGCTCTCAAACATGCATGTGCTGCTAAAAGAGTGGGTGCAGCCGAGTGATGACATAGTCATGGAAGTTAGGCTTCTGGGGTATACCGTTGATCTGGCTGTAGATTTTGCTGGTCAAAGGGGTCGTACTCTTCCAGAAGCCTCTGTAAGAGCCTGTGCTTGCCCATGTCTTGCAGAATGGCTGCAGCTGCTGCCACAATGCCTCCGTGTGCATACATCCTCTCCCCTGTCAATCAACCGACAACTCTGTCTTTTGCCTCATTGGAACTCACCAGAGGAGTCAAAGGACAATGACTGGGGCATCAGCACTTACTAAGCAGTGCTTATGTAAA
>JAABUK010012311.1_pt1 | contig 10920 bp, 3 predicted proteins | sample 5559141 | NCBI WGS metagenome assembly JAABUK01 (sample SAMN10711869, study PRJNA513367) | rock metagenome | isolation source: Antarctica rocks | place: Antarctica: Victoria Land, Pudding Butte nord | collected 2016-01-03
GTTGATCCGGGCGGGGGAAGGGTTACTACTAGGTGGGCGGCCATCCAGCGCAGTGAACCTCCCCAACCCCGATTACTAGGTCAAATCTGAATATTTTTTAATTATTTTTGAAGATTTGAACTCATCTGATTCAGAGCTAGAATTATGCCTTCCAAAGTATGTCAGGTAGTCATTGCGCATATGTTGATTCGGGTGGAAGAAGGTGGTGACAGGCGGGAGATCAGTCAACCAGCGCAGTGAATCTTCCCAACCCCATTTTCTAGGTCAAATCTCAATATTTTTTACTTATTTTGAAAGCATTGAATTCAGCTAATTCAGAGCTACAATTATGTCTTTCAAAGTATGTGAGATAGTCAGCGCGCATAAATCAATTCGAGCGAGGGAAATTGATGATTTTGATGTTCAAACTGATTTGCGCTAGCAAAACTCTTTAAAATCTCAATGTTCAACATTTTTCTAAAAATGCAGTTTGATGTCTTTGAGTTCAATATTATGTTCATGAATACAGCTGACTGAAAGAAATAAGATCTGAAAGTTTGAAGAAAATCGATCAAGAAAGTTAAATGATACTCAGTCTTTAAAAACAATAATATTGAGCTCTTTGTTCTCAAGCTCTCGCTTAATTTTCTCTTCAAAAACAATGATACTCAGCTTTGAGTATCATTATTCATTTGAGATAGATTCATCTGTACATGATGTCAACTACGAATCTTTTGATTCTATTCTGTGTTTGAATAAAAGTCAAAAAAGTCAAGAGATCTCAATTCGACGCAGTTTAAACGATGTTAGAACGTTGCGTGATCAGAAAAGTCATCATGCAGAGTTTTCACTCATGCGACAACATTCTTTCTAACAGTCACAATCAATCTACGAAGAAGATTAATGACATGTCGATGTCAGTAAAAGATGAAAAGATACTACTAGTGAAAAAGACAACTCAGATGAAGAGTCTGTGAGTTGTGACTACAAGTGATTGAAGAATTTGCAACTTGTCAACTGCATTGATATTGAAACGTCTTCATCACATCGACAATGTCATCAAGTAATTGATGAAAAAATATCAGGTAGAATAGTCATTTCAAGTATTGAAAGACATGACTACAGTGCTTGAAGAAGTAGTGACTCGTTGATCACACTGATATACTGAGAGAGCTTGAGCTCATCTTCTTTACTTGACATCAAGTTATTCATCTATTCACATGAAAAATCGAGAGCTCAAGAGAACAATCAGAACGCATTCTCTTTCATTGATCAGAGTCAAACATCAAATGATTGTGATTGCACATTTATACTAACAATTCATTCAACGTCTACATGACACAAGTCAAATCAAGAGAAGAAAAGAATTACTCAGTACAATCACACTTTATCTTCTTATTGTGTGCATCTCTCTTTCATCACATATTTCTCTGCTCAATGAATGACAATCATTGAGTAAAAGAACACAGCTCTACGTACGTTACAATCATGAGCATCATGAGTGCAAAGAAAACATCTTTCATCTTCGAATCAAAAATTGAATCAAAACATCATTGTATAAAATATCATCAATGAAGAGCAAAGCAAAGACAATGCATCATAATTAAACAGCACAGACACTCTCATCAAGAGTTTACTCAAGCATCACATGCTGAATAAAAGCTATAAATTCATTACTTGATAACACAGTGTCAATCTCATTGTTTCAACTGCGTGAAGCAGTCATATAAATGACAAGTGATTTTCTCTTTCAGAGAGTTTTGTTCACTCAATATAAATAGCATAGAGTTTCTCATGAGTTGAGTCTAAATTGATGTCACAAGAATGTATGAATTACAATTACAATTACAATATTAAATATTTGTATTATAATTCTTTGTATCTATTATCTTATAATCATTATTAAACTGTGTTTGAAGAATGAATTATGTTAAGTTGTATATATATAATATTTATTCATTATATATTTTAATTACTTTAAATTTCTGATTAAATAACTTAAAATTTCAATCTCAGATCAACTCAAATTGAACAACAGACAGTTATGCTTTTCAACATAATGTCTGTAGTTCAATAATCTTTATCTTTGATTAAAAAGTTTCATTAAATAAACAAGAAATAATAAAATAATAAAATAATAAGAATTAAATAGTTACAAGACTTATTCTCAAAACATATAATAATAATTGATTTATTTTTATAAAGTTTCAACTTATATAAATATAATCAAATTATTTTCAAACAAAACTCAAAGAAAACATAGTGTTCTGTGTTTGAATTCAATAAACAAGTGTGTAAGTTAACTGTAAATCAAATACTCAAAGAAAACATAGTGTTCTGTGTTTAAATTCAACAAAGCAAGTGCATAGCTTAACTGTTAATTAAATACTCAAAGAAAACATAGTGTTCTGTGTTCAAATGCAATAAAGCAAATGCGTAGTTCAACTGTAAATCAAATACTCAAAGAAAACATAGTATTCTGTGTTTAAATTCAACAAAGCAAACAATTATTAAACATTTTATTCATTCAATAAATGATCTCGTTCTTGTGCATAAAACTCAATGACATGATAAAAGAAAATGATGTTGAAATCATGTCTAGAATTTAATTACATTGCAGTGAGATAGTGCGTAGCTGAATAGAATGTTTGATCAATAAAGATAGCTATAACTAGAATATTAAGAATACAGAAGAAATTAAAGAGAGTTTTAAGCTGTATTTATAGTAAAGCAAAACAAAGAAAGTGAAGCAGATTTGCTTGAGTATCAAAAGCGCTAGAATAAAGTATCGAGACTGAGGTTTAATATGAGTCAAAATCTTTAAAGCTTATTGACTAGAAAACTTTATTTAATTTCAACACACTCATAACATTATTTTCTTCTCTTTAAAAGTCATGTTTTTATGACTTGTAATGTAGTTCATAGCATTGATGTAAAGTCTTGATGTCTGTCTTTCTATTAATCTTTCTATTGATTTAAATCAACTCATCAAATGTTTATTGTAGCAAACTCACTATGTGAAATAAAGTGATCATTGAAGCAGACTCACTAGTTGACTTGCTCATTGAAGAGATCAACTATTGACTTACTCTTGAAGCAGACTCACTAGTTGCATGTGAACGTGAAATAGATCAATTCACTGATAGATAGAGTGATGTGAGTAGGTAAATCATTGCATTGACAACGTTTTTGTAGCAAACTCATTAGATTGATCTTGATTTGAATCGAGTCAAATTAAATTTGATGATACAGATTGTTTTGACTCAACTGATTTACAAGCTTAAAAGAGAAAGAGAATTGAACAGATTGTTTTCACTCGTCTGCTTCATGAAAATGAGTTGATTCTCAAGCAATTCACGAAGATTCTTTATCGTTGATTCTATTAATTGAGTGAACTGTGTTTACTTAATGAGTGATAAATTCTCTAGCAATTCAAACAGTCTTGTCGTTGATTCTATTAACTTTCTGATGTCATTCTGTCTTTTGATTGTATTGATCATCAGATAAATGAATTTCTTTAAACTCGTTCTGTCTAGACGAGTATCTTGAATGAGTAATGAAATCAATATCGTGTGATAAACGAATTCTTAATATAATGTTGAAATCATGTCTAGAATCTAATTATACTGCAGCGAGATAGTGCGTAGCTGAATAGAATGTTTGATCAATAAAGATAGCTATAACTAGAATATTAAGAATACAGAAGAAATCAAAGAGAGTTTCAAGCTGTATCTATAGTAGAGCAAAACAAAGAGAATGAAGCAGATTTGCTCAAGTATTGAAAGCATTAAAATTAGAATTCAAGGCTGAAATTTAACATGAGTCAAAATCTCTAGAGCTTATTGACTAGAAAACTCTATTCAATTTCAACACACTCGTAACAAATGATTGCAATGATTGCATCTGTATCAAAGTATCTTGTCTTTTTCAACATCAACATATTATATTTTCTTTGATCAAAGCATTAAGTTGTATTAAAAGAAGAAAGAACATCAGATATATTAAACAAAGATAATGAATAATATGCAGCAAAAACAATAGAGAAAAGAATATCATTATACTTGCAATGATTGTTGTTTGTATCTCATGTTTGATAACATAATACAGTAGGTAAAAAACAAGTAAAACAGCAAGAATCTGTTGTCAATAAATGTTCTCTTCGAAGTTTTTTCAATGTAGAGAAATAGAAACTTACTTTCAATTGATGTTCAGAACAATTTTTTAAAGTATGATTGTTGTATGTTTTTGAATCAAGTGATAGCATGAAACAAAATGTACAAACATTTGTAAAATGATCAAGTATTTGAAAGAACTTTAATCTTTCAATCTCAACTGTTTATTGATTTGTTAGCACATCTTCTCTTATTGAATTACGTTCAACTTCTCTTGTTTGACATAAGTCACATAAAGCTTGAAAATCTTTCTGTTACGAAGCATGTCAAGATGAAATAAAGTCTAGTCAATAGATTCTAGAAATTTCGATATATGAACAAGAAACAATGATGTTTCAAATTGAAATATGCTGAAACATTTCATTTATTTGAGCTCTGACAAATCAACTACTTCGTCTCTTTGTTCACTCTACTATAGATACAGCTCAAAATCATCTTCTTTCTTCTGTATTCTTAGTTTTCTAGTTAAAGCTATCTTTATTGATCAAACATTTTATTCAGCTACACACTATCTCGTTGCAGTGTGATTAAATTCTAGACATGATCTCAACACTTTCTGATATTCAGTCATATGTTAATCATCGAGTTTTGCATTCAAAACTCTTCGTCGACATACTTTTTCTGCAAAATATGTCAGTTTAAAAGCTTTTTATGCTTCAGAATCTCATTTTGTAGAAAGAATTAAAGAAGAAGAAATGAAAACAATTGACTTAGCAAGTTGATTATCTCGATTGACTTGACCGCTTTTCTGAGCAAAGTCAATGATAGAATATGCACTTTAAAAGTGAATAACAGCTTGCACAGAACTATAATCAAAATCTGCGCTTAATACAGATGTGCAAACAAGAACTGTACTATTTTGTGAACGAAATTTCGTTATAACAGACTCTTTATCTTTAACATCTTGATGTAAAACTAGACAGTTCAAGAATTTACTGAGTTCATTTGTAAGCTTAATACTCATAACATATATCAAAACTCTGTCTTCTTTTGTATATTGATTTTTCTCTTCAATCAGAAAATCAAGCACTTCAGAGAATTGATTCTCAAGTAAAGAAAACGTCATACATTTGACTGAATATGCAATGTTATGTCGTGCAGTTAACGCTTGAAGAACAATGTTGTTTAATAAAAATAACATTTTGTTCATTTCTTGTAAGACAGAAACAGATAAAGTTGCAGAAAGAAAAATGAACTGTATAATAATAAGTTGTAGCTTTTTCAAACTATGCATTGAATGTTTATAGTTTGCAGCAGTCACAATTAAATGACATTCATCAAAAATGATTCTGTCAAGTTTGTTTTCTGCATGCAAAAACATCAAGAATAATTGAAAGCTTAATGATACTGCAGTTTCTATTGAAACAAGAACAAGTTTGTCAGCAAACTTTTTTTCTTCATATATTGAAGCAAAAATCTTCATTTCTTTTGCTTTTTGCAAAAAATCTGACTTCAAAGCAATCAAAGATACAATTATAATCGTAGTTTCAGCTGTACTTAATGAAGCAAGTAACAGATATAAGAAACTTTTATCGCTTGAAGTTGCAAGTATAACAGTCAAACATGAAGTTTTCTGCAAGATAAGCTTCAAAGCTTCTTTCTGTTCTTCTGATTTAAACATTGCAAAATCATCTTGAAGAAATTCTCTCAACAATGCAAGTAAATAATCAGAAGAAACATTGTTATTTGAAGACAAAGCTTGCTGTAAATTTGATAGCTTAACTGACTTTCTTGACTGACTTTCTGCTTCATAATTTGATGAAGAAAGTGCATGTTTATGTGATTGTTGAAGAGAAATTGTGCTTGTATGCTGATTAATTGAAAAAGAAGATAAAGAAATCTTGTGCAAGTCAAAGAAAGTGTTACGAGTGTATTGAGATTGAATAGAATTTTCTAGTCAATAAACTCTAGAGATTTTGACTCATGTTAAACCTCAGTCTCAATACTCTATTCTAACGCTTTTGATACTTGAGTAAATCTGCTTCGCTCTCTTTGTTTTGTTCTACTATAGATACAGCTCAAAACTCTCTTTGATTTCTTCTGTATTCTTAATATTCTAGTTATAGCTATCTTTATTGATCAAACATTCTATTCAGCTACGCACTATCTTGCTGCAGTATGATTAGATTCTAGGCATGATCTCAACAGAAAGTGTGATAACATAAACTGAATGAAAGAAATTGCTGTTACTTATCTGTTTGAATATTCTGAATTGCATTCATCTGATGAGCATACTGCGATTCAGCTGTTTTTCGAGAATGATGCATATTTGCTGCAGCGATGTCAGCATCAAACATTTGTAAAGATGACTTATCAAGATTATTTTCTTCGTCAATGAAAAGTTCTTCACATATGCTGTATTTGACAAACGCAAGAATCAAATGTTGATACTTTGATACAGTTAATCATTGCTGAATAAACTGTAAGCTGCAGCTTCGCATTAATAAAGAAAGCTGTCGTGTATTAAAAGCAATATTTTTATGTTTGAAAAATAATGCAGAATGAGTGACTGTTTGATTAAAGCACTCAACTTCAATGAAATGTTTAAACGACAAAACAAGTACAATATATAAAGCAGTAATATGAGAAACAGCAGCACAAAGATATTTAACTGCAAATGCTTCTTGCTCAGTTGAATGAAAATTCTTTGTATATCATAGTTTTAACATGAATAAACATGCAGATTTATCAAATAACAAAGTTCTTTGTGCAGAAGTAATTGAGTTGCAGTACGTTAATGTGCTTAATTCTGTTGCTCAAGCAGAAACACTTGCAGTAAAATGCATTAACAGTTGAAGATGTAATAGAAATTGCTTCAAACTTTCTATATAGTTTGAAACTGATTTAGTTTTAAACATCAACTTATTTCTCTTCATAAAAAACATTTGTTCTCTCAGAGTTCTGTTTGCAAGTACTTTCTTCTGCAAATATGAAGAGAAATGTGAAATAGTTGTATTATGAGAAAAGAAATAAGTGTATGCTGTGTTATCTGCAAGATTTTCTGTTGCTGCAAAAGCAGATAAAGTCAAAGCAGAAAAGTCTGTCACGTCTGCATTAAACAACAGCTTTGAAAACAATATTTCATGTGTTTTCAAAGTCAACTGTTTGAACAAATCTTTCATGTCAAACAAAGAAACAGTAATATCTTTACAAGAAATCAATTGATTGTTATGAACAATGATTTAATTTAATGCAGAACTGCTGTTCTTGTTGACTTTAAAAGCATATGCTCGCAGATTAAGAATTTCTGCAAGTGCAGTAACAGCTGTGTTATGAAAGAAAGTATTCATAAAGAGTGACAGTTCTGTTAAAAAACTGCAGTTTATTTGTTCATTTCTTTTCTGCAAATATTGTTGTGTACAATGCTCAAAAGTAAGCAACTGTGCACAGTATATAAATGCAGAATAAGATTGAGATATTTGTGTAGAATTTTTTAAAAATTTCGTGCAAACATTAACAGAATAACAAGCGAAGAAACTGTTAATACAGCTGTCAAACTTGTTAAATTCAATGTTTTGTTACAGTAATGAAATGAAGAGTTCAAGAAGTAAAGACTGTGCTTTGTTTAACTTATAAGACAGAAGTTTTTTATCAAAGTTTATGTTTGAATTATCATTTGATGAATCAAACTCTGAACTTGAAGAATCATTCTTTCTTCTTTCTGTAACAGTTGTTTCTTCATCATTTGACTCAGATTCATCTGTATCAGAAAAAGAAGAATCAAATACATCATTGAATGAAGAACTTGATTTTGTTGAAGAAGAATCAGAAGCAGAAGAAGATGAAGATGAATGCAAAACTTGCTTTCATTTCTGTTGTCGTTTATTCTTCTTCTTCTTTGTTTCTTCTTCAACAAAAAGAATATCAACTTCGTCAAATTCAACAAATTCATGCAAATCATTAATTAAAGCTTGACTTTTGTCAGATAAATGAAACAACTTTTTCAAAGATCTTTTTTCATCTTTTAAAGATGCAAGTTTAATTGCAGATGTAAAAATCAGTTCTTTATTTGTAACTGAAGCAGTTCTGAATAAAAAACAAAAGAATTGAGTAAAATCTTTTGCATATTTATCAATAGTAAATAAATTCTGCGTAGCTTTGAAACTCTTGATTCAAATGTTATTTAATTCAAAACTATTCAACACATTAAGATGCTGTCTTGACATGTATTGAACTTTTGAAAGACTTGTTTGAAAAAGTTGTTTGATTTGTAAAGAAAGTGCAAAAAGAATGTGTTCAGATGTTTTATCTGCTGACTGCACAAAAGTATTCACAAAAGAATAATTTCTTCTGTTCAAGAAATTCAAATATTAAGTTTGAATTTGAAAAGCAGAGAGTTTTTCTCAAGTATGTTTCAAATCAATGATCTCAGATTTTGCTTGAATTTTCTCAACTTTCTTCTCATAAGAAGACAGAAGAGTTGAAACAACAAGATCAGATTGTAAATCATTATTATTATCAAATTCAATACTTTGAATATCTGATGTAATGTTTGAAATAACTAAGTTTGAATGTGCTTATACTTGAAAGAAAAATCGATTCTTAAATAAAGATTGTGCAGTAATAAATGAAGTGACAGTATGTTTAAAATCACTTGCGTGATCATGTGCATAATGTCTTTTCATATTCTTCATGTTTAACAAAACTTGTTTGCATATATTGCAAGAAAATGCATTATTATGTATAACAAGCTCTGAAAAATCAGAAACTATTGTCAAAAATTGTTGAATTAATGATAGTGTATGTGAAGCAATGAATAATTGCAAAGAAGAAATTTGTGATAAAAGCTTTTGCTGTTTTTCTTTTTCTGATTGATGTTGTTACGATTCTAGCTACGCATCTTCGTTGATGACTATGTTGATGACTATGTTGATGACTATTCTGAGAACTATCGTTGATTGCTCATCGCTAGAGCATAGACTTGTTTCAAAGTCAACTCTATTCAGAGTTAGCTTATGTTCTTCTGAGTCATATAGATAGTTGATTCTTTTCTTCTAGATACTTTTCTTTCTTAGCATTTATATACTCATTACATTACACTCATATGACTCGCTCTATGCTGATTTCTAACATTATATAAATGCTTCTTCGTTACAGACGAAGTGAAATAATCTGCATCAATTTCTTTAAGTGCTTCTGCTAGTAGTTCTTCAACTCTCTATCGACTTTGATCTAGTGACTTGCATTCATGCAGCAGCACTCATCTTTCTTTTCTCATGAGCTGATTCAACGAGAATAAACAAAAGATTCAAACTTGTGCGCTGATCAATGAGTATAAACAAACGATCGAAATCATTTGACTAGATCAAAGATCAGCGAATTAATCATTCATTCAGATTCGCAAGAAATTCTTCGAATTTGTTGAGCAATCAAAGAGATCAGTCTAGAACTGCGTGAAGTCTCTATCTTGATGAGCAAATCTCAACAGTGAGTCTGCTTCAATGATACTCATCGTCAATGCAATGACTCATCTACTCTCATCATTCTATCTATCAGTGAATCTGATCAAATGTTCACATGCAACTAGTGAGTCTGCTTCAATGACATGATCATCTTTGATAACAAGCAAATCTATGAGCTTGTTTGTATATTGAATCTCAACAAACTCATGAGCTTGTTTCTATATCAAAATTTCTCAGTGAGTCTGCTACAATGACAAGTCGATGATTGATCTCTTCAATGAGTAAGTCGATCAGTGAGTTTGCTTCAATGACACTGTCAATGCGATGATTTATTCGCTCTCATCATTCTACTCATCAGTGAATTGATTCGTCTACTCGTTCATGTGCAACTAGTGAGTCTGCTACAATGATACTTCGTCAATGCAATGATTTATCTTCTCATCATTCTATCTATCAGTGAATCGATCTGTTGACTCGTTCATGTGCAACTAGTGAGTCTGCTTCAATGACACTTCTACCTTGCATAGTGAGTTTGCTACAATAGACATTTCAATTCTACACAAGACTAAGAAAATACATTCATGTGAACATGAATTGTTGAAGAAAAGAAGTAATGTTACGATTCTAGCTACGCATCTTCGTTGATGACTATGTTGATGACTATGTTGATGACTATTCTGAGAACTATCGTCGATCGCTCGTCGTTAAAGCATAGACTTGTTTCGAAGTCAACTTTATTCAGAGTTAGCTTATGTTCTTCTAAGTCATATAGATAGTCGATTCTTCTTTTCTAGATACTTTTCTTTCTTAGCATTTATATACTCGTTACATTACACTCATATGACTCGCTCTATGCTGATTTCTAACAGATGTGAATAATGAAACTTGATATGAGAAGAAAACATGTCAGAAAATAAAGCAATATGACATTCTGAACAAAGTAATAAAGAAAACTTAGAATAATATGATAGAAAAGAGAAAGAAATACACTCAGCTGCGTTCTGTGTATATGATGTTGAGTTACTATTCAATAAATTAATATATAATGCTTTATTATTGCATGTATTATATTTACTTACTGTGATGCAGATTTTGCACGTCGACTTCGATCAATTGCTGCGTCGTTGATGAGCTCGTTATGTACAGACATGTTGAATCATGTACATAAGACGTAGCGTTGTAAATTTGATCTCAATTGATATATGTAGCTTTGATAATCAAACACAAGTAATATGAATGTTGTAACAACGTTGTTGAGTGCGTTGTATGTAGCTTGTCAATGATGTTCTGACGTTGAACAAGACATGAAGTTGAAAGAAAGATGAAGCAAATTTACTAAAGTAGCGCTGAACTAAGAGCTTGCGCAG
>JAABUK010012312.1_pt1 | contig 10917 bp, 15 predicted proteins | sample 5559141 | NCBI WGS metagenome assembly JAABUK01 (sample SAMN10711869, study PRJNA513367) | rock metagenome | isolation source: Antarctica rocks | place: Antarctica: Victoria Land, Pudding Butte nord | collected 2016-01-03
CACAGCTGTGCTGTTTTGCCACAAACCTGGGGCCTTCCAGGGTATCCTTCCCCATGCCGTTCGAGCCCAGCACAACTCACAAGTACAGCCTGTGCTTTCACCTCTGTTTCGCTGTGACAGTAGCTTTCGCTTTGACAACCCCTAGTTAGCGCTGTGATTGCTGTGCGCGGCGGTCAACCCCCACACGCATTGTTGTATCCATCGTTGACCCGTCCTGAGTCGCAGCATCGAAAAGTTCGGCAGCTGTGTGCTCTACGATGGTCTTAAACAGACCTGCTTCAGACTCTGGACACCACTTTTGACGAGAGCTGTACACCGAACTAAATGTTCAAGGCTTTCGACCATAAATTTAAAGCACCACGAAATTGCAGTACTGCTAAGTAGTGGTGTTGTAACGAAGGAGGTGCCAGCACTGTGACGCCAGGCGCTCTTTACTAACACAGATTGTCTTTGTGCGAATGTGGCTTGCATCAATTGAGATGAATGCCTGACACAATGGGTTGGTCAGCAGCCAGAGAAGCTGCTACTGAAGATATCATCAATGAAGCCAGATTGCTGTTGCTTGCAATGTTTGTGTCAGTGTACATGCGCTTGTGTGACAGCATGTGCTGTTGTACTTGTCTGTGTATGGTATCTCACTGAATGTAGGCAGAGTGCACAAGTACAGTGTGTAGGTCAGAATACTGCTAGATTTGCAGACCAGGGGCAGCTGCAGGTCAGATAACCTTAGGTACAGGGTAGCCAGTGCAGCAGCCAGCTTTTAGCCTGGTTTTGCCTGTTTCAGCCAAGCTCTAGATAAATCTGATGAGACTTTCAGCCTCAGTCAGGTCCTATCTGATATACACAATGCCTGACAAACACCAGAAGTGGACCTGCAGCTGTGTTCGGGCTTATACATACCTGGTAGTTCATGGCTGGCCGGGCAGGTCGCAGGCTGTCAACCCTGACCATGCACTTGCTGAAGTAATTACCGGCTGATCACTCAAGCAGCATTTGCAATCAGCCTGTGACAGCCTGCAAGGTGAAAAGGTCAGGGAGCAGGCTGCATACCCGTACTACTGTAGCAATGTTGACAGCATGCTCCACAAGTAAAGAGACCTGACTGCTGGGGCTACTGTGCAAGACAAGATCAGAGGATGCTTGTTGCATGCTCTGCAGTCCTGAGAACATCAGCGATCTACAAAAACGGCCCATTGCTGTCAAGTTCAATGTAGACTGTCCTAGTTTGCATAGTTGGCTGCTCAGAGTAAAACATCATACTAGGCAGTCATGCATGTGGGCTGCCCAGTTGGTGCTGCTGCCTGTCTTCCACAAGTTTTGCCTCTGTCACAGCTGATTGTGTAGACTCAGCGCAAGAAGGATAATCTGTGTGCTGCAGGTTCCACGTGCCCTCCAGAAACCTATAGGTCGAAGGGCGGTTGTTTGCCTCCAGGTAGTGCCGGCTTCCCACCGGGTACCAGGTCCAGAACCTCCGCCTGTAGTAGTTTGCTATGTCCACAGGCTCCACCCGCATCCGATAATCATGACCTTTTGGCAGCCAAGTGCCGTCTCTGCTAAAGAAGTCAGATGGAAGATGGCCATTTTTGAACATCATAATGGTATGCTGCCAAAAGTCTCGCAGCAATCTGCAGCAAAGGCTCAATTTGAGTGAGTGGTAAATGCTAGGCTGCGCTGTAGGCAAGTCGGACAGGCACAGCGTGCACAGGCTTACCCACGCAGGCGCTCAATATCATTAGCAACTGCAAGTTCTGCATCATTTAGTGACTCTGGCTGCAGGTCAGCTTTTCTGTATATGTCCAGAGCATTGCTTTTGCTCAGGAGCGCAATCATCTGCGACATCTGCAAACTTGCGCTCTGAAACGCTGTAGCCCTGTCATTCATATTCTGCAGCTGTTCCTGCTGGCTCACTTCACTTGAAGAAGTCTGTCCTGGGTCATGACCAGGTGCTGACCGCAAAGGCAGTTGCTCAGGTCTCCTACAACAACCCACATCATTGTTAGACAGCATCACACAGCAGACTACAGACAGAGAGAGATGACGTAGGTTGAGACTGTCCGTAAAGCTTGAACTCAGGTACACAAGCTTGCCCTATCAGCCAAAAGCAGCATTTGGGCACAAGGCTGCATACCTGCCTATCTTGTTGATGGCGTCCAGCAGGCGTTGTGTCTGATCTTCTGTTGATGATTTCACGTCATGGCTGATCTGATAGTTTAGTTTGAGAAGATCCTGCATGACCACAATACTGGAAGTCAGCCCGTTGGGTAGACCAGCACTGTTCATAGACGCGAGTTAGCAAGGTTCAGAGGTGAAAAATCAGCCTTGTTCAGAGCTGCAAACAGCGTTGGGCGAGAGATGCAAACGGATCTGTCATGTAGCCTGTATCATGACAGATTGAGGGTGCCTGTTGTGTTGCTCTTGTTGCGGCTTTCACAGCGTGTATACATTGTGTGCAATTGAGTGCAGACCTGAAGCAACTTGACATAACCAAACTCGATCACATTACGGGCATCTGGGAAGAACGCAGAAGCTTGCTTCCATGCTGGGCTGGCCAAATCAATATGTTGCACCGCTGCCATATATCGTTTCATGGAGTGCTCTCGCAACACATCTGCGCCGGTGTGGAAGGGTGCAGCGCTAGCCTGCATGGTGAGGACCAGCAGCTGCAGCACTGCTTCAGGCTCCTCAAAACGGACAGACTTACTGCTAGTGCACATCACATATTCTCCAAACGGCCTGCAGACCAGACAAGCAATGTGTGCACCCTGTTTAACAATGAGCTGTGTAGCAATGTCGAAGCAGACATGGCATAGGGAAATCAGCAGATAACGTCTGTGAAAGTAACATCCAACACACAAGCTTGCAGCCGCATAAACTGCAATATGCATGGACAGAAATGCATCCAAATGAGGTGCTGTAGCAAGTTGCAGAGGCATGCAGGTATGCGTCAAAAATGAATTACAATCATCACAACAACAACAACAACAACAACAACAACAACAACAACAACAACAACAACAACAACAACAACAACGACAACGACGAAATTGAGCAACAGTGTTACTTTTACCGCTTTCCAGCTCATGATGAGCTGGGTACATGCAGAGCAAATTCTGTGTCCCTGGAGCAATACGTAAGAGGAGCAATTGCAGCGCTGACATGCTAATGAGGTGCAGATGCACACACGCAAGACACAAGGCAACATACAGCAGTTGGCCAGTCACCTGTAGTTGCTTGCACCTGCTGCAGTAAAGCCTGTCATGACTTTGCTCAGGGAATTCGCTCCAGCCAGCGCCTTGCAGCTGAAGCTTGAGACCTGCATGAAGCACATCTGCATGAACGCTGCTCTTGTTGTCCTCCTGGTAGCTCACTGTTTGTTTGATGAATGCTCTCATCTGGGCAGAAGGTAGCTGATAGACCAATGCCAATACAGTGTGTGCACATACATTTGCTGTAGCACTTGCAGCTCTTTGTAGAGGCGATCTCTTGAGGGCACAGCAAATGTGACACCGACTACAAAGAAGATTCACGTGCCATCACATGTACTCAGCAGGTATGTGGCTAGCAGGTGTGTCACTGCAGAACAACCACACATCAGCCATCATTGAGGCATCTTTCAGTGTGTCAGATCAAGCCGATTAATGAAAGCAGTTGGACTGGCATCATTGCACCATACTCTGAGAAGCAAAGCCATGTGTTATATGTCTTTGCTTGAAAGACACAAGCTTGCTCTGCACCTGGCGCTTCATCTTACGCCAAGCAAGTCTCACGCCAAGTTGCTTCCTTCCAACCAGAACTTGCTGTCCTGGCTCTTCTTTTTCACGCTCAGCTGCTGCCTCCTCCTCTTCTTCCCTCTGTTGCTGTGCCAATGCTTCTCTTTCTCCTAGTGCCTGTGTTAGGGCTTCCACATCAAGCATTGCCTCCTGACTGTCAGCACCGCTAAAGGCTGCCTTTAACAGATTGCCAACACCTGCAAGTACCTCAACGCCTCATGCCTTCAAGGCAAGTCATAAGTACAAGCCTTGAACCAAACAACAGTGCATGATGCACCATCTGACATGTGGATAGCTGTGCAGCTCATCCAGCCCTGTCAGGAGCGATTCACGTGTCGCAGGATATCACACAGTTCAGACCCACATCATATGTCAACTCACATTCTGTTTACTGCTCGATATGGTCACAATGCTCATTGCAATCTTGTCAGCCGCTGTGCACAGTCAGATGGACTGCTATGGCAAGTATTCTCAACAGGCTCAACCCAGTTTGCACATGCTGACATTGTACCTTTGAGCTTAGCAAGAAGGATCCTTGCAACTATGTCATGCCGACTCACAGTATGCAGGAAATCTTTGCGCCATTCTCGGCTCTCAATGAAGTTCTGCAGCTGTGCGTCACCCAGCATCGGGGTCCCAAAGGTGATGCACAGCACTTTGGCCTGTTTTGTAGACAAAGTGGAGTCATCCTGCTGCCTGCGTGCATCAACAAATCACTTGTTTGGTGTATGCAGCAAGCTTCAAAGGTGATTGAGATGCTTGCTTACACTTCAGAACCGACAAGAAGGACTGAGTTTGCAAGTTAGCAATATAAGGGACTGCAATTCTGCATTAAAGTACATGAGCTTTTGTCAGAGCATATGTCTTGCATAGCAGCGACATGCACATGCAGCCACACAGTGTTATGACGAGCATGAACGGCTCTTGCACAGGCTGCAAATTATGTGGATGGTCAAGCACTTAGCCCTGGAGGTCAGGTGAACAATGGTGAAGGCCTAACGCTGTGCACAACACCCCTAAAAGCGTTTGCACATGATTGCCATCACTGGTGGAGACAGCAAGCTTATTTACCTAGACTTGCAACTGATAGCAGCCAATGAGGCAAGAGCTCCTCCCAAAGAGTGACCTGTGAACAAAACATACTCACAAGTCTCCAGTGCTTCTCGCAGATCATGAGTGTAGGTGCTGCTGCTGGCAATGCTCTCAAAACGTTTCAAAAATCCAGAATGAACCTTGCAAGCTGACACCTGCAGTTGACACTCAAATACTTTCTCTGGGCTCTTGGCAGTGAATACAGCATTGTGATTTGCATGCTAGAAGTCCGATCACTCCAACCTGAAACAACCCAGAACCTTCCAGAGGAGCGGTCGCCCATTCCGCGTCTGTCATCCAGTCGTTTGGATCTTGTGCACGGGTGCCAGGAAATGCAAATACACCAGTGCCATTCACTTTGTGGAACGTATAGGGCTTTCCGGTGCCAGCAAGATAGCTTTGATGAGCTGAGTTGCAAGCGGTGAGCAAGCGAGCGTTGATCATCTTATCGGGAACAATGCTGGCACAGCAGCCTACGCGGTGCACATGCAAAGTGTTTCTACGCGGTGAGACGCTGTGGCCAACATACTTCCGATAGACTTTAGTAATGCATGGCAAGCTGAACGTCTGCCAAGTGTCTTGCAGTACAGTACAGTGCGGCAGTGACTTGCAAGGGGAGAGGATCAGCATACGCTAATTTTAGCATCGCTAACGCAATACGTTTTGGGATGCTGCAGCAGGGAAACGACTAAAATGTCGCCCGGAAACCTCAGATGCTTTAGCAGCAGCTTCTTAGCTAAGTCTGTCAGCCAGATCAGTAATGTGTGTATCTGTGTTCAAACATCTTGCAAGTAGCATGTGCATCTGCCAGGTGGTGTGTGCAGGACAATTTGTACATCCAGCTGCAGCATGCTGTGAAGGGCTATGTCCAGTTTGTGCCGCCACCAGGTGTTCCCATGTTCAAAATTTCCGTCAGAAACCTAGCTGTGACTTCAGGATCATAAGATGCATGCATGCATGTAGAGTAAAAAAGGAAGACAGTGTGGGGGCTAGGCCCCAAAATATGTTTGTACACTTGTTCCTGATGGCACAATATGCCGGACAATCAAATAAAATCTTGATCCTCTGCTGAACCAGAAGAGCAGAAAACACAACGACGTTGTTCCCTAGGCATCTGCTGTGCCACAGGCAAAAGCCTGCCAGTATCTACATGAAGACCATGACATCCACATCTAAATTTGCTGATGAGTACTGTGCAGCATAAGAAGCCTCAGAGACCGCTGTGTACGAAGTGCTTCCGGAAAGTCATAGTCTTGGAAAACACGAGCAAGGCAATCAAGACCAGAATATTGCCGATACACCCGTTGCACATGCGCCAACAAGCACGCCACCCAATACACAGAAGATCATGAAGATGTTGTTGGGAACAAACTGACAGAAATTGTGACTGTACTTCTTATTGCCTGGTTATGTCACAGAGTAATGAGCCAATACAACGAAAACAAATCATTGCCGGGCATCAACAGAGAGCAAATGAATGCTCAATACTGCTAGCCTGCAACGTTTCACAATGTACATCTGATGGCTGAAGTATGCAGATCTGCACTGTGAGGATGTAACCAATGTGAAGTCATGTTTGCATCAAGAATGGTCAAAGTGACCAGGGCTCATTCTGCACGCCTAAGCTGGGCGATCTGCAGTGTCTCAAGAAACATTGACATGCACTTCTTGCTTGACCCCCAGCCCCTGCAATGGCTATGTGAAGCTACCTACGCATGAGCAAGAGACAGTGTTATGTAGAACCACATGTCTCATGGTTGTGGCGGGCTTGCATACAGTCCCCTTCTGTGTGGACCCAGCAGCAGATCATCCAGGGTTCCTTGTTCTTGCTCGCTGAGCAAAGAATACGATTCAGAAGCTTTGAAATCATGGCACTGCTTCTCCATGTTGTCCTTGGGCACCACATGCCCAGGAGTGTAGTTTCCCAACAATGCTGTTCTTGGCAGCTTTGAGACGTTCTTGGTCTGCCGATGCCTGCACACATGCAAAGCTACCTGTCACGTCTACACAATTTGCTCTCTGACAGAGAGCCCTGGCTATCAGGACGATCTCCACAAGATGTAACTCACAAGCTGGCCCATCCTCTTCGTCTTCAAAAATATTTCAATATCTACAATGATATAAAAAACGCTTTCCAGCTCATGATGAGCTAGGTACGTGCGGGACAAGTCTTGTCTTTCCAAAGCAGTCTGTGTTGCGCATCTCTATAAGGAACACGGCTAAAGGGCTGATGTGTTGCTTCACAACAGCCCATGTTCCTGCAGAATACAGCAGCACTGACATGATGATGCATTGAAGGAACTGCATTTTAATGGGTGAAAGCCCTTCGAAATGCAATTCTTCCAGTGCATCATCGAGTCAGTGATGCTGTATTGTGGAGAAGCATGGGCTGTTGTTAAGCAACGCATCAGCCATTTGGCTGTCTTTCAAATTAAATGCTTGCGACGCAAAAGTGTTCCATTGCACATTGTGAACGGCACATTGTGAATGGCATATGTTGTGCTTTGGCAAAAGGAGCTGGCAGGTGCCATGGTACATGCACTCATCAAATGATTCACTGGTCAGCACTACCAAGTAAATTTGGTTTGCATCAGGGGAGTCAACAGGTAGTGATTGAGTGTGGGCGATTCACAACAATGCACAATGGTATACCTGACACTGTGGCCAGGCTGAAGGCAAACATAAGAAGGTATCATAACCTGAGCTCAGACACTGCTCACGACGCTGTCTAGTAAAAGCTGTGCACACCCAGGCGAGAAGAGGAGAATGCCGTTTCAACACAAAACACTCTGGGAATCGATATACAACAATGCTTTTAGCCAGGACAGGAGAAAGACAGAGTGCCTGGTTTCAGTTGCGGACGACGTACCACCATGCACTATGTGCTACAAGCACGGAGCCTGCTGGGGCTGTTAAGGTCATGCTGCCTGGAAAGGTGCCCTCCATGTCATCCTCAATGCCCTCGGGTTTTTGTATGTGAGAGTTGGGCATGAACATGGTGCCCCCATTGTCTTGTCTGAACTCATCTAGGCAGATCAGCACCTGCACATTGGATTGGCACCATGCAGCGTGTTGGCAGCTCATTGGTGTGGGTCATAGAGAGCACTGGAGCAATAGATTGCACGATGAAAAGCTGGTCCAGCCTGTCATGTGCATTGCGTGATTGTCAAGACTGACGAAGTAGTAGGCCTTGGGATGCACAAGACAGACAGCTCTAAAGAGACAGGGCTTGTCCTACACATACCTAAATCAGCCTGAGCTGAAAAGGCATTACTGTTGTTATTATAGTTACGTGCATGTGGTGACCTACAGCACACGCTAAGACACAGTTCAGAGTCACTCATGACATTTGTTCTGGCAGGTGTGGAGCACAACCTTGCAGACAATTTGCCAGCCTTGCTTGCCTGTTTCTACCCCTTCAATGCTAGCTGATGAAGACCTGGACATTAACTTGACTGCGGGCAAGGCTGTAACACAAGTTGTGAGACGATGGTCTTGTTGCCTTGTCTGTACAAACTAGCTGGTCACTCTGCACAGGCATGCATAGCCAACACACACAGATCACTTCTGTGATATCGGGCCGGCCAGGGAACTTTGTATGTATTAGCCCACCTGACAGCCTAGAGGAAATTCTGGTGGTGGCCAAGGTTGGTCAATATCATGGTAGGGGTAGTCTGGGTGCCACCCCAGGCCTGACCCCAGGCTGCCATCTGCATCAAGCCCTCTTGAAGTGAGCCAGCTGCTGGGGTCAGGCCAAAGATGGCATGACTAGGCTTGTCCACTACCGAGATGCTGATGCCGCACGATGAGCATGAACCTTTGCCGATGTTATTGCTGTCTGCATAAGACTTGACATCCAGCCAGGTTGTGTTGCAGCGTGATATGAATGCAAGACAGCAAGCAGACCTTGAGGCAATAAGGTGTTGCTGCTGAATGTGGCGAGTCTACATTTGGACCCCAAGTATCTGTGCAGAACCTGCAGCAATATTGGATGACATACTAGCTGGGCCATGAGCTGGCCACCAGCTGGTATGAGCTCAGCAACGCGGTGCTGAATGTTGTTCCTGGATCCTACTCCTGCTCCTTCGAGATCTGCATGTCATTGCGATGGTGCTGAGAATCACTGAAGGTGCTTGCCACTGCACTTGTCCCAAGAACAGGGTTGGACAGATATGTAGTGATGCCTCAAATGCTGTTGGAATTTGGGCACTCACTGTAAACATGCTGTTTGGCGGCTTGTGCGTCATTTGGGGTCAGTAATTGAAACACAGCATAGCCATGCTGCTTAAGGTTTTGCACATGCGTGTCAGCTTCTGCTGTCATGACGGGCTGACTTTGCGCGGGGACGCCTATGCGCGAATGATGTTATGTAAGATGGGCGGATGTCAATGACGCCCACATGTCGTGGACAATGCTTCCAGTCAGCAAACGATTTTGATCAAGCAAGTTCTGGCTGATCTGTATTGCAGCTTGGGTAACCAACCAGCTCGACAAGTTCAGGAAGAAGCAACAACAGCCTCAGCTTCCTACTAATTCCCACGGACGAGCTTCGGCACAGGCATGAACTAGAGCAGCCTCCGCTTGGCCGATCATGTTGGCTCATGAGCTACCGAGTGCCTTTTGAAGTCGGTGTGTGCAGATTCCCTATCAACTCTACCTTGCAGCCGTGTTCCGGGACACCGTTTCGGAAAGGTTTCGAGGGACATCATGTGCAGCGCAAGCTTGGATTGACTCCACTACAGTTGACATCGCTGTGCAGCTCAACATTCGGCTTGTTGCGTGAAGCTGGATCGATACCATCACTTTGTTGGTCAACTCTGACGTCGTGCGGCGTCGTCACTGTCTGGCAGTCCCTGGCAGTGGCTTCTATGCGTGTGTCGGTTGTTCACATTGCGCAACTTGACCTTGACGTCTAAACTGTTCCGTGATGACCACCGCTGCTGTGGATGTGTTGGGGTTTCTGCCTGGCCCTGTTAGCAAAAACAACGCTGGGGCAGCAGATCTCTTGGCTGGAGAGCTATTTGCCTATGCGGTGTCATCTGGCGTGGCAGTCGTGGATGTAGGCATTGTGATGTATGCTGCAAAGATAGGCAAGTGCATGTTTGTTCACAGATCTTCTTGCTTGGGTCTTCAGGTGCACCGGATGCAGCTCACGTGTGTGCTGCATGGAGGACACAAGAGCGCATCCACAACAGCAGTCAGCTGGTGCGCCATGGCAAATGTGTAAAAGCAACATGGCAGGTTTGAGCTGCAAAAGCAACAGTCGTCGTCATTGCTTTGGTTGACTTGCAGGGCACCTGAGTGCTTTTCAAGGGATGCCGCCACATCATCTCTCAGGTGTGAGGCACCTGCGCAAGGATGCCTGTACTGCAGCAATGTGAAGCTTGACAAGCAGATGACATGCAACAGTCACAGCTTCGTCCACATGCATTTGGCTGTTTTGTATCCCTATGTGAAGCAACAAGCATCAACAGCTTGCAGCACCCATGCAACCTCATCTCAATGTGCAAAACCCACTCACGACCTGCAGACTGGCCTCTGGGGATAATGAGGGGCGTGTGATGGTTTGGGATGTGAGCTCTGCCACAGTCATAGCAAGTTTAGAGGATCCCCTAGCAGCTGCCCAGTCCCCAGGGCCTGTGGCAAGGAAGACTGAACCAGGCAAGGGTGGGGCTGTGCGCGGTCTGGCCTGGATCATGAGCAACCCATGTGTGCTGGGCATTGTCATGACAAGTGGAATGTTCCTGGTCTGGGACATGCAAGGTATGTTGAGACGGTCTTACTATGGATGCTGCACAGCGATATCCCACATCAACTAGGCTCTGACACTTGTACACACGGGCAGCTCATGTGCCTTTGCAAGTTGAATGCACATCTACTTGCGTCTTCTGCCTTCATATCTACAGACAATGGTCTAGCTATTCTTGATGCAATGATTGCATCACAGCTTGGTGCTGGCCACAAGCATAGTCAACCGCCTACACAGAGCGTCTGCACCTACTTCCACCCTGCTGAGGCAGCGTCGACAAGCTTCACACGCTTGACCCATGCAGAC
>JAABUK010012313.1_pt1 | contig 10916 bp, 14 predicted proteins | sample 5559141 | NCBI WGS metagenome assembly JAABUK01 (sample SAMN10711869, study PRJNA513367) | rock metagenome | isolation source: Antarctica rocks | place: Antarctica: Victoria Land, Pudding Butte nord | collected 2016-01-03
TTCAACAGCCACATGAAGCTTGTTGCTGAGCCATCTGATTCAGCAGCGGCTTTCCCAAATGTAGCAGGGGGACAGGGGTCTGTCCATGCACCTCCCCCTAGCCCCCTGGGCAAGTAAGACCCAACAGACACCACAGGAGATGACCATTGCCCCCAAATCAGACAACTAAGTTGACCATCGACAATCCCTCTATATGAGACATTCACAAGAGGGCAGCAGCAGATTAAACAGAACCACACAGAGTGCTTGCTCGCTTTCATGGCGCACTTTCTCAATGCAAAGAAGCGGTGGTGCACAGAGGACATGGCACACTTAACAACAAATACATCTTGCAAAGCTGAAGCACACTATCGTGTCATCATTTCAATGGCACATCTTTTTGCTGTGTAGGCACAGAAGAGCAGACTGGCCTAGAAGCCTTACCAGCGCCCACAGATGGCAATGCCCCTGCAACTGCTGCAGCAGCTTCTGATGCAGCTCCCTCAGAACCTGGCGTTGATGTTGCTGCTACCTCACCGATGCCGGCTACAGTTACACTGTTGGCTTCTGAGATTTCAGATGCAGAAGATGAAGAAGGGAGTCTGGCTCGTGGGGATGACAGCAGCGTCGAATATGCAGCAGACCTGAATGAGTCGCCAGATGATGATGAAGCCACTCTCGAAGAAGAAGAGGTATGCAGACCATAGCTAGGCATTGAGTGTCGTTGTTTGACATTTTAGTCTACTGGTCAAATGGTCATGTTTGGCCCCAACCATCTTAAAAATCCGACAGATTCGTAATGCACCTGGGGCACCTTTTGGCAACTTTTTGCTGCTGTGCATATTTAGTGTGTCACTGCCTGGGCTAAGACAAAGGTTGACTGGCATTTGCCTTAGCCCAGGCAGTGACACACTAAACTGCTGGCAACCAGCAGTGCAGATTGCCTGTCACCTGGCTCGCCAGTCATATGTCACTGTACATTGCGCCACTGTAGCACAGATGCAAAGGCTTGCTCTGCCTAGCCATGCATGGATGCTGTTGTGATCAGCTGTGACTGATCCAACAGGTCTTGAGTAAAGCAGAAGGTGGCACCAAGAATGAGCTACATTCCTTGGAGGCTGAAGCAGACATGCCCTTGGAGCAATTACTGGCCCAGTATGGGTATGTCATGGGCGGAGGCCAAGGCACTGGTCCTGATGACCACGACGATGGGGATGCACCTGAAAGCTCCAGCAGAGGACAGAAAGCAAAGGCGACCGATCCAACTGGATCAGCTGAACGACCAACCAAACGACAAAGGACTTCTAAAGGCGATGCGCGCCCAAGCAACCCTGCAGAGGGACTCTCAGAGGCACAGCCAGCTGCAGCTCAGGACTCTGCTGCTCACGACTCAGGATCTCAGGCCTCAGATGAGCCTGAGTCTGAGTCTGATCAGAGCAGCGCTGACTTGCGAGACTTGCTTGACAGCCCGGAAGCTGCAGCAGCAGCTGTCAGCGTCAGGTCTAAATTACACAGCAGCCCTCAGCCTGCGCCGTCAACACAGGTGGATAGCAAGAGAGAAAAAGGAAAAGCTGCCCTGCCAAAGCAGGAAATGGATGATCCAGGCAGTGAGTCACGGTCTGAGTCAGAATTCGACTCAGCAGCTGGCAGTGATGCTGGTGTGGATGACGAGCAGACTCTGGAAGAAGAGGAGCGCATGGCAGAGGCTGAAGGAGCTGCACAACACGTGAGCACTTGCATGTTCTATTTGTCTTCCTGGCTTGCATGAGCTGATCTCCAGAAGAATTGTGCATCATACTGTCTTTCAGCTGCCAGACAACCCAATCTGTCAAAGCAATGCATACCAAGTCAGCTCGTGTGCTGGTTGCATCAGTTGATACTGACTGTCAGTGTGACAGCTGCCAAAACAGCTGACAAACTGACCTCCTGCTTGGCGTACAAGCACTCTGGTCGAGCTGTGTCCATGCTGAGTTGGGTGCTCTTGCATGCTGTTGCAGGCCTCAGAACTAGAAGACCTCGAGGATGAGGCCAACATGCCATTGGAACAGCTAATGGCCAAGTATGGATACACAGGCAGCACAGATGTTGCCACTCCCTCCCATCCCTCTTCATCACCTCCTGTCAAACTTGGCTCAGATGCACCACCTACGCCAGCCGGTCCCAGCACCGACCCTTCCCCACCCTCCCTAGCACCCCATGCCTCCCCTCAAGGCCCGGCCAAGCCTGTGTCTGCAGGAAGCAAAGCTGAAGCGCCAGCTGAGTCCCTGACAAACGTTGCAAAGCCAACAGCAGCAGCAGCAACGGATGAGGATGTGCAAGCAATGCAAGTCCAGCAGCAGGCAGAACAGGCGACGGCAGCAGGCATGGACGCGTTTGAGCACAGTCAGGCCTTGGCTGAAAGGAGGGCTTCTGGTTCACAGGCTGGCCCTTCCTCCCCTTCCTCCCCCGCAACTGGTAAGCTTACGCAGCCTGCGGGTATCTGTGCTGTAACTGCTGCCACACGGCCTTTTGTGCCTTTGTGACGGGCCTTTTCTTTCTTGTGTGGCATCTAGCTAATTTGGCCAAGGCAGCTCTACAACGGGGAGCTGAACAGTACTGGCAGCTGGAGTCCTGTTTTGAAAATTGGGTTGCATGCACACACCGCTCACTGCTGGCGCCCTGCATCACAGTTGTGCTCAATGCAATGCACACAAGCAGGCAGTGTGTAACCTTTCACCCTGCATGTTCCCTGGTAACTTTCAATGTGTTTTGCTGCCAGTATGCATTCGTTGAGACTTGTACTGACAACTGCAAGTGTCACCAGCAGTTATTCAACATGTGTTTTTGCCAGTATGCATTTGCTGCTACTTGTATTGACATCTGCAAATGTCACCAGCAGCTAGAGGCAGAGGCCGAGCAGTCACATCCAAGGCCCAAGTAGCTGGGGAAGTGGCAGCAGCAGCACCCCTGGCAGCCTCCCTTCTGCCTTCAAGCAATGGAACAGCCTCTGCCCTTCCAGCAGCACCCCCGCTGCCTTCAACCGGCCCAGCAGAAGGCAGGTCCCCCTCCCCTCCCCTTCTCGGCACTTCTGGTAAGGCACAGCTGGCTGACCGCTTGACTGGCCATATAGAAGGCGCTGTTGTGCCCCCTGCTGCCTTGGACAAGGGCAGCAAAAGGCAGAAGGATGCCATTGAGAGGGCAGCTGAAGGGAAGGCCCATCTGGAGGGGGTTGCCAAGCTGGCCAATGAGCTGCAGCCTACTGGAAGCACTCTATCAACCATGCAAGTGCACACCAAGGTTGGTGCTGTCCCTTCCACGCGTCTATTGCTCTATGGTTTGCAAGCTGGCTCACATACTTGAGACTGTCTGTGAGTCACTCTGCACTTGGCCTTGTTCTGTGCCTTGTTGGGCACTAAATCTGAGGCCAAGTGCGCGAGTCATGCATAGCAGCATGCATATAATCAGCAGCCGTCCCTCAAGGGATCTTCTGCCATGCACTGTGGTGCTTGGACATTGCATGGCAGAACTTCCCTGGAGGAACGGCTGCTGATTACATGCATGCTGCTCTGCATGCTTTGCTGGCAGCTGAGCTGGCCTAGTAGCCTGCGGCTGTAGTGAGCAAGCCAGGAGCTGCATGAACATGACACGCCTAGGCTGGAGCCAATCATTCAAGAAGTGTTATGCATCTCTCCTGTAGCTACAAGGCTTGCAGCCATGTTTTGCTGATGCCAAGGGCGTCAAGGTTACAAGCCCTGTGCTTGCTTTGTCCATGACTGTCCCAGGCTCTATCTCAGCTTGAATGCTCGGTCTCAGAGAGCGTTAACACAATCATGTGGATAAGTTGCTCAACACAATCATGCGGCTCTTTCAATCCCGAAACATCTGTTATTCGTTTCAGAAACGTCCTTCACTGGTTATCTAAATAGAGGAACGTCTGAGGACAGTAAACGCGTTTCTACATTGTGGAGATGTTTAGATGAAATGCTAAGTGGCTGCGCACCTTGTCTGATAAACAGCTCAACCTGAGATGCAAATGCGACAATGCAGGTGCCTTTTCTGTTGAAGCATGGCTTGAGAGAGTACCAGCACATTGGTTTGGACTGGCTGATGACCATCTACACGCGCCGCCTGAACGGCATCCTGGCAGATGAAATGGGGCTGGGCAAGACCATCATGACCATTGCCCTGCTTGCTCATCTCGCCTGTGAGAAGTAAGTCCTGTGCACACAATGACTGTTTGGCCTAATCGTGACCTTCATGTTGCCTCAATGCTGGGCAAGACCATCATGACGACTGCCCTGCTTGCCCATCTTGCTGGTGAGAAGTAGGTCCTCTGCGCTTGCTTACTGTTCAGCCTGATTATCAGTCCAATGTGCATGCGCATCAACAGTAGTGTTTACCAGGCAAGGGCGTTGCTTTGTATTAGCTTCACCATGAATTAGGCAACACAGTAAACACAATTCTGGCTGAGGAAGTTGTTCTGGCCTGCTGGTCAGGCGCCTCTGGACGCATGGAGTCAGACACATTGACCAGCGACACCATCAGCATCATCAGGGAAGTTGTCTTCTGTGGTCTTGAGACTTTGACGCCTGCACCCCACCCCCGCCCTTGTGGTCTTTGTTCCTGCTTGATACAGGCTAAAGGGATCTTGCATGTGCAGGGGTGATTGGGGTCCCCACCTGATTGCGGTCCCCACATCTGTCATGCTGAAGGGACCTTGCTTGTGCAGGGGTGATTGGGGTCCCCACCTGATTGTGGTCCCCACATCTGTCATGCTGAGGGGATTTTGCCTGTGCAGGGGTGATTGGGGTCCCCACCTGATTGTAGTCCCCACATCTGTCATGCTGAACTGGGAGATGGAGTTCAAGAAGTGGTGCCCAGCCTTCAAGCTGCTCACCTACTTTGGCAGCGCCAAGGAGCGCAAGATCAAGCGCCACGGTTGGAGCAAGCCCAACGCTTTCCACATCTGCATCACCTCATACACCCTCGTGCTTCAGGTCAGTCATCATGGGTCATTTGGTTGGAGATGCATGCTTTGGGCACACTCCAAATGCTTGTGTGAGCAAAGCATGTGCTAGGTTTATTGCACATGTCTGTATGAGAATTGGACGCTTTTGGTGTACTGCACATGCTTGTGCAAAGACTGCATGCTTTGGGCACATTGCACATGCTTGTATAAAGATCCTTTGGGTGTACTGCACATGTCCGTATCAGGACTGAGTGCTTTGGGTTCACAGCTCATGCTTGTGCTCAGACTGCATGCTTTGGGCATACTGCACATGATTGCATAAAAATTGCATGTTTGAATGTTCTGCACCTGTTTGTATGAAGGTTGCCTGCTGTGGGGACACACATACATGCACTTGTATCAGCCAGGTCTTCTGGCAACTGATGTGATGTGAAGTTCTTGCCTTGTGTGAGAAGGTCTTTGTGACTCCAAAGCTCAGCTGCAAAGAGCAGGGGCTGTTTTGCCGACAATAATGTAGCTTTAGGTGCCTGGTAAGAGCGCTGCCTGGCGTATATCATGCAAAGCTGTTGCCAGTTCTAGCTGCAGTTTGCCATTTCCACTCAACTGCCAGCCCCAGCTGCTCGTTTAGCAGCACTTGCACACGCATTGTAGCCACATGATTCTGCGTAGCTTTGTCAAGTTGACTGGATTTCACCATTGGCCAAATGTGCATGCAGGATGCAAAGATGTTCAGGCGAAAGAAGTGGAAGTACCTGATCCTGGATGAAGCGCACATGATCAAGAACTGGAAGAGCCAGAGGTGGCAGACTCTGCTCAACTTCAACAGCAAGCGCCGCCTGCTCATCACTGGTATCTAGCCTTGCTTCTGTGCCTGCCTGCATGACCCGAGTCTGTGCAGTACCACCCCATATGGTGTGAGCCTGTTGTGCACCTTTGTTGCTTGTTCAAACTCATCACTGGTGTCTAGCTTTGCTTCTGTGCCCACCTGTTGGACCTGAGTGACCTGTGCTCTGCCAACCCACATAGTGTAAGCTTTGTGTTGCACATCGCATAGCTGTGTGCACCTTTGTGGGTTGTGAAGCTCTGCTATACTCCTCAATACACAACCCCAGTTATCAGTACCCATTTATACCTTATTGCAGATTTGCACTGTGACAGGGATGGTTTCCCACAACAAATTTGACCTTCTGTATCTTACAGAGCTTGGGAGCTGTGCTAGATGGTGCATGTACTTAAGACAGCAAGATCAAACTTGCACTTTCATTTGTCTAGCATTGTCCTGGTATCCTCATGCTGTGTCAGACTCCCATATCGCAGCCCTTTGCACTTCCCCAACTCCCAGGCTGCCCAGGTATATTACCTGGCTTCTCATTAAATTGACGCTGAAAGACATAGTCTTTTTTTCTCTTTTCTTTTCTTCTCCTGGCTAAGTAACTGTCTAACACATGGGCAAGCATGCCTGAAACAGAGCCCACAGGTGTACAGATTCTGACTCAGTTGCAAAGGGCACAAGCGGCAGCATTCTGGGTATCACAGGCTGCTAATGACAGCAAGCTTTTGCTATACAAAAACCCAAAAAAGTGTTTTTCCACTAATTTGTACATTGTTGGAGAACACTTTCAACCTCCAGATTTTCCACTTGTTTGAAATGAATCTTTGGCTTGGTTCAGGGACGCCGCTGCAGAATGATCTGATGGAGCTATGGTCTCTCATGCACTTCCTCATGCCTCAGATCTTTGCCAGCCACGCTCAGTTCAAGGACTGGTTCAACAACCCTCTTGTGGGCATGGTGGAGGGTCAACAAGAAGTCAACAAGGTACTCAGCCCTGCATCTTCCCTTCTTGTCACAGCACCCTGATTCCCTGTTACATGCATCTTCCTGCTTGTCACAGCACCCTGATTCCCTGTTACATGCATCTTCCTGCTTGTCACATCACCCTGAATGCCTGTTACATGCATAGTCAACAACTTCTTGTGGGCATGGTCGAGGGTCAACAGGAAGTCAACAAGGTACTCGGCCCTGGATCTTCCTGCTTGTCACATCACCCCAAATGCCTGATATATGCATCTTCCTGCCTGTCACAACACCCAGAAATGCATGTTATATGCATTTTCCTGCTTGTCACATCACCCTGAATGCATGTTATATGCATCTTGCTGCTTGTCACATCACCCTGAATGCATGTTATATGCATCTTCCTGCTTGTCTGAACACCCAGAAATGCATGTTATTCGCATCTTCTTTCTTGTGGCATCACTCTGAATGCATGTTATATGCATGGTGAGTGCGCAGCCTGTCAGTTGCTGAGCATTGCCACAGAAGAGCATGTCCATTGCCCTTGCCTGCCTAGTATGGGCTTCAGGAGGAAGTACTACAGCCTGAGCGCTGCATAGATGCTGATGCATCCATCCTTGGCTGCCTTCTTTTGTGCATGCACACATGTGCTCGGCAATAGGCTCTGCATTGCTCCTTTGCAACCGTTGACAGGCATGTGTGCATACGTGTGCATATGTGTGCAGCATCAAGCACTGCATTGCTGCTCCGCAACTGTTGACAGACATATTTGTACAAGTGTTCAGCAATAGGCACTGCATTGCTGCTCTACAATTGTCAACATGCACATGTACATGTCTGTTCAGCAACAGGCAATGCATTGCTCCTTTGCAACTTTAGCATGGACATGCGCACTTGTGCAGGGCATTGTGGAGAGATTGCACAGTGTCCTGCGACCCTTCCTGCTGCGGCGTTTGAAGTGCGATGTGGAGAAGCAGCTGCCGCAAAAGAAGGAGCATGTCATACGGTATGTTCCACACATGCTGCACATGGTACCCACATTACACATGTCACAGTCAGAAATGTTACATGTTGTCACAGAGGACCTCACCTGTCATGCGTGATGACTGCAGCATCATCTGCACCCAGGCTGGTTGCACAAGACCTCAAGCCAAAAGCATTCAATCGAATCAAAGATCAAGCATTGTTCACAGCTGGGGCACTTCTGAACAAGCATGGATCAATCACGCCTGATAGCCTGCTGATCTGCTCTTGTTGTTGGAGTGGCTACAGTTGTAGTGCCTGACCCATGATATATGTATACAATGACCTGTGATGCATGTGCACAATGACCTGTGATGCATTTATACAGTGACCTGTGATGCATGTACACAAGGACCTGTGATGCATGTATACAATAACCTGTGACGAATGTATACATACGCAATGCAGGTGTCGGTTGAGCAAACGGCAGCGTACCTTGTATGAGGACTACATGGCAAGCAGTGACACCAGCGCCACTTTAGCTTCCTCCAACTTCCTGGGCATCATCAACGTCCTCATGCAGCTGCGCAAGGTACATCTTGTAGATCTGGGGCTGCACTATCAGCTCTTGGGGACACAAACATGCTGCCAAGTTTAGAGAAACGTCTTGGTCATGACGTACAGCAAAATTCTAGACCGCCTGGACCACTACCATGTGTTTGTGCTTTACTCAGATACCTTGCCTTTTGGGAATACAGCACTAGCACTTCTTTTAGCGGCTGTGATGACAGCGGGAATGGCAGTGAGCATGTTGGCATGGTCGGAGCTATTTGCTTTTTGAAAAAGGGATGATAGGTGCATGCTCTGAGCTGTCATCAGACTGGACAGCATTGCTGCTGCACTCACTGTGCATAATTGTGTATTATCATTATTGTTATATCAAGATATATTAATTATAATAAATATCTCTTATTTTTGTAGTGTTCTGGGGTGCTGAAGCAGCTTCTAGGTATGTCATCATTGTTATATCCTGATTTATAGCATCATGTTGACTTGTTATTAATATATAGTAGTCTGGGTGCTGAAATAGCGTGTCTGGTCGCAGGTGTGCAATCACCCTGACCTGTTTGAGGGGCGGCCCATTGTAAGTTCCTTCGACATGTGGGGCCTGCCCTTCCACATGCCCTCACTGGCCCTGCACGCCCTCAGCCCCTCCCAGTGGGGCCACATCAACTTGGGCAGCATCAATGCTGATGTGGCAGCTCAGGAAGCAGACTATGTCTGGGCTGCTCAACGAAGACAGGTACGGCATAAATCTGCCTCAGAAAGTTTTGCACCCATGCTGAGACACTGGCATCAGCAAACTGTCTTTGCCTTGCGCATGGAATGAAAAGCAGACTCTAGTATGCTCAAAACAGAGTCTCAGAGCAAGGCAAGATGAAGGGTTGATTGCTTAATGTCACAGCTTGCCCAGCATTACATGCAGTGCGTTGTCCATATGTGATTGAAGCATGACTGAATGTGTGAGTGGAGTCTGTTATGTTCATTCGCGGGTCACTGCAACAGTGCTTTCATGGTGCTTTGCAGAGCCTCGTGGCACCCAGCGAGCTGATTGAGGGGCAACTCGCAGACCCCACTGAGTACATTCCAGAAACTGATGAGACACTGCTGGTATACAACCCTTGCAAGCCAACTTTATCAAGTGCACATTGCTGTGGCTCCCAAACACATGTCATTGCACTTGCTTTCGTGGCACAGAGCCCAGCCAGCAGACCTTCTCTGCCCCTTGGCTCCACAAGCTCATTGCTTGATTGCAAGCTTTGCCTACATGATCACAGTTTGCGCTCTGGCATGCCATATCACTTGCGTATGTGCCATGAGCCTTTCCACTGCAGTTCCAGTGATGCCGATCAGATGCCTCAGACCATTGCTGAGGCTTTTGGCATCCTCAAGTGCAAGTGACAGCTTGCAGTCCGCTGCTGCACTTCTTCAACACCTTTGCCTTATACATCTTTACATATGTGTGCTGCTACCTTACATCTATACCCGCTTGTTGCACAGTTTGCTCTATTGTCAGCACTTGGCCCATTGCAGGACTTCCGGGGTTCTTGGCACAGTCAAGTGCAAGTGCCAGCTTGCAGTGTGCTACTGCGCTTTTGCAACACTTTTCACTGCGTGCTGCTACCTATATACATCTCAAACTGCTTGTGCATGGTCTGCTCATCTGCCACTGCCCCTCTGCAGGACTCATTGGGGTTCCCGCCCAGCCGGCAGGCAATGGCTGTGGTTCAAGGTTCTGTGCAGGCCCAAGCCGCACAGCAGCAGCAATGGGCTCTGTCAAGACTGCAACACGCTGCTGTGCTGACAGCACGCCGCTGTGCTGCTGCACCTCTGTATGGTCAGGATATGCGGAAGGTATGCAGTTCCCCCTGCTAAGGCCTGCTGACAATGTAGGGGTATTGGCTGCTGTTTGCTTGCTAGGCTTTGAACATCTGCTGGTGGAGCATGAGATGCAGGTGGAATGTCATGATCTATAGCCTCATCAGGTAGACCGGAAGTTTATTGTGTGTGTAAGATATGTAAATGTGGGGCGCTGTAGTCTGCAACCCTGAGTGATATCTAGAATTGGCAGCTACAGTTGGACACCCTCAAGACCCTAATTGATGTCCATTTCATGTTCAAGGATGATAGTGTGAAGTACTCAAGCATGGTGTTCACGCACCAGCAGGACTGTTTCTGGCACTATATCTCTTAGCGCTATCATTGCATCATGCAAATGCGCACTTGCAACATGCCCAAAGGAGACTTTTGCACAACTGCTATCATGTGCAGGTACAATTGAAGACCTCTAGCACTGTGTTTTGCACACTGCTGTTGCCTGCAGCTTGGAGGATTGCCATTATTATTGTTATTATTAATTCTGTTATTATCACCAGCATCATCATCATCATTATCATTATTATTGTCATTATCTCTATCTTTATTATTATTATTATCATTATTATTATCATTGTTATCGTTGTTGGTCTGAATTATTGTTGATTTGCTTGTCTGATTGACAGCTGATTGTAAGAGTGTATGCACATCTGGTGCAGGCTGTCACCGTGGAACACCCAGTCGCCCAGGTCCACCTCATTGCAGCCCAGCCAAGCAGATACATGGACTTCAGCGATAGCATCGCTGCAGCCATCAAGACAGCAGCTCAGCGTGCAGAGTCCTTGGAAGACACCA
>JAABUK010012314.1_pt1 | contig 10915 bp, 8 predicted proteins | sample 5559141 | NCBI WGS metagenome assembly JAABUK01 (sample SAMN10711869, study PRJNA513367) | rock metagenome | isolation source: Antarctica rocks | place: Antarctica: Victoria Land, Pudding Butte nord | collected 2016-01-03
AAGCGGGGCCGTGAAGAGGAGAGTTGGGTCAGATCTGGTGTCGAGAGAGTGACAAGGTTCTCGGCCCAATTTGACTGATGATTTCTTGCTTGAAGCTGCATTCTGATCCGAGATGTACCGTGATCCGTATTCATGCAGCCAAATAGATAACGGCGTGATGTAACGTGTTCCCGTGGGATTCATCACGCTGCGTTGCTTTCAATTGAGCTTAGCGTGAGCAAAGGAAGAAAATTCACTGGGCATCCGCTCGCCAGGATTAGGATCGGTTTCGAAATGAAGAACAGGAGCTGGAAGCGAGAAGCGGGAAGCAGCGTACTACGGAGTAAGGATGGAGCACAAGATCAGTCTTCTCAAGCTTCCCGGCAGAGCGGTGACATGCGGCATGGTGTGAGCTGATCGCAATCCTCCGCCCCGTCCTCATCTCGGTCGGATGTCCTCCGTCTTTAAGAGATGGTGTTTTCTCTTAAGAGATGGTGTTTTCACCATCTTCCCTCTCGAGACGAGTAACCTGGATTGAAGACGGAGGAACAGAGTAGTTACACGCAGCTAATCCCAACCCGAACCTAGTAGTACTGGTACTGGTATCTCCACTCAGCCCCTCAGCTACCAGTAGTGTTGCCTAAGTACGGCGCATCCCGTCGTCAAGGCTTGCCACTCGTCCTCCGATCCTTATCGACTCAGAGCCAGTGAGGAATGAAGGGCAGAGAGTTCGTAACAGTAGCACTGCACCCACTGCCGGGCACTGACAAAGCCCTGGGCGGGCCGGGCTTCCGATAAGCTTCAGCTGAGCAAATAGTGATAGCCATGCGCACCCATCGCCTCTGCTCCTCAAGAAATCCCATAGCAGAAAATAGACGCCTTCCGCAGTCCTTCGGCGAACAATCATCCTGTCAGAGCCTGGTTCTCAGGGCCTTCAAATAAGCCATTTGCCCTCATGACGCACCTTCACCTCTCCCATCCGCCTTCTGCTGTTTGATCCCACGCATCTCTGCGGCCAGCCATAGGACGTTATCATGAGCCTGATCATCCGAGGATAGATCTTGAATGATTGCGTTGAGAACATAAATTCGCACCCGAATATTGGAATGGCGCGAGCTACTCAGAAGATGGGCTCGACAGGACGAGATCAATTCATCAATTTCAAACCCCAGTCTACTGATCAGATGGCTCCGAATGACGCTCCCCAAGAACCTGCTGTGCAGAAGCCTCGCCCCGCCAAAAGCGCCATTCCGACCAAGCGATTCCAGTTCATTGACAACAGTACTGCTTCATCCTCTTCTGGGAACTCAACACAAGTCCGTCGACATGTCATGCAAGAGTTCATGCGACAGAAGCGATGGCAAGACAAGAAGCGCCAAGACAGCCTCCCCAAAGATTCCGATCCAAGTCTGAGAAGACCTTTTCAAAAGATCAGGGCTCAAAGGAGGACACATCAATCGCAATCAACTGCATCGTCTGCGGCGTCTTCCCCCAGCCTATCTGCCTGCGGCGCTCCTGACAATCCGCAATCTCAACCACTAATCCTCCCTAGCCCGCAGTACGGAGACTGGAGTGACGATCAAGTCGAGGAGATCCCACGAGGCGGTTGGACCGCTCTGCCGGCGAAGAAGGGCCACCCGGATTTCTCCTTTCTTGAGCCGTCTGCATTTGCCGAACTAGCAGACCTCTCCTCAGATGATTCGTCTCACAGGAGGAGCGTGAGCTCTTGCGATACATTCTCCAGTGTCGGAAGTCCGATTCGCAGCGAATCTTCGTATTCTTTTGTTACCCCCGATCCACAGTCCGCTCTGAGCGCTGCTCGAACTGATCCCTTTGATTGTTTGCCGATGACGCTGAATCCGCTGGATCAAGAGCTCTTTGATTTTTACGCAAACGTTATGCCAGCTTGCTGTTACGGGTTTGAGAGGCGTTCGCCGCATGCACATAATTGGTACCTATCAGTCTTCATTCCAGAAGCTATGAAAGGAGCGGTCTGCTTTCAAAACACAGTTCTTGTCCATGCCGCCAACACTCAGGCCTGGGTCAAAGGCCTGATGGAGACACCGGCCTCGATCGAGCATCGCGCTCGAGCATCTCAAATGTTATTAGAACATTTTCAGAACTCTCCCACGGACGCTTCGGACGCCTCAATCTCGGCAACACTATCTGCTGCTGCGCTGGAAGACTTCGATCCACGGAAAGAGCGACGTGAATATGCATGGATACATTTCCGTGCCGCGGTACAAAAAATACGTGACAGAGGCGGTCCATCCGCGCTTGTCCAGCATAATCGGCTCCAGATGCTCATCAACTGGTCAGATTACATATTTTCTGGATACGACTCCAGTGGACCAACATTCTACTTCCATCATGATCCAACAGCCATGCCATCTGATCCTTTTGAAGCACATCGGATAGCAGTGCAAGAAGTCCAGGAACAATGTGAAGAGTTTCTCAAATTTCTGCGATGCACTGAACATCTAGCCTTTGTCCAAGCAAAGATCCAGAGGACGCCGATTGCCGTTCGAAGACAGCCAATGAGATACACCGCTTTCCAGCCAGGTCAGCCTCTGGAAAGATTACTGGCCAGTCCTCCCGGCGTTCGGTACACTGAAGTAGGACAGTTGAAGCAAATCCTCTCGCGGCTGGCAGCACTTTTGACCATCAACACTGCCATCTGGGAATATCGACATGCAACGGACCTGAGCGAGGATTTCTTTTGCGAGCTTATCGAAAACATCCAGTACAATGAGCTCGACGTGCATGTTTCTGTGGAAGGTCTGATCCAAATCCTCCTAAGTGGCAGCAAGAATCCTGGCTTACTTGACACGGAAAGGCCTTGGTTTGTTGGCCGCATGCTGAAAGTCGCGAAGAGACTCAGAGGGGCATCTTTTAACAAGCTGAACGACGTTCTGTTGAGCTATCTTACATTGGGGCCTGATCTGCATCCAACAATGAGTGATTGGGAGAATGAGTTGAGGCTAGAGATCTTGGAAGCCCCGCTGACCAGTTATGTGCTGCCTCTAATGCAGACATCATCGTCGATGGTGTCACCTTAGTCGAACTTCGCAGACCAGATGTTCCTGTACGTATCAGTTGACTGAGGTGCATTACTCTATTGCCTTGCAATAATGTGCGACGTTCCTGCACGGATAGGCAAGGCAATGATTCCATCGGGATTGGACGAGGCTCGCCTGGCCCTCTACCACTGTGCCAATCCGGGCACCCCGCATAACACATTACTATGTAATGATCAGAACAGAACAATAGGAGTGCCACCAAAAAGCCTCAGCCCCATTCACCCCTGAACGAAGAGTGTGGGTGGCAGAAATCGTGACCGCAGTTTCAGCCAAAATCAACCTCACCCTGGTCAAGGGTTTCCAACGACTTGCTTTAGCTTCCCCCACGGAAATCATTCTTCCGGCTTCGCTAAAAAACCCAATCATATTCTTTGCATGCTCCTACTTCCTAGTAGTTTCTTATCACCTTGAGTTGAATATCATTCCACGTTTCTCAAGCGCAGATTTACCAGGAACCGTGCACTACTAACGAGCGACTTCTAACTCAAGTAAAGCAACCACGTCAATGTGATCAGTAGCCCAACCGTTTCCTGGAACTACGCTGATATTTCATGAAGTGACTTCCTTCCACCTTATCAGCCCAAAGACATGTCCGTTGAACACCTCCTCTGCAGCTGATCGCTAATTGAACACGTCTCTATGCTGTCGGGCGCAGCTGGGCTGAAGATCGGATCCTGAGATCTATTCAATACGTGACGGCGCGAGATAATGCCAAGACTTATAGTGACCTTGTGCTGCGCTTTTGTGGCCTTGGGCTCATTTCTTTTTGGCTACGATTCCAGCATCATCGTTTCAGTCATTGCACTTCCCGATTTTGAAGAACACATTGGCCATGGCAAACTCTCCGATGAGGCAACCGGTGGTATCGTCTCTGCCTATACCGGAGGAGCCATTGTTGGGTCTCTCGCAGTTAGCTTTGTTGCCGATCGTTACGGACGTAGGATGGCAATCTTCGTCGGGTCACTTCTGGCTGCTCTTGGAGGTGCGCTGCAGGGTGGCGCCGAGAATGTCGCTACCATGGTTATCGGGCGATTCATTGCAGGCTTCGCCATAGGCATGCTCTCGGCCACCATACCCAATTACTGCTCCGAGGTCGCTCCCCCAAGCATACGGGGATTGCTTGGCGGTATGCAGCAATGGATGTTAGGGCTTGGATTTGTGGTTGCACCATGGGTCGGTTACGGGAGCTCGAAAGCAACAGGCCCATTCAGCTGGCGATTTCCCCTGTCTTTCCAAGTTTTGCCGGCCCTGATTCTAGGCGCCGGTATATTTTCCCTGCCTGAGAGCCCTAGGTGGCTTTTAGAGCGTGAAAAGTTCACGGAAGCTCAATCAACCCTCGAAAGCTTGCATCTGAACAAAAATCGGTCCAACGTTGACTTTGTTGCCCTTGAATTTAAGGAGATTCGAGATGCGATCCTCACCGAGAAGGCGGCAATCAGTACCGTGTCATGGAGGATGATATTTACCAATCCCCCATATCGCCATCGCATCCTTCTCGCCTGCGGCATTCAAGCTCTCACCCAGACATCTGGTGTCAACGTCATCGGCTACTACGGTCCTCGCATTTACGCAACTCTCGGATTCTCGGTCTCGACGTCGCTCTTCATTATTGGCATCTACGGCGCTTTCGCTCAGCTGTGGAACACTGTGTGTCTTGCCATCATGGATCGAGTTGGCAGGAAGAAATTGCTGCTGCCCTCGATGTTCGGAATGGGAGCAGCTCTGTGTGTGAATGCCACGCTTGCGCACTATTACAATCCCGAGACGAGTACGAACCAGAACGCCCTTCGGGCCAATGTCTCAATGAACTTTGTCTTCTCGGTGTTTTTCACGAGCCTGGGGGTAATATCCTGGGTTTACCCTGCCGAGATCATGTCCACGGCTACCAGGGCTCGCGGCACTTCCCTGTCAACAGTCACCAACTGGTCCTTGAACCTTTTGTTAGCTCAATGTTCACCTCTGGCTCTGTCCAAAATGGGATATCGGTACTTCTATATCTTTGCGGCGCTGAATTGGGCGGGAGGAATACTGATCTATTTCCTCTACCCTGAGACTCTTGGGAGGACGCTGGAACAGCTAGACGAGCTATTTGGGGACCAGAGAGTGCCTCATGCTTTGAAGGAATCGACTACTGGCGAAAGCGTGAATGATGACCCGCAATGGCACACCAGTGTACCTGGCGGAAAAGCGTCGGTATGAATTCGTTCAGGCTACTCCAACTGCTGCGTTCTAATGAAGACTCGGTGGTCCACTTCGAAGGGGTCTGTAGTGATGATCACCATCCGATTGTGCCTCGAACATCTCTTGGCATTGATATTGTGGCACTGCGAGCTGTTGATATTTCTCGATTTATTGAGGGCTTCGCAATCATTGCGCTACTGCTGGTCACCCGTGAAACCCGAGTTCCGGGTCTCTGGTTCCTTAATGATTCCAAATCAAAAGTTTTCGAAGTTATAAACTGCTTACATTACTGAAAGTCAATCTGACGCATGGGAATTTGGCTCTCTGCACCAGAATCTCGAATCTCTCGGTTATGCGTGTTCCCACCTCTGGTCAGAGAGCGCCGCTCCGGGTTACTCGCCTCGTTCTCCAGAGGAGTGACGCATTTTCCTCTTCGGGAGATGACGGTGTCAAGACCGTGAGCAATTTTGAATATGTCTCTAACCAGCACCTGGGAACATACTATAGAAACATCCCGTCAAGAATTACCAATGCAATGGCAGAAATGTGCTCACTGGGCCTCCCAAAGCAGACCCACGGAGGCTTACTCGTACCACGTGGAAGTGGCAGTGTGACAACCGGATCGCCAGCGCCAGGGACTCGGGCCTTGGGGCGTTGACTGTGCATGAAACTCTATACGGAGGAACCAAGAGTGGTAGACACTCTCGTAGGGTACAGGGTCCTTTTGTCGATGAAAATGCCCTTCCGGCTTGTGTATCCTAGTTAGCTCCTGTGGTTCGGCAGGGTCAAATGTCTCTTTACTTCGTCATGCTGGCCCTCTCCGCTTAACGCCGCTGCTAATCAACTACTCGTAAGTTGTCGCAGCTATCCAGCTCATTATTGCAAGCGTGCGCTTAGTAATCGGCATGAATCATGTCCCCTTGCTGGAATGATTACTACCGATCTAGAAGACTACTCAGTCCCGGATTGCTTGTTAGCATTATTTATAGCCCTCTAGCCTCTCTATACTTATTTCTCCCAGCTTATCGTCTTGGGTGACATAATATCTTCAACTGTGTTCTCCCACAACCTCTTGCCTTACCTCTATTCTCTGGCAGCGTGGTCGCGACCAAGTGGGCCGTGCAGCGCAATTGCACGAGTCTGGACCTGTGCTCGATTTTGGACCGATGCTGCATCTTTTACCAAGAAGTGCAGTGAGGTGTCAATCATAAAAGATCGAATAATCTTGTCTCGCAACGCGCTAAATCCCCACCTCTCTTAATCGGAGTCGCTGATGTAGAAGTCCGCTGCATTCCAATTTCAATGCTACAATCTTATACCTTATTCCTTCCCGGTAGTTTTCGAGGAAGTAAGGAGTGTGGGTTTCGAGACAATGGCCACGATACCAAGTCCGGATCCAATGATTAGCGACGATGACGAACATCAGCAGGATTCAGCCAACGAGCATTCGCAGGACCAGGCAGCGCACAATTCAACGCCTTCGACGCCGTCGAGCAGTACTCACCCAGGTCAGCCGTCAAAGTCGTCGATACCAATGCAGAAACGCAGGAGAGTCACGCGAGCTTGCGACGAATGTCGGCGCAAGAAAATCAAGTGCGATGGTGCGCTCATTGAGAACGCATCGTATTTCAAAGGCTAACGAGATCAGGGAAGCAACCATGCACGCATTGTACTGTGTATAGTTATGGTTCGTCGTCCATCTTCTCCCGCTAATGACCTCTCACACTGAACTGATTCCAGAATGTACATATGATCAACCTTCGAATCGGCGCCGGAACCCAGCTCCGGCATACATCGAAGCGCTCGAAAGCCGTCTGCAGAAAGCAGAAGCCATACTGAAAATGGTCCTACCCGGAGTCACCCTCGAGGACCCAAAATTTGATGCCCACGGTATCGACCAGCTCATAGACTCTTCACGGACTGTAAAACCTAGCGTACAGCCTTCGACTCGAGTGACCGAGCCCAGTGCTGCACAAGACGATGATGCCCAGTTGCAGACAATGGTGGAGGGCACCGGATCGTTGGACCTAGATGATCAAGGCCACTGGGACTACCACGGAAACTCGTCTGGCTTCACGTTCATGCGGAATCTTCGTGCTCAATTAGGCGACTTGTTCGTGCCCGACCCTCGAATCCCTTACTCCAGGAGTCGCGCTATGTCGCACCTCATTGAATCACCTAAATCAGCCTCTTCATCTCCGTACAACTTCAGCATTCTTCAGGCGGCTGATCTTCCCGACAGGGACACAGCTATACGCCTTTGTAGAAATACTTTAGAAGTCGCTTGTGCTCTCATGCGCTTCGTCCATAAACCGAACTTCTACGGCAAAGTTGGGAGGATCCTCGAGACAGACCCAGACAACTACACGAATGGTGACACCCAATTCCTTCCTTTGTTGTACGTGGTCATGGCCGTGGGCTGCCTCTTTGCTCAGACAGATGACACAACGCTCGACACAAAGGGATACGAAGGCGCCATCGAACAAGGGTAAGAGTGCAACCTCTAATGGTTGTGAACGCATGTGCTAACAAAATTCCAGGTTCCAGTATTTTCAAACCGCGAGAAGCATGCTTGACATCACTGATTGCAGGGATCTTACAACCTTACAAGCCGTCGTCTTCATGATCATATTTCTACAGTCGACAGCGAAATTGGCTACCTGCTATTCACACATCGGAATCGCCATGAGAGCGTGCTGCCGCCTTGGCCTGCATCGAAACATCAAGAACCAATTTGATCCGATTGAGCAAGAGGAAAGGAAAAGGATTTTCTGGCTGATACGAAAACTAGATGTTTACGTAGGGGCTTTGCTTGGGTTACCACAGATGCTAAGCGGTGAGGACGTGGACCAGCAGCTCCCGCTGGAGGTCGACGACGAATTCATCACAAGGGAGGGAATCTTGCCAATGCCGCCCGGCAGATTTCCTCTCATCCACGCCAGCAACACACATATTAGGCTGGTCTGGATTCTGCAGAAGGTGGTGAAATTTATATATCCCATCAAAGGCTTTCAAGACGGCAAGCCCGGGGAGCCATATTCGATCAGCCACTCGAGGATTCGAGAGATCGAAAAGGATCTCCAAAAATGGATGGACGATCTTCCAATGGAGTTGAGACCTTCGGAAGACGCACCATCCGAGCTGGCAAGGTGAGCAAAGATCGAGCACAGTCCGAGATTGAGAACTGAAAAGGATGTAGAGTTCAGCAGCTACTTCGACTATCCTACGCGCACGTGCAGATGATGATGTATCGGCCGTTCCTCCACTACGTATCTCAAGAATGCGAGACGAAAAAGGTGGATCAGCGATCTTATGCTTGCGCAGCTGCTTGCGTCAGCGTAGCAAGGAATATTGTTCACATCACTGCTGAGATGAAAAGGAGGGGATTGTTGATCGGGTCATATTGGTTTGTGATGTATACGGCCTACTTCTCGATACTTTCTCTTGTCTTTTTCGTCTTCGAGAATCCACGGTCGCACACCGGCAATGAAATCATGAAAGACGCAACGGAAGGACGGGACACGCTTGCGAGCCTTGCCAAGCGAAGTCTGGCCGCGGATCGTTGTACACACAGCCTCAAGGTAGCTACAGTTCCACTCGAACTCTTCACTCGTACAACACTGACCTTGGGTAGGGCTTATTTGCTGAATTACCGGTCAAGCTCAAGGAGCGTAAGGATTCATCACAGTCCGTGCCTGCGTCCCGCAAACGACCAAATCCGGGACGTGAAACGGCCATACCTGTGGGCCTTGAAAGCGTGCCAAATGTGTCACGACAGACAGAAAAGGATTCGTATCGCGCACCTAGTCGAGCAAGTATCTTTCCGAGCCAAGAAAGGCTGGGAAGCACAGTGGACCACGCGTCCATCCCCGGTTCTTCCGGCCTTGGTCCTACGTTCAACGACGGTCCGCACCTCCAGCCAGAAGAATGGAGTTCAGGCCCTACGTCTGTGGTGGCAGATCCAGACTCCATAGGTCAGACGTTGCTGGCTGGACGAGACGGATCGCCGCCGCAGATGGCCTTCGGCCAGCAACTGGGCAACAATTTTCCTGATTTGAGGGGGTTGATGTATCCTTCGACAAATCCGTTTGCGTATGGCTGCCAACCGTTGTCTATCTTAGAGGATACCCAGATGATTACTCCAGGGCAGCGGAGTCCGTTCGCAGGACCCAACGGCGCGTTCGGAATCCCAGCAGGCAATATCGGACCAAACAACTTGTCCTTCAACAACTTCAACGGCGCTACCTTCGGCTCACCGCAGCAGACCACGTATCAGCCCGACCGGCATGGTCCGAGTCCACTGCCCAGACGCAATCCACCAGATTTCCATATGCCTCCGTCAACCAGCACACCGAACGTGGCGAACCTGAACGTGGGGGAGGACTTTTGGCAGCAGATGGAGAAGGTGCGTACAGGGCTCACGCCGGGCGTTAATCTTGATGAATTGTTTGGGAGCGATGGCGGCTGGCATCCGGTGTATATGGATCAGGGATTTGGGAGGACACAATGATTATGCTGTTAGATGGAACCGTTGGGCGCCCAGCTGGATCAAGATGGTGAACATCCTCGCCGGAGCTCAAGGCATGACGAAGGGCAGCTGGTGGGGTTTGGTTTGCCTTCATCAGCAGCTACATTACGAGGATTACGAGCATTCACGATGGATTTGTAGATAGATATGGATCTTTGACGGCGAGATGGTGCGGAGCCGTAGCAACACCAGTACTTTGGCAAACTGCACTGTCCATTTTCTTGCTCTACAAATAACTTGGGTATGTACAGATCTGGAGGGAGCCTTGATTCTACCGGTGGTCACCAAAGAAACCTTGTTCAACAGACACTTTGGTTCTACCCACGGAGAATTCTCCGAACTCGAGTCTTGGCCCTCTACCGGGATGGGGGAACGGTGAATTGATGTCAAGCTAGGAAATGCTGCCAGATCTTTCGGGTCGCACTATTTGCTGCCGACACATTCGAGTTTTGCCACGACCTCCGCTCTGCCAAGTGGATATTGGCAGAATTGGCATGAGTGGGAATCATATTCCGAGCGAGGAAGACTGTACTACCAGTGCGAGTAGCGCCGAGGTTCCTCCACCACGTAAAGCATGCTCGTAACTTGTTGCCGACTTTTCCTCGCATGGGGTCTCTGCCAGCAAATGGCCTGTGGGGGCTAAGGCCTGCCAAGGGTCCCGAAGCTGCCGAGATTCTCCGATCGCTGCGAAGTGGACGGGAAGAGCGGGACATTGGCGCCAATGTGGGCCCACGTGATGCTGGGCGGGGCAGGCTTAGTGTGCATTGGTGAGATCATGCCAAGACACCGTTTCCAGCCCGGAGTGAGGTTCGTTGCAAAAGTGGCCGAAGTTTTCCACCGACGCTTTGGACGGCGGACCGGACTGGAGAATCGAAATCCAGGGCACGAGCCAGGCTAGGGCCTTGGCTTGTCCTGCTCCGGTCTGAGAAAGGTCCAGGGTGAGCAAGCCAAGCCAACTCTGCGAGGGAATGGTAGATAGATACTACTCGCAGATGAGAGGTGCCGCTTGGAGAGCGACCGCGCGGGTGTCTACTTCGGGGGCTGTGTAGGCTGAAATACTACCCAGTACCGAGTCTGTAAGTAATGATCGAAAACCACGCGACAGAACACTTCTTTCCCCTTGCCCTGTCCGTTTTTCAAACCATCA
>JAABUK010012315.1_pt1 | contig 10915 bp, 2 predicted proteins | sample 5559141 | NCBI WGS metagenome assembly JAABUK01 (sample SAMN10711869, study PRJNA513367) | rock metagenome | isolation source: Antarctica rocks | place: Antarctica: Victoria Land, Pudding Butte nord | collected 2016-01-03
CTCTGTTACGTTGACGATTGAGTCTAGACCATGCTGCCTCATCTCTTCTCTAACTTTTACATACCGCTCGGCGTGAAACTCATAGCTGAATACCCTGCCAATCTTGCGCTTCTTCCCGAGTGGTCCTTTGTCTCCCTTGACTTGTCCCCCCGAATCAGGATATCCATTGAAAACCGCTCTGGCTGCTGCATGGGTGAAACTCCCACTTCCACTCCCAGCTTCAATCAGGACGCTTCCTGGCCTTGCTCTCAATCTGTGAAGAACATAGCTATAGTCGGGCGTGTACACCACTTGCGTGCGGTGAGGTAAGCTCGTGGTCCAATTTTCCGGCGTGGGCGGCAGCACATGTATGAACCCAGAGCTAGCTGCCACTGCCTCTTTCTGCTTTAAGCCTTCGACGTCGAGGGCGTTGTCAGCCACATCTACGCCGTCGTCGTCGACATCCTCAGCCTTTCTCTTCTGCGACCCTGGCGGTCGAAGCTGTCGTCGACCCCGCGAACCAGTGTCTACGAGGCTGGCACGCACTTGGCTGCCCCATGGTAATCCGACTAATGTGGAGTGTGGAAAAGATCCAAAGCGAGTGTTGGTCACTACACCTTCGGCATAACCTGTGTCAAGGTCTGGGTTCGGTTTCGCGGCGAGGATGGCGGGGATTGATTGGTCGCGACGGATGTGTAAGATCGCAAGCTGGTTGTCGCTGGTGGTGGCATCAGGAGTCAGGAATGGAGATTGCATGGGTCCAGTCGCCGCCCATGTGAGATTCCGGTGCAGGGACGCTTCTAATTTGGAAAGGTGATGAAACAAAGTATGCCTCGCTGGTTCGTGGTTTTGAGTGAAGCCCAATTTATTCTTTGCAAGCAAGATGAACCCAACAACGTACTCAACCTAGATTGCACCACCAGCCCCGTGAAAGCCTGAAAGTCTTGATTGATGCCGATTATTGTTTTTGCTTAGATGTACGGTGCTGCAAATCTAGGTTGAGTACGTTATGCGTTGCGAGCCTTGCTCTGGCCAAGGTCATTAAGTTAATTATCACAGGATACCCATGGGTGGCCAAAGACTTCGAATATGTGAAGATCTCGCGGAGAGTTCAGTCCAGCAGGGTGGTGGCTATACACAGATCAAAGGTTGGAAGCAGATCCCATGATTAGGAATGTCCTCAAAAACCCATTCAATCATTTCGAGCAGAGGTTGCTTACGAGGTGCTTTATCGTGGACAACTACATCGTCTAGAGCTCATCAATGAGCCATGATTGATACTCATAAACCATTCTCATTCTTGAATTTATCCCAAGCCTCATTCAACGTGCTAAACACCGCACCCGCAATCATCCTCTGTTCAGTCGTCGCCGTCGTCGGAATCTGCAAGGTCGTCAGTCTAGTCCTTGATCCAAAATACCCTTCCAGCTCCAGCGTTTAGAGTTAAGATAACCTAATTGACATACCTTGTCAGGATGCACCTTCGCAATCCCCTTCATATATTGCACCTTGACCTTTCCAGGCAGCACTAACTCTGCCATTCCGATCTTCTTCCATCCTGCCTCAGGCCGGAGAACAGTGTCCAGACTCGCGAGCAGGGCGCGCAGATTATCGGCCTTGCCACCTTTCCATGCCACTAGCTTAGCATCAACTGTGTCCGCCAGAGCGAATTTCTCGTCATCTGCTCTATCGGCAGCGGCATTGGCGGCGCGCAGTTTATTGACAGCGGCTGTTGAGGTCGAACGATTGACGGTGCCATTAGGCTCGGAAACAGCAAGTCGAGTAGGTCTTGCAGCGATGGATTTCTTGCCCGAGGAAGGCTTTGCTCGCTTCTGCTGTTGCGGCGCTGCAGATTTTTCACATCGCAGTCTACCTTGAATGCTTGTCGCGCCACCATGGCCACCCTCCACGGCCTCTTTCCAACCTATGGCGGCCTCTTTCCATTTCTCCATCTGCTCCAGTGCCTCCGCTCTGCGCATTAGTGCCTTTCCAATGTAATCACGCATTGGCTTTGGAGGTTCGCCGTTACTTAGGTCAATGGTTTCTGCTTCACCTCGTGACAAGCCGATGATACTAATGGCTGTCTCCGTATCCGAGATGGCGGTTTTAGGTTCGCCAATCTTGAGAGCGGTGAGGGCACGGTTAGTATGGAGAATGATGGTTATGGGGTGATTGACAGGGAGATGCTTGAGCGAAGATGTGTAAGACTGGTGTGCGGCAGAATAGTCCCCTCGTTTGAATCGATCGTCACCGACCTCTCGGTCGGCGTGAGACGCTTTTAGAGAGTTTAAAGAGACGTGAGGATTCTTGCGAGACGGAGCTACTGGACGAAGTACGACTGGTTTGGGGGATTGAGGTGGTCGACCAAATTGAAAGGGCTGAGTTGTGGCCGGCGGAGAAGCAGACGTAGGACCAGATCGTGATACGCCCTCCAGAAGATCAGGTTCAGACACGGAGATAGGAGGTTTGCATGCAGGTTTTCGTCTCCGCGCGGAACTTACGTACGCTTGGGATGCTTGATCCTCGATTGCTTGACGACTTAAAGCTGCTTTAGAGTCTGATCTTGACTGTGCCTTCGCTTGTTGTTGGCGAAGAAAAGCTGGCTGAGCGGGAATTTCTGGTCGTAATCGTGAAGGCATTGCTGGAGAATGATCTCTTGAGTTATCTGCGCTTGAATCAAGTGTCGGTTCTTGCCGTCTAGGAGGCTTTCGAGGTGGTGGCCTAGCTTGATCTGATTCGAGCATCATGGCTTCGTCGGTGACTGATTCCAGCTCTTCGTTCGTTGAGCCTCTGGGATGACTTCGTGCTGAAGCTTTGTTTGCATTGTTAAGGTCCAATCCCTGGCCGCTTCTGGACGTTTCAGGTTCTCTCATCCACTTCGGCTGGCTCGAGTCACTGTCGGAATTGAATTCCTGGACGGCTTGCTGAACTTTCTTGGTTGAGGTCTTCCATAGAGAGCCGGCCGTCTTCAGAAATGTAGTCCCAAACTCCGATGCCACCTGTGCCGAACCGTTCTCCAATTGTTTTGTAGAGGCTTGGGAGCGTTGCTGTTTACTTCTCTCCGGACGTCGGTCATTCGACCAGGCTATTTCGGATCCCTCGCATTGTTTGACGTTAGGTCTAGAGCCACTTTTCCTATCGACTTTGGGATCTCTGCTTTGGCGAGGTCCATCATTGCTACTTCGCCTTGGCTCAGCTCGTTGTCTCGACTCAGAATGAGCTTTATTGAGAAGCCAGCCGACTGCTTGTTGGACGTCTGTTCCAGATTCGGTACTTTCCAATGCCTCCCTCGCTCTCTCTGCGGGGAATCCCATCTCCATCAGCTCAGCCATAACATGGTCCTGAGGGTGAATTGGTTCTTCCTGGCTCAGTACTGGAACCGAGTCTTCGATTTTCTGAGGTCGTGGCAGCTCTGAGATAGGCTTCCCTAGCAAGCCGAGAACATCTTCATCATCAACTGGGGTGTCATTTTGGGGTATGGATTCCTGTGGCTTTCGCGAACGCTCCTTGGGAAGCGGAGCCAGGCCAAACGGATCATCGTCATCCGATGCAAAGAGATCGTGTGAATTCGAAGCTTTAGCACTGTCATCTAACATAGGCCCGGTAGAGCGAGGTTCGCTTCTGATACTACCTGACGCAAGGGAATGTTCAAATGGCTTCGGGAAGTGACTGGATGAATCAACAGGTGCATCTGCCTTGAATGCCGCTAGAATATCGTCCTCTTCCTCCATATTTGGTTGTGAAATACCTCCATCGATAAGCCCATTCCGGTTTGACCCAGCGGTGTAATTTGCGAATTGTGTACCAGGCACCACTGAGGGCGATACCAGGGCGGATGGTGTGCTTCGCCCACTCCCCAGAATGCTCCAGAATTGCTCATCTCCTCCGCTATAGTGGGATCCGAGTTGCTTCTGCTTGACTGCTTGCTGCTGTGCCTTTTGTTCAAGCAGTCTCTTCTGCTGTTCTTGCAGTGACAGGGTCCTGTTTGCAGAAGCGGAACCGAAAGAGACTAGGTTCGAGAAGCTGTCGTTTGCAGGAGTCTGGGTCTTGGACGGCGGGTTCGATGAGGGTTTGGGCAAGGGTGACGATCGTCCAGATGTAGGGGGAGTAGGGCGTAATGCTGGGAAGGCAGGCGATGGTACACCATATGGTTGCGCCTTTCTGGCGCTTTCACGCTTGGTAGACCAGACCAGGCCAGATAGGTCATCCATACTTGACTGAATCGTTGCTGTTTTGGAAAGCACAGATTTTGAATGAAGATCTATCTTTGACCATTTTCTTCATGATCCCTGCAGCATCGTGACACTTCTGAGTCGCTCACAGACAAAGGTGAAATGTGAAGCTGGTGAGCAGCCACATCGACAAGCCACATCGACAAGCCACATCGACAAGCCACATCGACAAGCCACATAATTCATTCAGCCACCCCCTCTGGAATCTGTTCTTGGCATGAAATTCGGACGAAGTTGAGTCCTTCATAATGCAAGCAGTTCGAGCTTTCTTTACGACCACCCTAGAATATCTGGGCACCGGGCCTCTATTCCACCCACTCGGGGGAATTAAGCCTTTGTGATAGGCGTGCTTTAATCTTCGCTGCATTTTCATTTAGTCCTACGCCCCGTCCAACTTAAATCTAACCCCCCCCCTATGTCCTACGGTGGAAGAGCATCCAACCCTTTAAGAATGAGCTCACTCCTGAGCACAGTTCACGACTTTGCAAAAGGCGCTCGCTTAGCGGCCAACGTAGCGGTATGGGCGGGCCACTGGGGATCTCGACAGTTCAAGGCCGGTTCACGAGGAGTGTGCTTGGTCTGCAACAATCTACAGCCTTACGGACATGAAGATACCTTCGGCCGAGCTGGAGCTCGCTGGCATAACAATGAAGGGCATTCCGATGCTGTGTCTGCCCTCAAAACACATACTGGTTCTGCGGCCACACTTGTTCTGACCGACATTTCACCGAAGAAGCTGCTAGAGGCCCGCGAGATAAATCAGCAGACTGATCTTCTGAAACGCGATTGCAGATACTGTCGCTTACTGTGTGACGTCTTTGACGCCTTTTTCATTGACGAATACATGAACTGGGTAACTGAGACTAAAAATGGTATGCCTATACACGTTGGATTAATGATTCGAGAAGGGCTGCCGTTGATCATCAATTGCTGGAGCTTCACCTATGACAAATACATCTTGAATCCTCGAGTCGACCTTGAGATGTACAGCGATTCAGCTCCCAGTCCTACTACGCACGTAGCTGGAGCGCCAAGCATAGGACCAGTGAGGCCTCGAGCAGAGAATGTTGCTTCCGAAAGCTGCCTAAGGTTCATGAAGGAATGCGTACGGCAATGCTGCGCCGACCACGAAGCGTGCATTGCGCAGGTGACGGTTTTTGTGCCCACCAGGCTTATCTACCTTGGGGAAAGCAACGAAGATCTAAGGATCCGCGAGTCTATCCCAACAAGCGAGGGAGTTACGTGGGCAGCGTTGAGCCACTGTTGGGGTGGGAGCCAGCCATACAAGCTCCAGCGAGCAAACCTCGCAATGCTTAAGCAAAACATCACCTCCTCAGACCTGCCAGCGACGTTTTGCAACGCGATCGAGGTTGCGCGAGAACTTGGTCTTTTTTACCTCTGGATCGACTCGCTTTGCATTCTGCAAGATGACAAGACTGACTGGGAGGTCGAAGCAGCTCGCATGGGCATGGTTTACAGTCGGGCCTTTGTAGTCCTCTGCGCAGCATCCTCTCTAAATCCACAGACGCCATTCTTGGGACCAAGAGGCAACGACTGGCTGCAAAAGAGGTTTGAATTCGAGACGGAGCAAGGCTTCAAGATGCCTCTAATGGTCCGTCAACGGCACCTGCTCGCCGCGCCACTCGAGCAAGGTTCCCACGAACCACCGTTTACAAGCGCCTGGGCTACATTAAAGCGAGTTGGGCCCCTGTATAAACGAGGCTGGTGTTTCCAGGAGACTTTCTTAGCCTCGCGTATACTGCACTTTGCACCCGGGGCTGTCATCTTCGAATGTAAGACCCATCGTCGAAGCGAGGATCAGTTGCCCCCCTTCCCTTTGACGATCCCCGGTACACTCGGTGAGGTGGATGACGCAGACAAATGGCATATGATTGTCAAAGCTTACACTCAACGTCAACTAACCTTTGCAAGGGATAAGCTGCCTGCGATAGGAGGTGCCGCGAGCAACATGCCTCAAGCCCAGAGAAGTACGTACCTTGCCGGACTATGGCCTGAGACACTGCTTCTGGATCTATTGTGGCAAGTGATGCCAGGCGGCACACACATTGCGCTTACATACCCTAGGACAGAGCAAACTGCGCCATCGTGGTCGTGGGCATCCCTGGATCGAGGCGTGACATGGAACCCACTCAAGTCTCCTCAACTACTCGCGGTGATCGTCGCTGCCGAAACCACTGTTGTTGGTGCAAACCCGTACGGGCAGGTGGCTGGAGGCCGCATCAGTCTTCGAGGGCGCATCAAGCCTTGCTGCATCTCCACCTCCCGCCATAAGAATGAACAATGGGTGCACTACATCAAGACTGATGGTTCCCAGAGCAAGAAGCAGCATTTCCGCGCTGATGGCCAGCTAATGCCTGAGACAAGGTCTGGGCAAACAGATGCATTTGCTCGCCGGGCTCGCGATGGAGAATGGGTCTCGGAGATGCAGGCAGCGGCAGTATTTATCTGTATTGCCCGAACCCCTTGGGCAAATTACAAATATGTAGGGCTCATTCTGGGTGCGAGCCCCTATGTTGCCGGATGTCTGGAAAGAGTGGGTAACATCACGAACGTGCCTATTGACTGGTACGAAGGTGGTGAAATGACGACTGTGACAATTGTATAATCTCTATAGCGACATAAGCAGTAGGTTGCCTTCATACTGCTTTAATAGAACATAGATTGACTACAGGCTAGATAGGATATTGGCATATCTAGCAATGCACATTAACAGTGCTTCTAATAAGCAAGTACTTGACCTTTATGTCAGCCTGATTGCTTAATTAGGTAATACACACATTTATGTGATTGATTGAATGGCCTCATGAGGCTCCCGCCTGATCGAAAGTTGATTGAAAACTCGTAATCTTCGTCACCCAGCCGTTTTACAGTACTTTCTCCTCCATCTCTCGTGTAGGCATCTAATCTTTGCCCAGGAGATCAAATCCACCTTGTACCGCCTTATATTAAGCTGTAACTAAGGGTGGAGGATAATGAGATACAGTTCGTACAAGTGGAAGTGCGGTGTTCCTATCTTGGAGATCTTCAGAGGAATCGGAGTGACATTAACCGAGATCTCGCGGGCAGTCCACCGGGATTCCTGGAGGGCATATCACCATCCAAGCGACGCTCGGATCCTGGTTCGACATTACATTGACGGCAAAGATGGTCGTAAACAATGGCTGTGTCCTGAGAGGTGTTGAAAGAGCGGAGGTGGTTTAGCAGAGGATCGCGAACGGTCTAGCCACCCCATAGTAGCTCAGATGAACCTCCCAACATCATGCCGCATTCTCTTGGATATCCTTTTGCCGATGAAGATCATCGTGAGGGGCGCTCTTTTTGTGTATAATGCCAGACGCGTGTCGTCCTCTTCGCCAAAATTTGGAAGCTTTCCACTACCCTCTCTATTCCATCACTAAACAAGGCTGAGCAGTTTCGTTGGGGTGTTTCGATCGATAGGATCTTGTATGTTCATCGAGAAAATCTTCATCGATCTAGACTCTCCGCCAAAGCTGTACGGCGGAGCCACGAAGTCCTCAACCTCTCGCGCCGTCTACGATCGATTTTCCTCAAAGTTGCAGATGTTGTTTCTGACCTAAGTACCTAGGTTCTTGTTAGAGACGATGTCATAGCAAGGGGACGATGATGAGCTACTCACTAAGAGGCCGACTTGGGCTACCAAATTGGGTACGAGGACGTCTCTTGAGTCGCAAGCTCGTTCCATCTACGAATGAATCATCCGAAAACCAAATTGCTAGCCTTTGGTTCTGTTATCAAGACTTTGGTCAGAGCCGGTGTTTCGGCGGACTCTGAATCTTGAGACATGTCCCAGGAGGTCAATTTTGCCCGCAAAATGCCGCGTTGACATTCGGAGTGGCAATTCCTTCACCCATCTACGAAGACTCTTCCTGAAACTTGCTGGGAAAGATAAGGACCACATTAGCTTGAACCCTGTCGGACACGGCGCTCATCGGAGCAGTATGGGCTGCATGCTTGCAATGAACGCTACGTGATGCTCGTATTTTCACAACCAATCCACCCTATGCTACAAACGTCCGCCGTCTGCGATATCAAACTCCGATTCTAGTTTCAAAAATGGCGCCGCAATTCCCTTCATCTTTTAGTCGGAGATGATTGCCAAGCAGATGCTGTCAGCGACTCTATCTGCAAGATTCGAGGTCTGCCGATCTGTCAGACAAATGGCTGAAATAGCTCTTTTTGTCTGTGTAGAATCGAATTGAGTACAATCAAAGTGATAGAATTGACTGTCTAAGAAGTATCTAGAATGCCCCTGAGAATGGGCCTTAATATGAAGGAAATTGGGCCAAGATAGGCCGGAGATTGGCTCAATTGGGCCGATGGACAGCCTGAGACGCAGGCTGAGGCGCAGGCTATCTGACACACCCCCGCAGCTTCCATTTCGAGCGAAATTGAAGCTGAAGATGGGCCGAAATAACGCGTGATAGCGTCAAATGAGGAGAACAAGCCTCAAAGAACTGAGAATGCGTGAATACGCTGTGGAGACGCTCAAGACGTGCCTGCGAATATAGAAAATTCGCGTAGAGAATGAGAATAAGTCTAATAGGCTTGAAAATGCGTAGAAATACTCCAATCAGATCAGGCTCGCCGGCGCGATATGCTCGGCATTATCAGTATCACACTGCCGTCATCACTGTTTCAGTTCTCACATTATTTAATAATGAAGAAGAAAAAAAAAGAAGAAGAAGAAGAAGGAGATAGATCAGATCTTTATAGTAGGCTACTTATTATCATCATAATTCTTCTTCTTAATGCGAATTAGTCTGTCTGATATATCAATCAGATTTAGCTGTTATATAAATATAGCATGTTTTTGAGCAGATAGTATCTTAATAAGATTGTTAATAAGTATTTTAGCTGTAGATATCTATTTAACTGCTATTTAATTAGCTTAAATCTCTTATCTGAGTCAATACTAATATATATCAATATAATATAGCTTGATATTAAGCTTAAATATCTCTTTTTTAATAATTTAAATAATCTATTAATTATCGCAGTTAATAGTAATCTATTGCTCAATATTAAATTAAATAACTTGAAAAAAGTGTTCTTATCAGAATAATTCTTAAGAGATTAAAAATAGTGATAGAAATTCAATCTCAGTATTTAATATAATAATTGTTTTCTATCTAGCAGCTCTTTAATTAATAAGCTCTTAATATAACTTAAAAAGATATTTATTAGAGTTGTAATAAGAAATTAAATTATCTGCAAAGATGATATTGCTTAAGTATTTAAATAACTTACTAATATTATATTCTGAGTATTTAATAATCAGACTTTAAGAGATGTAGAGATAGAAAATAATGTGATTTGAGACAGCTAAATAAGCTGCAGATAGATTAGTAAGAAATTGTGACAATTTGAAGATAGAAAATGCTATATCAGATTGAGAAATAATAACAGCGAAATTTAGAGATCTCACATACTATTAATAGATCAAAATTTGCTGTGAGATGATCTGCGTGTTATTATTTTAAAGAAGAATATTAATAGAGAAGATAGAACTTTTCAGAGATCTTAAAATATTAATGAGATTGAATTTGAAGACGATTTTAGCTATATATAAATCTTGATATAATTAGATTTTTCAAGTATCTTAATTTCACTTAATTTAAATGTCTAGAAATCATTTCAGCTTTTTCAGAGATCTCATTTCAAATTGGCGCAAAAGAGCGATCTCAAAGACTCGAAAATACTTTGAATTCTTCTTATTATAGAGAATAATAATATTATTAATATAAAAAAAGATGAGAAGACAGTTATTAGTATATAAACAGTTGATGTCTAATACTAAATACTAGTCTAGATCTTTAAAAACTGTATTAAGAAGAGTATATTATAAAAATAGAGATTGTTTAAGATTATATAGAGCGCGTAAAAGTAATTAGATTGAATTTAAGTATTAAAATCTCTTAGATGAATAATAATAGATTTTCTTATTCAGCTTACTATTAATAAAGATATTAACAGTATTATATTAATAAATTTTGAGATTAAAAGCAGCTGTGATAATTATTAGAGCTTAAAACATTCTGATAATAAGAGTAGCTACATAAATATCTTATTCTATCTACTATAAATCTTCTCACACACAAATTCAAGTTTTAAACTTACTAAAATAGTTATTTATATCAAATTTATATTTAAATACTTATAATAAAAATAATAGACTAGCTCTCAGCTCAATATTTTTGTTTATTTATCTATATATATCTCTTTTTTTAAGCTCTTAAATTTTCTTCTGCGCTGTCTCTCTAAATTCTCTCGCAAATTAATAATTAATAAGCTGTCTTCATGCTTTTAACTTAGCAGATAATATATCTTTATATAGATCTTCTCTTCTATTAAGTTAATCTTATATGAAGATTAAAGTGAAGATAGAATAGAAGAAGATGAGCTTTAAGTTCTGAGAGAGAAATACTGTGTAGATTGTGTGATATATAGATTTTTAAGTGCATTTCGCGTTTTCTGAGAATATATTTTAAGTGTTAAATTTGACTGTTATATAAGAATTTAAAGAAGCTGTAGATATAAGCTCTTTACAGATATCTGATAAATAATCGCGAATCTATCTAGATAGATTAGAGATATTAAAAAGTTTAGAAGTAGATTCAGATGTAAGTAGCTGATTTAATATTAAATTTGAGTTTATAAAAGAT
>JAABUK010012318.1_pt1 | contig 10913 bp, 18 predicted proteins | sample 5559141 | NCBI WGS metagenome assembly JAABUK01 (sample SAMN10711869, study PRJNA513367) | rock metagenome | isolation source: Antarctica rocks | place: Antarctica: Victoria Land, Pudding Butte nord | collected 2016-01-03
CTTGATGCAGATTTTATTTGCAACATAGCCCACCTGCACCATCAGCACAGAGTGAGTATGACGCAACTTCTGTGCTGAGATTGCTGCAATTGAATGAACCCTACTGCCCTGCCCTGCCCTGCCCTGCCCTGCCCTGCCCTGCCCTGTATGGGTTGCAAACCGTTGCCTACTCAGTTTCGCAGAGATGTACCCAAACGATCTATCTTGCAACGTGTACCCGAATTTGGTTTTGTCAAGGCTCTCAAGGCTCCCTCGAGCGTTGTTTGTTTCCTCCAGCTCTGCTGCGCGTTGGTCATGGCCTTCACGCAGCTATATGTCTACCTGGTATCTTCTTTTCGCGCAAAGAATGACAGGTCAGGGATTGCAGGTCTGCATGAACAAGTGCTATCACACCCACAGTGCAGTACAACAAAGATAGGAATGTAGATTGATCAGCTAGTTGAGAGAACAAGCATGCTCAGGAGGATGACTCTCAGCAGTTGGGGACGATCCCTCCATCCCAGGCATGTAAATAGATCGATTGATTGATTGATTGATTGAACAATGCTGCTCAGGAGCATATCTCTCGGCAGCTGGGGATGACCCCTCCATCCCAGGAATGTAAACTGATTGATTGATTGATTGAACAATTTTTGCTCAGGAGGATACTTCTCAGCAGCTGGGGATGACCCCTCCATTCTGATGAGGGCCAAAGAGGACTACGATGGGGCCGAGCCTGCTGCCTCTTCCATTGCTGCTGCAAACCTCTTCAAATTAGCTGCCCTTGTCTCTGGAGAAGCTGGCCAAAGGTATGGGAGGATTCATTCTGCCTGGAAAGGTCACATCATCATAGTCCTGTGAACTTTGCTTGATGCCAATTGACTTACGCCCATTTGCAATCTGCAGTAATGGAGATAGGCTGATGTGGAGTTGTATATGCTGCTGCAAACTCCTCCAAAAGTAGCTGCCCATGTGTGGCTTAAGCTCAAGTTGTTCTAATCTATTGTTGGCATGTATGTGAGTGCCTGGTCGAAAGCATACTGCAACATCCTGCTTATGTCCGTCAGTATGTATGACCTCGAGGTTGCTGCATCAAGGGAAGGATGCAATGAGCAAGAAGGTACTAAGGTTTCTGCCTACCGAGAAGCCTGGCCCATTGGCTGAATTTTGTTTGCTGATGTGTTGCATAAGCATAGGCTAGAACTGGCTGTGCTGTGTATCAACTTCTGGTGCAGCAAGCAAGCAGCTAATGAAGACTTACGTTCATTCATGCAACAAAGAAGCGACCACTAATTATGTATTCATCATGTGCTTGTTTACATTCTTCAGCCTTCCTGCATGCCTTTATGGCTTTGCCCACACAAGTCACATCCTCACCTTGGCTCTGAGCTGCCGCCTTAGGAGCCCTGAAAAGCATCAACTATTCTTTTCTTGATCTCATCCTCATCTAGTCTCCTACATCAGGGCTCTCACGCTATTGCATGTTCACCACACCTGTGCTCTGTAGCCAAGATGTCTGATGAGTCACAACTGGCTCCAGACCCCAGACTGTAAGGTAAAATGTGAATCACACATGAGTATGATTGTATTCGCTATTCCGCTCTCGGGTGACTTTTTAGTCGTTTCCAGGCTGTCAGGTATAAAATGTAGAATGTTTCCAACAGGTACCATGAGCAGGCAGAGAAGACAGCAGCTGGGTTTGTAGAGAGGCTGCAGGAGATGGCCCTGGCCATGCCCCAGATGTGCTGTGCCCTCTACCTTCAAGCCCTGACCCACCCTCGCCAGGTCACCTGCCACCCTGTCTCTTCTGATTCTTCTCTTCTTTTTGTTTATACATCTTCTCCTGTAGTACACACTAAGACATTGTAGCAAGAGCATAAACAGTCCTCACTTAGAACCTTGTTGCAGGCTGCAGCAATGCTTGCTGAATGGGTCGCATGCATTGTTGCATGTACACTGTGCTCGAGTGTTTATCATGCGTCAACACACAGTTAAGCAGGGAGTGTTTGGATCATCATAACAGGTCATCCAGATGCACAGTCTTTGTGCTGATGACTCTATTCTATAATAATAATTATTACTATGTATGATATGATTTTATTTTCTTTTCTTTTCTTACTATCGAATAAATCTTCCTTTGCAGTAGCATGCACACTCACCCATCTCATGCAGGTCATTGTAGCAGGAGCACCAGATGCACCAGAGACTCAGGCTTTGTTGGCAGCTGCCCATGGGAGCTTTGCCCCTGATAGGCTGGTTCTGCCCATTGACCCTGCCAATCAAGCCAGCAAGGTCTGGTATCAGCAACACAACCCGGAAGCCTGGGCCATGGTGGAGGGTGCCACCAAAGAGGTGTGCATTTCTCTCATGGGCAGAGTGCATTTTCTTTGTGGGCAGAGAGCATATGTTTGAGCACAAGGATGAGCCACTCATGCTATGCATCAAGGTTTGCTTGCTTTTATGGTTGGTGGCTCAGCCACCAAGGGGGTCTGGGTTGTGGTGTCCAGGAGGACAATTTCTGCTTTTGACAGTCTGATAGTCAGCTTTGCTTCTGCATTGCGCCCTGTTGTTTGAGAACCGTGAGCGGCAGCACAATGAACAGGGCTTGCATGTGCGTGACAGCAGGCTGCATGTGGGTGTCAGCAAGCTGCATGTGGGTAACCTGTTAGCAGTCTGCATGTCTGCAGGCAGGAGCAGCAGCCAGGGCCTTTGTGTGCCAAAACTTCACATGCAGAGCGCCCACGACTGATCCTCAGGTCTTGAGGCAGCTGATGAACGAATCTCCCTCCACTGGTCCTCCTAAGATTACACTGACAGAATTCAATCCTGTCAAGTTGACACGATGACACCTGCCCCTGTCACAAGGCATTGCAGGCCTTTGTGTGCAGTGGCACCCAGGCTTCGATGAGTAGCTGTTGGGCAATGGGTGGACGGAGCTTTCCGTCAACAGAGCATAGGTATTGAATTTTTGACAGGACTAACATCTGCAACAATCAGGCGCCTTGTGAGTTGTTCGCTCAGTGAACTTCACTGTAGTCTGCTGCGCAGAAGTAGTGGCAGAGATGCGGAGCAGGACTTTTGTTACCCTTGCATAGTATTACTATGTGTTCAATATGGCATATCAAATGTGTACACTACACTGCATTTACATTCAGTCCTTCAAATGGATCTCAGGAACCAGTCTGGTTTTGTTCTGGATTGCTGGATTTAGATCTCCCAGTTATGTGCTGCTATGTTAATGCTGAGATTATAACGCTTAAAGGGTACTCACAAAGTGTGTGTTTCCTTGATAGATTGGATCTCAGATACACGTTCCCAAGGATGCACTGATTTGCAGAGCTTGGTAAAGTGTGTGTTGACCCACAGGCACAATTTATGCCTTGTTGATTATAGATGAAGTGTGCTTACAAGGGGGTGTGCCGTCAGAATGTAATTTGAAGCTGAGGAATCTTTTCTAGATGCATCTGACGGCTGCCAGAAATGTTAGAATTTCGAGCGTACTTACGTCTGTAACAAAAAAAGGGTGGCAAACAGTCAGTGTTGTGTAGTTGTAATCCATACAAGAATGTCACAGTGATGTCATGTTACTGCTGGCCACTTGCATTTGCATTTATTATCCACCTGCAAAACTGGCAGAGCCTAACGTTCAAGCCTCTGTAGGTGCTGAGCTTTGCTAGCAAAAAGCGATTGCTTGCAAAAGAATTTTTCACTTGTAACATCCTGTGGAGACGTCAAGCCAACAATACAGCAATCTGATGCTGATGCTGCAGACGGCTCAGTTGGTACATCAGTGCCCATCATACTGCAACCTGTTTATCATTGATCAGGCTGTGGGCATCTTGTGGGCAGACGTCTGCCTGCAGGCTGGTTTGATATACAGGCACCATGTCAAATGCACGGCATATAGCTATGACAGCTGTGCCTTGCTATCAGGAAACAGACATTCAGTCAGCAGTCCGACGTTCAGTCATTGCTCCTGCAATCCATGCAGTCGTCTTTCGGCCTTGATCCACTCCAGGCCCAGGTTGAAGTTGCCTGGCGGCTGCAATGCATCTCCACCCGCTAGAGAAACACCGACACTGATGACACGCTTTGCATTGATTTCTGTCTTCTGCTCAACAAGCTGGCCCTTCCATGTGAGCAGGAAATGCTGCAAAGGTATTGCAACAGTCTGCCACTGCCCCTGCCTGCAAGAGAACCTCCACTTGGCAGCTGCTGACCCATGGTTTGAGCCCAGTGCTACATGTTGTTCACTGGTTCACTGGTAACTGTAGTTGCCAACACAGGCATGTCATGCGTTGCCTGGCACTGCAGTATCTTGCAATGCCCAGTGCAATAATGCTGATCTCTGTACAGTACACTAAGGTATGCATCTGGAAGCATGTATCTCAGTTGGCATGAATTGCATCATCTTTTACCTGGCAAACAAGAAGGCTTGCCACACATCATGTGATCTGCCGCCCACCAGCCAATTCTCAGTTCTCAGGTTGGCGATGTATTTTCGGCCATCCCCGTGCACCCTGAACACTACATGATCATACTCATCAATATCCAGCTGCTCACCAGTTTCCTGCGACACAAAACCCATGACTCATCAGCATAGGCTTGACTTGTGCTGGTTTTTGCTGGTCTGCATTGATGTTACTCACAGCATGACCTGGCAACAGCACAACTGCAGCATGTTTTGGTATCATGAAGTGTACCAGAAATTGTAACAGAGACTGACCACAGCAGAGCAGGACACATTACAAAATCATGCAGCACAGCACAGCACAGCACAGCACAGCACAGCACAGCACAGCGCAGCCTTTGCAGCACTGACCACAGAATTGATGCCAACGAAGCCACTACGCTTCATTCTGGTTCCGCTGGGATTTGCCACCTCGGTGGAATACTGCCCTGAGAAGCATGCTGTCTCCTATACACACTTGTGAGATCAGCTTGAGTGTCAGACATCAGCGCCTAACTGCAACTGAAATGGAGAAGATATTGTTTTGCAAAACACTAAGACATAAAGCAAAAATGGCAAGACGTGCTGCATGAGGGGACGCCACAGAATTAACAAGAGCATTGGCAGTATTTTGTATTGACACCAACCTACATAGTACTGAGTAGGTTGCATTTTGTATACTTTGGCTGCCAACAGCAGATGCTTGCGCACAAAGATTCTGCATGCAAGGAGCAAAGGCAGTACCACGTACAGGAGGTGTCTGAGACAGTGCCAGTGAAGCCTCTGATTGACCTCCAAATTCTTGATCAGAAAACGTGCTCCATCTGGCAAGGTCGTTCTCTGTCTTGAAGGTGAAAAGAAGTTTCTCTGAAGGTGGGATTGGATTCTGAACTGCAGCATGTGATGTTGTGAGGTGCCATAGTGTCTGACCACAAAATGATTCGAAACATGGCCAGGTGCACCTCTTTCTAGGTATTGCTTGGTAGCTTGTGCGAATCTCTTGAGCATAGCTGCTGTGTGGAGCGTTGTTTGCGCAGGCAAACCGTCAGAGCGTTCGAAGCTGCTTCTGCACCCGGCAAGTAGAAGCTTACTCGTGGACCAGTCGGTTACCGGCAATCTGAGGCAAGAAAGTTCAAGCTGATCCCGTGAACTGTCGAATCACAAGAATGCCAGGTCTTGGTCTGTGTGGCAGAGTGCTCCCTGTGGCAGCGAGTTTATAATATGAATCGGCGCAGATGTGCTCTTGTCCTCAATCATGAGGCTCAATGAACTGATTCCTGTGCGGCGACTTGCCTCGAAGTCGAGCGTGCAGAGTAGTTTCCCACACTGCAAACTCATAGGCTGTCGCATCGGGACTCAGGCTTCCGGACAGACGATGCGTGAGCACGGATCGGTGTTTACGGATTCTGAGCATACAGCTCTCTGCGGCTAGCTATCCGCGGTTCGTAGGCATAACGCTGACTTTGTGTTGGCGCGAAGCATCATCTCTCATTCACAGGTCCGCTCGCACAATGCGAGGTCTGCTTTGAGCTAAGGGCAGCGTGCATACAGCATCCCGTCAGCTTTGTGTACCACCTTTAATACGGCCGTTTGTTTTCTGCGAAGGGCTGAACGTCATACATCAAGAGATGCTGTCTACATCGCTCCCGCCACCGATGGCTTGTGCCATACAGGCAACTTTCCTGCATGCATGGTCCACTATGACAAGTTCTAGCGCACTTGCCACCGATAGGCAGTAGAGAACATCAAGGGGCGCTTTGTCTTTATTGCGCCGCTCAGGTTTGCAGGTATTTCAAAGTTTTTTCTCAGACTTTGCAGACTGTGCGCTTTCGTTGCAGATAGTAAACTGTGCTCTTTTGCATTGTCCGGCAACCATCAATTCTCGGTCAAATGGTGCGGTGTTTCTGTGTTGTGAGTTGCGTCAACAGTCGTGCAGGTACAAGCCTCATGGAAGAAGTCTTCATCAACGAGGAGGCACGTCCATATATACTAGAGGCTGATGGCACCCTTGACCTTGGTGCATTACGGCTGCAGCCTAGTAGCATTGCCATCAACGGGTCAGTCACAGTATGCACTCCAAGTTACAAACGGACGAATTCAAGTGGCCGATTGACACTGACCTGTGGCACGTTTCATGCAGCCGCTTGGGCTTGGTTGATTTGCCGACCAGCAAAACTAAGAGGACATTTGCAAAAGGTTATGCGTGATGCTTCAGCTGGTAGCAGGAAAAATCCGTTGCATGTTTCTGGTGAATTGCTTGCAGGTAAAATGTTTGTATATTGCTGCTCATCAGTCAGGCAACACATGCAAATGTCATGTCACCATTGGATTTGCTGTCGACTTCAGCGCATACTTATATGTACATGACTCACAGATATCTGTCTGCAGAGGCTTCATCTCAGGCAGTGTCTTTACAGCAAGTGGATCAGAGAATCCAACAGCAAGTGGATCACAAAATTCAAGACGCATTAAAAGCTGCCAAACACCATACTCACAGCAGCCCTTCATTGTCCGTGCTGTCGACTGGTAAGTTGCTCTGTGTGTGTAACATGTGTGCACGCGCAATGTAATGCACAACTAGCTGCTTCATATACACCTCATATCTTGGTAGTGCTCTGTGCAGTGTCTCAGGAATTCAAGTACAAGAACACTGCCCAGGAAGCCAGACACGAGCAATACCTATTGCACGACCCTCAAATGCACAATGAATTTCTCTCACCTGAAAGGAATGATGGGTGTCTAGAAGACCTGGAGGACGTTAATAAACAGGCATCTGAAAATGATGTGCTCATACCAAAATTGCATAACACCTTTGCCCAATGTCTTGATGCAAGTGTCTCAGTATTAGGTGGGTGCCCAACATTTGAGGTGGGCTTCAAAAACGTTGTCAACAGCCACCAGGTAGAGACAACTGGGCGGCTGAAGCCTGACATTGTTGTTGTGGACAGCAGGTACAAGCATATCAAGTTTGGCAATGCAAATGCAATGCTTGTTGTGAGTTGCATACGATGGCAAATATGTGATGTACAATCACATTGAGAAGTCGTGACTGCATCAAGGCACATGTTCCTTGTTTTGCCTTTGGACTTACTAGAGACACAATCAGTATGGCTTTACAAGACCGTGAGAGCAAGTCTTCTTGTCGTGATTCAGTTCAGCGTGTTCAAGAAAACATGTAGGCAACATCATGTCGTAGCTGCATGCCGATTGCAACGAGACACGGTGCTGTGCAGTTTTAGGCCGTCAGCCTTGTCAATGCTGACCTTTGTGAAGGTCTTGACTGGCGCCATAGATGATGACACACATGCCGGCAAGATGGCTGTCTACCTAAATAAGTTGTTGCAGCTCAATCCGGGTCGAACTCATGTGTATGGGGCGCTCACAAACTTAGAGCATGCAGTAGTGTACGTTGGTGTACAAGACGGCAAGATTAGGTACAGCCAGCCTGTCCGCATGGAAAAAGGTACATGCACTAGCGGGTTATAGCTGCACACCCTATAGTGCATTTGGCCAAAGCATCTGCTTGTGCCCTCAGTCACAATGCAGATCTTTCCCATTTCAGTGGCATTGCAATATCAAGGTCACAAGTTTTTTTTTTGTCATCCAAGTATCAGTTTGCAGCTGAAGCTCACAACAATGAGGTCCACTCCCGACCGTATTTTGTTTCTGGCCTCACAATGCAGGCGGTATGACAATGATGGTCAATCTCCTCCTTGCTTCATGTAGTAAGCTTGGGTACACAACACCTGAGCTGAACCTACAGGGCTACTACGCTCCTGTACGAGTGCTGGGTCTGGGTCGTAACAGCACTGTCTATAAGGCTGCTCCAACACAAGAAGGACAAACCGCTCAGCGATATGCTGTAAAGGTGAGTGAAACTGTCGCACTTGAGTATGCGTTTGAAATTACACAATTTCCTGGCGGTTGACGGGATGTCAAGAAACACCAAAAAATTGTTGAACATCAAATGCACAACATAGTTGCATAGAGATAGCATCTATTCTGAGTCCAGCGAGCACTCGCCTGCTAGGCACGAAACAAAACACCACTTCCAGTGAGCTGTGAAACCATGGCTTTCAGCCTGTTCGTGCTTTCTCTGATGATCATGATGCAATGCAGGTTTTCGGCTTGTACAAAGATGGAGCTCTAAGCGCCTTTGACTATGAGAGGAAAGTCCTTGGCGTTTTGAAACAAAGCCCTGCTGAGTCTCCAAGTCTTGCCAAGGCTGATCACAATATTAGCCGAGCGTGACACTTCTGCTGCAGTGTCAATTGTGACCGAGCCAGTGGCTTCACCTATCATAGGAGGTTCGTGAAGTTGGTCTGTAGTTGCAAACGCAGCTTGCTTATGCATTGCAATTGCATGCTGTCATGTGTCATTGCATTCGTCACCAGTTTGTGACCCTCACATCCTGTGTGATTGCAGACGAGTTGACTGAGGGAAATGTGCAAGGATATCTGGATGGGTTGAGGTGCCTACACAATTCAGGGTATGTCCATTGCGACATTGAGCCCAGGCACTTGTGCAGGAGTGGTGCAGGACGCCCAGCAATCATAGATTTGGGTGAGGCCAGAGCTTTGGAATTCAGCAGTGATAGTCCCAAAAGAGCCTGGACATACAGAGGTACTCCATGCATGCATGAGATGCACTGTCAGCATCCACTTTGCATCATTTACATATCAGACTGTTGTGCGACATCCAGACTGTCATGTATGTCACTAATGTCAGCAATGTTGTACATAGTCACTCAAATTATTTGCGTGTGCAACAGAACCCATTCACGCAACTTGGCGCTGCTTGCTCTTGTCAGGCAGGCTGGTACACACTAGGTTTGTGCCTTGCACCAAGTTGCAGCTGCTGTACTCAATGGCTGCTCCTGCAGGCACTGTGAGGTATGCAGCCCAGGACATCCTGATTGCCCTCGCTCATGCAGACGCACAGTCCTCCGGCAGTGTGCAAATACAGCGGCTGGCAAAGCATGACTTTGTTGCCTTTGTCAGATGCTTCTGGGCTATCAAGTGGAAGCAGACTGGCGTTGTCAATCGCATTGAAGCTTCAGACTTTCAGGTGATGTTCCCAGCATGATTTGCGTTGCAATGGATGCTAGCATATGAATGTGTCGAGTGACCAGTGAGGTGCTTGATTGCAATGTGATCTACATTTTTGTTGAGCAAGCAACTCTGTGTCCAGGCCATGCATAGGGAGTGAAGCAAACATGGCAACATAATTTGGGTTGTTCTGACTGCAGGCTATTGCACAATACTGGCAGAAATGAGACTGAAACAGATGGCATTGCAGTTGTCCGCAACTTCAAGCTAGCCTTGGACTGTGCTGAGAAGCTGGACTATGATGGTATATTGCAGGCTTTGGAGAGCATGTGTGCTCGATGAAAACATGAGGTAGCATCATCACAGATCTTCTAGCACAAAAGGGGTACAGGGCGCACTGCGGCATAAAGCACTGCACAGTTTCTTCAAGGGTTACATTTGATTGAGAGCTGATTAGGACTGCACAGGAAAGAACACTTGAAGCCAGTCATTGCGTGAGGCATGCTCCAATGTGTTTTAGAAATGAATGAGTGATGATTGAACCTGCTTAAGAAGCCACCTTAGTCATCTGACAAGTGACCAGAACTATATCATCAAGCGGATCAACGTGTTGCGACTGCATCTTCAGTACCACAGCTTCAGTATGGCAGCTGCGATCATCCTTATAGGCATGGAGCCACTTCAGCCGTTCAGCATGTCTTCGTTTGACGTTAAGGTAGCTCAACGTTGAGCTACGTAGGTATACGTATACCTACAACTGCCGGGTTCAACAAACGTCTGTGCTGACCCGCTGCGTGTAGAAAAGCCGACTTAAATACGTGCGCCGCTTACTACCTGTTGTCCCGTGATATGGTCAATCAGGCACGGCTACCACGCCAGCTGCTCTGAGGAGTGGTGTGGTTACATCACTCACAACGTCGTACCATTGCAGTCCTTTAGTAGTATGCTAGACAATGTCGGCTGCACCGAACACAGACCCCAGCAAGCAAAAATAGATTTTCTGTATAGCAATGCGGCGCACTAAAAATTTGACACAGCGTCCAGGACGCACCTCAGTATGTTCTCTCTGCTTCTGTTTGACTTCTGGTTTGCAAACGGATTGTTCAGCCTTGGAGTCCCAGTTGACGACTGTGGCTTGTGCTCGGCCACAGCAATTGAATTGCCAGCAGTGCATCTATTGCTTGCAGGTTGTGCAAGAGTTTGTGGGATTTAGCATCAGACCCTGGGCTTGGTGTGTTTACCTAGTAGCATGTGTGGTTTCCTGTGGCCTATTATGGCTCTTACCTCACTACATACCCCAAACCCGCCTGTGGATGATGTACCGATGCCCTCTTTCTAAGGCGCAGTACTTCCAAGCAAAGGTATTCATTTGCTGAGCTCTTACTTTCTGGTACTCATCTCCTTATGGTTGACCAGACTTACACAAGACTAGCTTG
>JAABUK010012319.1_pt1 | contig 10913 bp, 14 predicted proteins | sample 5559141 | NCBI WGS metagenome assembly JAABUK01 (sample SAMN10711869, study PRJNA513367) | rock metagenome | isolation source: Antarctica rocks | place: Antarctica: Victoria Land, Pudding Butte nord | collected 2016-01-03
CTGGAGCCAGCATTACCATTCCCAGGAAAACTAGCACAGCACCTCCGGGATCAAGAGAAGCGGACGTAATTGTTCGTGCACAGACACAGGCAGCAGCTGTCAGCGCAGCAACGCGCTTAGAACTGCTGATTGAGAATGTGCTTAATTCGAACAAGTACGGCAATGCTGCTCACAATTTGGTGTTGGACGCTGTACAGCACCCAACACCAGTTTCTGCACCAGTGCTGTTTGCTGCAGGCTGGAGTACTCTCACTTTGTTTCTATACCACTTAACAGCATTGCGACACAGTCAGCCTTTGAGAGGTTCAAAGCAAGCATCCTGGCAGACAGCAAAGCCTCTGCAGCGCAGATTGAAGAGTCAATATTTGTCTCATCAAAGCAATTGCACTTCACAGTCATGATGCTGAAACTATACAGCGAGCAAAAGCGCCATCTTGCCAAGCAGGTGTGTGTCTGTAGGTGTGTGTGTGTGTGTGTGTGCGTGCAAACTTTGTCTTGCTCGTGTCATGCAGTTGTACTAAAGCTGTGGAACTGCCGCATCTATTATGCATTTAAATCACAAGGCATACTTACAGTGGTTGACATGCATCTGTTGTCCGCTACAGACTCTGCACAGCCTTCTGCCAGTCGCGCAAGACATCGTGCAGCAGCAGCCTATCCAGGTCCATCTGAAGGGACTTGAGTACATGAACGATGATCCAAGTGCCATGCATGTTGCATACCTGGGAGTGCAAGACCCAGCAGACCAGGCAGGCAGTGTACAAAAGCTGCAGCAGCTTTGCACAGCCGTGGTGGATGCCTATGCAGATGCAGGCCTGTTGCTAAGCCGCGATGAAAGGTGCTGTTCATTGATCTATGTTCTCAGATGTCATGTGCCGACACCGGCGTGCATGCATGGCATTGTATCCATTCACGCCATGTGCATGCGCTGGCCCATCATGACTAATCCTTTGCTGATGGCTCTGCGCCGGCTGGGAATGTTGATAGTCCATGGGTATCGGCTCTGTCACAACAAAGCAGTTGCAATGACTTGTTGCTCTGTGTTGAAGGTGCACAATTGCCTGCTTCACTGCCCCCCTTTGCAAAGGCAGAATCTGCTGACATGCAGGGATGTAAAGCTTCATGCAACAGTGCTGAACACAAGGCATCGCCAGCGTGCACGTGCTAAACAATCAGACACTCAAGGCGTGGATACCTCTGAAAAACATCAGCGTAACAGTCAGTATGACAGGATGCCAATTGATGGCCGATGGCTGCTAGCTAATTATGCCGACTTAGATCTGGGTGTGCAGCAGATTCCTCAAATCCACTTGTCACAAAGGGGAATGTACCGTGATGATGGATACTATCAAGCTGTGGACGTGCTGTCTTTATGATAAAATGTTTTGTACATGTACGTTGCATGTCTGGAGTACTAAGTGTGCACAAACCAGGGCTGACCACAGCAAGCAGAACTGCAAAAGTATATCTATTAAACACGCTGTTAGGTGCGCCGAAGACAGGGGTATCTGGCTTAATCAGTGGAGCAGTCTCAGACCAGATGAAAGTTCAACTATGGTGACAAAAGGCACTGCGCAATGTTGCTACACGACGTATGCATCCTCCACCTTGTAGCGCTTCCACCTGTCAGGTCCTCTGACAATGAGGTATATCGCTGTTATGCCCACACACGCATATAGCGAATAGTAAAACACGTGCAGTCTGTACAGGTACTTCAGCCCCATGACATAGTCAATCTGCACAAGGAACACACGCATCAGACTGTCTATCAGATCAAACAAGCATTTTGTACACTGAAGTCGTGTAACATTGTAGCATCGCAATGCCTCACCTGTCCTCCCCAGATCTTTTGAATGGCAGAGTTGTTTGCATACAGCTCAAATGCTTGAGCACAGAACTGTATGGCTGCTTGCGTCGCCAGCAGCACCAGGGCTACATTGAACAGGAAGCTGCTCATCAGGGTAGCCCCAACCTTCATGGGGTGCACAGTGAACACCACCAGATTCAACCCCACTTTTGTTGCACCCTTGATCACGCATGCTACAGCACATACAAGACATTGTTTGTACTGTGAAGCAGCCTGGACATCCAATGATAATAACATCAACCCTGCATTTTATGCACCAGCTCTACATGTCTGAGTACATGAGTTATAGATGCTGTGAGCAGAAGGCAGGAAAGGGCATCAAGGCACTCAGCTCTTGCTGTTATTGACTGCCACATGGCCAGCATACAATCAGGCAATGCAATCAAAGAGGTAGAGGGCTTACCAATGAGGTAAAAGCAGAAGATACCAAAAGCCACTGTGCCAAAGAGGGGAAAGGCATTGTCCAGGTCAGTGAACAAGGTGTTCAGGAATGGTGTGACGGGTGGGTACACAAAGATGTAGAGCAGGATTTGCAGCAGCCAGCAGATGCTGAGAACCACCCCCACCACACCAAAGAGAAGCTTGAGGTAAAAGATGATGACCGTGACTGCCCATGCATAGTCAGGATCTGTGCTCTGCATCAACAGGCAAAACAGTTGCTAACTGTTTACCCCGAGTGAGAGGAAATTACAATAAAGATATGAGGGTCTTGAGTGCATGCAATGCCATGCTGCTACACCATGTCCAGCCTATTTGGGGCCAGAAGATTGACAGAATATCACAAAAGTGTTGCAGTGTGCGGAACATACAAAACTGTTGCGGTGTGCAGATGATGACCTGAGGGTACACCAGCTCCAGCTGCTTCTCCTCTTCTTCAAGGACTAGGACCTCCTGATTGAGGAGGCGGTAGTTCTGGCGCCACTTGCGACCGCGACCAACCTCCCTGTCCTCCTTGCGCAGCTTTGCAGCCGACTCCTGAGGAATGAGTCAGACAATATATCATTATCATTTGTGACACGTCCCCCTTTAGATTGAGAATGTTGACCGCTTCTTTTTGGTATCACTTTCATGATGATGCAGGTTACAGCAATGCATGTAGTGCATGAGCTGCAATGGTATTTGACCAGGCCAGAGGATGTGCTGCCCCACTGCTGCTGTATACAAGTCAAGTATGTATGTACAAGTGTGTGTACATGATATAAACATCGATGCACAGCTTCATATACATGCACTTGTATGACAGCTCTTTGTTGCATGCAACCATGGGCTCAGCTGCTGCAACCACGTGAAGCTGCATGCGCCTGGAGCTGCTTGCGGTGGTGATGTCTCAGCATGCTTGCAATTTTGAGACGTGGTTTGCCAGAGGGCTGCTTGCAGACACTGCATGACAGCGCTCTGCATCTCTGGTAGAGATCAACATCACGTCTCATGGCATGTACCGGGATGCAAAGCAGCAGAGGTATTGCATTTGCATTGGGATTGGCGTTGGCATCTCAAACCACAACAGAATTGAGCAACAGGCTCATAGTAGGAGGCAGTACCATGATCCCCTTGGCTTTGTTGCCCAGGGCTTTGGCGCGCGTCATGTACTCAGACTTAGTGATGCAGGCCCTGGGGCGGCCCAGGAACTCCCGGATCATGTCCAGGGGCAGAGCAACCAGGCCAGCCCCACAGAACACCATGAACAGCAGCCACCCTACAGTCACACTCAACACACCTGTGGCGTGACATCATGATATTCTGGTATAAGGTGACTTGCGCAAAAACTGCGTGAGCAGTGTGCACGTTGATGTCAGCAGCTGTCATCAGCACTTTGTTGGCAAGTATGATTGATTATTAGGCAGCTTAGGAGGTGCAAAGTTATATGAGTAAACTCAGTGCTTTGCCAAGTTTTGATTGTTGTTTTACATGAAAAAGTGAGATTACTGTGCACGTTGCGTGCTGCAGGGTGTTTAGGAGTGCATGGTGAGTAGCTCACCTATTGTGGTCACAACCGCAATGATGTAAACCAGGAAGGACAGCCTGATCTTCCATGTATAGGTGGGCAGGCCACCATTGATGGCATCACACTGCACGACATCACTTTTGTTAGTACGCATAGCACCGTACTTACACATGAAAGGCGAGCAAAGAGTTTGATGAGGGTGGGCAGTGCATACTAGATATGGCTACAGGCAGTGTGATCAGCAGAAATGCAAGGCGATACGCTAAAAACAATTTGCGCAGCCATGTACATGACAAAGCATTGCAGTGTGTCCTCTTCCATCTTTGCAATAGCAGCACACTGCTATGGTGTTTGCCACATTGACCAACAATAGCTGTTTAAAGGATGCTGAGGGGAGACAATTTGGCACTCACATTCCTTCCCCCATAGATTGGAGCTGACCCTCCCCCTGACAGCACCTCAATGCATCTGCTCAGCGGCTCTGAAGAGTTGCTGATGGCAGAGAAGGGTGCAAGGCCAGAGGCCAAACCAATGACAGGATACTCCACATACCCCCACAGCCCTGCAAGCGTTGAAAAACTCCATACAGACATTTACTTTCATGCACAGAAGTAGGGACCAGCAGGCGTTCTTTCAGTGTACTTCAGTGTAGGGAGCAGCGATCAATCCAGGGATCAAACACGCATGATGAACACAGCACGCCAATAGGACTTGGCAAGGCCTGCAACTAATCTAGCGCAGCTTTTTTGCTGAATATGCAGTGACATATGCTTTGACTCACCATAGCAGATGCCAAGGATGAGTGCCAGAACTGCAGCTGTCACAGCCACCCAGATGAGCGCATTGATCCAGCGCTTCACAATGGACCTGTACATGTGAGTGATGATAGTGCCAGTTGCGATAAAAAAAAGAGCGACAACAGCACTCAAAATAGCACTCAAAATAAGGTTGCAGCAAGATGAACGAGCGTTTTGCAAGCTTACACGTCGCTGTCCGCCTCGTAATAATACAGAGCGAATGGGCAAACGAAGAATGCCATCACTGCTGCCGCTATGTAGCAGATGTACCACAGGGTTGTTGTTGGCAGTGCAAGGTCGCAGGAAGTGAACGACAGCGAATCCGAGCAGGCTAGAGTATTCGCTACATCTATTGGAAACAACAGTATCGTCCATATCGATAAAGTTATGCCAAATACCACCGCTATTTTCGGAAACCACGCCTGGTTCTTGTCTTCAGGGTGCTGGTAAGAAATCAACAGGTACAAAGCAACGCCTATAGATAACAGCCCCAGCACGGCTGTGATAATGATCAGAAACCAGTTGAAACCAGCAAAGACCATCTTGGCTGGGGCCCTGAGCAGACAGCCTTCTCTGACGATGGGTGCGTATGCTCACTGACAATTAGCTAACCCTAGTAGTACCCTGTAGCTGAGACCACAATTTGCCTCAATGAGGCTTGCGAATTCCCATTCATGAACCCAGTAGTCTTTGGCAAATTTTTCTTAGAAGTATGAATCTTTCGCAAGTTGGCTAATACAGGCTAGTACATTTGTGAGCAATGTTCTCCAATGCCAGCACAACATCACGTGACAGTTGCATGATCAAGTAGCACTATCAAATACTTGCGCATGGAGTTTGTATGATGTCACATAACGGGAGACCGTCTTGATCGGAATGTCCATATGTCCATTTGATGTCCAAATGTGGCCTTATGTTAATACAACATCATACCTGAAGCACAAGGCGGACAATTGATTTCAGAAATCGACCCTAGCCTAGCATGACTTGGGGTCTGGGGTCATGGATCTATCTGTGTGTTGAATCGCGGTGATACACGTTTATTACAGCCGTTATCGCGTTGATTCGCAACTCTGCTCTGCTGTAAACCACTTTTTCACGAATTTTGGCATGCTGTTTGAGTGGGTTGATGGCCGCCCGCCATGCAGGCATGTATTGGCAGTAAGCCTCGTGTCCACAAATTTTGTTTTACCACATCACCATGACACCATGTCAGCCGCAGGTACTAGGGCGTAGATCAGAACAGAGTTTGTGGCAGAAACTTTGGCGGAGAATTGCAGCTGATCAGAGGAACAAACACTCCTCAGCCAAGACAAAGAGAGCAAAGTTTGACACCGAAGAGGTGATACGGCTGTGATAGTATTGTGTATTCATGATGTTCAGATAAGGGTCGCACCGTGAAACAGTGTACAATCTGGCAGAGCTACAAGACGTTTGTACGGCGTCATCAGCGGCGGAGGCATAATGAGTACCTGAAGCAGCAAGCAGTAAAAGGATGGGAGGATGTCTGGGAGACAGTAAATCTCTGCACCAAAAGCTTGCTGAGCCGCTGCAATAACAAGCTTTGCCCTGAAAGTTGTTTCTGGCTCAATAAGTCGCACCAACCACTTCGGTCAGGCTTTTAAGTTCACATTGCCCGCACAGTGCACTGCTGGAAAAAAGGCAACAGCTGTTTGCTTGAAACTATTGACTGGACCTGAGCTACCAGAGTTGAGCCAGAGTTGTCACGTGCAGCCCAAGGGAGCTGCAAGAAGTAGACAAGCAGATGACATGGCTGCATCCCTGCCTGATGAGCAGCTGTGGCTTCGGATGACTCAAGGCAGTGCTTCTGCCAAGACAGGCAGGCAGCAACGCAAAGGTACGCTCACATGATGCTTCTACCCAGCACGTGTTTGCAGTATTGATTGTCACCAGCTGTATAGCAACACAGCCAAAGTCCTCAGGCAGTTGTTTGAGATTAAAGCAAGTTGTTGAGGCCTAGCAGCCCACTGCCATTATTCTCCTGCTGAGCAGAAAAGTGGTTTGCAGCTTGGCGTGCGTGGACACAGCAGTTCCATGAGTCAGAAAGCTATGCTCATCAGTATCAAGCTCAGCAGGATCACAGCAGCCACACAGCTGATACAGACACACAGCGTAAAACTTCGCGCAACAGCACTTGGCAGCAGCCCAATTTTGGTCACTCCAACTGGGGTGATCGTGAGACTTGGCATCATTTCACAGGCTTTCAGCACAGCAGCTCCAGATCATGGCAGGAAAGTTTGGCAGATCAGCAAACTCTGAACGGAGTGAGCAGCATAGCCAGTCTGACAGGCAGCAAAAGCATAATGCTGGCCGGCAAATCTTTGCCGTGCAGCAGCGGCGCTGCATGCAAATTCTTGGACTGCCAGAAACGGCAGTGCTTGATGCTGGTGTTGTCAAGACTGCTTTTCTGGAATGTGCCAAGAAATGGCATCCAGATCGTCATACTGATGAGAGCAAGCCCGCTGCTGAAGATAAGTTCAAAGAGGCACAGACCGCATACCAACACTTGCTCACTTATGTACAATAGGGTGGCTTGCTTTTATACCATTTGTCATGCATTTGTGACCATGACAACGCACGCTGGTCAAACAGCATTTGTGCAACCAGTACATGGACACAATTCTTGGTGCGTATATGAGCCTGGGATATGTGAACAGTGGCATTTGTCAGGATGTAACAATGGCAAGCGCTGCAGTGTCATACACATATCGTACATCTTACTGCACACTACCTTGCAAATTACAGCCAATTTGACGGCTGGCTTATGTCCTACTAGTTTAGATTGCCGGACCTTCGGACCATGCACAAAATCAATGCCACTCCGTATGAACTGAAGTTGCATACGACCAGCGCATGCCTGAAAATGACGCTGTACCAAATTGATAAACTTCAAATTTTGAGGCCCTTTCTACAGCAGATAAATGCGCAGATGCTGTCACGCAGCTGCCAGCTGCTACTTGTGTATCAGCTAAAGGCGTGCAAATATCTGCCATGCAATTCACACATGCACATAACTAACCCCTATCACTTCATCTTAGGTGCACTCAGTCAACACCCAGGTCTCTGCTCGTACTGTAGCACGTGGTTGCAATATGATACTTCATGAATTACCAGATCAGGTTTTGCTCGTTGTTGCTGCGTACTGAAGCGTGTCAAACGTCATGACTGGACGCTTTCTGTTCCCAGGCTCATGGCTTTACACTGCCCATTGTCAAAGGTCTGCTGTGCCACCAGCAGTGTACCATTCTTCTGCAACACGCCTGCCTCAACCAGTAAGTCACCATGGTTCTTGGACTGTACTATGCTGTAAGCGTTTAGAGGTAAACATGTGATGCCCTCTTGACTGCAGCTAGACATCCTGTACAACAGTCAAAGCCGTTCATCAGCTTGCATGCATGCAGCAAAGCTGCACACATCACTCACACGCAGACTTGCAGTAAGGGATGTTTCATTGCTGCACTTTGACTACAGCAATTGCACATGAAATGAACTCATGCTATTATTAGCCACCCAGCGCAGATGTCACACATGTGTTCACAACCAAGTGCAGATTCTGGTTGCATTGAGGAACACCTGGGAGGCAAAGGCTGCGGCTGGATGGTCCCATCTTTCAACACACTGTAGCTGCTGCCAGAGCTGGCTGTCCAGTCATGTTGCAGCTGGCTTGCAGCAAACTTGTCCAGCTCAGCAAAATTTGACATTCCCCCTCCACATCCTGACAGCGACGCGCCTCCATTGTACGGACCATCATAATACTCATGATGCACCTCAACATCTGACAATTGCCAAGGATCTGATGGCCCAGCTGCTGTGACATGCTGCACCAGGCGTATGCGCTTCTGCTCTGCTGTCACTAGGCAGTGCTCAAGCCGCAACTTTGTCTGATCTGAGATGTTCAGGCATGACACAGTTGTGTAGCTGCCATTGCTGAGAATGGCATGCTGTGTAGCTGCGTCAGTAGACTCCAGCAGGTGGCGTGCTTCTTCATGGAATGTCTGTGCATCAGCCTCACAGCCTACTGTCGGCATCAGGCGCTTCAGCAAACATTTGATGCCTGTTGCTTGGGGCTGCATGCTGCACTGGGACTGCCAGTCATACAGCGTGACATCCCAGTCTCGAAACTCTTTGGGCACGTACTGGGAAGGAAGCTCTTGAGGCTGGCCGTCTGCTGTGAAGGTGGCTGTGGCTCCTTCCCACTCTCCGGAAACGTTGTCACAAAATGTTGACCACTCTGCCTCTGAGCTTGCTGTAGTGGATTGTGGGTCAGCTGTGGGTGCCTGAGTCGATAGGCATGCTGTGAGAACTGGACTGCCTCGTTTCGTAAGGCAAGCATTGCTGGTCTGAGCAGAACACAATGGTGATTTCTGCTCTGTTTTACTCGAGGTCCGATTTTCCAGACCAGGCCTTGCACAACACGGCCTGAAATTGCGTGCAGGCTTCTGGTGTAGAAAAGGAGCATTCGCAAGCTCAAAGCATATGCGCATCATCCTGCTGAGGTTTGAGAGTTGCAGGCCTGCGCGACAACGACATCGGAGAGGATACCATATCGGCAAGGATGGTTTCGGAGCATGGACCACAAAGTTGGCAAGGCATATCGCGCTGGCGCAGAGTTGGCGCTTGACACGTTCAAACAAGTCTTTGGCCTTGACTCTGATTCGCTTTAATCAATCCTAGAAGGTGTGTTGACATCGTGCCTGACCTGCCGTCAGCTATCTGAAACCATCGAACTCGCTTCGCGACGTATGCAGTCCGCTGTTGGCTCCTTCACAACAAGCACATCGTTGCATAGACACACACTAACAACTGCCTTGCCAATCGCCGTCAAAAGGGCCAGGGTGTGCTCAGCCTACGCAGGTGTGTGAGGAGGTCAAACTCTGCAGGTTCTCCAACTGCCTTTCTCAGAACTTGGTCCTCTTCGCTGCAGAACTCAACACCAGACAGCAAGCTGACCCTGGCAGAAGAGTACTGCTGCTGCAGTTGGCTCTGACAGCAGCTGTAGCAGGACCCAGCTCAGCCAGAGATTTTATAGTACCTTTGGACTCAACAGGGCGACTGCCACCAGGTGCGGCAAGCTTCACAACAATGTGTAACACATCTTATTGGGCATGCCTGTGTCACCGTTATGCTCTTCTGACAGGTTATGAGGACTTGACGAGACGTCTAGTGAATGCTCTTCAAGACTCTATCTCTGCAGACATCAATGGTGCTTCTGAAAATGAGGTGCGCAAGCGGGACAGCCAGATCTGTAGTCAACTGCAATCAAAGCAGAATCTTCCAGCAGTGTAAAATGCTAGTTTGCATGCGTGTTTGCATCAGAAAAGCACTTTAGCATATTTTGTAGGTCAGAAGGAAGGCAGATCCAGCAAAAGGCCTGGTGAAAGACTGGGTCTCCAAATGGAGGGACGATAGATCAGTCAGAGGCTCTGTGTCTCATGATCAATTATCAGGTGACAATGCCACTGCATGTACAGCATGATCAAACAAGCTGTTGCAGCAGCATTGCATAAGCACTCTCATACATGTCAGCATGAACATCTCCGTCATGCTGATCCTAGAACCACATGGCCTGATTAGGATGAGCTGGTGCAGCTATGCTTCAACAGCTGGGTAGCTACTACCAGAAGAATGGATCCCGTTCAAGGATGAGTAAGGATGTTGGTGGCAGTCTTTTGGACAAGTTGAAGGCTGCTGAGGCCAGTCTGCCACCAGTTGAGACTAAGAAGAAAGGACTGTTTGGCTAAAGATCAGTAGCTCATGCCAATTCACTTGCATGGTTTTGTCACTGCTGTGCATGACTTGGAAGTTGTAACCTGGTAGCATCTTCCGCAAGCATTGATGAGGACCATGAACATCAGCGCCTTGTGATCAGGCTTGGCAAGTCCAGCTTTTGCATGATGGCAATGCCTGTCATGTTCAGAGTGCACGAATACTATTGAGCGCTGACTGCGTGGCTTGATTTGTAAACTGATGAGCTGTTAGTGCAGTCAGCTTCCAAGCTTTCAGTGGTTGAGACTGACCGAGCAACTCTTACCTTGCATACACCGAGGTGAGCTGCAAAGGCGCTATTTGGAGGGCGCCATAGTGTACTGTTTCGAAACCCGAGAATTCTGTTGCAAACCCAAAGATGAGTTTCCCGCAGTTCTGGGGACTGATCATTGGCTTCATACCACTAAGGAAACCCAAAGATGAGATACAATGACGGCTGAGGTGTGCCCACCGCACCCCTCTTCCTCCCCCCCCTCTTCCCCCCATCTCCCCTCCCCCCCGGCTACCGTAACGCTCG
>JAABUK010012320.1_pt1 | contig 10913 bp, 8 predicted proteins | sample 5559141 | NCBI WGS metagenome assembly JAABUK01 (sample SAMN10711869, study PRJNA513367) | rock metagenome | isolation source: Antarctica rocks | place: Antarctica: Victoria Land, Pudding Butte nord | collected 2016-01-03
ATAGTATTCAATATTATTAAAGAACATTCAGGAAAAATAGATGTTATATCAGAGGAAGGAAAAGGTTCCGAATTTATTATAACTTTGAATAATTCAATTCCTGGAAAACCGGCAATTTAAAATCCTGTAATGACTGAGCGAGACAAGAAAATAATTGTATTATACATAGATGATGAAGAAGATAATCTTCTTTCATTTAAAGCCACGTTTCGCAGAGACTATGAAGTGCTGACTGCAGGTTCCTCTGCACAGGGGCTGCATATCCTCAACGAAAAGACCGTTCACGTTATCATTGCTGACCAGCGAATGCCCTACTCTACAGGAGTGGAATTTTTTGATATTGTAAGAAATGCATTTCCTGACCCCATACGTATTTTGCTAACAGGTTTTACGGATGTAGAAGCTATTATTGATGCAATAAATAAAGGACAAATTTTCCGGTACATTAAAAAGCCCTGGGATGAGCTGGAACTTAAAACCACTATATCAAATGCGTATGAGGTGTACGCAACAAGGCAGAATTTGAAGGTTAAAGTGCAGGAACTCGAAAGAACAAACGACGAGCTAAACAGGTTTGTCTACAGCACTTCCCACGATTTGCGGTCTCCTCTTGCATCAATAATGGGCGTGCTGAACCTGGCAAAAATGGAAAATTCTGTTATAGATCCCAACGGATATATGGGAATGATTGAAAGCTGCATTAATAAAATGGATTTTTTTATTATTAAAGTTATCGAATATTACAAAAGCGTACGCGTAGATGAAGCCTTTGAAAGCATAGACATTGGAAAACTGGCCTGGGATAGCATTGATCTTTGCCGCATGCAAAATCCTGCCATCGTGTTTGAAGTAAAGGCAAATCAGCAAAAAGAATTTAAGTCTGATTCTTTCCGGCTTTCGGTAATACTAAATAATTTGATATCAAATGCCGTAAAATACCAAAAGCCCGGCGAGCTGCATCCGTCTGTAAAAATATCAATTGATGTAGATGAAACAGAAGCAGATATTTTAATAAAAGACAACGGCGTCGGCATTATAGAAGATCATGTAAATAATGTATTTAAAATGTTTTTCAGAAGCAACTTTACAGTTACAGGTTTAGGCATCGGCCTGTATATTGTAAAAGAAGCGCTTACAAGAATAGGCGGAGAAATATCGGTAGAGTCAACGTATGGCGAAGGCACCAGTTTTCGTTTGCTGATCCCGAATATGATAACTGAAGCAGTGGTTAAATAAAAAAAAATTAGCAAATCAATTGCAGTGGATTTGCCGGTCAAACTGATGAGTATTTTTATAGCAGATATTCTTTCATTCCTCAAATTATTTCTTTCGTATTCGCAACTGTAATTATGGTATTTTCTGCTGTATTTGTTTCAGTACTTAATTGTTGAATATGTTTTTTTTCAATCAACATATTTACATCTTTTATTAACGTAATCCGTCGGTGTAGTTTTCTGTTATCACCAATTCATTAAATACCTTTACTTTTCATTTATTTCTAAAAAAACTATTAATGGCAATAAATAAAACAGTTAAGAATGCTGACGAAGCTGTCAATGATATTTGGTCTGGTGCCACTATATTATTTGGCGGGTTCGGGCTTTGCGGCATTCCTGAAAACTGTATTGCCGCCCTTGTTAAAAAAGGAATTAACCAGCTTACCTGCATTTCAAATAATGCCGGTGTAGACGACTTTGGCATCGGCCTGATGCTGCAGCAAAAGCAAGTGAAAAAGATGATTTCTTCTTACGTGGGTGAAAACGCAGAATTTGAGCGCCAGCTCTTAAGCGGCGAACTCGAGGTTGAATTAATACCGCAGGGAACACTTGCCACACGCTGTATGGCTGCAGGCTACGGAATGCCTGCCATATATCTTCCTGCCGGAGCGGGAACAGAAGTAGCTAAAGGAAAAGAAGTGAGAAATTTTAATGGAAAAGATTATTTAATGGAATATGCCTTTGATTCAGATTTTGCCATAGTAAAAGCATGGAAAGGTGACACCAGCGGCAATCTGATATACAAAGAAACAGCCCGAAATTTCAATCCTGTTATGGCGATGGCAGGCAAAATCACCATTGCTGAAGTGGAAGAGCTGGTGCCTGCTGGCGAACTCGATCCTGACCAGATACATACTCCCGGCATTTATGTCACCCGCATTTTTCAGGGAAGTAATTATGAAAAAAGAATAGAAAAAGTAACCGTAAGAAAACTTTTTCCATAATATTGGTTCTATTTTTAAAGGTGCATTTTCTGACCAAATGAAAATAAAGCAGGAAAATGAAAAACAGAGAACGTTACGGAGGGGCATCCTTCTCCAACAGGAGAAGGAACGAGGATGAGGTAATTTACGTAATTAAAATTAAAATGTATTAATCTCAAAAAATGGCTTTAACCAAAGAGCAGATTGCACAGCGGATTGCTAAAGAATTAAAAAACGGATATTATGTCAATCTCGGCATTGGTATACCAACGCTCGTTGCTAATTATATTCCTGACGGCATTAATATAGAATTGCAAAGCGAGAACGGTCTGCTGGGCATGGGGCCATTCCCTTTTGAAGGAGAAGAAGATGCTGATTTAATAAATGCAGGCAAGCAAACCATTACCACGCTTCCGGGTTCTGTTTTTTTTGACAGCGCCGTCAGCTTTGGTATGATACGGGCAGGAAGAGTAGACTTGACAGTTCTTGGGGCTATGGAAGTTGCTGAGAATGGAGATATTGCCAACTGGAAAATTCCAGGTAAAATGGTAAAAGGAATGGGCGGCGCAATGGACCTGGTAGCTTCAGCCAAAAACATTATCGTAGCTATGCAGCATACCGACCCAAAAGGAAACAGCAAGTTATTAGCAAAATGCACACTGCCATTAACAGGAGTTGCCTGTGTAAAAAAAGTAGTAACCGATTTGGGTGTATTCAATATAACAGAAAAAGGATTTTGTTGTATAGAATATGCACCCGGAGTGACTATTGAAGAAATAAAAGCCAAAACTTCCGGAAGGCTGACAATAGCTTCCGCTGTAAAAGAAATGGTATTTTAAAACGGTAAATAGAGAATAGAGAATAGAGAATAGAATATAGAATATAGAATATAGAATATAGAAAATAGAATGTAGAAAATAGAATTTAATTTATGAAAGAAGTATTTATATGTTCGGCAATACGCACACCGATAGGAAGTTTCGGAGGTGCTTTATCTTCAGTACCAGCGACAAAGCTGGGGGCGATAGCGATACAGGGCGCACTTGCAAAAACAGGTATAGCGCCTGAATTAATACAGGAAGTTTTTATGGGTAATGTTTGCTCCGCAAACTTAGGCCAGGCTCCGGCAAGGCAGGCAGCACTGCAGGCTGGCTTAAGCAACAGTGTAGTATGCACTACGGTTAACAAAGTATGTGCATCGGCAGCAAAAGCTATTATGTTTGGTGCACAAAGCATCATGCTTGGCATCAATGATTTAGTAATTGCAGGTGGTATGGAGAATATGTCTATGGTTCCTTATTATATACCAAAAGCAAGATTTGGTTATAAATACGGCAATGCAGAACTTATTGACGGATTAGATAAAGACGGTTTAAGAGATGTCTATCAACAGGAAACAATGGGTGCCTTTGCTGATGCAACAGCAAAAAAATACGAAGTTTCACGGGAAGAGCAGGATGCATATGCAATCCGCTCATATAAAAGTGCTGATAATGCAACACAATCCGGATTTTTTGCAGACGAAATAATTCCTGTAGAAGTGCCTCAGCCGAAAGGCAATACAATAATTGTAACAGAAGATGAAGAATACAAAAATGTAAAATTTGATAAAATACCTTCTTTAAAACCCGCCTTTACAAAAGACGGAACAGTTACTGCCGCCAATGCTTCTACTATAAATGACGGTGCTGCTGCATTGGTTCTTGCAAGCGAACAAAAAGTAAAAGAACTTGGACTTCATCCCATTGCTAAAATAATTTCGTTTGCCGATGCCGAGCATGAGCCTGCATGGTTTACCACTGCACCCGCAGACGCCGCACCGAAAGCACTAAAAGCAGCAGGCTTATCAAAAAATGATATGGATTATTTTGAAGTAAACGAAGCTTTTTCTGTAGTGCCGCTGGTATTTAATAAAATGCTTGATATTGACCCTGCTAAAGTAAATGTATTTGGCGGCGCAGTTGCTCTTGGCCATCCTTTGGGAGCCTCCGGTGCAAGGATTATCGTTACACTTTGCAATGTTCTAAACCAAAATAAAAAACGTTTTGGTCTTGCAGCCATCTGCAACGGGGGAGGAGGTGCTTCTTCAATTATTATTGAAAGGTTGTAAAGTTGTGTTGTTCAGGTTTTGTTATTTTACTATAGAAAAATACGGTGAATTTGAATAAACTGTTGTTTTAAAACTTCTTGGTTTAGTTTATAATATTTATGCGTTTGTACCTTTAGTAAGCAAAGTTAGAAATGATAGAAAATATGTTAGTTTAATTTCCAGGTTTTAAATGCAAAATTGCTAATTTGGACTCTTTGAATTTTATTATTATCAATTCAATGGCTTTATAATAATTTTCATAAAACCAACTATATATGTATATCGAAACTAACGAAGCCATTGACTCCGGTTTAGGAGCCACTCAATCATCTGTATCTTCCGGCTATGCTGTTCGTATTTCTTTAATCGCTGCGCTTGGCGGTTTTCTTTTCGGTTTTGAAACGGCAGTTATATCAGGTGCAGAAAAAACCATTCAACAGTTATGGAACCTAAGCCCTGGATGGCAGGGTTTTACAGTCGCTTCCAGTTTAATAGGCACCGTTATCGGGTCAATGATTGCAGGTGTGCCAGCTCAGCGATACGGAAGAAAAAAAGTTTTGACTGTCATTGCCATCCTTTATCTTTTCTCCGCGGTAGGTTGTGCCTTAACACCGGTATGGCTCTTATTTGTTATTTTTCGTTTTGTTGGCGGCCTGGCCGTTGGCGCTTCTTCTGTGGTCGGACCGATGTATATTTCTGAAGTTGCTCCCGCTAAAATCCGTGGAAGGCTTGCAGGTTCTTTTCAACTGATGATTGTTACAGGCATTTTTGTCGCTTATCTTACTAACTTTTTATTTGTCGGTTTTGGTGATACCGGGTGGCGCTGGATGCTGGGCATCATGATTGTGCCTGCTGCTTTATTTGCAATATTGCTGCGTTTTATACCTGAGAGTCCGCGTTGGTTAGTATTAAATAATCGTGATGAAGAAGCAAAGGCGGTATTTGCCAAAACAGGCGAACCCAACGCAGCGGCGCTTATACGTGAAGAACATGAGTTATCAAAACACGGAACCAAAGAAAACTTATTTAACGGCAAATACAACAAGCCTATTTTGTATGCCGTCATTTTAGCCATGTTTAACCAGTTGTCTGGTATTAATGCCATACTATATTATGCTCCGCGTATTTTTGAAATGGCCGGTTTTGATAAAGCACAGTCATATTTACAGCCTGTATATATCGGCGCGGCGAATCTTTTCTTTACTTTACTGGCAATGAGCGTAATTGACAAATTTGGCAGAAAAACATTGTTATTAATCGGTTGTGTCGGAACGGTTATTTTTCTTGCGCTAACCGCACATGCTTTCAGCGGCAGCGGTTCTCCCGGCAAGAATGTATTATTTTATCTTCTGGGATACATTGCTTTTTTTGCTTTTTCACAAGGCGCTGTTATATGGGTTTTTATTTCAGAAATATTTCCAAACTCAGTACGCTCACAAGGCGGTTCTTTAGGCAGCTTTACGCATTGGATTATGGCTGCAATCATTTCCTGGACATTTCCCATTATAGTTGAAGGAAGCCAAAACGGTGCATTTTACTCCTTTATATTTTACAGCATAATGATGGTAATAGCCTTCATTTTTATATGGAAAGTAATGCCTGAAACAAAAGGAAGAACTTTAGAAGAAATACAAAAAGATCTGGGAATCAGGTGATTAGCTTATTGTCATTTTAAGGATTAAAAAGCTTTTCCTGAAAGAAAAGTAAAAATACTTTTAGCGTTATTTTATGAAACGCAGGTTTTTTTTTATTGTTTAAAATCTTTATTTCATCTCCTTACCCTTCTGCCCAGGCCTTTGCAGCTTTTACCGCACGTTGCCAGCCTTTTATAAGAGGTTCATTATTAATATTTTTATCGGCTGTAAATTTCCTGTTAAGCTTCCATTGGCTTTCCAGTTCTTCTTTATTTGCCCAGAAACCTGTCGCTAGTCCTGCAAGATATGCAGCGCCTAAAGCTGTCACTTCGGTTATTTCTGGTCTTACTACTGCGGTGTCAAGCACGTTGGCCTGTATTTGCATCAGCAGGTTATTTGATACAGCGCCACCGTCTACCCGCAGTTCGAGAATGGGCGCACCCGCATCCGCTTCCATTGCTTTCAGCACGTCCATAGTTTGAAAAGCGATGCTTTCCAATGCGGCCCTGGCAAGATGAGATGAAGTCGTTCCCCGGGTTATTCCTGTGATTGTGCCACGTGCGTGCTGGTTCCAATGCGGCGCTCCGAGACCGGCAAAAGCGGGTACAAGATATACGCCTCCGTTGTCTGGCACCTGCATAGCTAACTCTTCAACTGCAGGTGCAGAAGGTATCATTTTCAGCTCATCTCGTAACCACTGAACTACCGCTCCGCCAATAAATATGCTGCCTTCCAGCGCATACGATACTTCATCTTTAATCTTCCATGCAACTGTGGTAATCAGGTTATTTTTTGAAATAACCGGTTTGTTGCCTGTGTTCATGAGCATAAAGCACCCTGTTCCGTATGTGTTTTTTACCATGCCCGGCCGCGTACACATCTGTCCGAAAAGAGCTGCCTGCTGGTCACCGGCTATTCCAGCAATAGGTATTTTGTGTGCAAGAATATTTCCTGCAGTTTCGCCCAATACCTCGCTTGATGAATGAACTGAAGGAAGCATACTTTCGGGAATATCAAAAAGCCGCAAAAGATCTGTATCCCACGTAAGTGTATGAATATTGAAAAGCATGGTACGCGATGCATTGGTTACATCTGTAGCATGGACTGCGCCTCCGGTTAAATTCCATACAAGCCAGCTATCTACTGTACCAAAAGCGAGCAATCCTTTTTCTGCACTTTGCCTCGCGCCTGGTATGTTATCCAATAACCATTTTATCTTAGTGGCTGAAAAGTATGCATCCGGTATCAATCCTGTTTTTTCCTGTATCATTTTGCTTTGCCCCATTGCTTTCAACTCATCACAATAAGCTGCAGTACGGCGGTCTTGCCAGACGATAGCATTATGAATAGGCTTGCCTGTTTGCCTGTGCCATACTATTGTGGTTTCCCTTTGATTTGTAATACCGATTGCAGCAATGTCTTTCGGCGTAATCCCCGCTCGGATGATTGCTTCGGCGGCCACACCCATTTGTGTTGACCATATTTCATTCGGATCATGCTCAACCTGGCCCGGAAGAGGATAATATTGTGTAAATTCTTTTTGTGAAACAGAAGTAATATTGCCTGCACGATCAAAAAGAATAGCACGTGAACTGGTGGTTCCCTGGTCGAGAGAAAGAATATAATTTCCCATTTATGATAGATTAGTTGGCTGTAAAACTATATTTGCCGGTTTGCGGAGATAATTAAGAGCAGTTTTATTAAATTGTTTTATTTGATTGCTTTTCCACTCTTCATTATAGTTGAGCTCTATGCTCATTAATTCTGCCACGCGTGGCGCGGCTTTTATGGCAGCACTGGCATCAAGAAACAAAATACGCAGTCTTCTTGCCAAAACATCTTCAACTGTCCTTGCCATCTCGTTTCTTACTGCCCACACAACTTCTGCTTCAAGATAATCATGACCTCTTATTAATTTATTACCAAGAAAACGTCGCTCTTTTATCAATTCCACTATATTTTCTTCATTACTTCCATAGACGCTTAAATGACTTTTTGACTCAAAATTCGTACATCCGCTAATTTTCAGATTTTTTGTAGAGCACTTAACGATAGCTAATTTTCCAACTTTTATAATTTTTTCCAGCGTTTCTTCTGCCATTTTTCTGTAAGTTGTCCATTTGCCTCCGGTAATCGTTACCAGCCCGGAATCACTTACGAATAGTTTATGACTTCTGGAAATTTCTTTTGTTTTAACCATGTTATCAGCAGGAGCAGCAAGTGGCCGAAGGCCGGCGAAAACACTTAAAATATCTTTTTCACCCGGAGGATTTTTGAGATAATCTTTCATTGTATCGAGAATGAAAGAAACTTCTTTGTCAAGCGCCAGGGGTTCTGTAGAATAGTTGTCAACAGGCGTATCTGTAGTACCGACAAGCAAATGATTTTGCCAGGGTATGGCAAATAAAACGCGGCCGTCAGTTGTTTCCGGTATCATGAGGGCGCAGTTGCTTTTTAAGAAAGAATTTTTTACAACAATGTGCACTCCCTGGCTGGGCTTTACCATTGGTTTTCTATCTGGTAAATCCATCCTAAGAATATCGTCAACAAATACGCCTGTAGCATTAACCACCACTTTTGAGGGAAGCGAATATTCGATTCCTGTCTCAACATCTTTTGCAATCACTCCGTTCAGGCTGCCATTTTTTTTAATTAAACCTGTTACTTTACAGTAATTTAAAACCACGCCGCCATGCTCTACACAAGTTTGGGCTAAATTAACCGCCAGCCGTGCGTCATCAAACTGACCATCGTAATATTCCACTCCTCCGGTAAGGCGGTCAGTATTAAGCCCCGGAAAATGTGCGGCGACTTCATTACGGCTAAGGGATTTTGACTTTCCCAGGCTGTAGCCGCCGGAAAGCAAATCATAAAACTTTAAACCAAAGTAGTATTTTAGCTTTGAAAAAATACTGTAGCAGGGAATTACGAACGATTGTCTTTTGACAAGATGAGCTGCGTTTTTCTTTAAAATCCCTCTTTCCTGCAGGGCGTCGTATACCAGTTTTAAGTCGCCATTTGCAAGGTAACGAACACCGCCATGCACTAATTTGGTACTTCTGCTCGATGTGCCTTTTGCAAAATCCGATTGCTCTAATAATAACACCGCATAGCCACGGCTGGCGGCATCCAAAGCAATACCTAAACCTGAAGCGCCGCCGCCGATGACAATAACATCCCAGATTGCCCTGCTTTTTACTTTATTTAATAAAGCAGTACGATTAAAATTAAAAGCCATTATTTATGATTTTAGCAGTATTTTCATATGGTGTCAATTATATAACCTGGCCTGACTGTCATCACAAAAATTTTTATTTTTATTGTGGGTTGCAATTAAAAGTAAGATACAAATGAATAATTAAAGAGTAAGCGGCGTAAAGGCTTTATCAATAAAAAAATTTTTAGTTTATATTGCAGATGACTATTGTCCGACTAATAGGGGCTAAAGCACTCCCGGCAAAAGATTTTTACACTTATAACCGCTGCCTTAAAATTAAAGTCATTTATTAAAGCCTTCTAAAATCATTAAAACGATTTCTATTCCAATGGCTTCTTTCATAGCCCACGGTTTAAACCGTGGGCTATTGCACCAAATTATTATCTTACTCATTTTAGAATACTGCGATTTTTCCAATACTTACACTTCCTTCTTTTTTTGTTATCCTGTAAATATAGATGCCTGGCGAGAGGTTAGTTGTTAGTATGTACTCATGTACAAATTGTATCTGCTTTCTCAATACTATTCTTCCGGAAACATCTAAAAGCGTCAAAATTTCTTCATTTGGCAACGGCGTGAAAACTTCTATACGCTGATTTCTTTTTGCCGGCACGGGAAAAACAAGGTATTTTCCGGGTTCGTTGTAATACACCTGAACCTTATCGGAATAGAGGATTTTTCCATTACTTGCAACAATCCTGACTCGGAAAGATGTAACTCCTTTTGATAAATGTTGATACAAATATTGATAACTTAACAAGTTACCGGGCGCTATTGTGCCAATGTTTTCAAATCCTGTTGCAATATATTTTTGAATATAGATTGAATCTACATGATATAAAGTCCCTAATGACAGCGATAATATTGCTGTGTTATCCTTAGTATCTGCATAAAAAGAGCTTATAATGCAACCTGCATTTTGTGCAGCGTAATCAAAGCCATAGCTTTTTATTCCTGTGGTTTCATCCGCTAAGATGGGAGCAACAGATAAAAAATGATTGTTTAGGTTTCGTACATTAATTGTGACAGCAGTATCATTTGTTTTAACCAATGGCTCCATATATTTTTCGCCTAATTGATAAACCTGGTATGTATTAATGCCTTTTAATTTATTCCAATAAATAAAAAGAGAATCGCCGCACAAAAAACCTGTTGTCGGTTTAGCCAAAGAGGTTATTAAAAAAGTATCGGAGTAATAAAACATGTTTCCCGTTTTTACTCTAACCAGCGCTTTCGAAATGGTATCAGGAGTATTCCAATACAGATATTTTTTAGATAAATCTGTATTTTGCTGTATTTCCTTCCAGGCGTTAAATGGCGGAAGACTGTATTCTATTGTTCCCGTTCCTGAAATATTGGTTTCCCATCTCAAAATTTCCTGATGATTACTTTCGGCAAAGTCAGATTTTGAAAACCTTTTCCAATTGAAAAAATTTGTGCTGTCAGGCGCATAGGCGATACAAAAATTTTGTGAGGCAGAAACAACATCAAATCCTTTTACCATAACCTGGTAATTGCCGGCTGCAGGATTGTTTACAGTTACCTGTTCTTCATTATTAAGGCTGTCTCTTTTTCTTACAGCATTTTTTGACAAAGAATCAGCGTTTGCAATACTGCTGAGAACCCAGGGTTGCCAGGTCTCACTTGTATTTTGATTAGTAACGGTGAGATCAAGATCATTCATCAGCGCTGAGGGAGAATTGGGAAGTGCAGCCAAATCATTCCAGACGAGGCTGACTTTTAATAAAGATGTTCCCGGAGGAATAGTTACAT
>JAABUK010012321.1_pt1 | contig 10913 bp, 7 predicted proteins | sample 5559141 | NCBI WGS metagenome assembly JAABUK01 (sample SAMN10711869, study PRJNA513367) | rock metagenome | isolation source: Antarctica rocks | place: Antarctica: Victoria Land, Pudding Butte nord | collected 2016-01-03
GGCGCCGCCGGGATATTACGCCGGGCTGGCGACGGTGCTGTTCTATCCGTGGTCGGCCCTGCTGCCGGCGGCGATCTTCGCCGCGTGGGCCCGGCGCAAGGGGCGGCCGGAACTCGGCTTCCTGCTGGGCTGGATCGTCGGCCCGTGGGCCGTCCTGGAGGCGGTGCCGACGAAGCTGATCCACTACTATCTGCCGTCGTTCCCCGCCTGCGCCCTGCTGGCCGCGTGGCTGATCGAGGCGCTGGCAGCGGAGCGGGCGAACCTCCGGCGGTGGCGGCTGGGCCGCGCGGGGGTGGTGATCCTGGCGGGCGTCGGCGGCGCTGCGGCGCTGGGGCTGGCGATCGCCGGGGCGGGCATCCTGGGCTCGCGCGGGTCGCTGCCGGCGGCGCTGGCCTGGCCGTGCCTGGCGATGGCGCCGCTGCTGGCGGGCGGGATGGTGGTCGCGGCCCGGCGGTTCCGGGCGGGGGAGTCGCGGCGGGCGGCGGCGGGGCTGGTCGCGACGTGGGCGGCGCTGATGCTGATCGTCGGCGGCTGGCTGATGCCGGCGGCCGAACCGCTGAAGGTCTCGCGGGCCCTCGGAAATCGCCTGGCGGCGGTGACGGCGCAGACCGGGGCGACGCCCATGGTCGGCAACTTCCAGCCCCCGGGGATCATCTACGCCCTGGGCCGGCCGGCGCCGACGATCGGCACGCTGGACGACCTGGTCGATCGGGTCCGACGCGCCCCCGTGGCGGCGGCGTTGCTGGACTGGGAGTTGGATGAGTACGCGGACGACCCGCGGTTGGAGGTCCGGGTCGCCGAGACGGTCCGCGGGTTCGACATGGAGAAGGGGAAGACGCAGGTCCTCCGCGTGGCCGTACTGAGGCCGGCGGGCTCGACTCTGGCGGGGCGCGGCCGGGATCTCGGCGTCAAGCGAGCCCTGATTCCACCCGCGAGAGGGCCCATCGATTAGGGGCCATCCCCGTCATCGAGGAAACCCCTCGTCGGCCCATTCTTCGACCGGGGATCGGCCCGGGTACATCGCGAGGATCATCGTCGCCAGATAGATGGCGATCAGGATGGCGATGAGGGCCACATCGCCCTTGGTCTGGACCGGGATGCCTTGGATCGTGGCGCACTCGATGAGGAAGAGTGGGAAGAGTCCGATGATGAAGAGGGGCTTTTGAGCGAACCTCGTGGATTGGGAGCAGTGGTTGGAGCGGATGTGGCGCAAGCCGGATCGGACCCGAAGGGCAAACGCCGCGGCCGGGATCATCGCGGAGGCGACCAGCTCCAGGGCATCGCGACGCGGGAAGAACGTCTCGATCGCGATCGGGACCATCGCGACGACGGCGGGAAGGAAGGTATCCCAGAACAGAATCCGCCGAAACCAGGACCAATAGTCGATCCGGTCCATTTCATGCTCGCAGTGTTCCCACCGGCGGCCCGCCCGCCAGTGCTTCGAGAGGGCCGGGGCACTGGCGGGCAAGCCGCCAGTGGCACCCGAAAGCAAGAGATACACCCAGAAGCAAATGGCTCTGACGATGGCGAACACTCTTCGGAGGGCGGAGGCTCGCCCCGCTCTCCGGGTCGTTCAAGGGCGGGAGGGAGCCTCGGCACTCCGTCGAGGAGCCGAGAGTCGTCGATCGAAAAGGGGGCTCGCGGATGGAAGCCGGAATCCACTCGGCTGCATCAAGGCCGCCGGCCCTCGCCGAGAAGGCCCAGGCGCGGCCCCTGGCCTGGGTGCGCCTGGGGGCGGGCCGTCGGTATTTCGAGACCGAGGATGGCTCGCCGTTCCTGATCATCGGTCAGAACGACGCCCTGACCTGGCCCGAGCTGGAAGGGCTGATCGGGGGGCGCGACGTCCCGTCGGTGGATCGCCACCTCGGCTGGCTCCGGGCGCATGGAGTCACCACGCTCCGCGTGATGCTCGAATACGTGGGCGACGGCCTCTACCTGGAGCGGAGCCCCGGCGAGTTCGACCCGGTCACGGTCCGGGCCGTGGACGACCTGGTCGCCCTCTGCGAGCGGCACGGCCTCCGGCTCCTGCTCACGCCGTTCGACACGTTCTTCACCTGGGTCATGTGGGACGAACATCCGTACAACGAGGCCCGTGGCGGCCCCTGCCGGCGACAACTCGACCTCCTGACCGACCCGGGGGGGATGGCGGCGGTGAAGCGAAGGCTCGCCTTCGTGGTCGAGCGTTGGGGGGGCTCGGGGGCCGTCTTCGCCTGGGACCTCTGGAACGAGCTCGGGCATCATCACGGGATCGACTCCGAGGCGATCGACGAGGCCCTCGCCGGCCGGCTCATGGGGATCGTGGGCGACCTCTCGGCGCACGTCCGAGGGATCGAGCGGAGGCTCTTCGGGCGGTCGCACCTCCAGACGGTGAGCCACTTCGGCGCCGAGCCCCGGGGCTCGCTGGCCGAGCTGATCTTCCGCCATCCGGACCTGGATTTCGCCACGACACACGTCTACGAGCCCGGCGCGATCGACTCGCCCACGAACACCGTGGCCGCGGCCGACGCCATGGCCCGCTGGGTCCGCCACGCCCTGGAGCAGATCCGCGACGGCCGACCGTTCACCGACAGCGAGACCGGCCCGATCCACACCTTCAAGGACCTGGGCATCACCCTGCCCGAGGGGTTCGACCTCGGCTACTTCCGCCACATGGCCTGGGCGCACCTCGCCAGCGGCGGGGCCGGCGGCGGGATGCGCTGGCCGAACCGCCATCCCCACACCCTGACACCCGGCATGAGGCAGGCGCAGGGCGTGATGGCCGACTTCGCCCGCCTGATCGACTGGCCCCTGTTCGCCTCGCGGAACGTGAGCGACTCCGTCGTCGTCCGGCCCGAGGAATTGCTGGCCTACGCCTGCGCCGACGATCGGCAGGCCGTGGCCTGGGTGCTCCGGGGTCGCGACATCCTGGGATCCGAGGGGGAACTGCCGTTCCTCCCGCTGGTGCGCGGGGCGACCCTCGAATTGCCCCCGTTCGAGCCCGGCCCCTACGTCGCCACGTTCGTCGAGACCCACAACGGCCAGGTCCTGGGCGAAGCCGACATCGACTCGGGCGGAGGGCCGCTCCTCCTGACTTTGCCGCCGTTTCGGCATGACCTGGCCGTTGCCGTGCGCCCGCCCCAAGATTGCCCATGAGTCGTCTTCCCGCACCCCATCGGCGACATCGAAATGAACGGTCCTGGTGCTCGCCCCGACCGGCAGTTCAGCAACCCCCTGAACGTCGTTGCGCTCGGCGACCCGTTCGCCCTGCGCCATCGCGGGCGGTTCTACCTCTATGGGACCAACGACGGGCCGCCGCTGCCCGACGGCCGGGTGATCCCGGTGTTCCGCTCCGAGGACCTTATCAATTGGGAGCCCCTGGGCGGGGCGCTGGCCCCGGACGACGCCTCCGCCGACCACTGGGCACCCGAAGTCCTCGCGTGGAACGGCCGGTTCTACATGGTCGTGAGCCATGGTGACGTGGACCGCCGGGGGCACGCGCTCTGGGTGGCGGTGGCCGACCGGCCCGAAGGCCCGTTCCACTTGAGGAAACGGCTCAGCGACCCCTCCGAGCGGTTCTCGATCGACGGCTCGTGGCTGCTCGACGACGACGGCCGCCTGTACCTGTTCCGCTGCCTGGACTTCGTCGACCCGGGCGACCCTCCGCACGGCACGGGGATCGTGGTCCAGCCGATGCGCGACCCGCTCACGCCGTCCGGCCCGCCATCCACGGTCTTGCGGGCGCATTCCGCCTGGCACCTGTTCGAGTCCAATCGGGCGATGCCGCTCTACGAGGGCCGCCGGTTCGCCGAGTGGACTACAATCGAGGGTCCGGCGCCCGCCCGCCGTCGCGGCCGATATTTCTGCGGATACAGCGGCGGCCACTACGCCGGGGACTATGGGACGGGGGAGGCGGTCGCCGACTCGCCGCTCGGCCCCTATCACGACCTGCACGGGCGCGAGGGGCCGCTGTTCGCCACCACGCCGGGACTCGTCGAGGGGCCCGGGCACTTCTCGATCATCCGGCCGGATCACATCCACGACTGGATCGTGCTGCACGGCCGACGCCCCGGCGAGTCGGACCGCCGCGTCTGGCTCTCCCCGGCTTCGTGGAGTGCCGAGGGGGTCGCGATCGGCCCGCTAACCGACCGGCCGCAGGCCGCGCCGGCGCTCCCGACGCCCCTCGGCCGGTTCGCAGAGGACGGAGCGGCGGGGTGGACGCTGGAGGCCGGAGCGTGGCGGCACGTCGGCGATGGGCTGCAACTCGGCGGGGACGGCGAGGTCGGGAGCTGCCGGCGTGAGGGGCCGCAACTGGCGGGCGATTGGGCCCTGGAGGTCGATCTCCGCTTCCCCGAGGTCGGTCCCGGTCGGGCGGAGATCTCGCTTCGGGCCGCGGGCGGGGCCGAGTTCGCCGTCTCGATCCCCGCGAGCCCGGACGGCCTGGCGCACCTCGCGGGGGCCGACGGACGAAGGGTCGAGGTCCGCCTCCCGACGTTGGGGGACGAGCCGTTCGACGCCCTCTCGTTCCACGCGATCCTCATCCGGGCCGAGTCCGGGCGGGTCGAGGTCCGGCTCGATGGCGTCCGGCTCGTAGATCACCTGAGAATTCCCGAAGGACCGGCCTCCCTGGTACTTCGGGCGGAAGGCCCCGCGATCTTCGACGCGGTCGCCGTCGCCCGGATCGCGTGAGGGGCCTGGCCGGGGACGTTGGGGAGTCCCCTTCTCGCATCCACTCGCCGCGATTATGATCACGCCGTCGCGACCGTCTGCGCTCTAGATTGCATTACGCATCGTAGAAGGGGACGAAGGCGTCCCCGCGGCGCGGATGGCCGGACCTGTCGTCGCGCGATGCCTCAAGGAGTGGGGCTACCATGAACGGTCAACGCACCGCCTTCGCCGATCACGAACTCGCTCGAGCCGGGGCCGCCTACCCGCAGGGGTGGGGGCCGTCGTCGTCCGATTTCCGCTGGGCGGTCGGCATCGAGAACACGTTCGTCCCGCACACCCGCGCCGGCCACCGCCGGCTCGACGAATACGAGCTGATGGACCATTATCGGCTCTGGCGGCACGACATCGACCTTGCGGCCGACCTGGGGATCTCGACCATCCGCTACGGCATCCCCTGGTACAAGGTGAACCCCAGGCCCGGCCACTACGACTGGTCGTGGACCGACCCGGTCCTGGAGCAACTGGTCGAGCGGAGGGGGCTGACCCCGATCATCGACCTGATGCATTACGGGACCCCCCTCTGGCTCGACGACCACTTCGTGAACACCTCCTATCCCCATTATGTGGCGGAATTCGCGGCGAAGTTCGCCGAGCGTTATGGGTCGTTCGTGCACTGTTACACGCCGATCAACGAGCCGTCGGTGACGGCGAATTTCTGCGGGCGTGACGGCCGCTGGCCGCCGTATCTGCGGGGCTCGGACGGCTACGTCAAGGTGCTCCTGTCGCTGATCCGCGGGATGAACGCGACGGCCGAGGCGATCCGCGCCTCCCGGCCCGACGCCGTCCTCGTCCACGTCGAGGACGTCGGCCTGGAGCGGGCCGCCTCGCCCGAGTTGGCCGAGGCCGCCGCCATTTCCCAGGCGCGTCGCCTCCTGCCCCTGGACCTGGCGTGCGGCCGGATGCTCCCGGGGCATCCGCTCTTCGGATGGCTCCTGGAGCATGGCGCGACCGGGGCCGAGTTGATCGAGCTGGCGGCCTCGACGCCGCGATGGGACGTGCTCGGGGTGAATTACTACCCCTGGTCGAACCATCGTATCGTCCGCCGCCGGGGCGGCCGGCCCCGCGAGGTCGTCGACCCGTCGGCGTCGGCCCTGGCGGACGTGCTCCGCCTGGCGCACGTCCGCTATGGATTGCCCCTGATGGTGACGGAGACCAGCGCCTGCGGCTCGCCCCTCGAGCGCGCGATCTGGATGCGCGAAACCCTAGCCGCCGTGCGCCAGGCGCGGACGGAGGGGGTGCCGGTCCTGGGCTATACCTGGTTCCCCCTCTTCACCATGATCGAGTGGAAATACCGCTGGTCCCGCCGGGGGCTGAAGCATCACCTGCTGCACCTGGGGCTTTACGACGTGTTGACCATGGCCGGCATGGACCGGGAGCCGACCCTCCTGGTCGAGGCCTACCGGAATTGCATCGCCGACCCGCTCGGCTCCGTCGGTGCCCGTCCCGAGGAGGTCCCCCCCTCGCTTGTTGCCTGACAACCCGGTCTCCTCAACCCGGCCACCCCGCGTCACTTCGGATGAACGCCCGTTAGTCACAAATCGCCCCCGAAAATTCCCCTCGGCGCAGAAGACCGCCGACCGCGCAGACCGGTGTGCCCTCCAGGTTACCCCGGTCGACGTGACTGGAATTTCCGATCAGCATTCCCGCCATATTCGGACTTGACTCAAAACCTAGAGGCTCATGATCCCGGTTCGGTGGAGCGGGGTAGTCTGAGCAGCAATCTCAGAGAGTCATGGGGTGGAAGGCCTCGACGAGGCGGTCATAGCAGGCGGCCTGATCCATCAACTCGGTCAGCGGGAAGACCATCGCCGTCGCCCCTCGGCGTGCCTGACGACCCACCGCGATTACATCACCCCGAGGGAGGGCCGGCAAGGGTCGACCACCAAACCGGGATCATGAGCCTATAGCAATGGGCCGTTCCGTTCGACCCAGAGCTACTCGCCGCCCAACCTTCTACGGCTACCGGCCCTGGTAACAGGGCCGGGCCGAATCACCGCCCGGATCACCATTCCTGACGACCCCGCGGTCTTGAAAGCGCAGGGCCGTTTCGCGCGCCGAATCGGGCGGCCATGACGGCACCTGGATTGCGGCGATGAAGACCCCGGACGTACTCTCGGTGACCGGACGGGGAGGTCTCACCGCGCTCGGATGGAACCTCCCGCCCCAGAGATCAGCGGTGAAATGCCGCGCATCGGGGGAGATCGGCCTGGCCACGGGCCTCCTCACAGCCGGCCCGCCTTCGAATCCGGGCGGCCGGCCGGATGCGGACGACCTGGCCCACCGGATGGCCGAGCGGGTCCGTCACCTTCGTCAGGGCAGTGGGGCAGACTCCTGCGACGCGGGCCCCGAAGTCACAGGGGCCTCCGGCGACGCCGATTTTTCAACGATGACCTTCTAAGAGGGAGAAAGCTCATGGTCGTTCTTCACTTTCTTACGGGCCGCTCGGCCGCCCGGACCTGGCTGCGGCTCGTCCTGGCCGCGTCGTTGCCCGGATGGATCGCCGCGACGTCGACGCGGGGGCAAGAGGCCGGTGCGGAGCAAGGTGGGCTCGCCGAGATTCAGAAGCTCGGCGGCCAGGTCATCCGGGACGAGAAGGCCGCGGGCAAGCCGGTGATCGGGGTCAGCTTGCAGGGGGCCCGCATCGCGGACGCCGACCTGGCTCGCCTGGGCGGGCTGACCGGCCTGAAATCGTTGGACCTCTCCGGCACCCCCGTCACCGACGCCGGGCTGGCCCAGCTTCGGGGGCTGACCGGCCTCCAGAACCTGGGCCTGAACGCGACTTCCGTCACCGACGCCGGGCTGGCCCAGCTGCGCGGGCTGACCGGCCTCCAGAACCTGGGCCTCGGCTCGACCGGCGTGACCGACGCCGGGCTGGCCCAGCTGGCCGGCCTGACGGGCCTCCAACTGCTGGACCTGTCCCGCACCCGGGTGACCGACGCCGGTTTGGCGCAGCTGCGTGAGCTGGTTAATCTCCAGGCGCTCGTCCTGGACGACACGCGAATCACCGACGCCGGGCTGGCCCAGCTGCGCGGGCTGACCGGCCTTCGGACGCTGGCCCTGGACGACACCCACATCACCGACGCCGGGCTGGCCCAACTACGCGGCATGGCCAGCCTCCAGACCCTGGTCATGAACGACACCCACGTCACCGACGCCGGGGTCGCGGAGCTGCGGGGCCTGACCGGCCTTCGGACACTGGCCCTGGACGACACGCCCGTCACCGACGCCGGGCTGGCCCACCTGGTGGACTTGACCGCCCTCCAATCGCTGGACCTCGGCTCCACCCGCATCACCGACGCCGGGCTCGAGCGATTGCTCGGGCTCAAGGACCTCCAGACGCTGGACCTCACCTCAACCGGCGTGACCGACGCCGGGCTGGCGCGGCTAGGGGGGCTGGCAAATCTCCGGGAGTTGAACCTCAGCGGCACGCACGTCACTGACGCCGGAGTAGCCAGCCTGAAAGCATTGACCAGCCTGCAGTCGTTGATCCTGGGCCCCGGCGTGACCGACGCCGGGCTGGCCCGGTTGGACGCGCTGCCCCAGTTGCGGTCCCTCGTCCTCGGCGGTCCCCGCGTCACCGACGCCGGGATGGGGCAGTTGCGAAGCCTGAGCGGCCTGCAAAAGCTGGTGCTCGTGGGGACGCCCGTCACCGACGCCGGGCTGGCCCAGTTGCAAGGCCTGACCGGACTCCAGGACCTGGGACTCCGCGGGACCCAGGTCACCGATGCGGGGCTCGCGACCTTGCAGAAGGCCTTGCCGAAGCTGAAGATTTCCGGCCTGCCGGAGTCCGCCCCACGACATCCGGCAGGAGAGGCCCAGAGGAACAATCGTTGAGGTCGCCTTTCACGCTCACCTGGAGCGCTGCCCCGCCTGCCATGTGCACCTATCGGCCCTGGAGAGGGGCCGCTGACGACGGCGGCGTCAGTTCGGCTGCCAACCTGGGACGGCCCCGGCACCACTCACGCCGGGGCCGTCCCCTTCGTTGCTGGGGGACGCACGCCGTCAAGGGAGAAGACACGTCGAGCGAGGATCCTCGCCCCGGACCAGGACGCACCTTCAATTCACCGGCTCGAATTGTCATTAACCAATAGCGGGGAATCGCTTGGGGATCGGCCTTGTTCCGGCCCGCCGTCCCTGGAAATGCGGCACGATTTGTGGAATACGGTGGCCCCAAGGGCACCTGGCGGACACGAAAGGCCGCCCAATGACCCTTCGAGAACGACGGAGGTCCCGACACACCTGCCTTCGGCACGGGCATGGCCCGAAAGCCGAGTCCGATGAGCAATGGAGCAATACCACGCTGCGATTGACTCGTCGCAGCGTGGCCATGGCCGGGTTTCTGGCGTCGGCCGGCACGTCGGGGATGGGCGTGTCCCCGGTGCGAGCGCGTGACCACGCCCCCGCCCGCGGGTTCGGCCCCGTCCCTCCATGGGGCTCGGGTGGCGGCGCGTACCCGCCACTCGGGTTGGCTGGCCTGCCCGATTACGAACACTACCCGTCTGCCAACGTCGCAGCTTCGTCTCGCCCCCCTGTCCGCCCCCACCTTGCCGCGACGAGCCCTACGAGGTCGGCGGTTATCGCTACGTGAGCTATCGCGAGTATCGCCGGCCGGTTTTCCCCGCGACCGACCCGGCACCGGCCCTCCTCGAGCCGGCGACGCCGGTGATCATCTCGTTCGAGACGACGTACGACCCCTCCCCCCCGACGAAGCAGCCCCCGGAGTCTACGCCAGCCCGCAGTATCCTATCCCGTCCTCGGGCCCGGCCACGCCTTACGGGTCACCACGAGCCCAGGACCCCTACCCGTCGCAAGACCCCCCGGGCGAATACGACCTGGCCCCGCCGTTGCCTTCCCAGGACGGCGTCCCGCAGCCTTGATCGTCCGGAGGCCTCCGGGCCCGGCCTGGGGAGGACGGTCGCCGGCCCGATCAAGGAAACGAACCCGCGGCACCGGGAGAGGGCCGCGGGGTCGAATATTTCATTCGAGGGATCGGGCGAGGCCCGGTCAGCGGTCGGGAGCGAATCCCCCCGGCCCGCCGATGTTCGGGGGATAGCCGGGCATGCCGAGCACGCGATGGACTTGCTCGCACGCCTGGCCGATCTGCTGGACCCGCTCGATGTTCGGGCCGGTCCGGCCGCGGCCGATCCGGTTGACCCGGCGGGCGAGCCGCCGCCAGTGGGCGTCGACGTCCCGGAACTGATAGGCGAGCTGGTTCGGCGGGAGCCCCCTCGCCGTGGCCTGCTGGAAGCCGGCCGCCGCGGCCTGGAGCCTCTGGGCGTCGGCCAGCATGGCCCCTCCCTCGGGCACCTGCCCCGCCGTGGGGCCGAAGGCCTCGAGGAAGCCGTTGACCTGCTCGACCAATTGGTTGGAAAGGCCGACGAGGGGGGGGATGCCGCCCCCGGGCGGCGGTGCCAGGGAGACCTGGACTGCCGGCTGCGGCGAATCGAGCCCCAGGTTCTGATGGATCAGGACCTCGACCGAGGCGAAAGCCTGCCAGGCGGCCTGCACGCGCGGCGGGACCTGGTTCGCGGCTACGGCCCGCTCCAGGCGGTCGGCGATGGCGTCGACGGGGCCGAAGGCCCGGGCGGCGACCTCGACCGGCTGATTCGCATCGATGGAGTCGTGGAACGAGTCGGCCAAGCGGGCCAGTTCCGCGGCGTCACGCGCCACGGCGGCCCCGTTCGGGTCGCGGCCCATGTCGGCCTGGATGGCCGCCGCAAGCGAATTGGCCCGGTCCACCAAAGCGTGGGCCAGCCGCTGCGTGTCGGCGATGCCGGTCGGGGCCGACCCCCCGCCGTTGAACCCGGTCGGGGGGGCATTCAGGCCGAGGGCCTGACGGACCTGGGCGTCAAGCTGGTCGACCCCCGCAGCGGCACGGAGCACGGCCGGCGAGGCGCCCCGGGCGAGCTGCCCCCGGAGGTGCTGCCAGGTCGAATCGATGCCGGCGAATGCCTGACGGTTCTGGTTGGGGTCGCGGCTATTGTGCAGGCTCTCGTGGAAGTCTTCGACCGCCTGGGCCAGCTCCTGGGTGTCCTGGAGGAGGTGCTTGCCCGCCGGGGTCTGGCCGAGGTCGGAGGAGACGCCCTCGCCCAGGTGCCGGACCCGTTCGGCCATCTCGTGGACGATCTTGTTCAGGTCGGTCGGGGGGGCCTGGCCGCGGCTCGCCCCGGCAAGCCCCAGGGCCACGGCCATCGCGAAGAACGGGACGC
>JAABUK010012322.1_pt1 | contig 10912 bp, 10 predicted proteins | sample 5559141 | NCBI WGS metagenome assembly JAABUK01 (sample SAMN10711869, study PRJNA513367) | rock metagenome | isolation source: Antarctica rocks | place: Antarctica: Victoria Land, Pudding Butte nord | collected 2016-01-03
CTCATCAGCTGTGGCAATGCGTAGGCAGCAATAACTGTACACCAGAGCTAAAGTGCACTTGCTGGGTAAGATTTTGAAAGATACAGAAAGGTACATCTGCTGATTCAGCAACGGCAGTAGATTGTTTTGCATTTTCACTTTCAGATCTGAAGGCAACAATAGATGCACCTCAACGAGAGCCAACTCTGCACACTGTTTTCAGGGAAAGTGCCCAGGGTCTTGACCGATGATTCTAAGTTACTCCACGGTGGATAACTGAAATATCCATTTGCCAACAGCATAACCAAGTCTGGTAACACTTCGTGAGCCCCAATTTGTAGAGCACGTGAGTTTGGTATGTCGAGTAATGCAAAGTACAGATTGCAACTTCAGCTTTTGTGAAGAAGTTCTTCACAGCTTGTTCAATGCCAGCCTGTTATAAGGTACCAGCTAGCTGAGGGGAAAATTGACAGCTGCAATGCACTGACATGCGTGCTCTTTCATTTTACTCAAGTGTGCCTGCAGCAAAACATATGCACTCATCTTGTGCGCTGTGAGAAACTCATGTGGACAGCCTCAGGCCAGTAGCTAGCAGATGTAGCAGAGGCTAGATAGTTACAAAGATAGTGGCTTGGTGCTGTAAGGCACACAAGACCAAAGCGAGCGTACAGATAAGATTGTCAGCATCCGTTGCTTTGGGCTTGTATAGCCGCATCCCAGCAGGAATCATAATAAGGATGACAATGACGTATTACGCCACAGCTATGTCATACCCTAGGCACACTGCTACATTCCCTCCCACTTAAATTCGACTCATCAAAGTTGAACAGCATCAAGTGAGCATGGAGAGACTGCAACAGCGACAACACAAACCACCCTGCCGGCATTGGGATGCAACTAGCATTGTGAGGCTGCATAGCCCACAGCTCTCACATCAATACACCACCACAGAACAGGATGTTCTGCCTATACTGGTGTTGGCTGATGACAATTGGTAGCAAAGACTGCAAATATATCAGCACTCAGTGCTTATTCATTCGTTAGTTTCATTCATTGAACTTGTTCATGTGGCAGGCACATATTTGCTTCATATGGCAGGCAGTCATGCTTCAGCTGTGTGCAAGGGCTAACCTCAAAGCATGCACAAAAACAAGCACCAATATCAGTGCTGATCTGACAGACGTGCTGATTGTCTGACTGGTTGACCTCCAGCAGCCTTTGTATGCTGCTCGCGTGAAGGTGAGCAGCTGCGTTGCTTAGCAGGTCGCCCGCGCTTCTTCTGCTGCTGAGCAGGTGCTGAAGAAGCTGCATGTGCAGGCGAAGCAGAAGTGTCCACATACCGTGGGTCCTCAGTGGTAGCTTTACCAGGCCGAGGTGCAGGTCTGGCCAGAGACTGCAGTCTGTCCCAGTATTCCTGCACCACATCAGCAGCATTTGTAAGCTTGTGCTCAGAAAGCCATGCACGTTCCTCAGGCCCCATACCCTTCCAAGACACAAAGTACTCTTTGTGGTTGAGCTGGCACTTGTGAGGCCTAGGTCTGTGCTGCACCTCCTCCTGCTATGCTACTTGACGGCTTTGAGGAATGTGAAATTGACTCTGCTACAGTGGTTTCGGAGCTGTAAGGCACGCAAGACCAAAGCAGCTTACAGATAGGATTGTCAGCATCCGTTGCTTTGGCCTTGTATAGCCGCATCCCAGCAGGAATCATAATAAGGATGACAATGACGTATTATGCCACAGCTATGTCATACCCTAGACACACTGCTACAGCAGAGGACTGCACTCTGCAGCATTTCAAAGTGTGCAGCAAGGGTGATGGTATTGCCCTTGCACCAGTTGCAGTACCCTCCAAGTGCTTGGGTATATATGTCCCTGACAGGGTCATCCATACTGCTTTTCAACAAGAGCTCACATCACTCATGACTTGCAAAACTATGCCAACTCCAACTGCCATGAGTTTGCTGCTATCAATAGAGCAATTAGCATCTGACCTGACCATGCAGGCTGGCTGGTGTCTGGCATAAATAAAAAAGGACAGATTATGATGTCTGAACACTTTTGTTCTCTAAATGCACTGACGCTGGGGCTGATGCAAGCAACACCGCGGCAAAATTACATTGGCACAGAGAGGTGCAGCCACGTTTAGAACCCAAGGCTTTCTGGGTACTCGTCACAGACGTGCAACTTTGCAGTAACTCTGCAACATCAATGGGAGTGCGCACAAAATACTCCCGTACTTTTGTATAAAAGTAAAATGGGGGAAGCGTCTACACTTTCAAACCATTCCATCGACCTGTGTGGCTCAGGATGACTCGAAATGATTTTGGGAGTGCGCAAACGCCCCTTCTGAGTGAAGTTTTTGCAACTTCCACTGATCAGGAAACAAGGCCGCATATTCATTCACCAACTGGACTGAGTAACAGGTCATCCCACGTTCAGAGAAATGTTGTGAAGCAAAACGTTGGGCGTTCTGAATAATCCGTGCCATCTCAGAGGGATTTGCGTTCGCCCACTCTATCTTTGTCACAATATCGCTCAATGGATCATCCAGGTGAGGGAAGTAACGCACAGGGATATAGTGCACAAACGGCTGAAGTAATGAATAAAACCACTCGACCTCGTTGGACTCTACCCAGAGCACAACAGAATCCGAAGCCAGCACTTCTCTCATGCGCAATGCCGCACAATGCCCATCAACGTTGATGATGTATTTGAAACGTTGCACCTGTTTTGTTAAGGTCATAGGCAGTTTTGTAGCTTTCAAAGTAAGATGTTGAGAGTCACGAATGTCTTGGCCAATGTCAATTACGGCGGTGTATCCACTGTATACATGGTCGGGATGTAATATTCCTGCCAAAACCACAGCAGTGCGTCTGCCTGACAACCAGCCAGTGGAGCTTCCGAGGAAGACAGCTTTGGACTCGCGTGTGTCCTTCCTTGTAAAAGGTGTACACTTAGCCCCACATGACAGAGGCTCCTCTACATGACTGCCGGCCGGATACATCAGATTGGTGGTCTGAAACATCATATTACAGTACCCAAACCAGGGCCCTCCATGACGAGAAATGTCATCCTCAGGCTGGTCCATAATGTCACCCGCTAAGGCGAGGTCTGGCAAGCGCACTCTTGAGGACAGCTTGACAAGCAGAGGTATCAAGTTGGCTGCCACATTCAGATGTGGCTCGCTGATGGTGAGCAATGTACCGTTCACCACGATGACTTGAGGAGAATCTTCCCAGCCATGCAGATTTAAAATGTCAGTGATCGCCAGCCCGTTTGCTCTGTACTTTCCCAGCATGTTTGACACCAGAGGAAGATATTTGGGTATGTAGCTGTCGCATTCTTCTTGAAGAAAAGAGCTCGTGGTCGGCAGTTTCGCAGGAGCGCCTCTTACTGTCACCAACAGCAAGAGGACGCCAAGATCAAATAGACAAGCTTGTGCCGTCTTGTTTCCTGTCATGACAGCCCCCGGAAAACACGTGGGTTGTGCTGCAGAAACGCAGCAGCTCAGCCTCACATCCTTGCTGACCCAGCAATTGCTAAGGGCACACTCAGATGCGATGATTCGACACGACAGACCTATGCCTTGCATACCGTGCGACATTTACCTGCAATTGCTTCGGTCTGCAGAGAACAAGTGAGTGCTGAGCTGACCTGCCATTTGCAAGTTGCGCACTCTGATTCAATTAGCGGTGCCATGAATCGAGGATAGTGCTCGATATATTACCGACAAGTTGAACAGAGTGGCTGTAAAACATATCAATATTAAGAATGTACTTCTAAATAACCCACGTTGCAAAAAATATGCATTGTGTTTGGAGCCACAATGAGTGTTCAGAAAGGTTTGGCGGGGTCGTTTCGCGGTTAAAGTAAACCTCAATGCTGGGTAGGCTATTCTGTGATGTGGATTGCAAGGATCACAGTATGCTAGCTGATGTACTTATCAAAATAAGTCTCAAGCTGTTGGTTAATCTTACATAACCCACCTTGGTGAGACGAGCAAAAAGCCGACTTCCATACAGCTAACAACCAAGAATAGCAGGTCGGTATCGATTATACCATGGTATGGCTTGATTCATGCCATCCAATCCGCTCTTTCTCTGCAAATGTCTCTCTTCCTGGTAATAGAAAACAAGTGTACATACAATGGTCTGAGCGTTAGCTAAGAGGTTGCCATTGCGTCAGCTTAGCGCAAGGCCGGCCGTGCTTTACGCCCGTTTTGTGCAGTTTTTCGAGTGTTGTCACTGCACGGTTGTAAACAGCTTGACGCTAACAGACGTGCTGGCTGCGCCTGCTGTGAGCTTCATGCGCGGGCAACAAGGAGTAATTACTTATTCTTATAAGATGCTGTTGCTTGTGACATTGACGTCGTAAGCTTTCCGTTGAGAGAGACATCGGGACCTGTGCAAGCCTCAGTGCTCTATGACTTGGCTTAGTTGCCATTTACCGCTGTGCCTTCCCAAAACATGAACAAAGCACGACCCAGCAAACTTGCATTAGTATACTGTGATACTGTTGCGAGACCCCCCTCATGGTGTCCCACCAATTTGTCTGAATTTAGCTGCTGGATGACCTCTTGTGGTGGCACTAAGCTGTCTGTGCTGTGGCTCATATGCAGACACATTTCGACACCACAAGGCACAGATTGATATGCTCAGCAAAATGGCCTTGATGTAAGCATGCAGTACAACATTGCAATAATAGACCCTGGATGTCTCAGTTGCAAAGCTTTGCCTCTTAGACCCACAGAGTTCTTTCCACACTGCATCAGGCACCAGCCCAATCCGTAGCAGCAATCAGCAACTGTCAGTGGAGAAAGTCGCTCCAAGCTGCTGAGAAGCTAAACCACCAACATTGAGGTACCATGAATACCCTCAAGTATTGTGTGCATCCATCTCATGATGTCACACAACGTGCTCATCGCACAACACAAGGAACTTCAGCATTATCGCCTCTGCAAATGAGTTGCTTGCAGTATCATGCCATGGTCCGTGACCAACATTTCAGGTAGCCACCATTACCTGAACTTCATGTTGTAACATCTGCTGCAGTGCTGTTGCATGGCTTGCGACAGCAGCCATGTGTGCACAATGCCAGCACCTGAGCACACAGTTGTTACACCTCCAGGAATTTTATTCCCACAGACAGAGCAAGCCAGCAAACATGCAGTAAGAAAGGCGACTGCAGATTCATGCAGCAATACAGGCATGCCCTACGTACCGCTGCATATGTTGTGTGTGCAATGCTAGTTGTGTGGTGACTGCTAGTTGTGTGGTGACTGCTAGCTCTGTGAGCTGCCTTAGACGATTTGCAAAGAGATAAAATCCCGTAACAGCAAATGTGGGCCCACACGCGGCGGTGGGAGGGGTTCAGGTGAGCTTGGCTGGCATTTTGCTTTTGAGTTTCACACGGTGCACCATGTGGTGTTGTTACTGATCAGCATCAATGCAGTGTTGCCAACTTGGCTTGTGCTTTGGTGGTGGCTATGCTATGGGCAGAGTGTTGGTGCTGTAGCTCAGGGTGTGCAACCATTTGGATCTCTCCTGCCCGCAACCGCTTAACATGTTTTGACATAGATACACAGGGTTGGCCTGAAAACATGACCGCGATACTTGTGTCTATGCAGGCACCTTGTATGTGGCATATGTTGATGGCCTCAAGGCTGCAAGTAGCCCACGTGTTGATGTATCAAGTGATTGCCCTTGACACATGTAGGTGTGGTCAGTGCACTAGATAGCTTGCATGGCATGCATGCATTGTCAGATTGGCGTATCATGTGTGGGCTGTACAAGGGAAAGGGTGTATGACATTGCATGCATGTGGCCGTCTTGCTAGCAATCTCCAATTCTACATGTAACACCCTTTCAACTGGAACGTGTCATGTGTGTCCACTGATGCACAACAAGCACTTTGCAGCATCCAACACCCCCACGTGGCAGCTTGAACACAGGTGTAATGTGCCTGGTTTGATGCTTGCATGGCAACAAGAAACTGCAAGAAAACATTAGGTGCACGCAAAGCTCTATGTGGTAGTGGCCGCTTGGACACAATGAAGCTAGACTCTTTCCTGCATTGCTGCCACCAGGATCTGCACAATCATTGTTACTCGTGTATGACATTGCATGCATGTGGACAATCGCTGCTTTGACTGAATTAACAGGTGGATTTGCAAGCTGCAAGAATTGGTGTGCATGTCAAACTAGCATATGCCTACACACACGCATGGGCCCCCAGGGCGGTGGGGGCAGTCGACACGGTTTTGCAGCTTTGAATGTGCCCTTGCTTTGCACACTCTTGCCAAGCTGCATGGACTGCTAATACACTGTGCTCTTGCTGAGCTGCAGAACCCAGTGGACACTGTAGCAGTCACCATGGTGCAGATGCTGCTGTTGGCGCCTCTGATGAGGCTTGCCAGGGATGACACGACTTTCTGTGTGTTTTCACTGCAACTCAAGCCCTTTCTCCTCGTCACTTGAATGCAATTCTTGGTTGTGACACTGCTTGTCTTGTGCGGGCTTGCAGTGCATGCAAAGCTGTTCAGCTTGACACATTCAGCTTCAGCTTTTGCTACAAATTGGACTCTGGCATGGAGTTATGTTTGGTGTTGGCGTAAGTACTAGCACTGCGAGATGCGCCCTTGTCATATAGAGAGGAATCCAAGCAGTGCTTGCAGATGCAGCCAGCCTCAGCACCCACTTCTACTAGTTGTAGCTGATGATGTTGGTCATGCCTTGTGCTGACAATAGCATGACAGCTGGCATGATTGGTCCTGGCCAGCATGACTGCTGGCGCTTACATTGCTTACATAATGGGCGGCATTTGCTGTGGTGCTTCGAGAATTGTGTTTGCTGAAAGGCGAAGCAGCTTTTGACCTTCTGTGTGAGAGCTGGGAAATGATGGTGAAGTATCAGAATGTAATGAATCTACTCACAACTGAACGTCAGATGCTGGCTGCCTAGCTAAGTACACAAGAGAAAATAAACACGTACAAATCAAAATACTTAGTACAAAAAATACAACGAAAAATCTTCTGTATTAAGCAGAGCAGGCTGACCCTACGCTATACAAAGCCTGAACTGACAATCATTCACGGTCATCCAGAACAAAGCCTGCATTGCAGACCCCAATAGCTGAAGCTTTTAATGTGCTTCTAATAAGAATAATTGATGTGAGATACAGGGAGAGGTCAAGCATCAGCAGTCAGCAGAGATAGAAACCTGGCAGCTTGCCAAGTTTTCAGCGTGCAGAGAATGCAGAAATGCAGTAATGTGGCTGAGTTGCAGCAGTGACAATACACTCTGTGAAAGGAGACCTTGTCTAGATGGGCAGATGCGTGCACACAGGGGGTGATGTTAACTTGTATGGCCGACAGAATTTCACAAAATTCAGTTACAGAACAGATGGCTGGTCTGGGACCCGCTGGGCCTGCTGCCATTTCATCAGATCATTGATGCCTGCATGGCACGTTGGACTGGCCCCCGTGTGAAAACTGTTGTATCTGTTGACCACCATCTGCTGCATGCGCTGCTCAGAGGCTATCATGTGGTGCTGAGCAGCACGTAGTACCCTGAGCAAGCAAGCTCTGCTGACATTGTCTGTAGCTGTCAGGCGATCATCCTGCCAGAGATTCCTGTCCCATGACTGGGCCATGACAAGCTCACAATGTGCCACAAGTTGTGTCATGCCACACTCCTCAGCCAAAGCTGTCCATTCTATCACTGATGCGATGTCCAAGGAATCATGACATGCCTCCACAGCTTTAGCTTTTACTGTGAGAAAGGTCTCACATTCCCGCAATAGAGCTTGCATGTCATATTTGTGTGCAAACCTGGCCAGAGAGCAAGCATCTTTGGCTGACTCTAGGCGTGGTTGGGTAGAGCTGAACAGCGTACAATATTGGTAGCAGTATCTCAGCACTGTGAGTACATCGTCGAGCTTGTCTCCCGGTAAAGGACAGCGCAGCCTACCCGTTGACGTGTCTTTGCTGCCTTCCGAGGATGACAGGAACATGTCTCCAAAAAAAGGAGAGTTTGCAGCCAAAATAGCTTGGTGAGCGGGAAGCTCGACGCCCTCCGCTATTAGGGTGACGTCTGCAAGCTGTGCAAACTGCTCGGGCAAGTCGTCCAAGTACGGTCTCTTGGTCATCGAGCGCGCTCGCTGCGCAGTGTGTGAGATTGGCTGTACGCCTGCAGAGAGGCGCAACAAAGCTGCAACGCAATGGGCGGAGTCGAGTGACACATGCGCATAGCTGTCCCGAGTGCTCTGGGAGTGCTTGACTACGACTGACTATGCCAGCAACTTATGAACCCTCGAATGGCTGTTGTTTTGCTGAACGTTGCATGCAAGCCTCGGGCGACCAGAGGCTCACTGGGATAAGTGCGGGACGTACAAGCGGTCCTGCAGTGGCGTTGGGATCCTCACTCCGGAGCAGGCACAGCCTAGTCTGCGCAAATCTTGTCTTGCTTACACCTCCTGCTGCAAAGAAGACTTCTGTTTGAAGCCAAAAATTCTCTGCATGTTGCTCGTTGCATGGCTTAGCAGCAACGGCAGCGTTATCTGCCTAACTAACAGTCAGTAAATACTTAGGCATACCTCTTCTACATTGTGTAATGGTGCCAATGTGTGTCAGGCTCTTTATAATTCAGGCATCTACCAGACTGTGTAAATTAGTGCATTCTCGTAGCCCTGCAAGGCTGTGTCAGGCTGCACAATGCATTGGAGTGCATCTACAAGCTCATGCTCACAGTTGTGGTGAGTTCACCTGCTGGCTTTAACGCTAATGAATATTCACAATGGATCCGCAGCATCTGCTGCCAACTGCTAAACCAATGCCGACAGTCCATATGGCTGCTAAAGCACAAAGCATGAAGAGTTGGAGGTTTTGTTGCTGGTGATTTTTGAAGAAGTGGAGAAAAAGTGGAGAAAAACATGGGCTTACAAGTATACAGGGACATGCTGATGCAGCTCTCGGGCATAATTATAGGCAATAGCATCTCCAGGCACAAAGCAGACACCACCTCGTGACCAGCTGGCTGTCTGAACATCCCTGAGTTGCTGAAGGTGCATGTGCGTGTGCTTGACAGCGAGGGCACAGGCTGCCAGGCTGCCCATAGAGACAGGGTTTGCCAAGCAAGAGTGTCCAGAGATAGCCCAGGGCGCATATGTGCACAGGAACATCCAATGGCATAGTTTGTGCTTTTATGTATATGTATATGGTAGCGCATGTTTCACCTGGCACAACAAACATTGTTAGACACGTTTTGCATTGCATTCACTCATGTGTAACCCACAATGTACATTCAAGTCCCCATTGGCCAACAGGTGTTACTGCACAGTGAATTTACAGGCAAAAGACGTTAGATCAGCAAGCATCACCAGCTAGTTGATGGAGCATACTGCTTTCGCCTCAGGCCAAAACAGGCTCTAGCTTAGTCACCATCTTGCTGATGCCCGTTGTACACATTGGCATCCATGTAGCATGCTTCATGCTATGTTCTTGCTGCTAAAAAATGTTGCTGCTGCTGTGGGTAATTTAGGGAAGGCTTTGGTACAGCAGTGCAGTTTGCAGTACAGTACGAATGGCCTTGTGCAGCAAATAAAGTATGCAAATGACTGATATGTTGTTTCAAGTACAAACACGTGGCAGTGACCCTCAGACCAGGATTATGCTTTAGTGCTCTAATGTCAAACGCCTTAAGGCGTTGAACAAGCTTGGACATAGTGCTTAGTGTATGTGATGTTAGCATACAACGTTTACTGTTGTTGTTTGTTGACTCCCCTGATGAGTCATGAAGACAGAAAATGTAAATTGATTGATTGATTGTAAGATCATGCCAAGCGTGGTAAGGTTGTATGCATTTGGCAGCAGCTTCCCAAAAGTTGCATTGCCATTTAAGAAGCAGTTGCACAGCGTAAAAAGCCAATCCGACGCTCACAATTGTCAAATACAGAGCATACAAGGAGCACACAAGAGTCTAGCAGCAGCGTACACAACCAAGTTACTGCATCTGCAAATGGAATGACAGGACAATGCAAACAATGCTTAAAACAGATTATTGTTGAGATGCCTTGTGTACTCAACACACATATGCATATGCTGCAACTGAATATCAACTTCATCATCTCGTCATCTACATCATCACCTCCAAAGAAACAACATGGAAACAAGATTCTCAGGCAAAAATGTGGATCAACTGTTCCCAGCTTGCTGACCAGTTGTCTTTGCGCTGCTGCACTTGCTGCTGCATGTGGAGCAGCTGCCTCGACGGGTTTTTGGGGAAGCCTTGGAACAGAGCAACCCACTGATCTGCCAGTTGCTGGTAGGAATCAAACAAAAGGCCTGTCTGCCCCTCCTTTACAAGCTCATCAATGCAATCATATGAGGCTGCACATACTGGCAGCCCACAGCCAAACATGTCCACCACCTGCATGGCTACTGACGCCTGCTTTATGATGGCCAGTGGTGTCACACATGTCATTACTGACCAAGGGCTTGACAGTCCGGGTCTGTGCTAACTTGTGCCCCACAAGCAGAGCTAGGCATGTCAGTGAGCCATGCAAGCCAACAAAGGCAGCTGAGTGCCAAACTTCAGGTCCCATCCTGCTGCATGCTACCTAGTCTCACAAAACTTGTTTGATATGTAACATCAAACAAGCCATAACCACCTGGGCGGCATGCCATGCCCAGCTGATGACAAGTCCTGAGGCCAGCTGTTTGCTCCAGCAGCCAGTACAGTGGATGTTAACATCTGGATACTGTGACAGTGTGTCCCAGGGCAATATCAAAAGATGACTGTACCTTCATAGGCAGATCCAGGCCAGAGGAAGAGGTGTGCAGGCACACTCCAAGGTCAGCTGACCCCAGCAAAAGAGGGTAGTCCGAGGCTTCTAGCCAAAGCGTCCTGAAGGCCACATGGTGTAGGCGCAATTGCT
>JAABUK010012323.1_pt1 | contig 10912 bp, 3 predicted proteins | sample 5559141 | NCBI WGS metagenome assembly JAABUK01 (sample SAMN10711869, study PRJNA513367) | rock metagenome | isolation source: Antarctica rocks | place: Antarctica: Victoria Land, Pudding Butte nord | collected 2016-01-03
TCATTATTATTATAAGTTAATAGTTAGTATTTATTAATATAGACATGTTTAAAGAACTCGTCTTTTCTTTACTTAATAAGATATTTATTAGAAATAGAGACTTTATCTAATCTTTAACTACTGCAGAGATGATTATAAATAATATTCTTAATTAGCACTTCTATTTAAGCTTCTCTACAGCTATTTCTGCGCTTATAAACTTATTTACAACATCTTTATAATAAACTACTCTTTTTCTAATTTCTAAGAAATATCAGAATCTTCTTTCTTAATAGTTATCAGTTCTGAACAGTTCTTAATTATATATTCTAGCTATTAATATTTATAACATTAAAACTTTCTATAATCTATCTTAATTATATAGAACTGAGACGATCTAATTAATTTAGTCGTCTTAATTAGTTTATTAATTAACTTTCTCTTTTTAAATTTTAAATCTATTCAAATTATTTCGCGATCTTTTATAAATGTTTCTATCTTTTAAATATTTACTTTATAAAATTATAGATCCTTAATCATCTCTTTTAATAAAGAGTATTTATTTAAGATAATTACTTACTTCAATTTATTATAGATTTTAAATCTTATATCTTAAATCTAATTCTTCTTTAAGATATTTATCTAAGTAGTATATATAATAACTTAAGCTAGATATATTTAATAGTCTATAAAAATAAATACTTAAGTTGCAGAAACTAATTTAGCTTATAGAGAAGCTGCAGAAATATCAGATGCGCATTATAATCGCTAATTCTAATACAGTCTTTTAGCTCTAAAGCTTGATTAAAAGATGTAATTCTAACGCGTTAAGCTCACGTATTAAGTCTCAGACATTTTATCATATCGTATATATAATAAAATAGTTGGATTTTCATAATTAAGCTTATAATTATCTTTCGCGTATAACTATTCTTCATAACTATAATAACTTATGATATTATTTCTCAACTTATTAAGTTGATTATTCTTAATTAATAGTTAATAACGTTATTCTTCTATTCTCAATCACTAATCTTCTTATTATTAATTAAGCTCGTTAATATCTTCTTCTCAGATAATAACTTAGAAATATTATTTTTCTCATTATCTTTAGCTCGCTCCTTAAAGCTATTCTTTAATTACTTAAATCTTAACTTATCAGCGTTTCTTAAGTAGTAATTATTAAGAATCTTCTTCGAATTTTTAAAATTCTTAATTAGATAATAAATCAAATTCTTTAAATAATTTATTTACTGCACTCTCGCCTTAAGATATCTTCTCACTCTTTTAATATTAATAATATTCTCTACTTCTTATTCCGCGTTTATCTCTATCTTCATAATAATAGAGAAAGATCTGAAATATTTCTATTTAAATAAGAAATTCTTTAAGTCTTTAAATAATAATGTGATATAAAAGATTGAGTAAGTCTTTATAAACATAGATAATTTAAGTTTATACGCGCCTCTTAACTTCTTTAACATCTCATATAAATCTATTCATTTCGCGTTTAACTTCTTATAAGATTTAATTATATAAATATTCTTTATTAACAGTTATATCTTCTCTCCTTCCTCAAATATTATTAATCGATAATACTTATTAATCTACTTCTTCTATCTCTTCTAAGTCTTAACTAAATGATTTCTCGCTCAGTTTCATATTTCAGTTATTAACTTTATTAAACTTTAAGTCTTCTACAGCTTAATTTATTATCTAATTATTCTTAACTTCTCTATCGCGTTAAAGCTTATTTATAACTTATATTCTTTATTAATTATAAATAAAGATAGCTGAATCGATTTAAATATAACTGCGTTAACCGCGAATTCTATACTTAATAATAATTTCGCTCAATTCTTCTAATTAAAGTTCACGTAATTACGTAGATAACGCTTTATTTCTATATTCGCGACTTCTATTTATTTATTTATTTATAAATGAAACGCTGTGAACAGCTTTATTATAATATTCAGAATCTTATATAGATATAATTATATCATGCTCGTAAATTAAGAATCTCTGTTCAATATAATTATATTAAATAGATCGTGAATTCTTCACACATTCTTATATAATATTCTGACTGTATTTTCCGCAATTATATTCTTATTAATAGTCGTGTAAGCGATATAATATCTCTTCTTCGTCAATTAATCTATTATATTAAGAATTATAATAAACTCTTTTAATTCTAATAATTTCGTCACAAAATTTATAAAGATATTCTTTCAAGATATCTCAGAAATCAAGAGAGATTATAACTCTTCTTTTAAGCGTTATCTCTTTATCTTTAATCTCTAACAAATGTAATAATTTCTCAGATATTATTTAATTGCTTTTATTAGTTTAGAGAATTAATATAATTTTTAAATTAATTACAATATCTTTAATTCTTTTATATAATCCGTCTCTCAGCTCTTATAAATCTATTAAATCACTTATATTCTTAGCTCTTTTAACTTTATTAAAATAGTTAGTTTATCTCGAAAATAAAGCAGATCTTCTTTTTTCTTATATAGACTTGTCTGATATTTATTACAGACGCTCTCAATCTTATTTCGTAAGATCTCACGAATCTCTTTCAGATTCTAATTATTTCTATTCGCCTGCTTAATATTTTCATTTAGCGTGTAAATCTCTTATATGATATATATTATCTCACAGTCTCTCTAAATCTCTTTAAATAGCATCTTTAATATTAATAGTGTTTGATATAAATTCAAATTATTTCTTATTCTAGAAATATTCTTTTCTCGTCTTATTAAGATATTAATCTTTTTATTAATCACTTCTAATTAATAAATCATCTTAAAGTTAAATTGCGTTAAGAACTTTATTTACCGCGCCTATTATCTTATTAACTTCTTTATTAATATGAAGTACTTCAGAGCTTTATGATTTATAAGTATTTTAATAGCATCTTCTTTAATATTCTATAGCTCCGGCCCTCATTCTTTAAAATATCGAATTATTGCTAATAATTCCTTATTATATATAATATAATTCCTTTCTATTAAACTCATACTACTTAAGTAATAAGTAATAAAATGCAATTTCTTATTTAATTCTTTTTATAAGAGAATTCCTTCTGTAATATAATCACTCACATTATATTTCACGTAAATCTTCTTTCTCGAATTAAAATACTGAAGAACTGAATCAGACATTATCAGCTTCTTCAATCTTTTAAATATCTCAATATAGAATTCATTTCATATTAACGAGATATTCTTTCTTAATAAATTATTTAATAATCTCATTATTTAATTAAAACTCTTGCAAAATCAGTGATAGTAATTTATAAATCTAAGAAATCGTTATACTACTTATATATCTTCTAATCTAAATATCTCTCACTTCTAAATCATCTTAATTTAAGCTAAATTCAATCGCATCTTATTCACACTCATTAATAGATCTAAGAATTTAATCTTTATAATGTAGAAGTTATATTTCTTAATATTTACTTAAACTTCTACTTTTTTTAGAATCTTTAACATCTTCTTAATATATTATTTATGTTCTTCTCGCGTGTTATTAAATATCAGAATATTATTCTAATATAGTATTACAAATCATTCTAATACACTCAGAAATATATTATTTATATATCTCTAATTAATTAAGAGTGTTAAGCTTAATTCAAAAGACATCACTAAATAACAATAATTTCCATACATTATATTAAATATCATTAAATTACTATCTCTAATCATGATTATTCTAATATAATAAAACGCTTAACACATATTTATCTTCATTAGAAACTTCGCTTTAATAAGTTGTCTCAATATCTCGTTAATTCTAAATATCAGATATTCATTCTTCTTTATAAAAATATTCAGATCTTAATAATTCACGTAAAATCAAAGTTCTCTATTCAATTTTCAAATTAATAGAATCGGAGATATAAATAATATATTACTTAACTCAATAAATCTCTTTCTAAGATTCTTCTCGATATATCTCTTAATCATATTAAGCTCCGCAGAATTCATATATTAATAAGATTATCTTCTAAGCAGTTCGGCGTTCTTTTACAGTTCTATTTAATAATAATATTAATCTTAATATGAAAGAAGAGTGTTCGAAGTCTTTTTTAAAAAGATATAAGTATATTCACGAAATTCAGACGGAATTACTTCTTATAAATCCTTCTCAGCCTTCTTATTATTCTTTCTCTACTTCTCAATATTCTTAGAGATGATTATAATAATCTTCACTTCAGATTTCTTAATCAGCTTTTTAAAAGCTGCTAAACTTATTATCTTAATATTCTCTAAATTAAAAGAGATTAAGCTTATTAAACTTATATTATCTCTTCATTTTCGAGATCTTTAAGACTTCATTTTTTTCTTTATAGAAGACTTAACTAAGAACGAGATTAATCTTAAATCAATCTTCATCTTTTCACGCTTTAAAATTTTAGTAAAAGATTATTTTATCTTCTATTTTAATCTATTTAAATTTGAGTATATATACTTAGAATTGTTCTTACATATCTAATTATAATTAGACATATTCTTCTCTATTTAAGAATAATTAAAGTTGTTCACATCTGACTTATTTCTATTTTTCAATATTTCGTCATATCGCACGTATAATAAAATAATTGAATTTCTATTATCGTGTTAATAATATTCCGGCTCGAAATTCACAGTATTAATAATGAGATTGAGTATATAATCATATAATCTTATTCACTTCTTCTTTAAAATAATAGAATATGTCATTTAAGTCACGTAGAAAATCTACAACATCTATTAATATCTCATAATTATAATAAATATATAAATCGTCTGCGTTATAATAGAATGCTTTCTTTCTACAAAATCTATTAATGAAATCTTCTTAATTAGATTCACTAATTTAATTTACAATCTTTCACATAAATTCTTAATCAGTTAATAGTTTATTACTATTATAAGCTGACAGTTAATATTCATCAATATAGATATGTTTAGAGAACTCATCTTTCCTTCACTTAATAAAATATTTATTAGAAATAAAGACTTCATCTAATTTTTAACTGCTGTAAAGATAATCACAGATAATATTCTTAATTAACGCTTCTATCTAAACTTCTTCATAACTATTTCTACACTCGCAGATCTATTCACAGCATCTTTATAATAAATTACTCTTTTTCCAATTTCTTTAAAATATCGAAGTCTTCTTTCTTAATAACTATTAAGCTTAAGCAGTTTCTAATTATATATTCTAATTATTAATATTTATAATATTTAAACTCTCTTTAATTAGCTTTCAATATATAAATAAACGCTATCTTCGCAAGTTAAGTTTCATCTTTTAACTTTTCAATCAATCTTCTCTTTTAGAGTTCTAAATCTGCTTAAGCAGATTAAGAATCTTTCACATATCATTCTACTTTTCGCAAATTCAATTTCAGAAATTGTAAATTCTTCATAATCTTTTTAATAATTGTATATCTCTTTAAGATTATAATCAACTTCAAATCATCAGATATCTTTAATCTAATATCTCTAATCTAATTCTTCTTTAAGATATTCATCTTTATAATATATCAGAAGAATTCTTTAAGAAAATTAGATAAATTCTTATTTAATTAACGCAGATAATAATAATTATCTCGCGCAGTATCTCTTTGAAAGAAATTTTCAAATCAATTTAATAATATCTGTAATAGATTCTTAATTATAATCATCTAAAATATCTCTAAATATAACTTTTATAAATTATTAGTCTCTTTCTTAATTCTCAATCTTATATAAATCACACAATCTATTTCTATAAAATATTAATCTCTATTCACAAGTAACTTCAGCTTCAATATTAATAATCATACCGCGAACTACTAAGAAGTTCTTATCTCAAAAGTATTTGAATTTAGTAGCTTCTCGCTCTTATTATATTAATCACTCGCCTATATATTAGAGACTGCTTCTGACATTTCTTAAACACTTTCCACACTATTCTAATATAATAAAGAAGTTGCAGATATTACAGATCTCGCTAATAGATTCTTTATTAGCATCTTCTTATCTTTTAATATTTTCATTAAAATCTAATTCTTCTAAATTAACTATTTCTATTTAATTATTTAGATATCTCTTTCTTCTTGTTAATAATTTTATAACTTATAAATTATTTAATAATTTTCTATTATCTTGTTAATCTCTTTATTATAAGTCTTAATCGTCTCATTATATAAATTATAAAATTTCTTAAATATGCGCAGTATATTATTCATATTATTTTATATTCTCGTAATAAACTTTATTACTTCTTAATTCTTAATAAGCTATCTTAAAGTCGTTATCTCTTAAATCATTTCTATCTCAATATTCTTTATTTATAGAGAAGATTGTTATCAATCTATATCTAAATTATTTTATAACGCAGAATCTTTCTTTAGTCTTTCTTAATTGAATCGAGTTATATTAATATTAATTAACTTAGAAATCGAATTTTAGATTCTACTTTTAATCATACTATTTTAAGTGCTCTTAAGATTCTTCTATTCACAAATACTAACTGTTAATTAACAGATTCTAAATCTACTAATTTAATTCTTAAATTATCTTGCTTTTTTTAAAGACATCTCTAATTTCTCTTTCTTTAAAGATAGATAATCAAATTTAATATATTAAGCTCGTTTATAAAATCTATTTTATTATTAAAGAGTCTGAAGATGATTTAAAGAAGATCTAATAAAAGTAAGTTAATCTACTTAAAATTTAAATTAATTAAAGAGTAACTATTTTATATCTATCTAAATAATAAAGAAAGTGAACTTAAGTATATTATAATAGCTTAAGCTAGATATATTTAATAGTCTATAAAAATAAATACTTAAATTACAGAAACTAATTTAACTTATAAGAAAGCTGTAGAAGTATTAAATGCACATTATAATTACTAATCTTAATATAGCTCTCTAGCTTTAAAATCTAATTAGAAGACGTAATCTTAACATACTAAGCCCGCGTGTTAAGTCTCAGACATTTCGCCGTATCGCATATACAGCGAAATAGTTGGATTTTCATAATCAAGTCTACAATCATCTCTCACATATAACTATCCTTCATAGCTATAGTAACTTATGATAGTATATCTCATAAATTCTTTAAGAAAAGTGAGTAGATTCTTATTCTATTAACGAAGCTGTTAATACTTATCTCTTATTATCTACTTTTAAAATAAATTAGCGAATTAATTTATTAATATTTATAGAAGAGAGACAATAGTTATTATCTTAAAATCTTCTAAATATAGTTTTAAAAGATCTTCAATTTTATCTTTAATTCTAAATCTCACATAAATCACTTAATCTATTTCTGTAGAAAATCTATTCTTATTCACTCTCAGCTTTATTTTAATAGATAATAATTATGTCGCGAACTATTATAAAGTTCCGATCTCAAACGCCTTCGAATTAGAAAGCTTCTCACTTATTCTTTAATCTTAATCAGTTTCTTTTATTATAGTTATTAGAACTTCTAATATTTATTATAAGTTCTTCACTCTATTCTCTTAAGATTAGAATATAATAGATATAGCTAATCTTATTAATAATTTCTTCACTAATATCTTTTTATTTCTCAGTCTCTTTCCGAGTAACTGATTCTCTTAAATCAGCTATTATCTTTCAGCTATTTATATATCTCTTTCTTTCTATTAATAATTCTGTAACTTCTAAATTATTTAATAATTTTTTATTATCTTATTAATCTCTTTATTATAAGTCTTAATCATCTTATTATATAAATCACAAAATTTCTTAAATATACGCAGTATATTATCTATATTATTCTATATTCTCATAATAAACTTTATTACTTCTTAATTCTTAGTAAGTTATTTTAAAGTTGTTATCTCTTAAATTATTTTTATCTCAGCACTCTCTATTTATAAAGAAGACTGTCATTAATTTATATCTAGATTATTTTATAATGCAGAATCTTTCTCTAATCTTTCTTAATTAAATTAAGTCATATTAATATTAATTAGCTCAGAAACTGAATTTTAGATTCTGCTTTTTAATCACATTATTTTAAATACTCATAAGATTCTTTTATTCGCGAATACTAATTATTAATTAGTAGATTCCGAATTTATTAACTTAATTCTTAGATTATTTTACTTTTTTAAAGATGTTTTTAATTTCTCTTTCTTTAAAAATAAATAATTAAACTTAATATATTAAGCTTATTTATAAAATCTATCTTATTATTAAAGAGTTTAAGAGTGATTTAAAGAAGATTTAATAGAAATAAGTTGATTTATTATTAAGATGAATTATGTGATAAATAGATAATAAGAATAGAGTGATGATAATGAGATGCTGACTCAATATTAGTGAAGATATTAATTAGTTCTATATAATAGAAACTAATCTCTAAAGAATCTCTTTAGAGATCTCTTCTCTTCCCTCTATATCTATTTAATATAATAATTAAAGAGGAGGGAAAAGCGAGATAATTATAATTAACTATTAATCATAATAATAGTTAAGAGAGAATCTTCGAATAAAGAAAAGATATTAAGAAGTCGAAGATATAAATACACTAGTTAATAAGTGACTTATTAGCTAAGATCATAATAATATCTTCTCTTTTAAAGTTCTATTCTTAGAATTAGAATTAGATTAATAGAATCACTTTATTAATAAGAAGAAGATGAAAGTTAGATAATGCGTTAGCATTCTAATAATAGTTATATTAGAAATAGTAATATATAAGTAAGTTAATCACTAATTATGATATGTCACAATATTATAATAAAGGCGAAGATAAGACATGAATATTTTAGAGATATTATCTCGATAATAGAAGGAGATTAAAGATTAATAGATTAAGAACTTAATGTAAAGTTGAAGAAGCGTTAGATTAGAGTAAATAGCTGATCTTAATTAATATGACACATTAAATTATAGATTCAGCCGCTTTTAACAGATTAATCGCTTTTATAATTAACTCTGTAGATTAATATTATAAACTCTTTATTAAGTATAAGTAACTACTTCTTTTCTTATAATAGTACTTCTTTTCTTCTTACACTCTTATTACTTACTACTATCTCGCTATTATTAAGTCTTCATAATAAATTAAGTCTTCTTTATTAAGTCTCTCACACAATCTTATAATCTTTAAAAGTCTTTTGTAAAGTCTTTATAATAACTTTATAAGTCTTTTATTATATTGAAATTATAAGAAAATCTTCTAAACATTTTATTAATATTATTTTAATATTATCTTTCTTATTTAAATATTCTTATTTCGTCTCTACTCTATTATAATAATATTATCTGCGCTATATTAAATATTTAATATATTTTAATAATTAGAATAATATATGTGAATGATAAAAGTTTAAGCGCTGTGAGTATTATATTAAAGAGAACAAAACTTATCTTAATATATATTCTTTACTCTACTTTCTATTATTATATTAATAAATAGATTCCAGAAAAATTCTTCAGACATATAAATGAATTAATAAAGCTGTAAAATGAGATGATAAACTTAAAATCTGAGAAAGATCTTAAAACTGATTTAATAATGATAATATTTAAGAAAAATAAAGAGATACTTCTTAATAAAGACTGAAGATTGAAGAATAATATTAAGAATTAGAAGTGTAATAATCAGTGTCTTAATAAGTAATCACATAATGCGCGTAATATAAAAGACTTGATTTATTTGATTATATTTATAATCAAAGATATTCGGGATTCGCTGTAATATTTAATTAATATAAAGTGCTTTAAAGTATATATATTATTGTCACTTTATTAATAATTATTAATTATAAACAGCTCTATCTTTCCATTATTATTAGAGAAGAATTTTAATAAGTTATTATTATAATTACTGTGCTGTGCTATCTTATAAGAAGTTTGATTATGCTGTGATACTTTAATATAACTTAATTTATTATATGACTACTCTTTATTTATAATATATTAATAGTATATTAATAAAGTAGAATTCTTATTTAAATCAATCTATTAAGTCTTGATTATATTTCTTCTTTATATAAAATCTTAAATCATTTCTTTATTTAATTTCATATATTTAAATATATCTGAGTCTCAATAAAACTTATAAACTTTATAGAAAAAATTAGAAAAGAGTATCTTATATTCGACACTTATACTTTATCTTATTAGCTTCAGATTAGATTGATAATTTATATTTCTAAATCAATTCTTCAGCATTTCTTATATTAGAAATCTTGATCTAAGTGCTTTCTATTATAAATCAGTCTTTCTATTTAATAAGATATTACTAACTTCTCTAATAAATACGCTTATTTAAAACTTCTTTTATTTCCCACTTCTTATCTCTATTCTTTAACAATATCGATTCAATATATTATATTAAGTCTTTATTTATTCTGCGATAATGAGACTTTAAAAGTAAAATATGAAAAACTGAATAAATCTTTTAATAAGATAATAGCTTTAACTGATATGTTTATTATCTTACTATCTTAATAATCTAAAACGAATTAATATATCTATCTACTAACTTTTTATTAGAACGAATCTATCTTAGATTTCTTATAAAAAGCATTATCTAGTCTCTCATCTTAAAAGTTATTAGTTTATGCTTTTTATTATATCATCTTACTTAATATTTTATAGTTTTCTCTCAGCACTTTATTAATTCTTCTCTTTATTTTTTCATAATCTTAATTCTTTTCTTAGCACTTGACATCTTCTCTTTTAAGATCTTATCCGCGAGATTAAATAATCTTTAAAAATGAAATCTTATAAGAGTGAATACTAAAGTTATATTAATTATGAAATAAATACTATTATTATAATAAAATTAAGCGCGTAATAATAACTTGTATCAGTTATCTTAATAATAAATTAAAAAGTATTAAAGATATTATTTAAGCTCTTAATTCTATTATTTAATTTAATTATTAATTTAAGAAT
>JAABUK010012324.1_pt1 | contig 10912 bp, 14 predicted proteins | sample 5559141 | NCBI WGS metagenome assembly JAABUK01 (sample SAMN10711869, study PRJNA513367) | rock metagenome | isolation source: Antarctica rocks | place: Antarctica: Victoria Land, Pudding Butte nord | collected 2016-01-03
GGGTGCTGTAGTGGCAGCAACTTCGTTTTGGTTATGGAGAGCAACGCGGCCAGCCAGCTCAACCGAGAGAGCAGAATTTGTATCGTTAATCGTCGAGGTGGTCGAAAGCGCCTCTTCTCCGTAGAGCTCGCCACAAAGCTGTGGGATTTGCATCTTCTGCACATGAGTTAGCGCCGGATATCCCCTGCCAATCAGCGAGCAATATTGTCACCCAAAACATCAAACGTTCACTTCACTTCATCACTGCTCGACTCTCCCCTCTCCCACGAAACAATCTACAAACATGATCACAGAACATCACGCGTAGGTAGCAGGAGTACGAGAGTAGCAGATTCCTCTCCTGGAAGACAAGGTAGACGTACGAGTCGCTATAAATTTCCAGCGGCTTCCTGTTACGCATGCGGGCATTGGACGATACGTTTCAGACGCCAGCAGCATCTGTCTTCTTACGTAGGTTGGCAGGTCGCAGACAGCAGGCAGGTCGATGCTGGCTGATCATAAGTGTGTGTTCGAGATCTCCGAGGTCGAGAATACTCGATGATGAGCCGGTGACCGTAACAATCTAAGGTAGTATTGCTGTTGCACGCAAGTAGGAGGTTGATGAGAACCTTCTCGATTCCCCGTACAGGATCTGTTTTGTTGTACGTGGAATGGATCGGAGAACTCTTACAGCCATCAATCAGACCTTCACATTCCGGAAAGGTGTTCGCCTCACCCTATATGAACCATACCGGCTATGTCTCCGTTGTGGGAGCACTGACCACGACTACACAAAGTGCATGTACGAGTGTATGCATTGCCACGACGAGCAGCACTGAACATGACTACACGAAGTGCATGTACGAGTGCACGCACGACGGCGACGAGCAGCCCTGAACACGACTACACGAAGTGTATGCACGAGTGCTCGCACGACGGCGACGATCAGCACTGACCACGACAGCGACGAGCAGCACTGACCACGATTACACAAAGTGTATGTACGAGTGCACTGACCACGACTACAAAGTGCATGTACGAGTGTACGCACTGCAGCGACGACGAGCAGCACTGACCATGACTACACGAAGTATATATACGAGTGTATGTACGAGTGTATGTACTACGACGACGAACGCTTCTTCCGCCGCTAGGCCTGATGAGTGTCTCTTGACATACCACGCCGCGTAGCCATCAGCTTGTAGGCCCACATAAGCGATAGATTTCATAGGTATTGTTGACGAACCCTCGGGGCCCTCAGCGTTCCCGGTGTCAGTGCGACTCAGATCTCAGCCCATGCTCTCGTTGCCACTCGCGAGATCCGCCCTCATCTTGTCAGGAAACTACGGGCCTCCGAGACATTTGGATCTTTTCGAAGACGATCGGGTCGTTGAACCACCGGGGCCACACATTGTCCATTTCGAGCCATTTGGGCCATGCAGAATCCAGTTCTGCCACTGATGGGCGACCACCATCGCAGTAGAAACGTCCTCCGTATTTTATGAGGCCAATCGCTCTACACACGTCGACGCAAAGTACGTCCCATAAGGCAAGTCCACTCCAATCCTCCAGCCTTCCAGCCACAACTTCATAGCCCTGCATAAGTCGTCCATGTACTGGTGATCAAAAATGCGCTTGCCTCCGTGGTAGCGAGGAGCTCCACGGTCGCGATCTTCTTGCAAGAAGGACAGCATGTACAGCGTTGCTGATTTGCACGTCGGCAGTTTCAGCAGGTAGTCGAAAACGGTAGCCACGATTGGTACTGCATCGGGCCCGACGGTACGGAGCCAAGTCTCTTCCTCGTCGTCTTCGATTCCTCCGTCGCAATCCGAACAATTCGGAGCGTAAGACTCATGCTTGGCACAATATCTGGGGTGTTTGTATTCGTCGTTGTCTTCGCGATAGTGCCAACAGAATGTCCTTCCCGCTGGGATACTTTCGGTCCACCACCAGTCACCCATGCCCATACCAGGGTCTTCTTCTTCGAACTCAATGGTGATATCTGGCAGCATCCTGGGGCACCCGTAGTTCAACGAGGTGACAGCCTGTTTCAACCCTTCGTTGTCGAGGTCATCGGGGTCCAGGCGAGCTTTGATGCAGATATCGATTCGCTGGAACTTGTCCCACTTGATGCCCAACGGTAGTTCGTCGAAGCTCAGCTCCTCGTCGGGCGTGATCGCCAGAGACGCGCCGCATTCCTTGTATATCAATGGCTCCGTTTCTTCATACAAGACGTCGTGTGTAGCGCAGAGAGCGATGACAGTCTTTTCCTCTGGCCTTCTTATCGGGAAGGTGAACGTACGGTCTGGCGGTAGGACATGGCTGTATATGATCGCTCGTAGTTCGAGTGGCAGGTCGAAGAAGCCTGTAGGCCGTCGCGGCGTTGTGGTGTTGCACATGTCGTTGGGTTATTGACAGTGGTAGAGTCAGCGTACGCTGTGTTATTAGGTAGCGTGAAGCGATGTGGGTGATATGAATCAGGATAGACTGCCTGGTTCGCGTGGTTAGTTATATACCATGCAAGAAGTGACTGTGACTGTGACTGTGCAATAAGGTCCATACTGAGAGACTTCGCGCCAATAATAGCTGAGGAGTTAACCAGCGCAGCAGGCTTATTGTAAGCTTTTTCTTTGAGCTTAAATTGACCAGTGCTAATAATGCGTCCGTCGCAATAACATCGGGTCATGAATGACCAATTGAGAGGTGAGGTTGATAGCTTGATGGTATTAGATACCTTAGTCCGTTAAGCTTTTTCCGTATGGCAATAACGTTCACTTCAGGATCGTCAGTTCTTTGCTCCGAGAAGAGAAGTGTTAGTCTCATACGTAAGGTACCTATGTAGGCGTGCGAATTGCTGGCCACCTTGCCCTCTAAAAAGCCTTGACGAAGATACAGAGTGGCATCTAGAAGCAGCGGAGTACGTGGTACGTGTGCTTCAGCATGGATTGAAGCTTGTAGACTTGAGTACAAAGAACCTTAGAAGATATCCTCCCATCGCTCTCCACTGAGCTGTGTTAAATCCCAAGAACCATTCTGTTTCCATCGCATGCCCTCCATCCTTCCTGCCTCCATCTTGACTCGTACAACGCGCTTCGACACAAAATGCATTTATGAGTGTATGCACTATACCGACGAGCACTTCTTCCGCCGCTGTCCGGAGCTGGGAGTAGAACACTAAGGTATGAGCCTAAAGGGTTCCGGCCTCTACTACTACCCCCGACTCTACTACCACCCCCGACTCTCGAAGACTAACCTTCGATAGTAAAGCCGTCAACGTCCGGCGTAGTGGCACAAGTCCATTGAGACTGCCGTGACGCAATCAGCCAAGGTGAAGCCTGAACCCGAGCCTGAGCTGCTACATCGACTTCTATGCACGATCTCCCAGCTGCATCGACTTCTGTGCACGATCACTTCTGTGCACGATCTCCCAGCTATATCGACTTCTGTGCACGATCTTCCAGCTGCATATCGTGCATCGACTTCTGTGCACGATCTCCCAGCTGCATCGACTTCTGTGCACGATCTTCTAGCTGCATCGACTTCTGTACACGATCTTCCAGCCGCCGTAATCACGTCAACGCCACAGCAGGCCAGCGGAGAGCACGACCCACCCGCGTTATCTGAAGGGCGCAGACTCCACGTCTGAAATCTGTCTTTCGCAGCTACTAATGGAACGGATCCAAAGACCTGTTTCAACGACTACTACGTCCAAAGCACACGCATTCCTACCAACCCACGTACGGCGCCAGCAGTGAGCTACGCTACCGTCGAGTGTATCCACTGCAACGACGAGCACTTCTTCCACCGCTGCCCTGACCTTGCGGTGGAGCACTACGACCGAAGGTCTTCCGCGCTTTGCCTCTGCCACCGCCAATTCTCGAAGAGCAAACCTCGACCGTGGAGCCGTATGCGCTTTAGAGGTCCGGCCCACTCCACCGGCGGACGAGACTGCTGCTGCGGCGGCGGCGCAGTCAGCCCAGGTGAAAGCTGGCTGCAGCCTCCCTGAACGGTCTCCCAGCTGCTGCGATTGTAGTGCATACACTCGTACATGTTCTTCGTGTAGTGCTGCCACTATGGAGACATGGCCTGCATGGTATGTGGGAGAACTTTGGTAGGCGAAGACGCTTCTGCAAAGGTCCTCGTGAGGTAGCGGTAACAGTGCACATTCATGACGAGGAAGAGTTCAAGGTAGACTCAAGCAAAAGCGTGCTGAGTACAAAGCGTGTTGATGGTTTGTCAGCAGAATGCAGAAGATGAGGTGAGGTTGAAGGAGGCATGTGATTGGTGGCTCATGTGATTGATGGCTGCAAGAGTTCTTCGGTCCATGCTGCTTTACTATTACCTGCTCCTTCTATCGAGACACTAAACGTTCTCTTCCAAGCTCCCAAGCTCCCAAGCTCCCTACAAATGACGTCTACCAAGCCTCCGGAACCTGTAGTGTCACACAAGAAGGTGGGAGATACACAATGTCATGCAGAGGCTGCGCAGTAGATGTATGTGAGAGATTGTGTTGACTTGATGCTGGAAGATTTGAGTACAGTGCACCCTCGAGAAACCTCCTTCTGCAACTCTGCTCCGCTTCGTGTTCCCTCCCTACCACCGCATCGCTCCTTTTATCTGCCCTCCAATTGTGTGCTCTCCAACTCTCCATCTCTCCCTCTCTCGAGCTCTCGACCTCTCCATCCCTTGTACTCTCCAGTGCGTATGCCCTCCGATCCCTGTGCTTTCTGCCTTCCGTCTCATCTGCTCTCCATCCCATCTGCCGTCCACTCCGTGTACCCTCCACCCTGTCCACTGCTGCAACCATCTTTCTTCCGCCTTCTATCGTCCAAATCCATCACATGTCCAGTCCAATACTCCAGTAATCCAGTAATCCAGATATTCGGAGTTGCTTGGCTCTCCGTACAAGGAGGTTCGTAGCCGACACCGCGTACAGGTGAACTCCATCGTCGGCCGAGAGAATAAGAGGTCAGGGTCCATAGGTGCTCAGGTCTGTCGAATAGGGTGAAAGAGGGCGGACGCGAAAAAACAAAACAATAACACCCCCACCACAACCGCCACCACCACCACCACCACCACTCTCCTACTTACCCTCTACGCCAGAGGGTTCTCGATCCTGGAGTGTTGTTTTCAAGAAGACAGAGCAGCGAGGCCGAAAACTCGAGAAGAGTTGCGCCGGAAGCGGGGAAATGCACAGGCCAACAGCAAACACAGTTGACCCAGTGACGAAAGGTTCTTGAACTTCTGGGGGCTCAGCGCATTCATCGTCGTGTGTGTTGTCTGGGTTGAACGTCACCGTCTTCGTAGCCTCGTATGTCTCCAAAATTTGTTAGCAAATCTCAAGTCTACCTTCCTTGCTTCATGGGTTGTGAACCCAATCCCAACGACGAGAACGATGCTTTATGTACCTAATCCGGAGGCTCTGCAATATATTTCTGCCTCAGGCTCTATGGCGATTCGCGCCTGCCCAAACAAAGTTACGCGACAAACAACGCTCACCTTTCAATCAACCACGCGATTCCCGACCAAACACCCCATGGATCCCTCGTACATCATTGCCGTGAGCTACCTAGGTACATGGCGGCTGGAAACATAAGCAGAGTTACATCGTAGCCGGCAGAGCCTTTTCCCGGCCGCAAGGTACATGTATGATCCCCCATCTCATCAACCGGCTCGTCTACTTGTCAGAACGTCAAATCTCTCGCAATACTACAGCTATGTCGAAGTCAATACTACTGATCAATGGTCCCAACCTGAATCTGCTCGGAACCAGAGAACCGCACATATATGTAAGCCTCGAACTTATGCAGCAACAGAGAACAAAATGCTCACGTCCAATCTCTCCAGGGCAGCGCAACACTCGCAGACGTCGAGACCTCTGCCAAACAGCAGACAGAACGACTGGGCTTCTCACTGAGCACATTCCAATCCAACCACGAAGGCCACATCATCGACCGCATTCAGGAAGCTCGAGGGCACTGCGACTTCGTCATCATCAACCCTGGAGGGCTCACGCACACATCTGTTGCCATTCGAGATGCTCTGCTTGGTGTTCAGATTCCGTTCGTCGAAGTGCATGTTAGCAATATTCATGCTCGGGAATCGTGGCGGAACCACAGCTATCTGAGCGACAAGGCTGTAGCTGTTATCTGTGGACTGGGTGTTTTTGGCTACACTGCTGCTATCGACTTTATTGCTCAGAAGCTGGATCCTCAGAAGGGATCTTGATGCCGTTTGACTTGCCTCGACGTCCACCAAAGACATCAAGCTGGACGAGCTGGCGGCTATTGCGGGCGGTCTGCTGAAATCGGGATTCCGCAACACGGCCGTCTTCAAGTCAGAGCCTCTCGTTTCTGTGATTGGTGTTATGCGGAAACCAACGCCCGAACAGACCCTTGTGGGTGTGTCCATAGCCACGCGAACTGCCGGCCCATTATGTGGGGCTCCACGGATGTATTCCGGAACAAGTCAACTGCGAGCTATACTTTCTTACCAGACCTGTTGCTAAGTAAGTCGGGCATTATTCTTCTTGTTGTTTCTTCAACAAACTGTGTATCGCCATATCCAAGCCTCCTCCTTCAACGACAATGGACCCATCTCAAGTTGACGTCCCTCTTCTCAAGGACTTGACCATTGATAACATCACTGAGAACACCAAGCTTATAAACAGCCAATGTCCGAACCCAAGGTTGACATACATTCTTGAGAGGCTGGTGCAACATCTTCACGACTTCGCGCGCGAGACAAGACTTAGCCAAGATGAATGGATGACCGGCATTCGGTTCCTCACAGATGTTGGACAGATATGCACAGACGTCCGACAAGTAAGTGTCGCGAACTCAACACGGTCTGAGGAATATCAATGGCTGATCAGTTGATCGCAGGAATTCATCCTGCTCTCCGACGTCCTCGGCCTATCCCTCCTCGTCGACAGCATCGACCACCCCAAACCGCCCCAAAGCACCGAAGGCACAGTCCTCGGCCCCTTCCATTCCCACGAAGCACAATCCGAACCGAACGGGTCCCAAATATCTCACGACCCCGACGGCGAGCCTTGCCTCGTCCTCTGCACTATCAAAGATACCTCGGGAAAGCCATTGGACGATGTCAAGATCGACATCTGGGAGACGGACAGCAAAGGATTTTACGATGTACAATACCCTGGCCGTGAAGGGCCAGACCAGCGCGCGGTGATGCATAGTGATAAGGAGGGTAACTTCTGGTTCAAGGCAATCGTGCCAGTACCATACCCGATTCCTCATGATGGGCCAGTGGGCAAATTATTGAAGCAGTTGAAGAGACATTGTTACCGGCCGAGTCATATGCATTTTATGTTTGAGAAGACGGGCTATGATAACTTGATAACGTGGGTATGATTACATGCGCAATATCGTGCTCGGCTGACATGGTAACTAGCGCGCTCTACCTCCGTGGCGACCCTTACGAGACTTCAGACGCTGTCTTCGGTGTCAAGGAGTCTTTGCTTATCGATCTCGGCACTGTGACAGCAGAGCAGGCTTCGAAGTACGATGTCAAGGAGGGAAGCAAGTCCATCACTTACGACTTCGTGCTGGTGACTGAGGAGGAATCGCGGGAGCTGCGGGAGAAGAATGCCATGGAGGCGATGAAGAAGCTTGGGCGGCAAATGAAGCTGTACAAGGGGCTGCCGGTGCCTGATGTCGACTAACTCAGAGCATCTTACGAGGTACACATTCGTTACCACCTTCCACGCTGCGATTACGGCATGACGGGACACAACCAGAAAGCCAACTGAGCGTCGCAAGCACTACGTCGTTGACTGCATGGCTTATGGTCCGCATTCGTGCTTGAGGTATTTAAGGATGGCGAGTTGTTCCTTTCCTTTCCATAACCTCCATCTTTCTCCAAATTCTGGAACACATCCTTCTATCGACCTCCCTGTATCCACAGCATCTAACAAGCATATTCAACCAACCATCCATCACTCAGCGTGAACGACAACACCGAGAAGCAGCATCACAAGGGTGGCACCCCCGGCAGTGGTAACGACAACCCCGATTTCGCTACGAAACAGCTACACGAGTTGCGAAGGATGCAGAGTGTAGACGAAAAAGGGCGGAGGGCGGACGAGGAGATGCGTAGGGCGGACGAGCAGTTACGTAGGGCGGACGATGAGATACGAAGAGCGGACGAGCAGATGAGGAGGGCCGACGAGGAGACAGACAAGGAGATCTGGAAGGCCGACGAAGAGATGCGCAGAGCGGACGAGGAGATGCGCAGAGCGGACGAGGAGACACGTAGGGTGGACGAGCAGATGAGGAGGGCCGATAAGGAGTTAGACGAAGAATTGCGGAGGGCCGACGAGGAGATGCGGAGAGCGGACGAGGAGATGAGACGGTTAGACGAGGAGATGCACCGGGTGGACCGGGTGGACCGCTCGAGGCAGTGACAGTGTATGTTCTCCCCTGCTCCTGCATGTTGTGCTCCACGCTTTCGCTTACCAAGTCAACAGCTGATATAGACCTATGACACTTCCATGTTTGGCACCAACGACATGACGGTAGACAAACATGAGGCAAACTGAGAGCCATAGTCATGCCGTTGTCACCAATATGCATCATGTTCCTAGGTGCCTATTTGAACCATTCAAAGCTGGCCAGATCTTCCTTTCCTTTCCTAACCTTCATTCCCGAAACCTTCAAACGACATATCGATCACACACTCTGTCGTCACGATCCTTCGACCAAACTCAACTAACCACCACATACGACATCACTATCAACATGAACGCCAACAATGGTAAGCAACCAGACAGAGGCAATACCGCCGGCTCAAGCAAAGACCCCAACAAGCCTCCTCGCAAGAACGACAATCCCGGCTCTAGCAAGGACGACTCACGTCTTACAAAGGAGCAGCTAGAGGACTTACGAAAGGGAGCTCAGGAGAAGGGGAAGCCTGTGTCTAAGGACATGCAGGAGTTGCTAGCGAGGATGGAGAAGACTAGGAGGCTCAACGAGGCGATGGATATGCTCAAGGCATCGATGGCTGCCTCGGACGATGATCCAGACAGTGTACGTCCTCTTCTACCCTTCTTCTCTTGCTCGAATGTGCCGCTTACCAAGTCGTCAGGACCATCCCGCGGAGGAGTGGGAGACGAAGGAGTAGCGTACTTTTGAGGTCTCGAGATGTTGATCATGCTAGCCAACGATGTTGCCTCTGTTGTGAAGAGGGGCGAATCGAGTGCTGTATCATGTTGTTGCCACTCCAAGTGGCCTGCTATGTGAGTTTGGATCATGTTTGGTTGTAACTTGGCTGGGCGATCTCGATAAGGTGTTGTATTGGTTTCTTACTCTCGTGTCTTTTGATATTTCCGTACGCATATTGTTCCAGTTCACTACCGACACGTGGTTTTTCGAACCAACCCGCACACTTCTAGCACCAAGACCTCCGGCGTTGTTACGAGCCACGGGATACAGACCATTGATGGTCCGCTACGCTGGCAGTAAAGCATATGCAAGGCTAAGGCGTACTCGTGACTCTCCGAGATGTCGGCCGTGCGAGCCATCGATATGAACATGGGCAAGCAGCAGCAAACCGATTGCTACGGTCATGTTGTTGTCGCAGGTATGGCTCATGCTCCATGTGCCTTCTTCAACTTATTTAAAGCTTGCCAGGCGTTCCTTTCTCTTCTTTCCCTATACTTCAATCTTCTCAGCCTTCTCGACACAGATTTATCGACACCGCACTCGTTCACTATATCAACAACAGCCTTCCACCATACCCAGCTTCCTATACACACACCAACATGAGCACCAATACCAGCAAGCAGCCTCGCAAGGACGCTCCCGGATCCAGCATGGACGACCTACGTCTCACAAAGGAGCAGCTAGAGGACCTACGTAAGGAAATCGAAGCGAAGGAGAAGTCTATATATGAGGACATGCAGAAGCTGCAAGAGGGGATGCGAAAGCTCCGGTCGGACATGCAGAAGTCGACCGAGGGCATGAAGGAGATGGAGGAGCTGATCCGATCGATGTCTGCCTTGGACACAGATAATGTACGTTTTCTTCTGCGCTTACTTCTGCTGCTTGACATCTCCGCTAACCACGTCCAGGACGGTCCCACGCAGAAGAGGGAGACGAAGCGCTATTAAGCGTACACGTGGTTCTCCAAACGTCGATCACGTTGGCCAACGATATGCCCTCGGGTAAACAGGGGCAGATTGGGCTACAGTCATGCTGTTGTCAATCCAAATGGCTTCATATGTGAGTTTGATCAAACTTGATAGAGAGGTTTTCATATTGTATTGTTTCTTACTCTTCGTGCCTCTCAACTTCCAGTGTACACATAAATACAGTATTCCAGTTCACTACCAACACATTAGCTTTCGAGTCGACCAGACCGCTCACGCCCCAAGATCGACAGAAGCGTCAACAGGGCCACGTTGTTCCGCCCCACGATATCCAGACATATAACGGTCCATCATACTGTCACCGGGCAAACAATAGCAAACCGAGTGCTACGGCCATGTTGTTCTCACATAGCTCATGCTCCATATGAGTCCTTGAATTCATATAGAGCTGGCTATAAGTCTCTTTGGTTCCCTTCCTTTCCCTACACTATATCCTCCTCAAAGTTCTTCAATCATACCCATCTGCCATACTCTACACATCCCTAAGAATTACGAGATGGTCAACACAAACCCGGCGAATCAGTACTACTCCGCCGAAAGGTTGGAGGCCAGGGACAAGCTTGCCGGGTCCAGCAAGGATGCCGACAAGCAACCCCGTAAGGACAACCTTGCTGGCTCTAGCAAGGTCACCAACATGCAGCCTCGCAAGGAGGACCTCGCCGGCTCCAGCAAGGACATCGATACGCAACCTCGCAAAGACGACCTTGCCGGCTCGGGTAAGGATCCCGGCTCCAGAGGGGAGCCCGACAAGCAGGCTCGCAG